>Ga0247727_10003583_pt1 | contig 34098 bp, 25 predicted proteins | sample WisWelCaveWW1625_FD_202498 | JGI IMG/M metagenome (GOLD analysis project Ga0247727, IMG submission 202498) | Biofilm microbial communities from Wishing Well Cave, Virginia, United States - WW16-25 | ecosystem: Environmental > Aquatic > Deep subsurface > Groundwater > Cave microbial mat | place...
GCTCGTCCCCGGAGCGGTGAAAACCGCCAAAGCCCGGGCCGCTTGGTTGAGTGGCGGATGGGAAACCTTATCCGCCCGCCGAGACCAGCTTCCTTTGGCCGTCTGACAACCTTTGCGTGCACACGTGTCGTTGCTTCCATACCCCCATACTCCCAAACATCATACACACTTGCGCTGTTCCCCAAAGTCGTCTAACCTCTTCATATGCTTGAGGCACTCGGCGCAACCTTGCGCGCCGCCCGCGAAGCCCGCGGTTGGACGCTCGAAGAAGTAGAACGGGCCACTCGCATCCGCGCCAAATATCTGGCCGCGCTCGAAGCCGGCGAGATCGGGGCCCTGCCCTCGTCCCTGCAAGCGCGCGGTTTCCTGCGAAACTACGCCCAGCATCTCGGCCTCAACGCCGAGCAAACTCTGGGCCAGCTTGACGAAGCGCTCAAACCGGCGCGGCGGGTTCGACTGCCGGCCATGCTCCCCGGCGGGAAAAAGACTCCTCCATCAGCATCCACCGCCGCCTCCGGGCCGGCTGGCTCTGCGCCCACCTCCCCCTTTGCCGCCGTGCGCCGGGCGCGGCGGCTGTTCACCCCCGACATCCTCATCGGCCTGGTTGTCTTAATTGTGATTCTGGGTTTCTTTGCCTGGGGAGGATCGCGGCTGGCGACGACCCTGCTCAATCCGCCGCAAGTGACGCCAACGGCGGAAGTGATCGGCCCTACCGAAACGCTCACGCCGACCCTCATCTCCGGCATCACGGCCACCTCCACCCCGCCGCCGCCGGTCGTGAGCTTCTCGGATATTCAGTTGACGCTGGAGATTCAGCAGAGGACGTTCGTGCGGGTGATCGTGGATGGCGCGCTGACGTTTGAAGGTCAGTTACTGCCGGATGAGCGCAAAGACTTCGCCGGCAAGTCGGTGATTGAAGTGACGACCGGCAATGCCGCAGGCGTGCGTGTCATTCTCAATCAGCGCGACCTGGGCTTGATGGGCGGCTTCGCCGAAGTCGTCACCCGCCAGTATTTGCCGGCCGGCATGATCACGGTGACGCCGACGATCACCCTCACCCCATCGGAGACGCCCACCCCGTCCGAGACGCCCACCCCCACCACGCCGCCGACGGAAACGCCAACGCTGACTCCTACGCGGACGAGAAGACCCTAATAAAAATCCCAAGCCCCAAAACCCAAATCCCAACACTTTACATCTGTAGCATAAAACGATGCTTTGGGATTTTGGAAGTTGGAAGTTGGGATTTGGGATTTTCCTTTATGGGCTTGGCAAAACAAAATCCGCGCCGAGGATGAGGCGCACGTCTACCGGGCTGGCCGGGTTGTTACCGGAGAGAATGCTGGACGAAGAGACGTGGAAGGTCTCGGCCAGCCATTTGGCTGTGTAGGGCTTGCCGGTGTAATCAATGATGATCGTCGAGGCGTAGTCCGAGCGGTCGGCGTTGCCCACCTGAACGACGTTGACACCTTGCGCCCGCAGATAATCGGCGGCAGAGGCGGCCAAACCGGCAGTCAGTGAGCCGTTTTGCACTTCGACCGTCGCCGCTTCGTTTGCCAGCAGGCCGGCCGCGTTCGGCACATTCAACTGCGGCAATTCGGGCGTGTAGAACATCGTGTCACGCAGTTCGCGGAACTTCTCAATGTTCAAAATCAGCACCTGCTGATTGTCAGCCGTGGTGTAGAAGTCGGCGATGTATTGCTGGTCAATCACCGCCGAGGCGATGTTCTCGCGCGGGATGTCTTTGGCCAGTAGGGCCAGGCTGAGCATTTGCTCCGGCGACATGTTGGTGGTGTAACTGCCCTGAAGCGTGACGAGTAATTGCGGCGCGTTGGCGATCAGGGTTGGCAGGTTGTCGGCGCTGGTCAGCTTGTCGCGCACGGCCATAATAACTATTTGCTGGCGCTCGGCCCGGCCAAAGTCGTCGCCGATGGTGTGGCGGGTGCGGGCAAACTTGAGGGCCGTCGCCCCGTCGAGGTGTTGTTGCCCGGCAGGCAGATAGAACGGGTCGTAGCCGTAACAGCAGTCGGGATATTCTGGATCGTAAATCTCGTACGGGTTGTTGATGTCAATGCCGCCGATCTGATCGATCAGAGTTTCAAAGGCAGTGAAGTTAATGCGGACGTAAAAGTCCACCCGGACGCCGAGGTTGAGTTCAATGGTGTCTACAGCCAACTGTGGCCCGCCGCCCGGCAGGTGGTAAGCGTCGCCCTTGAAGTTGGCAGTGGTGATCTTGTCCCGGTCGGGGAAACCGGGGATTTCTACGTACAGGTCGCGGGGGATCGAGAGCATTCCAGCGGTGCGCCCCACCGGGTCGAGGGTGAGGAGCATCATCGAGTCGGTTCGATAAGCCGTGTCGGTTTCCCCGGCGCGCTGGTCAATGCCCATCACCAACACCGTCACCCGATCAGTGCCGTTCCATTGTTGAGCCTGGATCGTCGCGATGGGAGCTTCACCGCCGCCCGTTCCATTCGAGCCGGGGGTGGCGTTGATGGTGTTGACATTGCCGCCCGAGAATCCGCTACTCGGCCCGGACGGCCCCAGGGCGACGACGAAGTCGCGGACGGTGGTGTAGATCAGGTAAGCCGAGATGGCGGTGGCGAGTAAAAAGAGCGCGCCCAGGGCGGCGAACGCCCAGCGCGGCAGGGCGGCCCGCTTGCGGCGGCGCGGCCCAACGCGGGCGCGATTAGAAGTCGTGCGACGTGTTTCCATAGAGCAGGGGAAGATTATAGCACGGCGGTTGTAGACAATTCAGGTGATGCAGTGAAAGGCTCTAATCCGCCCCAAACCTTTCTCGTTTGTCTACCTTTTCTCTGCTGGGCGGCATCCCCGGCAGAGAAAGGAAGTATCGTCACAAACGGTGAGGGGCGGATTAGAAAATCTGAACGCCTCAAATTTGCCCTCACTTACACAGTTTGCAAGAGTCGTTCCCACTCCGCCAGCCGGGCCGCCAGGTCGCTTTCCACCTGCACGTACTCTTCACCTAGCGCCCGCACCTTCACCACATCTGTTCCGGCGGCTTCCAGCTCCGCCGAAATCTCGGCCAGCCGCTTTTCGAGCGACTCGATGATCAACTCCAACTCCTCGGTCCTCTGCGCCCGCCGCCGCTCTTCGGACGAAGGTTTGGCCATCTTGGCTTCTTTGGGCTTTCCATTCGTTTTTGGGGTTTGGGATTGTGGGGCAATTGTAGCTGAGGTTGGGGAGATGAAGTATGAGAGGATGGGAGTGTGGGCGAGGCTCACGTTGGAGGCGAATGGCGTGAAATGGGGGACGGTCTAAGAAAAATGCTCAAGGCCCGCGTCCTCGCGGGCCCCTTCGGGCAACCGCGTCCCACAGGGATGCTTCGCGAAGGATGCGGTGAAAGGTGTGAAATGGAGGGCGGCCTAATTCGCCCGCCAACTTGATTCTAATTTGCCCCTGGCTCTGCCAGGATGCCTCCCCGGCAGAACCAAAGGTGATGAAAGAAGAAGCCGTTTGGCGGATTAGAGTTGCCCGCCTCTCCTCAGCTTTGCTGTCGCGCATAACAACGGATTCTCCGAATTGTGCGGATCGCGATCCGCGATCCGCGCAGGGGCGGTTTGAAACCGCATCAACACAAGGCCAAGCCTGCCTGCACAGGCTAATTTCTGCGGCGCTATGCGAGTCCGCGAAGGCGGACTTTGCGTTATGTTGCCGCGATTTCAATCGCCGGAAGCAGTTTGCAAAACTTCAGTAATTCGTAAAATCCGCCGTTCTTCCCGTTTCGCCGGATCGCAAAGTTGGCTATACTACACCCATGCCTCGCCTTCATCGCGGCTATCTGATCGTCACCATCGTCCTCGCCGCGCTGGCGTTCGTCGTCACGCTCATTCTGACGCCTGAGTGGGCGGGGTCGTGGCGGACGTTGATCTCGCTGGCGGTGGCCGCCGTCGTCGGCGCGGTGGGCTTCATGGCTGCGTTGCGGCAGGCCGTCCAGATTCCGTCACCGCCGCCTGAGCCGAAACCAGCGCAACCGGCCATCTCTCAATCACAACGGTCGGGCCTGCAGGTGGGCGGCTCAACCGTGCGCGGCGATGTGGTTGACGGGGACAAGTTCAGCGGCGACAAAATCGTCAACGTCTTGCCGCCCGTCACACTGTTCTCCACCCTCCACCAACTCCCCCGACCTCCCGCCGACTTCACCGGGCGCGAGGCCGAACTGAAAGAGTTGCGCGAGCGGATCAAGCAGGGCGGGGCCATCATCTCCGGCCTGCACGGGCAGGGCGGCGTGGGCAAGACTGTGCTGGCCCTCAAGCTGGCCGAGGAACTCAAAGGCCAGTACCCCGACGCGCAGTTCTACGTAGACTTGCAGGGCGTGAGCGACAGGCCGCTCTCGCCCGCCGACGCCCTCAGCCGCGTCATTCGCGCTTATCACCCCGAAGCCAAGTTGCCGGAGAGCGTGGACGAACTGCGGGGCATCTATCTTTCGCTACTGTACGAGAAGAAGGCGCTGTTGTTGATGGACAACGCCAAAGACCGGGCGCAGGTTGCGCCGTTGATTCCGCCGGGAACCTGTTTACTGCTCATCACCTCGCGCCAGCACTTCACGCTGGAGAACATGCACCCGCAGACGGTGGGGACGTTGCCGGAGGCGGAGGCGCGGGAGTTGTTGATTAAGATTGCGCCGAGGCTGGCTCCCACCCCTGTCGCCGCTCCTTCGACTTCCACTTCGACTTCGCTGGCGCTCCGCTCAGTGTCCGCTCAGGATGCGGCGACAGAGATTGCCAGGCTGTGCGGCTACCTGCCGCTGGCCTTGCGGGCGGCGGGCAGTTTGCTGAAGGTGACGCTTGACCTTTCGCCCGCAGACTATGCAACCCAACTGCGCGACGAGCGCACGCGGCTGGAGCGGCTGGGCGCGGAGGGCGTGGAGGTGAGCGTGGAAGCCTCGCTCAACCTGAGCTACGCCCGCCTGCCAAGCGAGACCGCCCGCGTCTTCCGGCAGTCCGCCGTCTTCCCGGCCAGCTTTGAGGCAAGTGCCGAAGAAGCGGCCTGCCAAGACCCTGAGCACAAGCACTTGAGCGAGTTGGTGAAGCGAAGTTTGGTGCGTTACCATCCCCCCTCCCCTGTCCCGCGTGCCGTTGGCGGGACGGGGGAGGGGATTGGGGGTGGGGCAGGCCGTTACAGCCTGCACGACCTGGCCCGCCTCTTTGCCCAAAAGCAGTTGAACGACGTCGAACGCTACGAAGCGCAGAAGCGCCATGCAACGCATTACGAAGCCGTGCTTCGCGCCGCCGACGAACTTTACCTCAAAGGCGGCGACTCGATTTTGCGCGGGTTGGCGCTGTTCGATTTGGAATGGGTCAACATTCAAGCCGGGCAGGCGTGGGCGGCAGGTGTTGGACAAATTGGCAATTTGTCCAACGAGGCGGCGCAGTTGTGTAATGACTACCCGCATGCCGGTGCGTACTGCTTCAAATTGCGCCTGCGCCCACGCGATTGGATTCGCTGGCTGGAAGCTGCTCTGGCCGCCGCCCGCCGTCTGAAAGCGCGCGAGGATGAAGGCATACATCTGGGCAACCTGGGGTTGGGGTATGCGGATTTGGACGAGCCACGTAAGGCGATTGAGTTCTATGAGCAAGCGTTGGCGATTGCCCGCGCGATTGGCGACCGGGGCAATGAAGGCATTTGGCTGGGCAATCTCGGCAACGCCTACGCCGTCTTGGGCGAGCCACGCAAGGCGATTGAGTTCGGTGAGCAAGCGTTGGCGATTGCCCGCGTGATTGGCAACCGGCGCGGCGAAGAGATTAACCTGGGCATTCTCGGCAATGCCTACGCCGACTTGGGCGAGCGACGCAAGGCGATTGAGTTCTATGAGCAAGCGTTGGTCATTATCCGTGAGATTGGCGATAGACCAACCGAAGGAATCATTCTGGTCTATCTCGGCGAAGTCTACATCCATTTGGGCGAGCCACGCAAGGCGATTGAGTTCGGTGAGCAAGCGTTGGTCATTGACCGTGAGATTGGCGACCGGCGCGGCGAAGGGGCTTCCCTGGGCAATCTCGGCAGTGCCTACTACAGCTTGGGCGAGCCACGCAAGGCGATTGAGTTTTATGAGCAACAGTTGACGATTGTGCGCGCGATTGGCAACCGGCACGGCGAAGGTGGTGCTTTGGAAGGACTAGGGATTGGCCACGACGCTTTGGGTGAGCCACGCAAGGCGATTGAGTTCTTTGAGCAATCGTTGGCGATCAAACGCGAGATTGGCGATCGTAGAGGCGAAGGTAACACCTTTTTCAACATAAGCCTTGCGCTGGATAAGCTTGGCGAACGAGAGAAGGCCATTCCGCTGGCCGAGGCCGCGCTCAAGATTTTCGAGCAGATTGAAGACCCGAATGCAGAGAGGGTGAGGAAGAAGCTGGCGGGGTGGCGGAACCACTGAACCACTGACGCGAAGCGGGTGAGGGCGCTGAGGTCAGCGGCTTCAGTGCTTGTCAGCGCGTCAGTGGTTCAAGGGCTGGGCGAAAGATATTACGCCGCCTGCAAGAGTCGTTCCCACTCCGCCAGCCGGGCCGCCAGGTCGCTTTCCACCTGAACATACTCTTCGCCCAGCACCCGCACCTTCTCTACGTCGGTCCCGGCGGCTTCCAGCTCCGCCGAAATCTCGGCCAGCCGCCTTTCGAGCGACTCGATGATCAACTCCAACTCCTCGGCCTTCTGCGTCCGACGCCGCTCCTCGGCGGAAGGTTTGGCCGCCCTAGCTTCTTCGGGCTTTCCCTTCGTTTTTGGGATTTTGGAAGTTGGGGTTTGGGATTTTGTTTCCTTCATTTCCCTCCACTCCACAAACTCCCGATAACTCCCCTTGAACGTCTCCAGCCGCCCGGCCTCCAGCGACCAGATTTGCGTCGCCAGGGCGTCAATCAAATAGCGGTCGTGTGAGACAAGCAGGATCGTGCCTTCAAAGTCCGAGAGCACGGCTTCGAGAATTTCCTGTGAGGGGATGTCAAGATGATTGGTCGGCTCGTCGAGCAAGAGGAAGTTCGCCCCCTCCAGCGCCAGCTTCGCCAGGGCCACCCGCCCCCGCTCCCCGCCCGACAACACCTCCACCTTCTTGAACACGGCGTCGCCGGTGAACAGGAATTTTGCCAGGTAATCCCGCGCCGCGCCGACCGGCATCTCGCGCACCGACTGAATCTCCTCAATCGGCGTGCGCTCCATTTGCAGGCCCTCGTGCGCTTGCGCGAAGTAACCGATCTTCAAGCTCGACCCTAGCTTGACCCGGCCTTTGAGCGGCGGAAGTTGGCCAAGCAGGGTTTTGAGGAACGTGGTCTTGCCCGTTCCGTTCGGGCCGATGAGGGCGGCCACCTCGCCCCGCCACAACAGCAGGTCGGGCGCGGCGAACAGCGGCTTGCCGTCGTCGTGGTAGCCGATCACGGCCTCGTAAGTTTCCAGCACCCGGTCGCCGGAGCGGAGATTGGTGGAAAGTTGCAGGTTCAAGGTTGAAAGTTCGCGCGGGCGGTCAATGATCGCGCCTTCTGCCGCCTTTAACCGTTCCAGCCGCCGCCGGCGGCCTTTGGCCTGGGCCGTGTTCTGCCCGGCGATGTTGCGGCGGATGTAGTCTTCTTCTTTGGCGATGAAGGCCTGCTGGGCTTCGTACTCGAACAACTGCCGCTCACGGCGCTCGGCTCTCTGCCCGACGTAGGCGCTGTAGTTGCCTGGGTACTCGTCAATTCGCGCCGGGCTGATCTCCCAGACTTTGTTCACCACTTCGTCCAGAAAGTAGCGGTCGTGCGAGACGATGATGGCCGCGCCGGGCCACTCGCTCAAGAACTTCTCCAGCCACTCGACGGCGGCGATGTCGAGATGGTTGGTCGGCTCGTCGAGGATGAGCAGGTCGGGGCTTTCGAGCAGGAGACGGGCCAACAGCGCCCGCGTCTTCTGCCCGCCGGAGAATTGTTGAATGGGCCGCCCATAATCGGCGGCGGCGAAACCGAGACCTTCGAGGGCTTGCTTGATGCGAGTCTCATAAGTATAGCCGCCATCGTGTTCAAATTGCTCTTGCAAGTGGCCGTATTTTTCCATCGCCGAAACGCGCTTCGCCTTGGCCGGGTCGGCCATGTCGGCTTCCAACTGCCGCAGTTCGGCCTCGCGCGCCAGCAGGTCGGCGAAGGCGGTGAGCATCTCTTGCCAGAGGGTGTTGTCGTCTTCGAGCAAGCCGGTCACAGCCTCTTGCGGCAGGTAGCCCACGCGCAGGCCGCGCGCCCGGTGCAGGCTCCCGCTCGACGGCTCCTCCAGCCCGGCGAAGAGTCTCAGCAGAGTCGTTTTGCCGATGCCGTTCGGCCCGACGAGGCCAATGCGCGATTCGTGCGGCACCGCCCCGCTCAGTTCGCGGAAGATGTCGTGCGGGCCGTAGGATTTGGAGAGGGCGGAAAACGTAATCAGCGACATACAAAGAACACGCAACACGTCTTACGCAAAGCGTGTTGCGTGAAGTTTGGCAGGGATTGCCTCAAAGTTTAACTGTCAGCGTCGTCTTGCGGCGACTCCAACACTCGCTTTAGTTGGTCGTGCAGTTTCGTCAAAGCTGAAAGATAGCCCGGCAAGCAAGAGAATATTTCTTCGGCCAAGTCCTCATTGTAAATATGGGTAGTGCGATTGCGATCCTTTAGCATCTCCAACCACAATTTGTCGTCGTCAATCCAGCCCAGGCGAAACGCCGCTTTGATCACTTCCTTAGGCGAGACGCCGCTCTTAGCCCCTTCGCTTTGCGCCGCCCGCATCGCAGTTTTCCAGGCCAGTTCAAATGTAAATTCAAACCGCTGAATAGCCGCATCGCGAACGATGGTGGATTTCGGCTCGGCCAGCACTTCACGCAGACGCGCCAACGCCGACTCGAATGCGGTCAAATTAACTTCACCGTCAGCAGGCATGTTCATCTCCTTTTCAAACTCTTTTAGAGCCGCCGCCGATAAAATTGCCTTCGCGCCTCTGAGCGCCGCCTGACGAAAGTAGTCGGGCACGGTTCTCAAGTCTACTACATCAAAACTATGCAGGGTTGGCAACTCGTCCAACTCTTCGCGGATGGTCTCAATGACAGCGCCACCTAGCGGCTCAGGGCCAAGCAGACCGATGTCCCAGTCTGAGCCTGGCCGCGCCCGCCCCGTGGCCCGCGAGCCAAACAGCACCGCTCCGTATTGCGCCGGAAGCAGTTGCTTCAAAACACGTGAGACTTCCTTCAAGTCAGGTGTGGTTGCCATAGTGCAACTTTTAGGCCGCAACCCTTTTTGCCGGGAATCGCAAGCGGATGTCCGGCGCAGGCAATACCCCGGTTTTGCGGAGGGCGTTTGATGCTTTAAAAACCTGGTCAAACAAATTCATCACCGCCACTGCCACTGGGCCGGGCAATGTTTCGTGACCGCAGACGGCGCAACGATAGGCGGCGACTCCTTCAATACGAACGTGAAAGCCCTCTCGCTCAAAATTAAGCGTGGTCTTTCGTAAACGAGCAACAGAACCGCATTTAGGGCAGGTATGTGTTTTCATGATTCATGGCTTCTTCAACCGCATGTTTATAAACCGTAAACTTGCCACGCCTGATCTTCCTGCGGATGTTTTCAAGATTCAACTTTGAAGTGGTTACCATGCCTTATTCTCAAGCAAGTATAATACCACCAATGAAAGCCTCCCCGCCCCAACCTGCCCTGAGCCTCACCCTCGCCGCGTGGTTCCTCGCCCTCGTCGGCTGGGCGGGCGTGATTTACCTTACTAATTTCACCATCCCCACCGTCGGCCCACGCTGGCTGTTCTTCGCCGTGTGGCTCACGGCCCTCACCGGCACGGCCATTCCGTTCGCGCGCTACCTTAACTTGCGCTTTGGCAAGTCACTGCCGCCCGAAAGCGTGCTTCTGCGCCAGTCGATCTGGGTTGGGCTGTTTGGCGCAACCTGCGCCTGGTTGCAGTTGGGCCGCGCCCTCAACTGGGCAACCGGTCTCCTGCTGGCCGCCGCCCTCGTCGCCATCGAAATCTTCCTCCTCTTGCGCGCCCGAAGCCGCTGGAGACCCGATGACTCGTAGGGCAAGCTTCCAGCTTGCCCTACAAAGAAACAGATGACTCTTAGAGACTTGCCCAGCGTCGAGAGCCTGCTTCAATCTTCGACCGGCCTCATCAACGATTACGGGCGGCCTCTAGTGACAGATGCCCTGCGGGCCGCGCTCGACTCCGCCCGCGCCGCCGTCCGCGCCGGTGGGCCGACTCCTGATCCCGACCAGATTCTGGGAATGGCCCGAACACAACTCGCCAGCCTGGCCGCGCCCAGCCTGCGCCCCGTCATCAACGCCACCGGGGTCATTCTCCACACCAACCTCGGGCGCTCGCTTCTCTCGGAGGATGCCGTTGCCGCGATAGCCGCCGTCGCCCAGCACTACTCGACGCTCGAATATGAGCTACCCAAAGGCGCGCGCGGAAGCCGGAGCGTGCACGCCGAAACATTGCTTACACGACTCACGGGCGCAGAGGCCGCCCTTGTGGTCAACAATGCCGCCTGCGCCCTCCTGCTTGCGCTCACCGCGCTTGCCAAAAACAAAGAGGTCATCGTTTCGCGGGGGCAACTCGTCGAAATCGGTGGCGGCTTCCGGGTGCCGGAGGTGATGAAACAGTCGGGGGCCAAACTGGTGGAAGTCGGCACAACCAACCGCACCCACCCTCATGACATTAGCGAAGCTGTCACGTCCAAAACTGCCGCCATCCTGCAGGCCCATCACTCCAACTTCAAAATCATCGGCTTCACCGCCGAGCCAACGCTGGACGAATTGACGACGATTGCCCGCCAGCACAGCCTGCCCGTGATTGATGATCTCGGTTCGGGTGCATTGCTCGATACAGCCACTTACGGCCTTGCTCACGAGCCGATGGCGCAAGAGAGCGTGAAAAGCGGCGCGGGCCTCGTTATCTTCAGCGGCGATAAGTTGCTGGGCGGGCCGCAGGCGGGCATCATCGTCGGCCAAAAGGCGCTCGTCGAAAAACTCAAAAAGCATCCGCTCGCGCGCGCCGTCCGCGCCGACAAGCTCATCCTGGCCGCGCTCCCGGCCACGCTCCTGCACTACCTGAAGGATGAAGCGCCGCGAAAGATTCCGGTGTGGCGGATGATTTCGATGCCGCTAAGTGACATCGAAGCGCGCGCCGGACGTTGGGCCGCCGCCTGGGGGGGAACCGTGATTGACGGCCAATCCACCGTCGGCGGCGGCAGCCTTCCCGGCGAGACCCTTCCCACGAAGCTGGCGGCTGTATCTGTCTCATCGCCCAACAAATTCCTCGCGCAACTTCGCGCCGCCTCAACGCCCCTCATCGCCCGCGTTGAAGGCGATCTGGTGGTGTTCGATCCCAGAACCGTGAGCGCGAACGAAGAAGCGGCGCTTAGCGAAGCGGTAACTTTCAACCTGACAAGGAATTCCAAACAATGAAATCCGACCTCGACCGTTTGATGACCGAACGCAACTTTGACGCCCTGCTTGTCACCGGCCCCTCACAGGGTAATCCGACAATGTACTACATGGTCAACGGCGCGCAGGTGGGCGAAGCAACCGTTGCGATCAAGAAGCGCGGCGAAGCGCTGGTGATTTTCGCCAATTCAATGGAGCGCGACGAGGCGGCCAAGTCGGGCTTGCGGGTGATCAATCAGAATCAATTCAACATCACCAAGTTGCTTGACGAAGAGAAGGGCCACCGCCTGCGGGCGCGGGCGCGGCTGATGAGCCTGATGCTCGACGAGTTGGGCGTGAGAGGCCGGGTGAGTGTGTATGGCCGTGAAGAGCAGGGGACGGCCTTTGCCCTGTGGAATGAGTTGATGGCGATCCGGCCCGACGTTCAAATCGTGGGCGAATACAACAATACGATCATGGATCGCGCCTGGTACACCAAAGACGCCGACGAGGTGGTTCGCATCCGGGCGGTTGCCGAGAAGACGATGGCCGTGGTGGAGAACACCTGGAACTTCCTCGCCAGCCGCAAGACAAGAGACGGCGTCTTGATGAAAGACGACGGCTCGCCCTTGACCGTCGGCGATGTCAAGCAACAGATCCGGCGCTGGAGCATGGACTTGAACATCGAGCATCCCGACGATTTCATCTTCGCCATTGGCCGTGATGCGGGCGTGCCGCACTCGCGCGGCATCGAAACTGATGTCATTGAATTAGGCAAGACGATTGTGTTCGACATTTTCCCGCGCGAGGCCGGGGGCGGCTACTTCTTCGACTTCACCCGGACGTGGTGCGTGGGCTACGCGCCGCCCGAAGTGCAGAAGGTTTACGACGACGTGTTGGAGATTTTCAACATCTCTACCGACTCGATGCAGACCGGCGCGCCCTGCTCGCAGTATCAGAAGATGACCAACGACTTCTTTGAGGCGCGCGGCCACCCGACGATCCGCAAAGACCCGAAGACGACCGAAGGGTACGTTCACAGCCTGGGGCACGGCGTGGGGCTAAACATCCACGAGCGACCGGCGCTTTCCGAGTACGAAGGCAACCCGGACACATTTGAGCTGGGCATTGCCATCACTGTCGAGCCAGGCCTGTACTTTCCCGACAAAGGTTTCGGCGTCCGCATCGAAGATTTCCTGTGGCTCAACCCGGCCACCAACACGCTGGAGACGATTGGCGAGTTTCGGAAGGATTTGGTGATCCCGCTGAAAGATTCGTAACCACGGATTACACTGCTTTCACGGATTTTTTTTATTCAATCTGTGTAATCTGTGAAATCTGTGGTTCCCCTCCAATGACGCTTCGGGTTCTTGGCATCGAAACTTCCTGTGACGAAACATCTGCCGCCGTCGTCGAAGATGGGCGGAAGATTCTGTCGAACGTGATCTCGTCGCAGGCCGCTTTGCATGCGAAGTATGGCGGTGTGTTTCCGGAGATGGCGTCGCGGATGCACATTGAGGCCATTCATCCGGTCATCACCCAGGCGCTGAGTGAGGCTAAGGTCACGCTCGACGACATTCAGGCCATCGCCGTCACGCGCGGGCCGGGGCTGGCCGGGTCACTCCTCGTCGGCGTGAACGTGGCGAAAGGGCTGGCGCTTGGTCGCGGTTTGCCGCTCGTCGGCGTGAGCCATCTTGAAGGTCATTTGTATTCGTTGTGGCTTGTTGAGGACGTGAGCGAGGTTCAGTTTCCGGTGCTGGGTCTCATCGTCTCCGGCGGTCACACCGAGTTGGTGCTGATGACCGGGCACTTGCACTACATTCGTCTCGGCGGCACGATTGACGACGCCGCCGGTGAGGCCTTCGATAAAGTGGGACGCATGCTCGGCCTGCCTTACCCCGGCGGCCCCCACGTCGAAAAAGTTGCGCGAGACGGCAACCCGCTGGCTTACAATTTTCCTCGTGCCAAAACGGATCGCCCTTACGATTTTTCGTTCAGCGGACTCAAGACTTCGGTATTGTACGAACTCAAGCGGCAAGCGCCGAACCTGAGACCCGGCGAGGAGCCGCCTCCAGGTGGGTTGCCGATTCCTGATCTCGCCGCCAGCTTTCAGGCGGCCGCCGTCGGCGCTTTGGCCGAGAAAACCGTGGCCGCCGCCCGCGCGCACAAGGCCACCACTATTTTTATAGCCGGAGGCGTGTCGGCCAACAAAGCTTTGCGGGCCGAGATGGAAAAACAAGCTGGTGATCTCCCCGTCCGATTCCCGCCCCTCATTCTCTGCACCGACAACGCGGCCATGATCGCCGCCGCCGGACACTGGCGCTATCTCGCCGGCCAGCGCGACTCGCTTGATATGGACATCAAGCCGAATTGGAAGTTGACGTGAATCAAAAAGACCTTTGGGGTTTTTAGAAACCCCAAAGGTCTTTTTTCATCCAAACGCTTCAAACTTCACTTCGGGGAATTTCTGTAAGCAGTAATCCAAATCGAATTGCGACTTGAAGAGGGCGACGAGGCGCTCCTGCGAGTCGCGGGCCTTGAGGAGGCCGTGACCCCAGGGGAGGCGGTCAACCTCGTCGGCTGACCCGTTTACCCAGCGCGAGAAACGGTAGGGAAGCGGCTCAAGGATCGTAGTGACGCCATACTCTGCTTCCAGCCGCGCCCGCACCACGTCGAATTGCAATTGCCCCACGGCAGCCAGAATCGGATCGCGCTGGCGGGCGTCCACGTCGTATAAAACCTGCATCGCGCCCTCGGTCTCCAGTTGGCGCAAGCCCTTTTGAAATTGCTTCTGCTTGCCGATGTCGGTGTTGCGGAGCAAAGCGAAGTGTTCCGGCTGGAAGCGCGGGATGGGCGCAAACTCGAAACGCTCGCCCGCCACCAGCGTGTCGCCGATGGCGAAACTACCGTTGTTAGGCACGCCGATGATGTCGCCCGGAAAGGCTTCTTCGAGCAGTTCGCGCTCGTTGGCAAAAAATTTGTAGGGCCGGGGCAGGCGAATGGCCTTGCCGCTTTGCGGATGATGCACGCTCATGTCGCGCTCGAAGCGACCCGAACACACGCGCAGGAAGGCGACGCTGTCGCGATGGTTCGGATTCATGTTGGCCTGAATCTTGAAGATGAACCCGGAGAACTCTTCGCGCTCCGGCTCAATCGCGCCAATGTCGCTGGCGTAGGGCCGGGGCGTGGGAGCATGATCCACAAAGGCGTCCAAAAAGAGGCGGACGCCAAAGTTGGTCAGGGCGCTGCCGAAGTAGACCGGCGTTTGCGCTCCGGCCAGAACCAGTTCGTGATCAAATTCAATGCCCAATCCATCGAGCAACGACATGGAGGATTGGAGATTGGAGATTTCGTCGTCGCTCAGAATAGCCGTCAAAGCCGGGTCGTCGAGGGCGAGGATGGTTTCCAGGGCGGCGGTCTGGTTGTGGGCGGTGCGGTCGAAGAGGTGGACGAGGCGGGCGCCCCGGTCACACACACCGCGAAAGCTTGGGCCGTCGCCAATCGGCCAGTTCATCGGAACCGGTTGCATGCCCAGCACGGTTTCGATCTCGTCGAGCAGTCCGAGCGGGTCGCGGGCCGGCCTGTCCATCTTGTTGATGAAGGTAAAGACAGGGAGGCCGCGCTGGCGGCAGACGTCGAAGAGCTTGCGGGTTTGCGGCTCGATGCCTTTGGCCGCGTCCAGCACCATCACCGCGCTGTCGGTTGCGGCCAGGGTGCGGTAGGTGTCTTCGGAGAAGTCTTCGTGGCCGGGCGTGTCGAGCAGGTTGACCACCCGGCCCTTGTACGGGAATTGCAGGACGGTGGAGGTGATCGAGATGCCGCGCTCGCGTTCAATCGCCATCCAGTCGGAGCGAGTACTGCGCTGGTTGCGGCGGGCGCGCACGCTCCCGGCCAGGTGAATGGCGTTGCCGTAGAGCAAGAGTTTCTCGGTGAGGGTGGTCTTGCCCGCGTCCGGGTGGGAGATGATGGCGAAGGTGCGCCGGGCGGCGATTTGCCCGGCGAGAGGAGAAGTTATAGCTGTTTCAGTGAACATTGTGATACAGGTGAAGAACAACGGATTTCTCGGATTCAACGAATCGCGATCCGCTCAACGCGAAGCGGTAAAATCCGTTGTTCTCCTGGATAGCCAGGCAAACAAAACGGCCACGGAAAAAATCCCCGTGACCGCGGGTAATGTTGCGCTAGTTTATCACAGCCGGGAGTGGCTGTGAAGAGATGATAAGATTGGCGAATGACTGCTCTCCGACTTTCGCTTCTCGTTTTCCTCCTGAGCGCCAACGTCTCTCCTCTTCCGGCTACGGCCCAGGCCAACCTGCTTGCTAACGGCGAACTCGATTCGTTCGATGAAACAGGGCTCGCCGTTGGCTGGTCGCGCTGGTGGGAAGAGGCGCCGAAACCGGACGACGGCAGTTTGAACTACGCTTACAAGCCAGACTGGTGGTCTGAAACCAATCCGGCGCTAGTGCAGAGCGGGACCGGTTCGCAACACATCGGCACGAGTTGGAATCCGTGGCACGCCGGCATCTTTCAGCGCCTCAACGTTCCGCCTGGCGCGCGACTCCGCATTACCGCCTATGGCCGCGTCTTCGCCTCCACGCCCGATTTCCCAAATCCGTCCGATACCGCCGTGCAATCGCGAATGCAAATCGGCGCTGATCCGAACGGCGGCACGGATTGGTGGGCGGGATCGGTGCAGTGGTCGGGTCTTGGCAACCCGCATGACACCTGGCAGCAGTTCTCAACGGAAGTGACGACAGGGCCGAACGGCAAAGTGACTATCTTTCTCTCGGCAAACTATAGAGGCGATAGCCGCCTTCACCTCGATGCCTGGTGGGATAACGTTTCAGCCGTCGTGGTGGATGTTGCCCCGACTCCAATCCCAACAAGTCCAGCCGCGCCCACCTCGGCGGCCTCAGCCCCTACCCGGCCTCCAACTCAGCCCGCTCCGACCCTGCCTGCCGCAACGGCGGCCCCGGTGATTGACTCTTCACCAACTGCCACCAATCCGCCCGCCGCAACTCCGGTTGCGAGCGCCGGCGGCGCGCTGTGCGTTTCGTTGTTCGAAGATGCAAACGGCAATGGAACGCAAGACGGCGGCGAGAGATTGATCGCCGGCGGCCAGATTCAAGTTGTAGCTGCGAACGCAACAGCGGCGACTTACACCACCGATGGCGTGAACGAGCCTCACTGCCTGACTGATTTGCCAGCAGGCGCCTACTCGGCCTCAGTGGCGGCCCCGGCCGGTTACAGCCCCACCACCGGCAACAAAGTGACGCTGATCGTTCAACCCGGCGAGCAGGCGAACGCCGCTTTTGGCGCGCAGTCGAACCGGATAAGCCCGACCGAGGCTCCAGCCGCCGCTCCTCAAGACGAGTCGCCGGGCTTGTTTACGGCATTTGTAATTGCGGCAGGTGCGTTCCTGGTAGTGATGCTTGGCGTGGCTGGATTTGTATGGTGGCAGCGCCGTTAGCTCTCTGAATACAAAACGGCCACGGCTAGTAGCTCCGTGACCGTTGGGACAGTCAGTGGGGCAATTGTAACACAGCTATCTCATTCAATACTCAAACTTTGAGGCCTCGGTTGAACTCATCGCCGAACGGTCGGCATAACCCGCGCGCGGAGCGATAGCAGAGCAGCGTCGCCTGGAACCCATTGTTAAGTCCCGTGCTATTGAAATGGGCTTAAGTTTTATAGGATGTTTTGCTTTCAAACAATCGCATTTGTGCTTGCATACCTGATTGCTCAATTACATTTTCAGGAATAGGTAATTTCTCCAAAGAACGCGGCTCAACCTTTATTGCGCCATCACCATATGATTTTCCAATCATAGCGAGATTGGCTGCTGTATCAGGGTGATTCAGAATTTTCCAGAGATGCTCAATATATTCCTTGTCGTCACTCTTGGGGTAGACGCACAGAAAACATGTGAGAGGAATAATCCTTGCCGTGTTGCGGATAAACCTTGAATTTCGCCGCCCCAAATAGGCAAACAAAAAAGGTGGTGTGATTCGTGACTCTGTCTTATACCAAGGCTTTCGTTGTGAAATGAGCGGCTTTTGTGGTAATCCGAGGGCTTCGCCTTTTTTCAGGTATTCTTTCAGGCTTTCAGGATAGTTCTCGAAAGAGTCTCCATTCAAGGCAAGTAGGAATGTGGGTCTTCTTTTGGCTTCAAGTAAATCTAAGGTTGCTTCCGTGATTTCTTCAGTAGGCACATCTCTCGTTCGTCCAATCGCTCTTGCGAAATAGCAGTCTGGAATACCGGTTTGCTTTACCTGTTCAGCGGTCATAAAAAAGAATTCGTTTGCCCCGGTCGCAACACCGCGGACTATCTGTACAAAATCCCCTAGGATATATTTGCTTGCTTTCCCCGTTGCTAGTGGTCTTGATAGTCCTGTACTTAGACCTTCGAATAGCTTCCGTTGAGTAACAGTTAATCCGTTTGTAGGCATCATCTCAAAGCTTGAGCGAACCCACATCTTGAGAGTTTCAGTCTGCGACTCGTGGCACTTGACCCACAAAAAATTTTCTTTTGGCGGCGCTTTGCGGATAAAGAATATGAGTGGATTCGTATCTACATTTGGGAATGGAGAAGCGTTGGGAGTAAAAGCGATTACGGCATCCAAGGCATAGTTTGCTGAAATCCAACGCCACAGGTCATGCGCAAATTTACCTTCGCATGTATCGGCAGGCATAATGAAAGCCAGCCGCCCGTTTTCCTTTAATAAAGTCAGGGCGCGAATCAGAAAATAGACGTGCAAGCCTGCGCGCCCATCCAAAACAGTTCCTATGGTTTGCAGGCTTAATCGCTTGAGTAGTTCTTTAGTTTCCGCCGATATACGATGGTGCCGAATATAGGGTGGGTTAGCAACAATTGCAGATAGTTTTTCTTGCGGAGGCTGAAAGACAAAGTCGCCGATTTTGACTCCCGCGATGTCGTTTCTACTCAGCCCTTGCTCAATGGCTTGCTCTAATGCGATTGGATCAATGTCCATACCTAAAAGATTGACAGACAACTCTTTTTCTTTTGCTATAGTTTTTGCTGCTCGAAAAAATGCCCCTGCGCCTACGGCAGGGTCAAATAATGTGCTGCCTTGGTCAGCAAGCACATAATCAACCATTGCTTCAGCAACCCAATCAGGTGTCCAGAACTGACCTTTTTTTCGGAGCAGTTCTCTGGCTTCACCCGACGCAGGTATTTTGTAAGAGTTAATCTTTTGCATTTGCCATTTTCCGCAGAATATCTAATGCTTCGTCTCTCAAAGACATTGTTCCGCCTTCAAAATGAACATAGGGCAGGATGTGACCATTCTTATCGACTATGTGTTTAGCAATGAGTTGTGGCTCTTCACGAGCATCACCTAGCGGGAAACCATGGTGGTAATAGAATTTGTAAAGAGACTTTTTGGTCGTTGCACCACCTGGAGCCTGAAAAGTTTGCTCAGTCGGTTGGATGTAACCTTCTTCAATTAGTTTTTGCGCCTTGTCAAAAGCAATGCCGAATGCCATATCATAGAAGACGTGCCAGATGTGAATGGGAATTTCATTGGTGTCTTGCCACGCCTGCAATGGTTCGCGGTCTTCTTCCTTCAGGATGATTGTGGGCAGAACTGCGTTTTTCTTCAAGCCCACTTTGCCGCCCAATCGTTTTTGTGGTTTCAATTCAGCGCCGTAATCTGGCATGAGTTGCCCTTTCCAAAGGCTGTTCTCGCATTCTACGGCGACAACGGCTTTCGACAACATTTCTTTGATAACTTTGTTATCTTCAACAGTGAAGGGCAACTCGGATAAGCCGCCAAGATTGTCAATCAAGTTTTCGATGGCCTGCTGGTCTGTCTTCCTGAAAATCAACAAGTCGGGGCGCTTAATTGCACCCAAGCCAGTTGCTTCCAGCCGCTCAAAATAGAGTTCAAATGCTCTAACATCATCATCTGGTGCAGTTCCACTCGGGCCATAAGGTATCGCAAAAAACTCATTGGTTTCATTAACGGCATGAGTGATTCGTTCTTCGCTCCATACGCCTTGTGACCAGCGCATGAGAAAATCACTACCACGCAAACGGCGAGGATTAAGCAGAAAATTTGACCATTCAACTGAAGCATATCCCCTGAGTTCAAATTCGATGTTTTCGACACAGATGCTCAGGGCTTTTTCAAACAGATGCATATCGGGTTCTCCCAAAACAAATTATACCTTGCGTACACTTGGCATTAACGGCGAGAGGGCGTTGCTGTTTATGATGGGCGTTGAGGAGGGGCTCAACCAGATGTATACGGACAGTATAACCCTTTTGGGCGTGCCAGATAATGTCCTAAAGCCTTTAGGGCGTCATTCAGCTCGATTTCGAATTACCCCTCGCCCCTGCCCGGTGAGCACTTCCTTGCCATGCTGGTTGCGGCAGACCCACTCGACCGACATTCGGAGATACCCTTCGGCCTGTTCCAGTTCGGTGATCTTCACTTCACAGCGCACGGTGTCGCCGGCATACACCGGGCGGTGAAATTGAAAGTTGAGCTCACGGGCGATGAAGTTCAGATCGCCGCCGATTTTGGTCGGCAGGGTGGCGGTCAGCAGGCCCTGAGCCATCAAGCGCCCCTGCTCGTCTGGCGTCACGTGATGCACGCCTTCATCGCCAGACACTTTGCCGAAGAGGCGGATGTCCTCTTCGGTGAAAGTTCGTTCCCAAGCCGTTATATCGCCAACTTGCATAAGCTCATCTCACAACTTCAGCCCCCGCCGAAGCCTTGCACACGTAAATCTCCGGCTTGAGGCCGGTGGCGGCTTCGTAGTGTTTTGCCAGTTCGTGCTTGAAGTCGTCGGCCACGGTGGCGGCCACAAGGGCGACGGCGCAACCGCCGAAGCCCGCCCCCGTCAGCCGCGCCCCGTAACAACCATTCAGGTTTTGGGCGATGCTCACCATCGCGTCCAACTCGAAACAACTCACCTCGTAGAGGTCGCGCAGGGTGCGATGCGACTCGTTCATGGCGAAGCCAAAGGCGGCGATGTCGTTCCGGCGAAGCGACTCGACGGCGGCCACCGTGCGCTCGCACTCTTCGACGACGTGGCGGGCGCGCCTGGCGATCTCGGGCGCGAGCAGATGTGAATGCTTGTTGAAGTCGGTTATGCTCACGTCGCGCAGGGCGCGAATGTCCGGAAGCACGGCGGCGAAGGCGCGCACGGCTTCTTCGCACGCGGCCCGGCGATTGTTGTATTCGGACTTGCCCAGTTCGCGGCGCTTGGCCGTGTCGGCGATGACGATGGCCACGTCGGGCGGCAGGGGAACCGGCGACCACTCCAGAGTCCGGCAATCCAAAAGCAAAGCATGATCTGCTTGCCCGTTGGCGCAGGCAAACTGATCCATGATGCCGCAGTTGACGCCGACGTAACTGTTCTCCGCCTTCTGGCACAACAGAGCCAATTCCATTCCACTTTTTTGCCAGCCGCCAAGTTCGCGCCAGGCAACGGCGAAGGCCAACTCGACGGCGGCGCTCGAACTGAGGCCGGCGCCGCGCGACACATCCGAGCCAAGCACGGCATCCATGCCTGAGACGGCCAAGCCGGAGTTGACGAGGACGTGGGCGACACCGGCTGGATATAGCGCCCAATTTGGCAACGGGCTACCTGTCACTGTTCCTTTGGCCGCCGTTTCGGTGACGCGGAAGGCCACACTCTCGTCAAGATCAGCCGCGCCGAGTGAGACGAGGACGCTGTCGCAACGACCGACGGCAAGATAAGCGGCGCGATCAATCGCAACCGGCAGAACCCAGCCGTCGTTGTAATCCACGTGCTCGCCGAGCAGGTTGACGCGGCCCGGCGAGCGGACGACGAAGGCCGGCTCCGCGCCGCCGAAGGATTTTTCGAAGCGGGCAAGGACGTGGTCGAGAGCGAGCATGGGCGGAATATACCATAATCACCGCTCACTTGATCGGCAATTCTTTGGTAGACTCGGCAAATCTCGTTAACGGATTTATCGGATTGAACGGATTCTTTTTGGAGGTAATGCATGACTCAACTTCAACCCGGCGAAAACCTCGGTTCGTATCAAATCATCGGCCAGGTGGGCAAGGGCGGCATGGCCACGGTGCACAAGGCGTTCCACGCGGCTACCAACCGCTACGTGGCGATCAAAGTTTTGCCGGAGCAACTCACCGACCAGCCGCAGTTCATCGAGCGCTTCCGGCAGGAAGCGCAGACGATTGCCAATCTGCAACACCCGCACATCCTGCCCGTGTTCGATTACGGCGAGAGCAATGGCAAGTGGTATATGGTGATGCGTTACCTGGATACCGGCACGCTTCAGGAACGCATGAAGGCCCGCTCGCTGACCTTGAAAGAGATCGATCACTTCTTTGGGCAGTTGGTGGACGCGCTCGGTTACGCCCACTCGCAAAACGTCGTCCACCGCGACCTCAAGCCCTCGAACGCGCTGGTGGACTCGCAGGACAACCTCTTCCTCACCGACTTTGGCATTGCCAAAATTTTGGAGCGGCAGACGCAGTTCACCGAAACCGGGGCGCTGATGGGCACGCCCGACTACATGAGTCCCGAGCAGGCGCAGGGCTTGCGGGTGGATCAACGCTCGGACATTTACTCGCTGGGCATCATCCTCTACGAAATGGCGACGGGCCGTGTGCCATTTGAGGCCGAGACGCCGCTGGCGGTGATCCTCAAACACATCAGCGAGCCACTGCCGCCGCCGACATCCCTCAAACCCGATCTCTCGTCCGACATCGAGCGCGTGATTCTCAAGGCGCTGGCCAAGAAGCCGGAAGATCGATTTGCGGCCTGCGCCGAATTTCTCGACGCGTGGCGTGAGGCGTTGAAGAGTGCCGAAAGGACTCCGACGTGGGACACGGTGTCGCCGCCGCCAAAGGTGGAGACGGTTGCCCCAACGACGTCGGGCAAAAATGACACGTGGCTGGCCGTCGGTTGTTTTGGGGCGCTGGCCGTCATCGCCTGTTTGTTGATCGTGGTTGGCGGATGGGCGGTCTCCTCGCTGGGGCCGAGCCTCAGCAACGCGCTGGCCACGCAAAGCGCGAACGTCAACATTCCGCAGATCACTCGCCCGCCGGAGCTTGATTTCACACCCGAAGCCAATTCAACAGAGGCGGTTGCCCCGACGTCGTCGGTGGCAACGTTGCCTCCGGCGCTTCCACCGACCGCCACCATCCCCGCGCCGCCCGAGGCCTTCAACATCAGCAACAACCCGCGCGAGTCCGAAAACCCACAGGTGTTCGTGGACGAGAACGGCACGGTACACGTGGCCTGGTCGGATCGGTCGCTGAGGCCGGAGAACGATGTGCTCTATCGCCGCCTGTCGGAGGGCGTTTGGTCGGAGGCCGAAAACCTGACCGATGGTTTGCGCGGGCCGGTGGCCGGGAGCCTGCGCTGGATTCGCAAGCCGAGCAACGCGAGCGGCGCGCCGTGCCTGTTGTGGGCCGGCGGCCTGGACTGGCAGATGCGTTGCCTGAGCGGCGGCCAGTGGTCGGCGGCGGAGCGCGTGCGCACCGAAGTCTCGTGGGCCGACAACCCGAACTTTGCGTACGCGCCCGACGGTTCGTTGAAGATCGCCCACGTCGAGTTCAACGTTGTGATGTTTGGCGAGGCGCAGATCAGCGACGGCTTCAACACCGTTCACGATTTAAAAATGGCGCTCGACGCCGACGGCAACCCGCATCTGGTTTGGATCGAGCATGCGAGCAGTAATGACTTCATCCTGAACTATCGCTACTCGCCGGATGGCGGGGTGACGTGGGAGGACGTGCAGACTCTCACCGACGCCGACACGCATGCCAATCTCGGCTCGGCAATTGATCTCGCCGCCGACTCTCAGGGCAATGTTCACTTCGTGTGGGTGTCGTCGCCGTTCATCAGCAGTGACGGGGCGACGTTTTACCGCAAGTGGTCGCCGGACGGCGGCTGGGGGCCAGCCGTCGAACTACCGGGCGGCAGGCCGCTCACCGAGTTGAGTCTGGCGGCGGACGCTGAGGGACTGGCGCACGTTGTAGCGGCAGGGCTGGTGCTCTCGCAGAGAGGCGTGATGTACTTTGCCCAGGAAGCCGATGGAAGCTGGAACCCGGCCTGGCTGATTGCGACAGATCCAGGAGACTCCTCTTCCAGCCGCTACCCGAATCTTTTCATTGGCGCCTCAGGCGCGCCGCACGTCGTCTGGCAATCGCCGGACACGCCGCCGGATGTGTATTATGCGAGTTTGGGAAAGTAGTTTCTGTTAGTGTGGCTGTTGTTGAAATGAACAAGCCCTCGTCACTGATAGTGGCGAGGGCTTGTTGGTAAAAGGCCGAGTTGGCTTACCTGGTCTACTCCGTCACTCACCTCTGCCGTTCAACTCGCTCACCTGAGTAAACAGCGTCTTGTGAAGAGGAAGCTCAGCGGTGAGCAGGTAGTAGCTCTCGCCAGCGCAAGCGCGGCACAGGGTCAGGCCGTCGCGAATGATCTCGCGCTCGTTCATGATCTCTTCGCCGCATACGTCACAGACCACTTTCAGGCCGGGGCGGCTGACGGTTTGCTCAATCGGCGTCTTCAACTGCACACTCTGCACTGAAAGCAGTTCGTCGGCGGGCATGCGCTGGTAGCCGAGCAGTTGCGCTTCCCACTTGTTGCGGGCTTCGGGGGCGTAGCGGCGGGCGCGCTGGCGAGCGGCGGGGCGGGGAGCGATGCGGATGGCCCGGCGGGTGGCGGTGTCCACGAATGCCGCGGCCACTTTGCCGTAGTCTTCCACGCGCAGAGTCCGCCGCCCCACCCAGCACCCGGTCGCCACCGAGAGTCCGTCGGCGGCGCAGCCGTCCGTTTCGATAATCGTCAGCAGTCTTTTGTCGGTTTGGGGCAGGTCGAGGCCAAGGGTTTCGCCGGCCAGCAGGCCCATGCGCGCGCCCAGCACCTGGCGCGGGCAGAGGTGGCGGTGCAGGGCGGCAGAGGCCTCGAGGAGTTCAGGGAGGGGTTTCATGGAAGGTCTCCTTTCCAAAGTCTGCGGAGGCCGGGGCGTTTCCACCGGCGGCCCACGGCGATGCCGTTTCAGCGGCATCGTCCCTCTCCTGCGAGAGGCTCGGCCTGCCGACCGTGGCGCGTTGCGCTTTAGGTCAGCAGGCTCGGAGACGGATTTTCTCAGATTTTAGCTGTTAGTTGACGACAAGACTAATGGCAAATGTCGCCAAGCGCAATGATCTTTGTCATCTCCTCAGACTTTCACCACCTTCACCTTGCTGTCATAAAACACCGCGCTTCCGCCCACCGGGTCGAACAACGTGGTATTGGTGATCAGCGGGTCAATTCGCATGACGGCGTTGGCGTGGAAGCCTTCGAGCCGTTTCGAATCGCCTTTGATGGTGACGTCGTCAATGGAGATGTCGTGAGCGCCGTAGGCCCAGTGGCCGAAGCCGAGGGCAAAGGCCACCACGCCGGGGCGCATCCCTTGTGTGGTCTTCACCTTGCCGACAATGGAATGCTTGAGGCCGTTGCCGAAATCCCATTCGCCATTGGGGTTGGTGGCCGAGACGATCTTCACCGAGTCGCCAGACTCCAGCCCGCGCGCTTCGGCATCCGCCGTATTCATCAGCAGGAAGTTCTCCGGCAGGAGCGCCTTGAGCCAGTAGTTGCCCTGAGTGCGGCTCTTGGTCATCGCGATCTCACGATAGGTGATCATCGCGAGATCAAAGCCGTCTTTCTCGTCGTCAAGCACCGTGCCGTCGAAAGCCATGCCTGGCTCGATGTAGGTGGCATAACCGGGCAGGCTCTTGCCGGTGCCGGAGTGCTTCACGCCGGCTGTCTTTTCGAGATACATGTTGATGAGTTTTCCGAACTTGTTGCCGGTGGGCACAATGTTCGGCTCGTCGTAGAAGCCGGGGAAGAGGCCGTCGCCCGGATAGCCCTTTTCGTACGACTGGAAGCGGCCACCGCGACTGAGCACTGTCACTACCTTCGGCCACAGATCACCGGCGATGGCCTTCCACCGTTCAAGGTCGAACACGGCGCTGGGCAAGTGTTTGCGGGCGTTGAGGAAAAGTTGTATTTCCTCTTCAGTGGCATCGGGCACGGCATCTTCGGCTTCCTTCTTCTCACCATAGGCCAGGTTCATCACCATGCGCAGATAGAGGTGGTCGGGGTGAGTGAAGTCCAGGCCATCGCCGAGACCGTTGGGGCCGAAGTCGGGCAGGTTCAGTTTCTCGGCCAGCGCGAGGAGCATCGCTTCATATTGCAGAGCCATCTCCTGCCCGTACACGGTCACCGTGCCGGTCAGCGGCGCGATGGTGGGCTGGCGCACGCCCTGCACTTTGAAGGTGATGTTCGGGTGCGAGCCGCCGAACTCCCACCGCTCCAAGAACGTCACGTCGGGGAAGATGTAGTCGGCGTACATGCTGGTCTCGCCCACGATGATGTCGTTGGCGACGAACAGCGGCAGTTTGTTCACATCCTGCAAAATCGGAATCCAGGTGTGGCCGGCCGGGAGCGAATACACCGGCGAGCCCATGTACATGAACGCGGCCTTGATCGGATAGGGATACGCGTCGCCCGCCGAGGGGATGATCTCCTCGTAGATGTCCGAGGCCAGCGGCCACCAATTGCGCTTGGCCGGATAATTGCCGTCGAACAGTGTCGTATCTTCAAACTTCACGTCGTGGCGGATGAGGCTGATGCCAAACGGCGCGAGCGCGCCGGGGTCGGCCTTGCCTAACAGGAACGGACCTTCGGCCTTCGCGCCGGAGAGGTCGTAGGTGCTGGCATACACCTGCCCGCCGCGCCAGTCATAGTTGCCGATGAGCAGGGCCAGGTTGTACCAGGCGATGACGTTGTAGTAGCCGTTGGTATGCTGGCTCACCCCGCGATGGATGTCCACGCAGGCGTTCTTGCCGTAGGAAGTGAACTCTTTGGCGATTTCTTCGAGGTCTTTGGCGCGCAGGCCGGCAATCTCGGCCCACTCTTCGAGGGTGTGCTTGTCCGCCGAGTCTTTCAGAATCTGCAAACCACTCTTCACTGTGAACTCGCCCACGGTGGTGTCTACGAGCAGTTGCCCGGCCACCACAGGATTCTCGGCGTCGTTGGGGTCAAAGAGCACCGGCTTCCCGTCCGCATCCAGCACCACAAATGGGTCGGTGGTGAAGACCGCGCCCTCGGCGGTCACGAACGTCACCGTCTTCACGCCGTCTTTCTCTTCTTCTTTCTTCTCCACTAACTTCAAATCACTGCCGTGCAGGAACTTGCCCGGCTTGCCTTCGGTGGTTTTCACCAGCCACGCGGCGTTGCACCACGTCGGCTCCTTGCCTTTGGCCGACGCGGCCTTGTTAGCGTTGGCGAGATATTTGGCGTCGTAGCGCTCGTTGGCGATGATCCACTGGATCAGGGCCATCGCAATCGCGCCCTCGGAGCCGGGCTTGTTGGGCAGCCACTTCCACGCTTTGCCGGCAATCTTGGAGAGGCGCGGATCAATCACCGCAAACTTGAGACCGCCTGCCACCAGATTATTGGTGATGCGCGGGACTCGGTTGGTGGGGCCGTAGTTGCCCTCGAACGGCGACGCGCCCACAAAGATGACGAACTGCGCCGAGGCCAGGTCGCCCATCCAGTAGGCTTTCGCGCCGCCGGTGAATTTGGCGGTCGCATTGTCCCACTGATCGCTCATGGACTTGCCAGAGAAGTAGAGACTGCCCTGACAGACGGTGGTGTGGCCGTGCCGGTTAGTGGTGCCGAGGCCGGAGCCAAATAAGCGATGGGCGATGTCACTGCGCCCGCCCTTCTTGCGGCCCCAGAAGTAGAGTATCTGGTTGTTCTTCGGGCCGAAGTCGGGATGATCCGGATCGATCATCTTGTCGAGATGATCGGCGAACGTGGTCTTGAACTCTTCGACAAGGCCTTTCTTCTTCTCTGGATCTTTCTCGGCATGAATGCTCTTGATCGCGGCGGCCATGTCTTTCATCAGCTTGGCGTCAGTGATGGCCCGCAGGCTTCGCAGGCCTTCGACCTCGCGGTTCTCTTCGCCGGGAACGTTTGCAAACAACTTGCCGCCCTCGACGATCTCGGTGACAGCCTGATCGAAGTCAATCGTCACCCACTTGTTCTCGCCGCGCTTGCCCGCCCGCTTGAGGACCTTGACCAGCCGATACGGATCGTAAGCGGCTTGCAGACCGGCCTGCCCTTTGGGGCACAGCGGCGCGTCTACAATGGCAGTGTCGGCGAGTGGCGTGTCGTAAGGCAGGTGCGGCACGAGGTTCCACGGCGAGTAGGGGTTGCCATCAATTTTGACGGCGACCCCGTCCATCAACTTTACCTTGATGCCGCACTGCGTGTTGCACTGCTGGCAGATCGAGTAAATCTGGTTGGACGGATTCGCCAGCGTGTAAGCCGGAGCCTCTGCCGACCGGGCGAGCGCCTTTTGAATATGGGGCAGACTACCCAGAAATGCCGAGCCACCCGCGAGCGCCGAAAGCTTCAAGAACTCGCGCCGTGACAGGCCGCAGGCCTCCGGTTGGTTTGGAGTTTGAGATTTGGAATTTGGGATTTGCCGAGTCATTTCGTCACCTCCGAAGTCTTGCCAAAGAGCGGCAGGCGGTCAGTGCCCAGCAAGAAGAGGATGGTTGAGCCGCCGACGATGCCCAGGGTCACCGCCCATTCGACGAGGCTGGGGAAGTATTCAAAGCTGAGATGCGGGCCGGTGAAGGCTGTGCGTAGCGCCTCAAGCTCGGGGACGGTGAGGGCGGGGAAAACGATGTTGGCGCGGGCGACGGCGAAACCGACGAGCACCAGCACACCCATCCATCCGGCCCAGCCGTTGTGTTTGGCGAGTTTGGGTTGCACCAACACGAGGATCGGAACGACCGTACCGAAGCCGATCTGCAAAATCCAGAACGCCCACCAGTATTGCCCGAACATCACTTCGTTCACGGCCTGCACGTTTTGCGGGATGCCGCCGTAAAGCGATTGCGAGAAGTCGGCCCACAGGAAGTAGACTTTGACCAGGGCCAGCACCACCGTGAGCAGGCTCAGCACCCACAATTGCTGGGAGCGGCGCGTAGCCTGCCCTGAGCTTGCCGAAGGGTCGTCGGTCGGGCCGAAGAGGCCAATGATGATCAACATCAAGGCCGCGCCGGAAGCCAGCGAGAAGACGGGGAACTGCGCCGGCAGGAGGCCGACGTGCCAGTACGTGCGACCGGCGTTGACGCCGAGGAGCGCGCCCACGCCGCCGCTGAGGAAGACGGCCAGAAAGAGACCGACGATCATCAACGGTTTCACCGCCATGTGTTTGGGTTGCCGGATCGCCAGCCAGAGCGAGGCCAGGATGATCAGCCCGAAGATCGTATAGCCCCACACCATCTGAGCCATCACCGAGAACAGGTTGGGTTGCAGATACACTTTCCAGATGCGCTCCATGTGGCCCAGGTCGAGGCCAATCGAGGCCAGCCCCGCGCCGAGGGTGATGAATGCGCCCCACAGCGCAACCTTGCCCGTGCCTTTGAAGAGCGGAATTTCAAACAGATAGTCGAGCGTGGCGAGCATGAACGCGCCCGCCGCGATGCCGACGAAGAACAGATACATCGCCACCCACAAGCCCCAGACCACATAGGAGCCGTAGGCCGCGTTTTCGTGGCCGTTCGCAAAACGGTCGTAAAACCCCCACAGGCCGAAAAGCAGAGCCAGGCCGCCGAGGGCGTAGAAGATACGTTTGAGAGTCATGGTTTCCTCCTAGACCAGGTAATACACCCTCGGCTCAGTCCCCAATTCCTCTTTGAGCCGCATGATGTTGGGGCTGGCGATCAAGTCCGACACGACGCTGTCGGGGTCGTTGGCGTCGCCGAAGTACGTGGCCCGGCCGATGCAGGTGGTGGTGCAGGCGGGCAACATGCCTTCCTTGAGGCGGTGCAGGCAGAAGTGGCACTTGCGCACGTTGCCGACCGGCGAAGCCTCGTTTTCCTCACGCGCCCATTGCGCGCCGTACTCAAAGTTGGCGGCGCGCTCGTAAGCATCTGCCGTCGTTTGCCCGACGATCAAGCCCTCGGCCACCGGCGTGTCTTTGGTATACGTCTGCCCGAAGTCGAAGGTGCGCGAGGCATACGGGCAGGCGGTGACGCAATAGCGGCAACCGATGCACTGCTCGTAGTCAATCACTACCACGCCGTCTTCATTCTTGTAAGTGGCGTTCACCGGGCACACCGGCACGCACGGCGGGTTGTCGCACTGCATGCACGGCTTGGGCGTGAAGCGGCGGGTGACGTTGGGGTACAGGCCGATCTCTTCCTCCAGCACCGGGCGGTAGACCACGCCCGGCGGCAGTTTGTTCTCGGCCACGCAGGAGATGGTGCAGGCGTGGCAACCCACGCACTTGCGCAGGTCGAGCACCATCACCCAGCGGCGCTGGCTGACGGGCTTTTGCAGGGCGCGCCGGAGGTCGGCCTGCATGCGGATCAACACGTCCGAGTCTGGCCCGGCCCCGATTGGCGCCCGGGCAACCGCCGTCGCGGTGGACACCGCCGCGACGGCGTGCTCCGGGTCGGCGCTGGCGGCGGTGAGAAAGGCCAACGCGGCCCCGGTGGCTTTGAGAAAGCCGCGCCGGTCGAGCGTGGCGTTAACGGTTTTAGTCATATTGCCTCCTTCTGGTGAAATGCGTGTGTAGGGCACGCTTCGCGTGCCATCTTGCCCTACAGTTACTATAGGAGAAATGAGGCTGGCGGGGGAGCGGGGAAAGTCCGCGACTTGCGGCAGGGTTGTAGGGAAAAGCCTGACAGAAGTTGAGGCGGCTTTACTCTTCTGTGGAGGAAGAGTTGTTCAGCAGGTGGGCGTGAAGTTGCTGAATAGCCTGATTCAGGGCGCGTTGGGCCTCGCGAAGCTGAACAGCCGCTTCGGGTGGAAGCTCGGCTTTGGACTCAAGCGCGGCCAGAAGCACGCTGGTCGCAAACAGAGCCTGTAAGGTGTCGTCGCTGAGCTTGTGGTTGATTTTTGCCTGCTCACGCGCCTGGGCCAGCACTTGCGCCTGAAGCTCGCTGGTTTCTCTTTCTTCCAGCCAGCGGTTTAGAAAATCGAGGAGCTTAAATGCCAGCGCCGGCCCCACCGTGCCGTAGAGCACAATCTCGGCCGCAAAGTGAAAGGCGTCGCCCTGGTTGTCGTGGATCCAGCGCGACGGGCCGACTTCGTAGACGATGACGAACAACAGCAGTCCCACTGGCAACAGCCACCGAAGCAAGCCAAACCGATGCCGGATGGTGGAGAGAGGCAGGGAGAGCTGTTCAGAGGCCGGGGCAGAAGGCCGGTGAACAACAATCCGGCTGTTGGGCAGGTCGGTCATGTGCTATATGTAATCGGATTTCTCCGCAATGAGATAGGGTCATTAATCATCTTTTGCCCGTTATTCTTGTCATTGGAAGGCCGCTACGGGTGATTGTCAGAGAGCAAGCTGTGGGCGAGAGCAAACTGCACCAGCGCGGCGCGAGAGCGCAGGCCGAGCTTCTCCATGCCGCGCGCCCGGTAGGTTTCGACAGTCTTGGGACTGAGACTGAGGCGGCTGGCGATTTCGGCGGAAGTGTGGCCGAGGGCGACCAGGGTGAGCACTTCCTGCTCCCGTTCGGTCAGCGCCTCCCAGGGATCAGCCGGGGCCGCCGCCGAGGCCGGGGGCAGTAAATCCTCAAGCAGAGCTTTGGTCAACGACGGGTGCACGTACACTTCGCCCCGCAGAACGGCGCGCGCGGCGGCGATCAATTCGCTGTCGGCGGCCTTTTTGAGCACATAGCCTGATGCGCCGTTGCGAAGCGTCTGCTTCAGGTATCCTTCGTCGTCATGCATCGTCAGAATCAAAACGCGGGTTGAGGGAGCGGCCTTGCGCAAAGCGGGCAGGGCCTCCATGCCGCTCAGGCCGGGCATGGTCAGGTCGAGCAAGATGAGATCGGGTTTGAGGTCGGCGGCCAGCCTCAGCGCTTCGCGGCCATCGCTCGCTTCGCCCACTACTTTGAAGTCGGGCTGGGCGTCGAGCAACAGGCGCAGGCCGGAGCGCAGAACAACGTGATCGTCGGCGAGAAGGATACGAGTCTCAGACATAGGCGTGGCCGGCTTTTGCGCCGGGGTTGGGAGAGTCGGAAACAGGTATTTCGACAAACAGGCTCGCGCCCCGCCCCGGCTCGGATTCTATGGTGAGCCTGCCGCCGAGCAGTTCGGCCCGCTCGCGGATTCCGTACAAGCCCAACCGCTCTTCTGCTCTGCCAGCCGCCTCAGGATCGAACCCGCGCCCGTCGTCTTCGACGATGGCCCGCACTGCGCCGTCGCGCCGTTCGAGCATCACGCTGGCCGTGCTGGCCTGCGCGTGGCGGGCCACATTGGTCAGGCCCTCTTGCACAATGCGATAAAGCGCCGTCTCGACTTCGGCAGGCAGGCGGCACCCGCTCAGGCCGCGCATGGCAAGGTCAATGTGCAAAGGGTAGCGGCGCTGACAATCGGCCACGTAACGTTCGAGGGCGGCAGGCAGGCCGAGGTCGTCGAGCACGCTGGGGCGCAACTGCAGAGCCAGGTTGTGAACTTCGTCGAGTGCCTGTGCGGCCACGCTTCGCAGTTCTTCGGCGTGCTGGCGCATGGCGAGCGAGTCGCAGGTGTCGCTCAACGCGCGCATGCCTACCAACAGCGACGTAAGCGACTGGCTGGTGCTGTCGTGCAGTTCGCGGGCGATGCGCTTGCGCTCATCTTCCTGGGCCGCGATCACGCCGCTCACGTAGCGCGCCCGCAACTGCTCGCGCTCGGCGCGCTCCTCTTCGGCCTTCGCCAGCGCCGCCGTCATCGTGTTGAACGACTCGGCCAGGTCGCCGATCTCGTCGTCGGCCCAGCGCGGCACGCGCTGTGAGAGATCGCCGCGCCCCACCGCTTGCGCCGCCTGCGCCAGTTGGAGGATGGGTCGGGTAAGAATCCAGGTGAGGAAGGCGGCGGCGGTAACACCGATGACCGACACCAGCACCGTGGTGAGTAGAAGCTGGCCGGTGACAGCATTCACCGTCTGCCTGATCCCGGCCTCCGAGAGGCCCACCCGCGCCGTCCCGGCCCGCCCGTCGAAGATCGGCACGGCGGTGTCCCACACTTTGCCTTCGTCGGTATTCAGGATGATGGTGTGATGGTGATCGTCAGACGCGGCGGCATTGGCCGTCAACAAATCGCCGGGGAAGCCGTCGCCAAAAGTGTGGGCGATCACCTGCCCTTTCGCGTCCACCACGAAGGCGTAACGGACGTTGGCATTGTTGGCCTGCGTTTCGTTTAGCAGTTGATGGAGCGCGTACAGATCGTTGACGAGGATGAGGTCAGTGGCGCGGGCGGCCAGGTCGCGGGCCACCGAGACGGCTTGATCCTCCAACTGGGCGTCCATCGTCTGAATCAGCGTGGCCCGCACTTGCACGGTCACCCCCAGACCCAGCAGAAGCACCAGCCCCAGGATGATGCCCAGAATCTTGGTGCGGACGCTGACTGCGCCGGCGACCGACCAGAAGCGCTCGAACCAGTGAAAAGGAAGCTGAGACTTCATAGCAATTGTGGGGCAAGCTTCCAGCCTGCCCTACGGCGAAACCGGGCCGACCGCCGCCAGCAGGTTGCGGGCGGAGTCGTAGGCGCTATCGTCAATCAGAACGAACTTGTCCACGCCAACGGTTTGCAAACCTTTTTGCCCTTGCGGGTCGTCGGCCATGCCGAGCAGGATGCTTTGCAGTTCGGCTTTGAGTTGGGGGCGCACGGTCGGGCTGACGACGACGGGCGGGATGCCAAACGGCGGCGAGCGATGGATGACGCGAATCTTTTCGCCGAGCGCGGGATCGCGGGCGACGGCAAAATCGTAGACCAAGCTGTCCACCGCCGCGCCGTCGGCTAACCCGTCGGCCACGGCCCGGATCGCGTCGTCGTGGCTGTAAGTGAAAAACGTGCGGGCGAAGAATTGATCAGGCGCGCTTCCCAGTTGTTGCACGAGGTAGGTCGGATAAACGCGCCCGGTGTTCGACATTGGGTCGGTGAAGGCAAACACTCTGCCGCGCAGGTCGGCCACACTTCGTGTTTGCGCCGGGCTGTCGGCAGGGACGATGAGCAGTGAGTAGTAAACCGTTTCGCCGTTCACTTGTGGCGCGGCCAGCAGTTCCATTCCAAATTTTTCATTCCCGTCCACGTAGGCGCTGGTGCAGACGAAGGCCACATCCACGTAGCCGCTCTCGACCAAGTCGTTCACTTCGGAATACGTGCGGCGTTGGACGAGTTCAACCGGGCGATCCAGTTTCTGGCTCAGGTAATCGAGCAGGAACTGGTAGCTTTCGGCGGTGCCTTTGGGCGAGATGACGGCGGCCACGGCCACGCGCAACGGAACGACATCGTCCGAAGGGTCGGCTGGCAGTGGCTTGAGGTCGGATAGATGAATGACCGGCGCAGAAGGTTCTGGCGGGACGGCACAGCTTGCCAACAGTAACAGGCTAAGGATGAAGCTGAGATAACGCATCACGCGGTTTCCAATCGCAACCTGATACAACAACGAATTGGGGGAAGGAACGAATCAGGTCCGGGTCCCGATTCACTTTACTGGCTTCCGGCAGTGCTTCACAAGTGCCAAAAATCATCTCGCCCGCTGACAAATGACGAAAGTTGACCAACAAAGGAGACTGTAGCATCGTTACAGGGCAAAGGGCGAGTTCGGGGTGGATCTGACCTGGTGTAACAGGCCTAGAGCGGTAGCGTGAGTCTGAGCGAACGCCTCCCGCCACAGGTCGAGAGCGATCCGGCC
>Ga0247727_10003584_pt1 | contig 34092 bp, 34 predicted proteins | sample WisWelCaveWW1625_FD_202498 | JGI IMG/M metagenome (GOLD analysis project Ga0247727, IMG submission 202498) | Biofilm microbial communities from Wishing Well Cave, Virginia, United States - WW16-25 | ecosystem: Environmental > Aquatic > Deep subsurface > Groundwater > Cave microbial mat | place...
TTGGGAATATTAATCAGGAAATTTATTGTTGGATAACAAGGAATTTAAAATATGTCTCAAGAGCGTAATGCGCTTGAATCTAAAGTCAGAAAAATCGACGAGCAAATTGCCCTCCTAAATGACCTCAAGAATCAATGTCTCACCAAATTACAATCTTTTTCGCAAGAAACTAAGCCTCAGTTAACTGCCCAGATTAACAGCCGATCCTTAGATGATAAAATTGCTTTGTTTAAAAATTACTTCCGCGGTCGGGAAGATGTTTATTCCAAGCTATGGATCAATAATCGAACAGGCAAGCGTGGGTACAGTCCGGTCTGCAAAAACGAATGGGATCGCATGTTGTGTCGTAAGCCAGCCATCAAATGCTCTGAGTGTCCTAATCAGAGATTCCCTCCATTAGATGCATTAGCCATCAAACAACATTTGACTGGTGCTCAGGTCGCGGCTGTTTATCCAATGCTTAAAAATGAGAGTTGTTATTTTCTCGCCATGGATTTTGATAAAGAGCATTGGATGGATGATGTCCGGGCGATTATGAAGACGTGCGCGGAAGAGAAGATTCCGGCCGCGGTTGAACGCTCTCGTTCAGGAAACGGAGGGCATGTCTGGATGTTTTTTAGTGAAGAAATTCCCGCCGTTTTAGCCAGACGTTTAGGAACAGCAATCATTACTAAAACTATGGCCAAGCGATACCAGATCGACATGAAAAGTTATGATCGATTATTTCCTAATCAAGATACCATGCCTAAAGGCGGTTTTGGAAACCTCATTGCTTTGCCGTTTCAAAAAGACGCAATGATGAGGGGCAACAGTCTTTTTATCGACGCCCATGGTACGCCTTATCAGGATCAATGGGTTTTTTTGTCATCTATTAAGAAGATGTCCTTGAAGGATGTAGAAGCGTTTATCGATGAGGCATCGCGAGCAGGACAAATCATGGCGGTTCGACAAAGCCCAGTTGAAGAAAATGATGAGCCATGGATGCGTCTGCCATCCGGGAAGCGGCGATTTAAGGTCGATATTAATGAATTACCGGCAAACTTAGATGTTATTTTTTCTAATCGAATTTACATTAAGACCGGTACGGGGCCGTCAGTATTATTCAATCAACTCAAACATTTAGCCGCATTTCAGAACCCAGAGTTTTATAAGAAACAAAAAATGCGCTTCTCAACTCATGCAACACCACGGGTTATTTCTTGCGCGGAAATCGTAGACGGCTACTTGTCATTACCGCGAGGTTGTTTAGACGATGCGAAAGCTTTATTAAGCGAATATAACGTTAAGTTGAAGGTTGAGGACAAACGTATTGTGGGCAAGAAAGTTGATTTTATTTTTGATGGTACGCTCAATGAAGAACAAGAAGAAGCATTGGAAGGTGTTCTTGAGTCGGACGTTGGTGTTTTTGTCGCTCCACCGGGAACAGGAAAAACGGTCTTGGCGATAGCCGCTATCGCCAAGCGCAAGACAAATGTGCTTATCTTGGTGCATCGAAAGCCGTTGATGGATCAATGGCGTTTGCAGATATCTTCGCTTCTTGGTTTTGATAAAAAGGAAATAGGTCAAATCGGTGGTGGTAAAAATAAGTCAAACGGAATTATTGATATTGCGATGGTTCAAAGCATGGATTTAACGGACGGTGTGGATGATCGAATCGCTGATTACGGTTTTGTGATCGTAGATGAATGCCATCATGTTGGCGCTGTCTCATTTGAAAAAGTTCTGTCACAGGTAAAGGCAAAATATGTTCTGGGTCTGACGGCAACGCCTTATCGTCGAGACGGTCATCAACCAATTATTCATATGCAGTGCGGCCCGATTGCTCACCGGATTAAACAAAAAGATTTATCTGCGCATATTTCAGCTTCTTGGATTGTTCCGCGTTCCACTGATTTCGAACATGCGTGGAATGACGATATTCAAATACAGGATGTTTCAAGTCGAATGATAGAGGATATGGAAAGAAATCAGCTTATCGTGCAGGACGTTGTTGAATCATTGGGTGAAGGAAGGTTCCCGCTCATTCTGACGGAAAGACGAGAACATTTGGAAATTCTAGCAAAATTGCTAGAAGGTAAAGTCGAAGTGCTGTTTCAGTTGCATGGCGGTGTCCGGCAAAAAGCGCGGCGAGAAGCTGTTGAGAAAATAAAAGAGAGTTCTGAGAGTTGTCGTAAGGTTATTTTGGCGACCGGTTCTTATATCGGAGAGGGTTTTGATGCGCCGCGCTTAGATACATTATTTCTGACCATGCCAAGTTCATTCAAAGGCAAAATCGTTCAGTATGCTGGACGTCTTCATCGGTACCATAAAGATAAGCAGGATATCCGGATTTATGATTACATTGATAGCAAAGTTTCCGTTTTGGCCCGAATGTATCAGCGGCGTTTGAAGACTTATAAGATGCTGGGTTATGAGGTAAAGAATGATACTCTTCATGGGGAAGAAAATGCAAAATGAAAGCCGCTTGGTTAACAGATATTCATCTTAATTTCTTGAAACAAAATCAAGTTGATGACTTTTTTCGGAAGTTATCGAAGGAGTCGGTGGACTGTTTCTTTATGTCAGGTGATATCGGAGAGGCCAATACTGTCGTCAATTATCTGAAGCTGGCCGATTCAACATTGAAGCGGCCGTTCTACTTCGTTTTGGGGAACCATGATTTCTATACAGGGTCATTCAAAAAGGTTTGGACAGCCGTTTCTGACCTTACAAAGACTTCTGAGAATCTGATTTGGCTCAATGAAGCCGGGCATGTTTCTTTAACGAAAGAAACAGCGTTAGTCGGCCATGATTCTTGGGCGGATGGAAGGCTTGGTGATTACTTCGGAAGTACGGTAGAATTGAACGATTTCTATTACATTGACGAATTGAAGTTGAGGAATAAGACGGATCGTCTCAAGGCTATGAAGAAATTGGCTGATCACGCGGCCAATCATTTTATAAAAGTGCTTCCGCAGGCTTTAAAAGATCATCAACGAGTCATTGTGTTAACCCATGTTCCGCCATTCAAAGAAGCAACTTGGCATCAAGGCAAAATATCGGAGGATGATTGGCAACCATTTTTCTCATGTAAAGTGGTTGGTGATGTTTTAAGGGATCTCATGGAGCAACATCCTTCTTGCGAAATGACAGTGTTTTGCGGGCATTGTCATAGTTCGGGGGAATGTCAAATCCTTCCTAATCTTAAAGTGATTACAGGCGGAGCGGAATATGGAGTTCCGAAAATTCAATCGATTATTGATATAAAGTAATGAGCGTATTTGAAAAACTAAAGAAGTTTCTGAAACCCGGTCAAGTTTATCGTAGAGGTGACCTTGCGCATCGGTCAATATCAGTTGATCGGCACTTAAAGCGACTTGTTGTGAAGGGAACTTTGCAAAGGGTGGGACATGGGCTTTATTATTGTCCGGCAAAGGCATCTTTTGGCAATGTGCCGCCGGAAGATCAAGTGTTGGTTCGAGCCTTCTTAAAAGGCGATGATTTCCTTTTGATGTCGCCAAATTTTTATAATTCTTTGGGCGTAGGAACAACACAATTGTACAACAAGCGGATCGTCTATAATCACAAACGGCATGGACGGCTTACACTGGGAGGGAAGGTTTTTGACTTTCGGCAAAGGCGAAAGTTTCCTAAACTGCTTTCAAAAGAGTTTTTGTTGGTCGATCTTCTGAATAATTTGCATGAATTAGCTGAGGATCGGGATGCTGTCTTACAAAGCGTTCGAAAAAAAATGCTGAAAGAGCCAAGGTCGAAGATGAAGCGCGTGGTCAATGCGTATGGAGGGAGAAAGACAAAAGCTTTGTTCAATCGATGGATATCATTGGAACCGTAAACTGTAGTTTACGGTTTTTCGTTATTTTCGTAAACTCCACATTACGGTCAAGGTGGTCCCGTGCTAACACTGTGCTAGCAGAATAAGCCCCAACATGGTCAAAAGCGGGATAACAGCAAACAAGTCAATTCATCACAAGTCCTAACACCGTTAAGAGATACATAAAATCATCAATCACCGTCGAGAATGTTTGAATCCCTCATAACCTGAAGGTCAGAGGTTCAAATCCTCTCCTCGCAACCAATATAAAAGTCCATTGCTTATAATCTGAAGCGGACTTTTTGTTGACTCTCATAAAATTCTCATAAAATTTTCTATGTCCAACCACGACAAAATCATTGAAACAAAATATACCGATGAAAATATAAAACAGTGTATTGCTCTGCTAGAGACCTTGCATGGCGACTACAGCCAGTTTGCCCTGATTTCTGAAGAGTTGCGGATCAATCTGATGTCCGCCGCTGGGAGGTTTTCGCGGCCGGAACGCACCGAAAGCCGCAAACGCAAACGGGCGATCAAGAAGCTGGAACGACGGCGGATTGTTAAATCGGAAAGAAAGGCGCGCGCCTTAACCGGTATCCGTACCGCGCGCGAAGCGCTCGTGTTTGTTGCGCCGTTACAGATTTCGGCCGATATTGCGCGTAACCATGAACTGAAAGAATTAAACTCCCCCCGTGATTGCTATGTCTGTAAAGCGCCGTTCACGCGGCTACACTTTTTTTATGATTCGATGTGTCCGGCTTGCGCGGAATTTAATTATGCCAAACGTTTTCAAACAGCGCCCCTGCACGGGCAGGTGGTGCTGATTACGGGTTCGCGTTTAAAGATCGGGTATCAGTCCACCCTCATGATGCTGCGCGCCGGCGCGACGGTGATTGCCACGACGCGTTTTCCCATCGATTCCGCCTTGCGCTATTCCCGCGAACAGGATTTTTCCAAATGGGCCGACCGCCTGCATATTTATGGACTGGACCTGCGCCACACGCCCAGTGTGGAAATTTTTTGTAGTTATATCGAGCAAACTTACGACCGCCTGGATATTTTAATTAATAATGCGGCGCAAACCGTGCGCCGTCCGCCGGGATTTTATGCGCATCTTCTGGAAACCGAAATGCGGGATTTTAAGGATTTGCCGGAAGCGGTTCAGATACTGCTTCGGCCATTTGCTGAATGTAAACGAAAACTTTTATCGCTGACACAAACCAGTTCCACCGGTGAATCCGGGATGGCGATTACCTGGAACGCCAAAGCGCCCGGGGTGGGACTGCGCGCCTCGGCGCAGCTTTCGCAGGTGCCGTATACCCACGACCACAATTTGCCGGCGGAAAAAGTTTTTCCTAAAGGAAAACTGGACGCGGATTTGCAACAGGTGGATTTGCGCGATGTCAACAGCTGGCGGTTGCGTTTAGGCCAAGTGCCAACGGCGGAGTTGATCGAGATTCAACTGGTTAACGCCATCGCGCCTTTTGTCCTGTGCAATCGATTGTCAATGATGATGAAGCGCCAGAATACGGGGCTAAAACATATCGTCAATGTTTCGGCCATGGAAGGAAAGTTTCACCGTTTTGTAAAAACCGACCGCCACCCGCACACCAACATGGCCAAAGCCGCGCTGAATATGCTGACGCATACTTCGGCCAGTGATTTGGTCAAAGATGGGATTTATATGAATTCGGTCGATACCGGCTGGGTTACCGATGAAGATCCCGCCGCTCTGTCCAAACGCAAGCAGGAGGAGCACGATTTTCAGCCGCCGCTCGATATTGTCGACGGCGCCGCACGTGTCTGCGACCCGTTTTTTGACGGCATTTTGACCGGCAAGCACTGGTGCGGGAAATTTCTTAAAGATTATTTCCCGATTGAATGGTAATCGGACTTTAAGCCTTGCGCTGTTTCCGTAGCGATGCCAGCCACGACCAACCCGCGGCGGAGAGGATGGCGATAAACGGCATGAGGGGGACGCGAAAGCGGCTGCCGACCACCCAGGCGCCGCCGACGATTGAGGCCACAATCAAATATCCCGCCACGCCCAGTAAGGCGAAATACCGCACGTCCTTTTTCCCTTTCCATATACCGATTAGAAATCCCGTTAACCAGAAATCAATCCAGAGATAGTCAAAAATTTTTCCTGCCGCCTGCAGTTCGGTGGAATGAAAATATTTTAGCGAAGCCGGCCGGGTCAAAAGTGAAAGCAAACACCGGCTGGCGACGTTGGGGTAATAGGCCCAAGCCGGAAGCCCGGTGGACACGGGATCTTCCCTTCGGGCATAACTGTGCAGGAGTCCGTGTGATTTTGACCATTCGGTGATGCTGCTAAAGAAAAACCGGCCGGTCTGATGATAGTTGCGGGCCTGCCACATGCCCAGCGGTCCGTAGACCAGGATAAGAAAGATTAGCGCGTGCGTGAGATTTTTTTTAAGCGAAATATTTTCTTTAGAGAAAAAAAATAATAATCCCAAGGGCAAAGCCAAATAAAAGCTGATCGGACGCACGAAGGTGGCCATGGCCAGAATCAGCGCCGAGAGGCATAGGAAGAAAAGACTTTTGTCGCGCAAATACCGCAAGAAGGCATAGGCTAACCCCGCCATTAAAAAGAGAAATAATGTTTCCGAAAGAATCATCAGCGAATGGACCGTGATGGATAGGTCGAATAGGATGATGGTCGCGCTTAATAACGCGATTTTGGAATTGTAGAGCGCGGCGGTTTTGTAAGTGAGATAGGCCGTCAGCAGGGTTAAGAGTATTTGGAAAAAAATAATCCTGCTAAACGAGAAATGGCCCAGGCCCAGAAAGAGGCTTAAGAAAAAAGGATAACCAGGGGTGCGGAAAAATTCTAGCGTAGGTTTGCCGTCGTTATAACCGAAGGCAAAAGTCCTTTCGCGCGCGAGCATTTGGGCGTTGACGATGTAGCGCTGGGAATCGACCTGAAATTTGGCGTCGGGGGCGTTTTGTTCGGTGTAGAAAAATAAGGAAAATTTGAGGACAGACGCGAAGAGAAAAAGGGCCGGAAGGGCTGAGCGGTGGTTCAACATGGATTTTGTTTTAATAGGGACAGACCCTAGGGTCTGTCCCTATTAATTTTATTTAAGCGAGGATGTCGTAGGGGCGGATCGTTTTTCGGCCGTTAGCGGCGGCTTTTTTTTGCGCCTGCTCGATGAGCCAATAGACATATTTGTTTAAAGCGTCCAGCGTGTCGGAAGAGACGTTAAACGTATTTTTGCCGCTTCCTTTGAGTACTTGTTTGGTTTTCGAACCCACCAGCAACATTTCTTTTCCTGCAGCCATGGTAGCCGTCCTTTTTAAAAGGTTAATATTTTTTGTTCGTAGGGATTCTATTGGAAATTCGTGGAGCGTCAAGAAGTTTACGAATCATTATTGGCCAATCACTATTGGCAGATGCCCATAGTTAATACCTTGACAACCTGCTCGCTTCCAAGTATTCTTGGGCGGTATTAAATGGGGGGGGCTTGAGCCCCTCATTTTTATTTACTAAAATAAAACATATATGAATACAAAAATTCTTTTTTATTTCATTTTGGGGTTAAGTTTGGTTTTGGGCGTCTTATTCCCTTGCGGCTGCGCTAAGAAAAGCGAGAGCAGCCAACCTCCCATGGAAGCGGTCATCCCCGTCGTCGGGTTTAAAGCCAAGAAGCAGGCGGAGTTAGAATCCTATCAGATCCTCAACCGCAGCCTGGTTTCCACGGTGCAGTTGATCAAGGCCTTAGGCGGCGGGTGGGAGAAATAGGTGGGGCCCATTTTTTATTATGCGTTATGACCCTTTTCAACAGCAGGCGATAGATTATATCAATCAGGGGCTTTCGGCACTGGTTTCGGCGCCGACCGGCGCGGGCAAGACCGCCATCGCCGAACACGTGATTCGCGAATGCATCCGTCGTCGGGAAGGGGTCATCTACACCGCCCCCATCAAGGCTTTGTCCAACCAGAAGTTCCGGGAGTTTGCGGAGGCCACGGGCGGACAGGTGGGCATCCTCACCGGCGACATCACCCTCCATGCCCAGGCGCCGGTCCTGATCATGACCACCGAAATTTTCCGCAATAAAATCCTCGAGAACCCCGCGTCTTTGTCCGCGTTTAGCTGGATCATTTTTGATGAAATCCATTATCTCGACGACTATGAGCGCGGCAGCGTTTGGGAAGAATCGCTTATTTTTTTGCCCGCCCACATGAAATTCCTCGGCCTTTCGGCCACTATCCCTAATATCGACGAGCTGGCGAGTTGGCTGACACAGATCCACGGCCGGGAGGTGAAGGTCGTTAAGGAAAATAAGCGTCCGGTGCCGTTGCATTTCTTTTTTCAATGCCAGGGGCGGGTTTATGACAATTTGGAAAAAATGGTCAGAAGCGAATATAAATCTTACGGCCACCGTCAGCATGGCGGCGGGCGGCATTGGTCGCGGCGTCTTCCGCAAAAAGCCAACAAACCTTCCGCCCTGATCAAAACCCTGGCGGAAGAGGATTTGTTGCCTTGCATCTATTTTGTTTTCAGCCGCCGGCGCACCGAACTTCTCGCCCAGGAGATCCGGGAACTCAATTTTTTAGATGAGCCGCAGAGACAAGAAATCACCGCGGCCTTCGACGACCTTTGCCGGCTTTTTGATCTGATCGGGGAACCCAGCGCCAAGGCCATCCGTCCGTTTATTGAGCGCGGGATCGGCTATCACCACGCGGGCATGTTGCCGACCCTCAAGGAAGTCATCGAACGGCTTTTTACCAGCCGCCTTTTGAAAATTATTTTCACGACGGAAACTTTTGCCCTGGGGATCAACATGCCGGCGCGCAGCGTCATCTTCGATGAATTGCGTAAATTTTACGGCCACGGGTTTGCGAACTTGCGCACGCGGGATTTTTATCAGATGGCCGGCCGCGCGGGGCGCCGTTCCATCGACACCGAAGGTTTTGTTTTCTGCCGGGTGGACCAGAGCGATGTCTCGGCCCACGAACTGCGGCGCATGATTTACAGCGCCCCCGAAGGGGTCGCGTCCCAGTTCAACGCCTCCTATGCCACGCTCTTAAATTTGTACGGGCATTACGGCGAAAACCTTTATGACATTTATCCGAAGTCGTTTCATTATTTTCAGGCCAAGAAAATTTTGCAGCAAAAGGCCGTGGAGCTGCTAAGGACCAAGGTGAATGTTTTAAAAGAGTTGGGCTGTATCCGGCAAAATCGATTAACGGAAAAAGGAATTTTTGCGAGTAATGTCTACGGTTATGAATTATTGCTTTCCGAGTTGTATGAGGATGGATTTTTAGAATCGCTTTCGTGGAAGGATTTAGGGATTTTTTCTTTGGCGGTGGTTTTTGAGCCGAGGAAGGGAACGCAGCGACCGATGTTGCATCAACGCGCCATCGCCCTCGAGCAGAAGACGAAGAAGGTCCTTGCGGGTCTGCGCCGTCTGGAAAAAAGCAAGAGGCTGCCGGAGCTGACCAAGGGGTGCCATTTTCATCTCACGCCCGTCATGGAGGCCTGGCTGGAGGGTGAAAGTTTCCAGCAAGCCATTCGCCATACCGACGTCGATGAGGGAGAGCTCGTGCGCTATTTCCGCATGACCATCCAGATTTTACGCGAGATCGCCGAAGCGCCGATGAGCGTCGAGTTCAAAGAGCGGGTTTGGAAATTAATTCGGCTCATCAACCGCGACGTGGTCGACGCGGAACGACAGTTGCGTTCATAGGGGGGAACAACACTTAATTTTTTTATAAACGTTGGGACACTACTGTAGAAAAATGAAAGTTTTACAAAGAAGCAGGCGAGGGGACAGGCATTTTGGGAGACAAATAAGCGTATCCCCTTTTAAAAAAATTCTATGGTTAATTTTTCGATTCTCATATATATTCTGCTTCGCAGGAATATTCTTTTTTGAGGAAATTTCTCCGAAGCCATATTAATCATTTTGTTATCAAGGCGAAGGAGAATAAATATTCTCCATGGCTGACCAGCACCCACTGTATCATTACGCCCCTGATGGGGTAAGTTTTGTCTCGAGCCCGCCGGCGCGGATGCGGTTTTTGTACGCGCCGTTGTGCGGGATTTCCGCGGATAAAATCAAATCGTCCGTCACGCCCACGTTAAGCGGCGATATTAAGATCGATAAAGACCGATTCCTCACCAAACCGGTTTCCCGGGAAGACTTGCGTTCGGTGGTTCGTAACTTTTATATTTTAGCCGACGGAAAAATTTGTTCGCTGGCAGGCGTGGGGGAGGACGCCGGCGCTTACGTCCACATCGGCCAGTTGTGGCATAAATTGGTGTGCCATTTCCCATCAACGGGGCTGACGATGGAGGCTGTGAATTTTGTCCCCGTGAGCGGCGAAGACGTTGAGCTGATGCGCGTCATCGTCCGCAATACCGGCGAAAAAGATATCACGATCATCCCCACCGCCGCCATTCCCATCTTCGGGCGCGCGCTGGCCAACAAGCACGACCACGAACATGTCACCGCGCTTTTACAGCGCACAGAGCAGTTAAGTCACGGCGTTTTGGTTGAGCCAACGATGATTTTTAATGAAGAGCGCCACCGTGGCGCAGAGACCGTTTATTTCGTTTTTGGAAGCAATCAAGGCTTGCCGCCGGCGGGGACATTCCCGACGGTAGAAAGTTTTTATGGCGAGGCCGCGGACGCCCAGCAACCAGAGGCGCTCACCATGAAATGCCAACCGCGGACGTTGTCCGGCGAAGAACTCCAGGGCAAAGAGGCGATCGGCGCTTTGCGCTTTGAGCAGAGAACGCTTGCCCCAGGCACGCAGGAAGACTATATCCTGGTCGCGGGCATCGCCTCCGGGCGTTCGCAGGCCGAGAAAGCATTTGGACGCTTTAATTCCGTTGAGAAATTTGAACAGGCCTTAGCGGAAAATCAACAGTACTGGCTCGAAAAAACAAAGTCTATCGAGTTTTCCATCGGCGATGGGGAGTTTAATTCTTGGATGCATTGGGTGATGCTGCAGCCGGTCTTGCGCCGGATTTTTGGGAATTCCTTTTTGCCGGACCATGATTATGGCAAGGGCGGCAAAGGCTGGCGGGACCTCTGGCAGGATTTGTTGTCGCTCATTCTCATCGAACCTCAAAACGTACGGGAGAGTTTGATCAATAATTTCGCCGGGGTAAGGATTGACGGCACCAACGCCACCATTATCGGGACAAAGCCGGGCGAATTTTTGGCCGACCGCAACAACATCACCCGCGTCTGGATGGACCACGGGGCTTGGCCGCTTTTGACTATGCTCTTGTATATCCATCAGACCGGGGATTTCGATATTCTCTTTGAAAAAATTTCGTATTTTCGAGATGCCCAGTTGTCGCGGACATTCGAAAAGGATAAAACTTGGGGTGAAGATTACGGCCGGAAATTAAAAACCCGCGACGGTAAAACCTACGCCGGGACCGTCCTCGAACACTTTTTGATTCAAAATCTGGTTCAATTTTTTAATGTGGGAGAGCATAACATCGTTCGTATCGAAAGCGCTGACTGGAACGACGGCCTGGACATGGCCTTTGAGCGCGGCGAAAGTGTCACCTTCATGAGTTTTTACGGTGGGAATTTATTGGCCCTGGCGGAACTTTTGGAGACCTTGGCCAGGAATAAGGGGGTGGACCATATTGGCGTGGCCCTGGAGTTGATGATCCTTTTAGATTCCCTGAGCGAGCAGAAATGCGATTACAATAACCCCGCCGAGAAAAAAAGGCTTTTGTTTGAACTCTATTGCAAATCCGTCCAACCGGAGGTCAGCGGTGAACAGGTCCATGTGAAGATTATGGACGTTGTTAGTGATTTGCGTCAAAAGGGGAGTTGGATTTTTGAGCACATCCGCCGGCAGGAAAAAGTTTCAACCCAAGACGGTGGCCGCAGTTACAGTTGGTTTAACGGTTACTATGACAATCAAGGCGAGCGCGTGGAAGGTCATAGAAAAGAGGGCGTGCGCATGACGCTAACGGGACAGGTATTCCCTATCATGAGCGGTTTAGCGAATGAGGAGGAAACCCACCAGATTGTGGACAGCGTCCGACGCTATTTAAAGGACCAGCGGTCGGGGGGAATTCGTTTGAACACGGACTTTAAGGTACGCCATTATTTGGACTTCGGGCGCGCTTTTGGTTTTGCCTACGGGACCAAAGAAAACGGGGCGTTCTTCAGCCACATGAACGTGATGTATGCCTACGGCCTTTACAACCGGGGTTTTGTCGCCGAAGGCCGGGAGGTTTTAAAGTCCATTTACGCCATGAGCATTGATACCGATCGCAGTAAAATCTATCCTGGTGTTCCGGAATATTTTGATTCTCAAGGCCGGGGGATGTACCACTATCTGACCGGGTCGGCCAGTTGGTTGATTTTGACTGAATTAACCCAGGTTTTCGGTGTGCGGGGTGAGTATGGCGATTTGCTCCTGTCGCCGAAACTGACGGCGGAAGAATTTAGCGAAAATGGTTTGGCCGAGGTCAGTTGTATTTTTGCCGGGAAGAAAATAAAGGTTTCCTATCTCAATCCAGCCAAGCGGGATTTCCCCCATTATGTTTTAAAGGAAGTTTTTCTCAATAACCAGCCGATTGCCAATGACCGGCCCAACGCCTTGTCGGTGAAAATCCCCCGCGCGCTTATCCAACAGTCCGAGTTACCGCATATCCGCGTTATTTTGGGCTAAAAAATTTACTAAGAAATATATCTTGTGGTTTATAGGGAATGCTTCTATAATGCCGTTCGCTAATATGACTTCCAAGACCCAACATACCTTCCATATCCCTGTTATGGGGACCGGCTTCTCGATTGACACTCCCATTAAAGTCGCTAAATATGGGATTCATTCGGTCATATCGTTGGTCGACGACTGCCTGATCGAGGAAATGCGCAAATATTATTGTCATTTGGAAGGCGAAGTCTATACACCAATCACCAAATACGAATCTGATTATCGCGCCCGGCGCATCACCGAATATTTGAATTTAGTCGACCGTATCGTCCAAAAACAGTTTGAGACCCTCAAGAATTCCGCTTTTGAAGTTGGCAGTGAAATCACCAAATATTTTCGTTTGTTGCCAGACAATTCCCCTTTAAAGATTCTTTATAAGCGGATGCTCGACACCGCGGACCCGCAACAGAAGCAGAACATACAAGCCGAACTGCGCGATTCCATTCGCCCTGGGGATATCAATGTCAATATCATGACCAAGCTCGACCGGCCAAATTTTGATTCCAAAGGCAACCCCCTGCCGGACGGATTTTCCGACGCCCTGGCGGCGTTACGTGGTTACGCGCAAAGTACTTTGCAGTCGGCCATCGTTTTTTCGGCCGGGATCAACCGCCGGCTATACAGTTATGTCGAGGGATTTAAAGATTTTTATGCGGATGCCGCGGGTTTTATAAAAAAGAAAATTATTTTGAAAGTTAGCGATTACCGTTCTTCCATCGTCCAGGGAAAATTTTTCGCGAAAAAAGGACTTTGGATCTCCGAATACCGCATTGAATCCGGCCTTAACTGCGGCGGACACGCCTTTGCCTCCGACGGTTATTTGATGGGGCCGATCATGGAGGAATTCCGCAACAGACGACAGGAACTCATTGAGGGCTTGCATCAGATTTATAATGAGGCCCTGAAACTCAAAAATAGATTAACGTTCGCCACCCCCCATGAAGTCCGCGTGACCGCTCAGGGAGGAATAGGGACCGTCCGCGAAGACCGTTTTTTACGGGACCATTACCAATTGGACGGGACGGGTTGGGCAACGCCTTTTCTTTTAGTCCCGGAAGTGACCAATGTCGATGATGATACTTTACAAAAGCTCGCCGCCGCCGGGGAAGACGACCTTTATTTGAGCGATGTTTCTCCGTTAGGCGTTCCGTTTAATAATTTACGCACCTCTAATAGCGACGCCGAAAAAGAGCATCGCGCCTTAAAGGGCCGCCCGGGCAGCGCCTGTCCTAAAGGATATTTAGTTTCCAACACGGAATTTACCAGTCAGCCCATTTGCACGGCCTCGCGGCAGTATCAGAAGCTTAAAATCGAAGAGTTGGTTCGCCTGCAGTTGGACCCGTTGACCCATGAAGAGCGCCTGCGCGTCGTGACCATCAAGTCGTGCCTCTGTAACGATCTCGGCGAAGGGGTCCTGATGAAAAATAAGATGGTCAATCCGGCGAAAAGATTTTCGGCCGTCTGCCCCGGGCCCAACCTCGCTTATTTTTCGAAGATTTCCACTCTCGAGGAAATGGTCGACCATATTTACGGGCGGGTCAACCTTTTGAATTCAACTTATCGGCCGCATATGTTTATCAAAGAATTGAAGATGTATATTGAATATTTCATGAAAGAAGTCCAAAAATGCCTGCCTGCCATGAGTGAAAAGCAGAGGCAGTATTTTATTGAGTTTAAGGATAATATGTTGGAAGGGATAGAATATTACCGCAGCCTTTTCCCTAGGATGTTTCAGGAGGCCTTTGATTTCCGGCAGACCATGCTCAGGGAATTACACGGTTTCCAGACACAGCTGGAAGATTTTCTCGAAGAGCATCAACATATTTTTTCCCCCGCTTTAGCCCTGTCGCAACCTCAGCCCGCTGTCGCTGTTTAATGGTTCGCTTGCTCACCACTGGAGCGAAGCGTCGAACCATCCTGCCCGCCCCGCCCGCTTCGCGGCTAATACCGCGGGCCGGGGAGAGAGTCTCGAGTGATAGCGAGAGACGAGTCGAAGGATTCAGTTCTCTTCCCATGACCAGGAGAGGGATCGAATGAATGCCTGGGACAAGGTCGCCCTGGTGGCGTCGCTGATTTTACCGTTATGGAACCTGCCGCTTATCTTCAGGATTTACAAACGCAAGTCCTCGAAGGACATCAGCCTTTATTGGGCGCTTGGGGTCTGGGTTTGTCTGGTATTTATGTTCCCGTCGGCGTATCAATCCCAAGATGTGGTCTGGCGGGTCTTTAATATCGTGAATTTTTTCTTTTTCACGCTGGTGGTGATTTTTGTGCTGGCGTACAGAAAAGGAAAAGGGATTAGCTCTTCAGGTTAACGACCACCCACCTTCTCAGTTCGCCTTTCAGAATTTGGTCGATTTTTTAGCAATTTGGCGGTTTTGGTATCGCTTAGCCTATGAACACAAAATCAAGTCATCAAGGCCAAGTTTCGCTAGCAGTCATCACAGAGTAGATATGGATTTGTTTCTAGAAAAACGCCGGCAGATGGTCGAGAATCAGCTCCGGGGCCGGGGTATTGTCGACGAACGGGTTTTAGAGGCCATGCTGAGCGTTCCCCGCCATCTCTTTGTCCCAGACGACGAGGTCGATTTTGCTTACGAGGATTATCCGGTCTCCATCGGGCATGGTCAGACGGTATCGCAACCGTTTATCGTCGCGTATATGTTACAGGCCGCACGGCTTAGGTCCATGGACCGGGTTTTGGAAATCGGGACAGGGTTAGGGTATCAGACGGCACTTCTCGCCAAACTGGTCAAGGAAGTTTACTCTTTGGAAGTGGTTCAAAAATTTGTCGAGACAGCACGGAAGAAATTGGAGACCCTGGGTTGTGCTAATGTTCAGATCAGACATGCGAATGGTTTTGAGGGTTTTTTAGAAAAGGCGCCGTATGACGCGATCATTGTCTCGGCGGCCCCGAAAGAAGTTCCCCAGACCCTCATCGATCAATTGGCCGCGGGGGGAAGAATGGTGATCCCCGTGGGATTATTTTCTCAACAGTTATTTTTGGTCGTTAAGCATGAGGACTCAGTGGAAAAGCGTTCACTAGTGGCGGTCCGTTTTGTCCCCATGGTCGATGAATTGTTTTAGTTTTCCGTCCGTGGCATACTTAGAGTGGAATTTTGTTTAGATAAATAGTCCCTATTTATCTAAACTTGACTTTGAAAAGAAGTGGGGTAAAATGGCGCCAACTCGGACGATTTCGAGGGAGAATTTTTCGATGACTGTCGCTCAAAATATATGCCCGCATTGCTATAAAGGGATTCCCGCCCAATCCATTAAATGCCTTTATTGTGCCGGGTTGGTGGAAAAAGACCACGCGGTCTTGCGGAAGATCGTGGAAGATTTTGGGAACTACCTGGTCGGCCGCCAGGATTCTGAGGGGATCGGTATCCTTTTGGGGATACCCGAATCTTATCTGCCGTACAAAAAGGTGGACATTGAACAGGCCCTGGAGTTCTTCATGCTGGCCTATGCGGTGGAATTTTTAAGGACCGGCAGCTTCGCGGCCGAGGCCAAATTTAACCTTTACGAAAATAATTATCTCTCGCTCATCGAATATTTTCCCGACAAGGAAATCCCTTTCTATGAGATCGTCATTTCCCCGGATAGCGAGGAGGCCAAATCCCGACAGTTCAGTGAGAAGCTCAAGGACGAGCAGAATGTGCGCGTGTTCGAATCATGGACCAAGCATATGTATAATAGTGAAGAGCGTTATTATGAGAAAGTCAAACAGATCAAAGTTCAAGCTGAAGCTCTCAAAGATAAAATAAAGGACGCCCCTTCTTGATATGGAAATAGGAATCGTCGGCTTGCCCAACGTCGGCAAATCCACCCTTTTTAACGCCTTGACCGGTGCCGGTGTCGCGGCGGAGAATTTTCCTTTTACCACCATCGAACCTAACGTCGGGGTTGTCCCTCTCCCTGACCCGCGGCTCAATCGTCTGGCGGAAGAATTTAAGAGCGCCAAAATAACGCCAGCTGGGATCCGTTTTGTCGACATAGCGGGGCTGGTCAAAGGCGCCTCGCAGGGCGAAGGGTTGGGCAATAAATTTTTGTCGCATATTCGCGCGGTCGACGCCATCGCGCACGTCGTGCGTTGTTTTCATGACGACAATGTCGTTAATGTTATGGAAGCGATTGATCCGATTAATGCGATTGAAATTATCGAGACGGAACTTTTACTGGCGGACCTGCAGCAATGTCAGAAAGCCATTGAACGGTTGCGCGGCCCGGCCAATTCCGGAGATACAAAAGCCCGCGAAAAAATGGCGATGCTGGACGTGATCATGAAAGGTTTTAACGAGGGCCAATCCGCGCGGACTCTTAAAGTCCCCAAGGAGTTTGCGGATGAATTCCAGTTCCTGACCGCCAAACCCCTACTTTATGTCGCTAATACCGACGAAAGCGGTGTTGACCAAAAATTATTGGGATCTGTCCAGGCGCGCGCCCAGCAGGAAAACGCCGGAGTCGTGACGTTGTGCACGAAGTTGGAAGCGGAAATCGTTCAACTCCCCAGAGAAGAGCGCCAGGCCTATTATGACGCTGTGGGGATTATTTCGCCGGGCCTGGCGGCCTTAGCCCGTGCCGGACAGAATTTATTGGGGTTGGTTTGCTTTTTTACCGCCGGGCCGCAGGAGACGCGGGCCTGGTTGATTCCCCAGGGGACCAGAGCCGTCAAGGCTGCCGGCAAAATCCATTCCGACATTGAGCGTGGCTTTATCCGCGCTGAAGTTTACAAATACGACGATCTGGTGCGGCGCGGCTCTTACCGTGCCCTCCAGGAAAACAATCGCATTTCTCTTGAGGGAAAAGATTATGAAATGAAAGATGGTGATGTTGTCTACTTCCGGTTCAGTGTATAAAATTTCGATTTCCTTCCGATTATTTAGAATTTTTATTGTGGGACCGATGATTGCCTCGCTGTTGGTATTTTTGTCTGTCGCCGGTCAGGCGGCTAAGCCGGAAGATGAAGCCCCTGCCGATATTTTCGCTTCCCAGTCAGATGCGATTGTGGTGGTTGTCGGTCTCGGCAAAAGTAAAAGGTCGAGCCGGCTGGGAAGCGGATTTATCGTCAGTGAAGACGGCCAGATTGTCACCAATTACCACATCATTGAAAAAGCAAAAAAGATTTTTGTTAAATTAAAGAATAAGAAGGTTTATAATCGTGTCCGCGTTATCAGTTTTGACAGGCGCAAAGACATCGCCGTTTTAAAAATTGACGCACGGCGGTTAAAAAAAGTTGTTTTGGGAAATAGCCATAACGTCAAGATTGGCCAGCGCGTCATTACCATCGGCAACCCTTTGGGGTTGGAAAATACGGTTGCCGACGGGTTGATTAGTTCTTTGAGGAAAGATGAAACGGGACAGGCCATGCTGCAGATCAGCGTCCCCTTATCGAGCGGCAGCAGCGGCGGGCCGTTGTTTAATTTGGAAGGGGAAGTCATCGGTATCACAACCGCCTCGATGGCGAACGGGCAGAATTTAAACTTTGCAATCCCAATTAATGAACTCGGGCCGTTATTAAAGGAAGCGGAGTTGACGGGCGCGCAGGACACGTCTCTGGGGGGGGCGACAGAAAAATTTTTTTTACACCCTGATAGACGAACATTGGGCCTGGAGACACAAAACAGTTTTCACATTTATCGGGTAAAGCCCAACGATACTCTGTACAGCCTCTCCAGAAGGTTTGCTGTCAGTGTCAGGGAAATCATGTTGATGAATCAGTTGTCAGATACATTTATCTTTAGTGGGCAGCGGATAAAGATTCCCACCGCCGAATTTTATAAGCGAAAGGTTGAATAAGCTATGGGCGAACAATCCTCAGAAAGACGCAAGCATGAGCGTTATGATACGCAGGTAAAAATTTCCTTCCATGTCAATTATGATGTGAAAACCCGGGTGCGGTTTCAGCTTCTGGATAAAGAAAAACACACGCCAGCTTCCTCGAAATATCCGGCCGTCAGCAAGAACGTCAGTGTAGACGGCCTGGCGTTTACTTCGGAAAAAGAATTAACGAAAGGCGATTTTTTATCCATTGAAGTGTATTTGCCCGCGGAGAAAGAGCCGCTTCACTTGGAGGGGGAGGTTGTCTGGTCACAGCCCACGCATGAACATAACAAGTTTGATTCGGCGGTGAAACTGGTGAATATGAACGGAACGCCAGTTTCAGAGTCGGTTTATTGGGATGAAGGTTACAAATTATATTGGAGCGGTGTGTTGGAAACCATCCTGGGAAATTTTCGTATCTTTGCCCAGAAGAAAGCATCTGAGAAGAATAAAGAAAGTTAACGGACCGTTCTTACGATAAGAAATTTTTGGTCCCCCGCCTTAAGCGTCAGTTTCCCGAGATTATTTTCTTCCAGGAATGACTCTCCGTCGCCAAAGTGTTTTACTTTAAAGGAGTAGGTCCCCGGCGGCAGGATGAACCGGGCGATGCGTATCTGGGCCGGAAGAGTTTGCCAACTCCTTAAATTCGCCTGCTCGCTGTAGAGGTTATACCAGATACTTAATCCCCCCACGGCTATTCCGGCTAAGTCGTTATTTTTTTTGCGTACTTTTTGCGTCAGCCCTTTTTCCAAGAGGTATTTGCCCGCCGGGCGTAAGACGGCCTTGGCGTAAACTCTCAAGCGGCGGTTCTTAAGATTTTCCTGGGCGAGCGCTTCAATATCTTCCGCCAGTTCTGTTTTTGATTTAAAAAGTTGTCCGGATTCGTTCTGCGCTTCAAAATTAGAATGGGTGATTTCATAGAAACGGTTGTCATATTTCGGAAAAGCGAGTTGGGAAATAATCCCCCCCGGCAAGGGGATGGGGATGACCGTCGGATGTTTGATGGGTGAGAGGCCGTTGTAATGGATTAAATAAACTTCACTGTTTTGTCTTTTGTCTTTTAAGGTTCGATAAGCGGTCGTTGTAAGAAAATCCCTGGGCGCCACGCCTAAATATTCTTCAATGGCCAAGAGATTTTCCGAGAGAATCCCCGGCGGGATCGCGTGGTGAACGCCACTTTGATAAATCTCAAGAGATTTTTTATAGGCAATGAGCGCATCATTCAGGTCCTGATCATTTCCCGAACCTTCCCAGAGGATGCCCATCAAAAGCCGTGCAAACCCGTCCTCCCTGTAGACATTTTTTTGACCGGGAGGATAGAGATCGTTGAGAAGTTTGAGTGTCCCATCGGCGGCCCGGGCCTCGACTAAAGCCTCGGAACGGTTATGGAGGGCCATAAAATTTATCGCTTGGAAGATATGGACTAAGACGTGTTCAAAATCCTCTCCGCGGTAGGGCGCTTTGGTGTCGTTGATGATCCAAGTTCTGGCGATATCGCGCAGAGATTTTGTATACAATGCCTCAAACTTGGTTTTGGCTTTTTCAAATGCGTCGACGCTTTCTTGGTATTGGCCGGCTATCTGCAAGCACAGGCCTTTATCCAAGTAATAGAGAAGCTCGTTGCGCGGTCCGTAGGCTTCTTTTTGCGTTTCAAAAGTTTTGACGGCCCTTTTGAACTGGCCGGCGGCGATAAGGGTATTGATGCGTGGTTGGAGATCAATGTTGGCGGCGGCACAACCTCCTATGAAGAAAAGGAGGAGCAGTAGGGTTACACGGTTCATCAGATAAGCAGAGACTATAAGGAATACTGGCTACGGCTGACTAGTTTTTTAAATTCCGTCTGCAAGACCCATTTTTTTTGATTGGTCGTCAGATCAATGAGTTCGAGGTTAACCTGATAGAGAATCACGTATTTGCCTTTGATTTCATCCCGGACCGTATTGACGCTTCCCTGGAGCATAAAGTCGGCCCCGGTTTCTTGGCCCATCGGTTTAACGGTGGCCGGGTCGGTCAGGCCAGCCTGTTGGTCTTGCCGTTCCCCGCGGACAGAGGCCCGTTCTGTGTTTGAGGCGACAAAGGTCGCTTTGTTGGAGTTGATGAGGTTGGCCTCGAGGTCTTTAACGAAGAGGTTGACATTAATATGTTCGTCACTGAGGTTGTTGATGGGGCCGACGATGACCACGGGATTTCTTCCGCTGGCTTTATGGAACTCGTCAAGCCAGGGTTGGGCGAGGCAGTTTTTAATCATTTCCTCGGAAACGGTGCGTGAATCCGTATCGTTCCAGCGGCCGCTTAAATCAACTTTTTTTTCGACCTTGATCCGTTCGACTTTGGGGGCCGAGCTACAGCCGGTGATAGCCAGGGCACTGATCGCGCCCATGGCGATGACGAAAGAAAATTTTTTGTGCATGGTGAACTCCTTCTCAGTTAAAGGTTATTTTAAAATAAGCGCTTCGCGCACTATTTTATGACGCGTTGGAAACTTTCAGTTCCCGATGCTACAAGATGGGCCGATTTTAACATTCTCCTTTGCGTTGGTCAATGTCTCATGTTGCGCGGGTAACCTTTTTAACTTTCCGTTTTATTTTTCCGGCTTTCCTAGTTATAATGAGCCCCAGCCAACAACTTTAGCGAGAGGAGTACCGCTATGATAATGAACAGGAAAGAAATTTTCAAAAATTCGGTCGGGCTTTGGTTGGGAGGACTGTTGATAGTCATGACGTGTATGGGCTGTATGACAACAACGGGGAATGCAAAAGCCTCATCCCCAAAACAGGGGATCATGGACGCCTATTTGACAAAGATTCAGAAGTATGATGGGATTGATGAAGCTGAGGCTATTCTGTTGGCCCAGAGTCAGCTTATTTTTCGGGGGGTGGACAGGAAATATTATATTGAGCATCCGGAGATCTTCGGCGGCGGAGATAAAATCTGGGAGGTAAAATTTTTTCCCGTCAATAAAACGCTGGCACAAGCCAGTGCCAACCAGCCCTTAGTCATTGCGGTCAATAAAAAAGATGGAAACGTCCGTTGGCAACCATGAGCTGGAAATTTATTGGAAGCAGAATCCGAAAAAACATTTTTAAAAATACAAAATTCATTTGTTTACTATAATCATCCTCGCGCAGAATTATTATAATTTCATGAAACGACGTTTTTATTGTTTAATTCTTACCTTTATTCTTCCATTCTTCGGCCTTCAATATTGTTGGGCGAATGATGTGGTCGACTCTGCGTTAGACCGTTTTGAGGCAAACATTGAACGTTGTGCGTCCTCCCCAGAGGTTTCCGCGCAGGAGCGAGATTTTTGTATCCGCCAGTTCAGCCAAGGCGTCCCGGATCAGGACGTGGTCTGGGACGAGACCAGTTATTATGATGAGCGCTCCGCCAATGACCCGCGTTTTAATGCTATCAGCAAAGAGTTGGATGTGGTGGAGGGATATAGGGTGGATCGTCAGTATCGTGCTGATTCCCCGACGAATGTTCAAACGGGCATGTCCGCTAATACTGCTGAGCAGGATTTAAGTGGACACATGGAGCCTTTTGGGTCGGAAAAAGATCAGGAAATTATCCAAAAGGTTGAGACGGGAGAAGACTATATTAAAGATGGGAAAGAGCTGGAGATGAGAAGGTCTAAAATTTCGGCCGAAGTCGGAGGCGAAGTTTCGTATATTAAGTATAAGGAACCCAATTTGATGCGAAACGTAGGGTATTATTATGGGATCAACGGCGCTCTGACGTCACGTTTGTCTCCAGAAAATCCAGGCTGGGATCCGTTTGAAGAGCCGGCGTCGCGCACGGGGACGACGATGCTGCGTTTGGAGGGTAATTTAAGCTGGGGAGAGGTTGATTATAATTCCAACGGGACCGGTGAGCAGAGCGGCATTAAAGATTGGATGACGGAGATTCGCGGGCTGGCCGGTGTGGATTATGAGGTTTCGCCGACGGTTCTCTTGACACCTTATTTTGGACTTGGCTATCGCTATTTAAACGACGATTCCGGTGGGGAAGTGACCAGTTCCGGAGCTCGCGGTTACGAGCGGGAATCCAATTATTACTACAGCCCGGTGGGGGGAGAATTGACGCTGATGTTAGAGGATGGATGGTCATTGGGCATTGTTCAGGAATATGATATTTTTTGGTACGGGCGTCAGGTCAGCCATTTAGGAGATGCCATTGCCGGGCTGGACACGGTTAAAAATGATCAGAAGGACGGCTACGGCTATCGGGCCTCATTAAAGTTGCAGCACACGGGCGAAAAAGTCGACGTCATTTTAGAGCCGTTTTACCGTTTCTGGAAGATCGAAGATTCAGAAATTTCGAGCATTACCTATAATGGCGTGGCCGTCGGTTATGGCCTCGAGCCGGAGAATTACACCAAGCAATTTGGGCTTAAGATGGCCATGAAGTTTTAGTCATCAATTTTTAACTTTTCCCACCGAGTATTTTTTAAATAGCCCGCAAATCTTAATTTTCTTATGGCCAATCACAATTTCCCCAAATTCAGTTTAAATCGGCTTCTCAAGACTGTTTTTGATCCCCAGCCAGGTGAACGGATTTGTATTCTTATCGACCTTGATTCGCCAAGTCAGATGAAAGACTTTGTTTTCCTTAAAGATTCCCGCTTAACCGTCCAGCGCTATGCGCATGATGTTTTTTATTTGGGGCTGAAAAATTCTGTCCTAGAGGACTTGAGTTTAGAAGGAGGAGAGATTTTTGCCTACAAAACCACCGGCGGAAGCAATCTCGACCTAACCGACGAGGCGTATGATCCCCTGGGGCGAAGGCTGAGTTTAGCGAAAGATATCTATCCGCAGTATGACATTGTCCTGTGCCTATCGACGTTTTCAGCGACCGCCCCGTTAACGGCCTTTGCCAAACAATATAATTTTCGCGGAGCGACGCTGCATGGACTTAATCAGATTATTATCGATACGGGGTTGTCGGTCGATTATAACGAGGTTAGCCGTCAGGCGGAAAAATTACGGGTGGGGATGACGAAGGCGGAGGCGGTGGAAATCGATTTTATGGTGAAGGATAAAAAATATTTTTTAACCATCGAACTTGACAAGCAAGAGGCGCAGAAGAGTCACGGTATCGTGCGCGGCAAGAGTTCGGATGTGGCCAATTTACCGGCGGGGGAGATTTATTATGTGCCCGTGGGCGCTGAAGGGAAATTTCCCATGAAGTTTGAAGAAGGGACGCTGGCGGTTTTGGACGTGAAACGCGGCCGAATCGTCGATGGCCAGTTGATCGCTGGGGATCAAAAGGTTTTGGCCGAGTATTTGCAAAAGATAAAGACCGACCCGGCTACCGGTGAATTAGGCGAATTGGGATTTGGAACACAGGTGTTGCCGTTTTCGGGGCGCGATATTCAGGATGAAAAGATTTTAGGGACGTTTCATTTGGCCACGGGTCGAAGCGACCATTTGGGTGGGCATTTGACTCCGGATAAATTTAAAGTCGCCCAGAACGCCACCCACGACGATATCCTTTTTGCCCCGCATAAAACTCCCGAGATCAATGTCCCTCAGGTGCGTTTGCGCAAAGATGGCCAGACCAAAATTCTTATTGAGCATTATCAACCTGCCGATTATATCAAATCATTATTATTGCCCCCCTCCCTAACCCTCCCCCAATTTGGGGGAGGGAAGGGTGGGGGAAATTAGGCATGCCTGTTAATATCTACGAAACCAACCGCCGGCTTCATGAATATCTTTTGTTCCATTACGGGACTTTGCGGGATATTTTTTCTATTGTCCGCGGGCCCAAAGGCGCGCTGGGTTTTCACGCGCGGTGTATGGATTTCCTGATAGAAAATATTTCTAAAAAAGGGCGCGGCCGCGCGCTGGATTTGGGCTGCGGCGTCGGGCGGGCTGCGTTTGAATTGTCCCAGCATTTTCAAGAGGTCGTGGCCATTGATTATTCGCACGCCTTTATTCAGGCGGCCGATCAATTAAAAAAGAATGGCCGGGTAAGATTCCCCATGGTCGAGCAGGGAGAGATTACAAAAGAAATTGCGGTTCGTCCTCCCGAAAAATCCCATCGCGAACGGATCATCTTCCGTCAAGGCGATGCCAGCCGTCTGCCAAAAAGTTTGGGCGCTTTTGATGTCGTTGTTTTGATGAACCTCATCGACCGGCTTAAATATCCGAGACGCTGCTTAAATGATTTACCGCGGCTCGTGAAAGGTGGGGGATATGTTTTGATGACGTCTCCGTATAGCTGGCAGACGGAATTTACCTCTCGCGAGAAATGGCTGGGGGGATTTAGAAAAAAGGGTAAAGCCATTCGGCCCTTGGCCGTGATCAAGGATTTATTAGGGGAACATTTTGAGTTGTTAAAGTTGACGGATATTCCATTTGTTATCCGCGAGCATGAACGCAAATTCGAGTGGGCCGTGCCCCAGGTGAGTCTTTGGCGGAAAAAATAATCATGTCAACGCTGGACACTTTTAAAAAATCTCCAATTCCCTTTAAAGGCCGTGGTTCGTCGGTCAATCCGGCGAACCGTTTTGAGCAAATATTTCTCGAGCCTGACCCGGAGGCCGAAGAATTTTTAACAGTTTCTCCCAAGACACAATTTTTTAAAGATACCGCGCAATCAATTATCACCTATAACGACAGCCCGGATATCGGATTTCGCGCCGGGATCAATCCGTACCGCGGCTGCGAGCACGGCTGCATTTATTGTTACGCCCGGCCCAACCATGAATATTTGGGATTTTCCGCTGGACTGGATTTTGAAACGAAGATATTCGTTAAACTTGACGCGCCGCGGTTGTTGAAAAAAGAATTATCGTCGCCGCGCTGGGAACCGCAGGTGATCGCTTTGAGCGGTGTCACGGATTGTTATCAGCCCGCCGAACGGCGTTTTCAAATCACACGCCAGTGTCTGGAAGTTTTAGCGGAATTTAGAAATCCCGTCGGCATTGTGACCAAAAATCGTTTAATTACCCGGGACATCGATGTTCTTAAGCGGTTGGCCCAAGTGAACGGCGTTTGTGTGTTTATCTCCATGACGACGCTGGACGCAAAACTCTGTGGAGTCATGGAACCGCGCACGTCAAGGCCAGAGGAGCGTCTTAAAGCCATCGAGCAGCTTCACCGGGAAGGGATTCCCGTGGGTGTACTTGTTGCCCCGGTGATTCCCGCGCTCACCGATCACGAGATGCCCAAAATTATCGAACAGGCGGTCAAGGCCGGCGCGCAGTTTGCCGGGTATACAATTGTACGTTTGCCCTTTGGCGTGAAATTTCTTTTTGAAGATTGGTTGGAAAATCATTTCCCGGATAAAAAGGAAAAAGTTTTAAACCGCATCAAATCCATGCGCGGTGGAAAATTAAACGACCCTCATTTCGGCAGCCGCATGTCGGGGCAGGGAATTTTTGCCGAACAGATTGAAGGGTTATTTCATATGGCGTGTAAAAAAAACGGCCTTCCGAAAATGGATTTAGAATTATCCACCTGGCATTTTGAGCGGCCCGGTGAAAAACAATTGGCGTTATTTTAATGGGAACAAAATTACCGGCAACGTTTGAATTAAACATCGAGAAATTGACACCCAGCGGCGAAGGCTTGGGACATTTTGAGGGGCGGCCGGTCTATGTCTTTGGCGTGGTCCCGGGCGACAGCGTTTTGGTTAAACCTTTGAAGGTTTCCCGGAGGGAAACGAAGGCCGCCGTGGTCGATGTCCTTAAGGCGTCCGTATTTCGCCGCTTGCCCAAAGAAGAACATTTTTTAAGCTGTGCTCCCTACCAGATCCTGGCGGAAGAGAAGCAACTCGAATATAAAAAAGAATTGGTCAAAGAGATTTTCCGTAAGAAAGCCGAAGAAGCCCCCGCGCCAGAGGTGGAAATCGCGGTGAGCAGCAGGTTTTGGAATTACCGTAACAAAATGGAATTCAGTTTTTCCGCGGATGAAAACGGCGCGCTCACCTTGGCTTTTTTTCAGAGGTTTCGACATAACCGGCAGTATTGCGTCAAAAACTGCGCCATTGCCCATGAACGGATTAATCAGTGCGCCGAGGAGATTCTCATTATTTTGCGCGAGAAGGAGATCACCCGAGAGCAATTAAAGAATATTGTTTTTCGTTACAGCTACGCGCAGGACCAGTGCCTGGCAGCCCTTTTTGTGGTGGACGAACAGTTTCCGATATTTGATGTTTCGGCCGAAGGCCTTACGGGGTGGATGATTATTTATTCGGACCCGCTTTCCCCGGCGGCCAAGACAACACGCATTCTTCACGCGCAAGGGGACGATTGTCTTGTGGAAGAAATTGGGGGGTTGTCGTTGAAATATTTTTATGATAGTTTTTTTCAGATAAACCCGCCGACGTTTGAAAAGATTGTGACCTTCTTAAGGAAAAATATCCAGCCGGGCCATACGTTGGTTGATTTTTATTCAGGCGTGGGCACGATCGGGTTTGCTCTAGCGAAACATTTTCAAACCGTTTATAGTCTTGAGTCAGTGGAGGCCAGCCTGACGGCGGCGCGGGAGAATGTGGAAAGAAATGCTTTGAATAATGTCGCTGTTATCGCTGGAGAAGCGGAAAAGCCTGAGCTGCGTCAGATGGTGGGGCTCGCGAATACGTTGATCTGTGATCCGCCGCGCAGCGGCTTGCATCCTAAAATTTTAAAAGCTATTCTAGAATACGTTCCGGCGCAGTTTGCTTATGTTTCCTGTAACCCAATAACCCAGGCGGCGGATTATGCCGCCCTGAAAGAAAAGTACAACGTGAGCGCCTGGCATTTATTCGACCTCTATCCACAAACGCCACACGTGGAGTCGGTCTTAATATTGGAGCGGAAATCATGAATGACCGCGAAGCCCTGAAAGTTTCTGAACTCAATGAATTAATCCGCGAAGTTCTCAATAACGGTTTTCCCAACACCGTTTGGGTCTGTGGCGAGGTCCAGGGCTACGACCGCAACAAAGATAAAAAGCATATTTTTTTTGAACTTTGTGAAAAGGCCCCGAACAGCGATGAAATTATCGCGCGTGTCCCGGTCGTTGTTTTTGTCGGGAAGAAATTATACCTCGAGGAAATATTGGCCCGCGCGGAAAATGGTTTTCAACTGAAAGACGACATCGAAGTGAAGCTCCTTTGCCGGGTGGATTTTTATCCCCCTCACGGGGCTGTCCGGCTGACGATTGAAAGCATCGACCCGGTTTATACTTTGGGTAAAATCGCCCAGGGCCGGCAGAAGTTGATTTTAGAGTTAAAGAAAAAAGGTGTTTTAGATAAGAATAAAACGCTGGAAATTCCGGCGGTCCCCATGAATATTGGCTTGGTGACAGCCTATGACTCGGCGGCTTATAACGATTTTTTAAGTGAGTTGAAGAAAAGTGGTTTTGCTTTTCGGGTATTCTTTGTCAGCGCTTTGATGCAGGGCAAACGCGCTGAACCGTCGGTCTGCCGTGCCCTTGATAGTCTGGAGAAACTTGAAGAGTTAGATGTGATTGTCATCACCCGAGGCGGAGGTTCTATCGCGGAGTTGAGTTGTTTTGACAGTAAAATGATCGCCGAGCGGATCGCGGCCTGCCGGCTGCCGGTTTTAAGCGGGATCGGCCATGAGATCAATGTGACCGTTACGGACATGGCCGCCTGTCATTATGAGAAAACGCCCACCGCGATCGCCGGTTTTTTTATTGATCGGGTTAAGGAGTTTATCTCGGAAATCGAATCCCGGGGGAGCGTCCTCGTGGAATTGGGAAAAAATATTGTCGAGCGCGAGCGGTCAAGGTTAAAAGATTTTGCGCAAAGTTTTCAGCGCAGCACGGTCGATTTATTTAAGGCCCAGAACCAAAAGATATTCGGGTTGCGGGAAGGTCTTAAAATAAAGCCCGGACAAATCCTCAAGGACCGGCAAAAAATTGTTTTGAATGAGCAGGCCGCTTTCATTAAAATGCTCGCCGGCCGTTTAAAGGACGTTAAGGGGACGGTTACGGCTTTTGAGAAAATGGTTTTTTTGGCCAGCCCCGCGCAAACCTTGAAGAGAGGTTTTAGCATCACCCGCGCGGCTGACGGCAAAGTCGCGCGCAGCATAAAACAGTTCACGGACAAGGATATTATTTTTACCGAAGTCCTGGATGGGGCGGTTAAGAGCCAGGTTATTGAGCTTCCTCCTAATAAACAGAACTCTAAAACTCTCATCAGCGTCGATTCTGACAGCGAGAGTTTTAGAGTTGAAAAGGAAAAGCTCAATAAGGAAATTCTAAAGGAGAAAAACGATGGCGGATATCAAATACGCTAAAGCGATGAAACGTTTGGAAGAAATTATGCAAAAGATTGAGAGCGAAGAGGTCGACATCGATGACCTATCTCTGCGCGTCAAAGAAGCGGTGGACTTGATCGAAATTTGCAAAACCAAGATTGAAAAGGCGGAAATGGAAGTTAAGAAAGTCGTTGAGGGTTTTGAAAGCGAGTCCGCATGAAACTTTATTTGATTCGTCACGGTGAGGCGGTCTCTGAACAGGTTGACCACGAGCGTCCGTTATCGGAGTTTGGGCACAGAGAGGTTGAGAAGGTCGCCCGTTTTTTGGTGAAGAAGGGGGCGCCTGGGGTGAATAAAATTATCCATAGCGGCAAAAAACGCGCCGAGCAAACAGCGCAGATTATCAAAGAAATATTTTCTCCCCAAAGTCAATTTATCGTTCAGGAGGGATTATCCCCCAACGATCCGGTTGAACCAATTTTCAAGATGATCCAAGAAAGCCAGCAAGATTTAATGATTGTCGGACACTTGCCGTCTTTGTCGCGGCTGGCGTCCAAACTTGTCGTCGGTAAAGAAGAGAAAGAAATAGTCGCCTTCCATACGGGGACCGTTGTGGCTTTAGAAAAGAAATCTGGCAGAGCGTGGGCCATCCTTTTCTCAATGTCTCCTAGCCAAATTCCTACATAAAATCTATGAGCGATCTGCCAACCCCATTTATCGAGCGGATGCGGACGATCATTCCCAAAGAATATCACGATAGCGTGCTCAAAACTTTTGAGGAACGTTCGCCACTATCAGTTAGGGTTAATGCCCTTAAAACCACCAAAGAGCGGGTGACGTATCTTTTACGCCAGCAGGATATCGCTTACCGAGAAGTTCCCTGGTATCACGACGCGTTGATTTTAGACGGGATAACGGCCAGAGAGTTGGGGGATAGCGCGCTTATCAAGAATGGTTTTATATTTATCCAAAGTCTATCAAGCATGCTGGTCCCTTTGATTCTGGACCCTAAGCCTGGTGATCATATCCTCGATATGTGCGCGGCGCCCGGTGGAAAAACGACCCAGATGGCGGCCTTGATGCATAACCAAGGGACGATTCTCGCCATCGACAGCGTGCGTGATCGTTTTTTTAAACTGAAGTCGGTTGTGGAATTGCTGGGAGCGACATGTGTCCAGCCCAAGTTGACCGACGGCCGTACTTTCAGTCGGGGCGTTACATTTTTTGATCGGGTCCTCGTGGATGCGCCGTGCACCTCCGAAGGACGTTTTAAAAATTTTGAGGAGAAAACATTCGCCTACTGGCGGCCGGAAAAAATCAAAGAGATGTCCCGCAAACAGCGGGAACTTCTCATGTCGGCTGGACGGTTGTTGAAGCCAGGTGGCATTTTGGTTTATTCCACGTGTACCTTTGCCCCGGAGGAAAACGAGACCACGGTCGATTGGTTCCTGCAAAAGATTAATAATACCTTCCGCGTCATAAAGCCCGATAATTATCCGATTCTCTCCTATCGGACGCTGGAGCAGTGGAATAATAAGGTTTTTGATAAGCAGATGGCGCATTGCTTGCGGATTTTGCCGACTTCTATTATGGAAGGATTTTTTGTGGCGAAGTTTATGAAGGTGATTTGAAGCTGGGATCTATTTCCCATCAAAAAAAATGCCCTGCGTTATCGCAGGGCATTTTTGATTAGGAGGAGGTTATCGGATAGAGACTCGGCCAGGGGGAAGCGGCTTTAACGCGTTTCTTACATTGAAATTTTGAATGTTGGATAAACTTGGTTGTCTCGTGTTAGTTATACTCAGAGTTGCGGGGGGCATGGCCCTAAAGCCCACATGCGTTAAGTTGCGACTTGAAAGATTGCCCACGGAAGCCAATGCTGAACCTTTTAAGAGAGAGGCGTTAAGGTTATTGATTTTGAAATTTTGGGTATTGGTGGTATTCAGTTTGAAGTTGGGGACTTGAGTTTTTAAGGCAGCAGTGTTCGGAAAAGCCTGTTTCTGCAATGTCGTGACCGCCTTCAATGAGGATTCGCGCAGATTGAGATTATTTTGCGCAGGGGTCATGGCCGAGGCGGGGGTGGAAAAATTATTTTTTGTCTTCATTAAAGCGGGACTATTAATAGAGGCTTGGTTAAATCGATTTTTAAAAAGTGTATTATCTGAAACAGGGCTTTTTAGTAGTTGTCTGCTGGAATTAATATTCAATTGCGATGTTTTTAAGCTGAAAGACTCTATAGTCGCGGCAAAGGAGACGTTGGAGATGGAAACAAGAGCAACTGCCAGGATGGAAATAGCGGTTAGTTTATTCATTTTTAGACCTCCATTAAAGATTATAAAAACACGAAAGCCGGGAACCGAATCCTAAGGATTTCGGTAGCCCGGCTGGGTATGCAAAATTTGGTCTAAAATGATTTTTGACCCCCGTGGCTTTGCGGGTCTTAAGTAAATCTTAAGACGTGCCTTTTCGTTTCCTTAAGTGCACTAAAAATATAACATATGTTTTAATGATTGCAATTGGTTTTTTTGTGTTTTATTATCTCTATCTATTGTTATCGCAAGAGTTATGAATTTGACGTAAAAATTTAAGAATTTTTTTAAAAAAATGGGCCTATTAATCATTTTGGCGGGAATTTTTTGGGTGATCCACTGGGATGCCGCGTTACTTCAAAAAGAGCATCCAGTTCTATATAAAAAGATTTTGGAATACGAACCTACACAGTGGGTGGTCTTTTTTATCCTTCTCGCCCCGATTTATCTCACCCGGCGTCATAAATTTTTAAAAGAATTAAGGTTTCCTCTAGGACAAGAGGCGGCAATGACTGGGAAGGATTTTTACCGGAAGGTTGAGGCCAGCGGGGCGGTGATCGTTTGGGGTGTTATTTCAGCTTTTAGTGTGTTGATGTATAAAGTTCTGTCCGATACGTATCGCTTCCCATGGTCAGAACTCGAAGAGATTTCGGTCTTTTCGGTCTTTATTCTTTTGTTAATGATCGGGATCATCATCGGTTCCCGCCCCTATGGGTGGAGGGAAAGGGCGGATTTAAAGGCGATTTTTTGTTTAAGCGGCGGCAGTTGGCTTAAATGGCGGTTAATTGGCGTGCCGTTTCTTATCGGAGTGCTGCTTGCCTTTATTGCGGCTGTCCTCCTGGTATCTCGGTCGGTCACTCCCCAAACGCCCTTGGGAGAAGTTTTGCAAGAGACACAATCGCCAGGCGCGTTGTGGATTTTTATTTTGATTGCGGTTTTGTTGGCGCCTCTCTTAGAAGAAATGATTTTTCGGGGATATTTTTTTACAGCTTTACGCGAATTTCATGGGGCGTGGTTCAGTATTTTTGTCGTGGCCGGGATTTTTACGTTTCTGCATATCGGGCAGTATTGGGGAGATTGGCTGGCCATTGTCATCGTGGGGATTCTGGGAGTCGTCCTGACGGTTTTGCGGGAACGGACAGGTTCGACTATTCCGAGTATCGTTCTTCACTACACGTATAACCTGGGGATGGTCTTTATTCCGGTGATTCTCATCTTTTCGCAGATACCGGCGGATTACCTCCAATATCAGACGGCGTATCAGCAGATGGACGGAAACGCAAAAGAGGAATTGTTGAAAAAGGTGATATCAGCGCGACCCGATTTCCCTGAGGCCTACAATGACCTGGCCTGGCTTTACGCGGAGGAAGCCAGGAATCTTGAGGAGGCTTTGTTGTTGATTGAATCGGCCCTAAAATTTCGTCCACAAAACGAGGCTTTTCTGGACACGAAAGCGGAAATATTTTATCGGTTACAGAGATTCGACGAAGCGATTGCCATAGAAGAAAATTTGGTCAACCGATTCCCCGAGAGTAAAATTTTTCGCAGGCAGTTACAGAAATTCCGTTCGGGAATCCCAACAGCACCAACAGCACCCTAAGCTTTCTCTTGAGTTAATGCTTTATCAGGTTTAAAATGCTGCTCGCAAACAGGGTCAGGTCGTTATAATTTTAGAAAGGAGCCAACAATGGGTCGAATTGGGATGGGGGAATTGGTTATTATCCTTGTGGTGGTGCTGCTTTTATTCGGGGCTAAACGCCTGCCGGAGATTGCGGCCGCCCTGCGGGATGCTTTAAAAGAATTCCGTAAAGTCGAGAAAGATGTAACGGAACATTCCGACAGTGAGCAAAATAAAAAGGGATCATGAGTGAAACGGGTAAAGAATTAACCTTTGTTGAGCATCTGGAGGAGTTAAGGGGCCGGTTAATCCGGGCCGTCTGCTGTTGGGTCGCAGCCTGCCTGGTCGTTTATCATTTTGTGGATCCCATCCTGCGGTTTCTTGTCCGTCCTTTCGGACAGTTTTATTTTTTTTCACCCTATGAGGCCTTTGAAGCTAAGCTGCTGCTGATTTTATGGGGAGGGTTGATCGTGGCGTCTCCGTATATCTTATTTCAACTTTGGGCGTTTTTCTCAGCTGCTTTCAACGTGCAGGCGCAGAAATATATTGCAGTTTTTGTTTGGCTGTCCAGCGCTTTTTTTCTCTTGGGATGTGCCTTTGCCTACTGGGTTGTTTTACCGTTTTCGACCAAGTTCTTATTAAGTTTTTCCTCCGATGTTTTGCGTCCGATGATCTCCATCAGCCGGTATTTAAATTTTGTAACTTCCCTGGTCATGGCCTTTGGGGTTATCTTCGAATTCCCGTTAGTGATGGTGTTTTTCGTCCAGGTTGGCATTGCCACGCCCGAATTTCTTATTCAGATGCGCCGGTACGCTGTCGTGGCTATTTTTGTTATCAGCGCCATCCTGACGCCCCCTGACTGGGTCAGCCAGCTTTTTATGGCGTTTCCTTTGTTGGGCCTGTATGAATTGAGCATCCTTTTAGCGAAATGGGTTAGCCGCCGTCAGCGTAAGGTGGAGTTCGGTTTTGGCGCATCCGTACGTCATTAGAGATTATTTTACCGTTCTTTATCTTGCAATTTGTCCTTTTTGACATAAAATACGTCCAGATAAATTTCAACTTTTGTTTTTTGCGACCGCTGATTAATAATTTTAAAATAATAGGAGAAATGACTTATGAAAATCGAGGAACTGAAAGAATTGCTCAAGGACTCGCGGGTGATGGGTGAGATTCATAAACACCTGTGGATCGAAAGCCAGAAGGCCGGGTACAACATCGGGATCGAGCGGGCCACAGACGAGTGGTTGAAATTGTACGCCGAGGGTTGGATGAAATATCATGTGCCGGAGAAATTGAGTAAATCCAATAACGGGTCATGGGCAACGAAGGGGCGGGCCAGTGGTCAATCCCGACAAAAAAACGCCGCCAAGATAAAAAAGTCGGAATAACGAATTTATTTTTTGAGAAACGAATAAAATCTCACATTGGGCAGAAGACTCTGCCCAATTTTTTTTAGGGAAGACGCAACGTTTTAAACTGAGATGGACCTTTTCAATGGAAATAAGTATGACTGGCGATCAGAATCAAAAGATTTCTTTGTATGTCCACATCCCGTTTTGTCACAATAAATGTTTTTATTGTTCCTTTGTTA
>Ga0247727_10003585_pt1 | contig 34083 bp, 34 predicted proteins | sample WisWelCaveWW1625_FD_202498 | JGI IMG/M metagenome (GOLD analysis project Ga0247727, IMG submission 202498) | Biofilm microbial communities from Wishing Well Cave, Virginia, United States - WW16-25 | ecosystem: Environmental > Aquatic > Deep subsurface > Groundwater > Cave microbial mat | place...
GCGATCTTCGTCTTCGTTCCGTAGTAGCCGCAGTGCGCGCACACCCGATGCGAGAGCTTCGACTGGTTGCAATGCGGACAGCGGGAACTCACCGGGCTCGTGAGCTTCCAGTGAGTGCGGCGCTTCCGCCCGCGCGCCTTGGATTGACGTCTCTTCGGGAGACCCATCTACGAACTCTCCTCTCGTGTGGACGACTTCTTGCCATTGCCGTCGGGTTGTGAGCGCCGCGCGGGCGGCCGTTGTTGCGGCCGCTCCACTCGTTCGGCGAGCGACGCGAGCATTCCCCAACGGGGATCGCTCGGACGCGCCTCGCACCCGCACGGACCGTCATTCAAGCTGGCCCCGCACTCCGGGCAGAGCCCCCGGCAATCGGGCCGGCACAGGGGTTTGAGCGGCAGTTCCAGGAGAATCTGCTCCCGAACCGCCGGAGCCAAATCAACCCGGGGCGCCCTCCTGTTGACAAAGTGCATCCCCTCGTCCTCATCGGCACGGAACGGAGGGGGACCATCGACGAGATGATAGACCTCCCGCAAATCGGCCTGAACATTCTCCGTGATCAGCGCGAGACAGCGGCCGCAGTCGAGCTCGACGCGCGCCTCGACCTGACCGGTCACGATGACCGTCGATCCATCGCGCGTCACCTGAAGCACGAGATGGACCGGTTCCGTCACCCGCGCATCGTCCGCCGGGAACTCGAACAACGCCGGATCCTCAGAAAGGTCGTGGCGGCGAACGCCCGACTGAAACCCGTCCAAGTTGATATAGAGCGCCATGAAAACCACCTGCCCGGGGATTGGTCCGACCGCGAGCGGGGCCCGACTCGATCACCTGAGCGGGGCAGTTTAACAAAGGGCCCCAGGGCTGTCAAAGACAAAGGATGCGACTCGGAGTCAACCCGGATGCCGGCCCAACCCCTTGCGGATGCGAAGAATCCCCCCGAGCACGGCAAGCAAGAGGGAGAGGCTGACGAGGATCGTCGGGGCGGCCGGCCAGTCGAACTGAACGGATCCGAAGAGACCCAGGACGCAGGCGAGGAAGCCGAACGACCATCCGACGGCGAGCGCTTTCCCCACCGACGCCGACGCCAAGAGGCCGGCGACGGCGGGGATCACGAGGAGACCGAAGACGAGAAGCACGCTCGCGATCTGGACGGAAGATGTGACGACGACGCCAAACAGCCCATAGAACAGAAAATCCCAAACGAAGAGCCTCCGTCCCCGAGTCCGCGCGCGCTCCGCATCGTTCGTGATCTCGAAGAACGGCTTTCGGAGGAGGAAGTGAATCGCTCCGATCGCGGCGTAGAGGACAGCCGTTCGCGCAATGTGACTCGGATCGACGGTGAAAAGAGTGCCGACGAGCGTCTCCTTGAGGTGCTCGGGACCCGACGGGGTCTTTTCCAGAACGAGAAAGACCGCCGCCTGCGCCGTGGCAAAGACGATCCCGATGAACGCCTCGAGCGGAACGTCCCGCCCGCTTCCGCGGAGCCAAGCGAAGCTGGCCGCTCCGACGAGAGTCATCCCGAGCGGAAGGAGGTACGAAGCGACGGGATTCTCGTGAAGGCCGAGGACGACAGCGAGCGCCACGCCGACGGCCGCCATCTGCGCCAGCGCGAGATCGACGAAGATGACGCCCCGACGGACGACGTGGAACCCGAGATACGCGTGGATCCCCGCGAGCACGAGGCTCGCGGCGAGCGCGGTCCGGAAGAACGGCAATGCGAAAGCGTCCATCGATCGCTCCTTGGCCTCTCGCTAGGGGGCGTCCGCCGCGCCGGTTCCGCTCGGCAGGGCGGAGAAGTGTCCGAGCAGCGCGTCGAAGTGCGCGAGGTAGCTTCCCGCGGAAACGTCATCGCACGACGCGGAGATTCGCGCGACGCGGATCCCCGTCTCGCGAGCGAGGAAGTCCCCCGCGTCTTCCGAGAAGTACGGCTCCTCGAGAAGGAGTTGAACCTTCCTCTCGCGGATGAGGTTCACGAGATCGTTGAGATGCCGGCCCGTCGGCGGGATCCCGGGGACCGGCTCGACGGTCGCGACGACGCTCAGACCGAAAGCGTTCGCGAGGTACGACCAGGAGCGGTGGAACGTGACGATGTCGCGGACCGGGAGGGCCGATGCCGCCTGCGCGCCCTTCACCGACTCGGCGTCCGCGGCCGTCGCGAACTCCTCGGCGCGCGCCGCGAAATCCGCCGCGTGCGCGGGGTCGGCTCGCGAGAGCGCGCCGGCGATGTTGCGCGCGACGATTCCGCCGTTTCGCGGGTCGAGCCAGTAGTGCGGGTTTCCGTCGGGATGCACGTCGCCCATCGAAGCGTCCACCTTCCCCGTCGGCTTCTCCAAGACGGGCACGCCCCGCGAGCAATCGACGACGAGGAGTTTTCCGTTGTGCGATCCGTCGACGATCTGATCGGCCCACTGATCGAGGCCGAGGCCGACCTTCAGGTAAATCCGCGCCCGCGAGACGCGGACCATGTACGAGGGGAGAACCTCGACGCGGTGCGGGTTGCCGTTGGCCCGGCTGATCGCGGCGACCTCCACCTCGCGGCCGCCGACGCTCGAGGCGATCGACCCGAGGTCGTTCAGCGACGCGACGATTCGGATCGTCGCGGCCGACGGCGTTGCGGACGCGGTGATTCCGGCTGCGAGGACTAGCGCGATCGAAAGCGCGATGAAGCGAGTTCGTATCGTCATGGAAAATCTCCGTTAGAATTGATGCGCCTTGTGCGGGCCCATGGAATAGATCACGCGGAGGGTAAATGTGTTGACGGCGTCGCCCTCGTCGGGCGCGGCATGGACCCAGTCGCCGCGAAACGCGGTCGTTTCTTCCAAGAGCGAGAAGCCGGCGAAGAGACCGACGGCTTGATCCCACTCTTCTTCGAGTGTCGGCTGCTGGAACCGCTCGAACGAACCGCCGACGTTGTACCGCATCGCGAAGTTGTAGTCCGCGTAGAAGTACCCCCCCATCGGCGTCACCTTCTTCGATTCGTAGGACGACTCCGGCGACCACGACGCCTCCTCGCGATCGAGCGCGAGGCCTTCGGCCTGGATGAGGAGATAGGAGCGCGGCGAGTTCCACAACTTGGCCTTCAGGTCGGCACCGATCACGGTCGTCACGGACTGTGCGGCGACGTTGTTCGTCCCGCGGAGGATCGACGCGCCGAACTCGACGGCCGACTGCTCGCCGACCATCGCGAACCCGCTCACGCGCCCGAGGAACGCGGGCCGCGACTGGCTCGCGCCGTCGTCGCCGCCGAGAGCGATCGGATCCTCGGAATCGTCACCGGGCTCTCTCGTGATCCGGAGTGAGTTTCCCTGGAGCCAATCAGCGGTCGCGTTGAGAGAGAACTCGCCGTGGACGGGGATCCGTTCCGAGAGCGAGACACCCACCTCGTTGGGCGACTCTTCGCCCGGGAGGTACGCGCTCAACACTCCGAATCGCTCGGCGAACGGGTACGCGTGCGGGTGGACCGGATTGAGCTTTCCGAATCCCGCGCGGTACTTCCCGCCCTTCAGCGCGAGCGCGCCCGGCAGCCCTCGCACGATGCTGAAAAACCCTTCCTCCAGCTCGAGTCCTTCCTCCCCTAGCGCGAGCGTGAAGAACCCTTTCGCGTACGGGTTGAGATAAGAATCGAACACGATCTCCGTCTCCCCCGCGTCGAGCGTGAGATGTCGCCCCGCGGGATCGTCGAGCGCGTCCGTGATGCGCAGGAATGGCTGACCGATGACGGAGATATCGGGGTTCACGACCCCAGCGCGCGCCGGCGCGGCGTCTCCGTGGAGTGCCGCGAAAAGCGCGGCGAAGAGCGTGCAAAGAAACAGCGCCGCGTGCGATCGCACTGCGCGCCGGCCGGCCGCGCGGGCCGCGGCCAGCGGCCGAACAAAATCGTCGAACATGTCGAAGCCTCCCGGGCGGGTCCACTCGTCGGGCCCGCGTCCGCGTGATCAGCGGGGCCGGATCGCCGCGTCGCGCGAGAGAGCGCGGCGGGCGGGTTTCGGCCCGTGAAAATCGTGCGGGTGCTAGGAGGCGATCGGTGGCCCGCGCGGGGTCGGGAGAGCGAGGAACGGGGCACGCTGCGGATGCGCGCAGGCAATCGAGCAGGACCAAACCGGCGGAGCGCGGAACGCGACGTCGGGCCCGACGGAGACGAGCGCGTGAACGCTCTTCAGTTGCGCGCAGAGGGCGCACTCCACGTGGGCCTCGGCGGCGCGGTGCGAGCCGTGGGCCGCCTCGTCGTGAGGTTGGTAGCCGATCGGGGCAGACCGAATGAGGTGGCTCTCCGCGTGGATCGCGGAGGCGAGCGGCCCGACCGCGATCGAGAGCGCGAGGATCAGCGGCAACAGCCGCGCGACGGCCGGCCGCATCGTCACAGCTTCTCCACCTCGACGCGGGCGTCGTTGAAGCACGCGCCGCCCCCGATGTCGGTGAGCGAATCGGGAGCGAGCGCGTTCGAGGTCGCGCCGTTCTCGGTGTTGTGACCCCAGAGTCCCTTCGGGAGGGCGGCGACCCCTTCGCGGAGGTTTGGGTTGAGCCGCGCACGCGTCACGACCTCTCCCTGGGCGTTGAACGCTCGCACGCGATCGCCGTCCGCGATCCCGCGCGCGGCGGCGTCCGCCGGGTTGAGCTCGATCGGCACGATCTTCCGATTGAGCTGGCCGAACGTCGAGCTGATCGTCTTCTCGGTCGAGGGCGATACGAGCGCGAGCGGCGCGGCGCTCGTCGCCGGGTCGGGCTCGAAGTGGTAGAGGCCGTGCGCCGCCTCGTCGTCGAGGCCAGGCGAGAAGAGCTGCGCTTTGCCATCGGCCGTCGGCGGGAAAACGTCGACGAACTGGATCGGGGCCGCGCCGCCCTCCGGGTACGCGACGCCACTCCCCACAAGCGTGCGCCGAAACTCCTCGCCGCGCCCGCTGCCGTCGAGGATCGCGTCGCGGAGCGCGTCGGCGCTCTCGGGCTCTCCCTCGCGCGCGACGCCCGTGCGCCGGCACAGCTCCGCGAACACGTCGTAGTTCGGCCGCGCCTCGCCGACGGGCGCGATCACCGGCCGCGAATCGTGCGTGACCATGGCGCCATAACCCCGGACAAGTTCCCGATGTTCCAGAAACGTCGTCGCGGGAAGAACGACGTCCGCGTACAACGCCGACTCGGTCATCACTTGGTCGAACACGACGGTGAAGAGGTCCTCGCGCGCGAGCCCTTCGCGCACCTTCGTCTGGTTTGGGACCGTCGCAACCGGGTTGCAGTTGTAGACGAACAAGAGGTCGACCGGCGGGTCGTCGCGAGTGAGGAGCGTCTCGCCGAGGAGAACCATGTTGATCACGCGAGTCTCTGGCTCGGGTTCTTCGGCGAGCGCGCCAAACTTCCAGACGCCGGAGTTGCTCATCGTGTAGCCGCCGCCGCGCACGCGGAACTTTCCCGCGACGGCCGGGAGCGCGAGGATCGCGGCCGACGCCGATCCGCCGTTGCGGTTCCTCTCCTGGCCCCAGCCGCAGCGGATGACCGCCGGGCTCGTCTCGGCATACAGACGCGCGAATCGCTCCACGTCGCGCGGCGCGACGCCGGCCGCGGTCGCGGCGCGCTCGAACGTCCACGACGCGGCGCGCTCGCGCAACTCGCCGGCGCCCGTCGCGTGCGCCGCGAGGAACGCGCCGTCGGCGGCGCCGCTCTCAAACAGCCAGCGGATGATCGACAGCGCGATCGGAAGATCCGATCCGGGGCGGACCGCGAGGTGCAGGTCGGCGCGCGCCGCGAGCGGCGTGCGGATCGGGTCGATGACGACGAGCTTCGCGCCGGCTTTCTGCGCGCGCTGGATGATCGGAACGAGGTGGATCCCCGTCGCGGACGGATTGTTTCCCCAGATGACAATCAGCTTCGAGTGGACGTAATCCTGGAGCGCAACGCCGGCCATTTTGCCGTACATCGCCAGCGCGGCCGCCCCCGTCGGCGCTGCGCAGAGCGTGCGCGCCAGCCGCGACGCGCCGAGCCTGCGGAACAGGCGCGCGTCCGTCGAAGTCTGAGTGAGGAACCCGTTCGACCCGCCGTAGTAGTACGGGAGGATCGCCTCGCCGCCGCGCGCCGCGCGAACCGCGAGCATCTTCCGCGCGATTCGGTCGAGCGCGCCGTCCCACGACACGCGCTCGAACTCCCCCTCGCCTTTCGGGCCCGTCCGGACGCCGGGGTGGAGAATCCGCTCGCGCGAGTAGACGTGATCGGCGATGTTCCGGACCTTCGCGCAGATGAAGCCGTCGGTGATCGGGTTCGCGTGGCCACCGTCTACCGACACGAGGCGGCCGTCCTCGACGGTCACCTCGAGGCTGCAGGAATCGGGGCAGTCGAGTGGACACGCCGCGGGGAGGGTCACCGCGCCGCGCACCGCCGATTCACTCACGCTCATCGATCGCTCATCGGACGACTCGTCGGACAACTTGTCGAACGGCTCATCGTCGAACTCCGAGTTGGGGGTCGAGAAGTCACGAGCTTATCACGGCGCCGCAAACGCGGGGGAACGCGTTTGCGGACGTGTCGTTGCCGGCGCCGCGGCCCTATAATCCGCGCGTGCTTCCGATCGCGAAGCTCGCGATTCTTCTCGTCCTGTTTCTGCTCGCGCTACGCCGCGGCCTCGACCTCGGCCTCGTGCTCGCCGGCGCGACGCTGGCCGTCGAGGCGCTGTTCCCGATCCCGATCGCGGCGTTCGCCGGCGCCGTCGCGCGCGGCATCGCGGGCCGCGGAGCGATCGAGCTCGTCGGCGTCATCTTCGTCACGATCGCGCTCGGGAAAATCATGACCGAGGCCGGAACGCTTCGTGTGATGACGCGCTCGCTCGCCGACGTGATCCCCGACTATCGCCTCGTCCTCGCGCTGCCGCCGGCGCTCGTCGGGCTCCTGCCGATGCCGGCCGGCGCGCTCGTGTCCGCGCCGCTCGTCAACGACGCGGCCGGGTCGAAGCCGATCGCGCCCGAAGCGCGGACGTTCATCAACTACTGGTTCCGCCACGTGTGGGAATACATCTGGCCTCTCTATCCGGGGCTGATCATCGGCGCCGCGGTGCTCGGGATTCCGGTGCGGCGTCTCGCGCTCGCGCAGTATCCGCTCACGCTCGTCGCGATCCTCGTCGGGCTCGCGTGGCTCTTCCGGCATCTTCCGAGCGATCCGGAAGACGCCACGCGGCCCCGCGAAGCGGCCCGCGGCGCGCGCGGCCTCGCGGCGAGCGTCTGGCCGTTCGCGGCGATCCTGGTCGGCGTGTTCGCGCTCCGGCTCCCGATCCTTGCCGCGCTCGCAGCGACGACCGGGGTCGTCGCGATCGCGGCGGTCGCGAAGGGGATCGCGCCGCGACGGCTCGCGCATCTCGTCGCGGAGAGCGTCGCGCCTCGCACGCTTCTCCTGCTCCTCGCGGTCCTCGCGTTCAAGGAAGCGCTCTCCGCGTGCGGCGCGCTCGATCAGATTCCGCCGGCGCTCGACTCCGCCGGAATCCCGCCGCTCGTGCCGCTCTTCCTCGCGCCGTTCCTCGTCGGGCTGCTGACGGGTGTAAATCAAGCGTACGTCGGGATCACGTTTCCGCTGCTCGCGCCGCTGATGCGGCACGCGGGGAGCGCGGATGCCATGCCTGCCCCTCTCGACATGTCTCTCGTCATGTTCGCTTACGTCTCCGGATTTCTCGGAATCCTCCTCTCCCCGACTCATCTTTGCCTCGTCCTCACGCGCGAGTACTTCGCCGCGGACTTTCGCCGCGTCTACAGGCTCCTTGCGGTTCCCGTGCTCGTCCTGTTCGTGGCGGCACTGGGGCTTCTAATCGTTCGCTGACCGGAACTCACGCGCTGAATGTTCCCGCCGCGTCAGCGATCAGCAGCGGTCTCCCGTTCGACCGAGACACAGGCAGCGAGCTGTATGAGAGGGATGGCGAACCAGTACTCGCCGCCGTCCGCCGCCACGAGAATGCCCGTCCCAATCACCAAGACTCCGAATGACGCCAGCATGCCCTTCGAGAGGCTGCCGAGTTCGCAGTTTCCGGTATGAACCCCGATCGGAAGAAAAAATGCCTCGCCGAAGAGGAGTCCCACCACCGCACCCGCGGGAACGCAGAGGAACTCGGAATCGTCGCAGGCGTTGTGAGCAAACCCGAGGCCCACGATTGTTCCGAATGCGGTGCCGAGCGCCCCGCCGAGGATGCCGCCGACTACGGGGAAAGCGATCGACGGTTGCTCGGCGGCGGATCGCGCGAGAAGCGTGTCGCGCGCCGGCGAGGGGTGTGGATTCGCGGCTGCCTTGTCGTCTCCGGTGTCGTCCACTGCGGCAAGCCCGAGCGTCGGCCGCGCACGCGGCAACTCGCGCGCGTTAGCCGTCCCACCGCATGGTGATGGAAGCCAGGCGAGAGCCAGCGCGACGACGAGAAAGAAACTCGAGCGCGAGCGGCCGGCGTAGCGAGCGTTATCGCGAAGGGGACCGCTCCGTCTAGCGTCCATTCGCGGCCTCGTTGTCCGCGCGCGTTTCGGGCCCTCCCGTGATCAACCGCGCTCCGCGATCGTACGTCGCGTACGTCCACGCCCAGCCGAACAGGACGAGGAGTCGGTTGCGAAACCCGATCAGCTTCGCGATGTGGATGACGAGCCACGCCCACCACGCGAGGAGGCCGGAGAGCCGCACGCGCCCGAAGTCGGCGACGGCGGCCGCGCGGCCGATCGTCGCGAGCATCCCCTGGTTTGCGTACCGGAACGGTAGCCGCGGCTCGCCGCGGAGCGCGCGGACGATCGCGCGCGCCGCGTGCACGCCCTCTTGTATCGCCGCGGGCGCGACGCCGGGGATCGGCGCGCCGTCCTGTTCGAGCGCGGCGAGATCGCCGATCACGAACACCTCGTCGCGGCCCGGCACCGTCAACTCGGACCGCACGAGCACGCGGCCGGCTCGATCGAGCGGCACGCCGAGCGACCGCGCGATCGGCGACGCGGCGACGCCGGCCGCCCAGAGCACGGTCTGCGCGGCGAGCCGCTCGCCGCCGGCGCCGATGCTCGCGCCCTCCGCGTTGATCCCGCTCACGTGCGCACTTGCCCGGACTTCGACGCCGAGCCGCGCGAGTTGTCGCACCGCGGCCTCCGACAGATCCGGTGGAAACGTCGGGAGGATGCGCAGCCCGCCTTCGAGCAGGACGATGCGGGCGCTCGACGGATCGATGTTGCGGAAGTCGCGCGCGAGAGCGTGGTGCGCGATCTCGCCGAGCGCGCCGGCAAGCTCGACGCCCGTCGGTCCGCCGCCGACGATCGCGAACGTGAGCCACGCGACGCGGCGCGCGGCGTCGGGCTCGCGCTCCGCCGCCTCGAACGCGAGCAGCACGCGCCGCCGGATTTCGAGCGCGTCCTCGAGCGTCTTGAGCCCCGGCGCGACGCGCGCGTATTCATCTTTCCCGAAATACGAGTGAGTCGCGCCCGTCGCGACGATCAGAAAGTCGTAAGCGACTTCGCCGTCGGCGAGAATCACGCGCTTCCCGGGCAGATCGATCGACGCCGCCTCCGCGAGGATGACGTTCGCGTTTCTCTGCTTGCGCAGGATCCTCCGAATCGGCTCGGCGATGTCGCTCGGGTTGAGCCCCGCGGTCGCGACTTGGTAGAGGAGCGGCTGGAAGAGATGGTGATTGCGGCGATCGACGAGCGTGACGCGGACCGGCGCGCGCCGCAGCCCGCGCGCGGCCGCAAGCCCGCCGAACCCGCCACCGAGGATGACGACGTGAGGGTGCGCCATGAGGGTCGACTCTCGGCATCATATCGCGGCGTCTCCACCGGCGCTACGAATCGAGGGCACGGGGCAGCGCTCTCAGGGGCTTTTCTTCTCGCGACTCCCCATCATCGTCTCGTCGATCCATCGGACATACGACCCGACTCTCGTGTAGACGTCGGTCACGCCGTACTGTCCCGGCTTGCCATCCATTGAGGCCGAGCTGACGCCGACGAGGAAAATCTTCCCGTCGTGCTCCCACAGCGCGGGCCCGCCGCTGTCGCCGGGCCCGCCAACGCCTTCGCTCGCGGTTCCCGCGGGAGGCGCGTCGAATCTCAGGAAGAACCGGCGCGGCCCCGCGTCGCTGACGACGTTCGTGACGGCCCGCCGCCTTCCGTCGGCGCGCGCGAGCGGCGCTCGCGGATTCCCGAAGTCTCCGCTCCCGACGATCGTGAGCGTCTTCCCAAGCTCGTCTCGACCTCGGTACAACGCGACGGGCTCGATCCCGACGACGGGCGCGTCGAGCTCGACGAGCGCCAGATCGACCTCCGGCGGAACGCCCGGCTTGCTCGTCCCCTCGGGATGGATGACGACTCGCTTCACGGTCGCCGTCGATTCGCCGAACGCGATCGTCGAGCCGGCGCGCACGCGCGCCGCGACGTGCGCCGCCGTCGCCACCCATGTCGGCGCGATCAGCGTGCCGCTTCCGTCGGGGACGAGTCGTCCGACGGCCGCGAACGGCGCGCCGAGCGCGATCGCCGCCGAATCGCTCCGATCGTGCCGGAAGACGACAGCACCGGCCGGGCTCGGTCCGAGGGCCGGCGGGGCGGCCACGAGAGTCGAACCGACGAGCCCGACGAACGAGAAGATGGCCGGGCGAACTCTCCCGGCCATCCTCGTGATGATTCCGCGCGGCAAGACTGCTCCTACCGGTGCCGCTCGACCTTCACTTGCACCTCGCACTTCCCCGAGCACGGCTGGCCTTGGCTGCACTGGCTGCCGGTCACCGTCACCTCCGCCTCGACGCCGCGCGAGCGCAGCTCGCCCTGGATCTGCTCGCGCATCTGATCGCACGTCTGGTTCGGATCGCAGTGGATCGAAAGCATGTGCGCCTCGTCGGACCCTTCGCCCTGAACACGCAGTTGGAACTCGCACTCGGCGGCCTGCCCGTCGGCGCCCACGTTCTCGGCGTGGATCTTGACCGTCGTCTCGTTGCCGTCGAGCGAGACGTCGACGGACGGGTTGTGGATCCCGGCGGCCTCGAGCTGCTGCGTAATCGACGCCTTCACCTCGTCGGCGGTTTTCCCGCGGCGGTCGATCGTCAGGTTGACGATCGAACAGCCGGCGGCGGCGTACACGTTGCCGGAGACTTTTTCGACTCGGGGGGTGACGTGCGCCTCGGCCGTGATGCCGCGCGCGGCGAGCGAGCTCGCGAACACCGACGCGACGCTCTCGACCTCGCGACGCGACCGCGACGGAACGCGCGCCGTCAATTCGCACCGGCCGTTCTGCATCTCGACGGACATTTTCTCCGCGCCGATCGCCGTCCGGTACTCCTTCGCGATCTTCATGATGAGACCTTCGTCGAGGCCCGACGCGGCCACCGCCAGCGTCGCGTCGTGACCGACTGTCCGTTGGTATGAGATCGGCACGAACACGAGCGCGAGCGCGACCACGGCGCCGCACGCGAGAGCCAAGTACATCGGACGAGACTTCAGGTTCTGAATCTTCGCCATCAGTGTGCCTCCGTTCGAATCGCGCTGGCGGTCGGCTGAGATCGCCCGCGCGGTGTCGTCGAGTGTCGGGATTCCCCGCGCGCTTTCGCTGCGCAGGGCGTTGAGGTCGGCCGCGAGAGCGTCCTCCGCGGCGCTCTGGCCGAATGTCCCCGGCCGATCGTTTCCGACGCGGTCATCGTTCATCGCGCACCTCCCTATGTGAGAGACCGGCCACCGCGACCGCGACGCCTCGTGAATCGGCGCCCTCGCCGGTCCGGGTCGCGCCCGGGCCGAAGCCGAGCCTCTCGTAGTGGCGGCGGAGCCGGGCGCGCCCGCGAGCGAGCCGCGACTTCACCGCCGAGATCGAATCGTTCTGCGCCGCCGCGACCTCCTCGATCGAGAATCCCTCGATGTCGAACAGGACGACGGCCTCGCGTTGCACGGCGGGCAGCGTCGCGAGCGCCCGGGACGCCCGTTCCGCTCGCCGTCGCTCTTCCTCCCAATTCGACCCGTCGTCGCCGATCGGCTCGCGTCCCTCTCCGATCGCATCGTCGATCGAGAGGAATCGCCGCCAAAATCCCCGGCGCGATCGGGTCCGGTGCACCGACAGGAGCACCGAGTAGAACCAGGCCCTGAATCGGGACGCGTCGCGAAGATCGGAAGACTTCTCGTACGCCCGGACCACCGCCTCCTGGAAGAGGTCGTCGCCGTCGTGCGCCGTGCGGCAGAGCCGTCGCGCGGTCGCGCGCGCCCCGTCGTGGAGCGGCGCCAAGAGGTCCAGAAGGCGCTGCCAGCGGTCCGTTCCGTCTTTGATTCGCATCATGCCTTCCCGTCTCGGATCCGATTCAAAGGCCTTCGATACCGGAGACACCCCGAGGGGCGTCGAAAGTCGCAACAAAGTTCAGAACATCCCGCCGAGCCACTGGCCGAGGAACGCGAACCGCCCGATCAGAAGCGACACGCGCGCCATCACCGTGTAGCCGAACGCGGCGCCGAACGTGACCATCAGGACCCAGATCCCGACGCGCGCGGCCTTTCCTGTCGCGCCGGTGTGCTCCTTCGAGAAGAAGAAGTAGACGAGCCCGGTGAGCGTGCCGACGACAATGACGATATTGCTGATCGTCGCGCCGAGGTCGAGGCCGGATGCGCCACCGCCGCCGTCCGCGGTGCCTGCCGCGCCCGTCCCGAGCACGACGAGCGGCACGATCGTGCTCTTGATCTGCCCGACGAAATCGGACTGAAGATAGCGCGTGAAGTTCGTCCCCGCGGCGAACCCGATCACGAACGCCATCGCCCAGCGCGAAAGCCACGCGATCCGATCGACGAGACGCGCGAGAAGGAGGAGCCCGAGGACGAGCGGGACCGCGTACCAGAGGTTCGGCGTCCCCTCGGCGACGGCGGGAAGAATGGCGCGGAGGCTCGGCGGGTAGAGCCGTCCGAATAAGTTCGGGACGATCGTGGACCAGATGCCGGTGACCATCCAGTACGCCGCCGACATTCCGACGAACAGGTGCTCGGCGAACTTGTAAAACGGATTGTCGCGGTACAGGAAGCTAAAGATCGCGAGCGTCAGGAGCGCCCCGACCCAGAGGATCATCGAGTCGGCGAGCGTCGCGCCGCTCATCGCGCCGCTCATCGCGTCGCTCTTTTCTGCGCGCGCCGCTCGAGCACGAACGCGACGTTTCCGATGACGACGAGCGCGAGGATCAAGAGGTGCGCGACGGTCTGCGGCCCCATCATCCGGATCGCCCGCGCGGAGCGCTCGCCGAACTGCGGGTACTTCGCGAGCAGGGCGGCCTCGTACTCCGCGGCGCCTTGGAGCCCGCCCATCAGGCCGATCAGTTGTCGCGGATAGTACGGATAAAGAAGTGGCGCCTCGACCGCCGTCGTCCCGGCGACGATCGGGACGTTTCCAGGGTCGGCCGCGAACTGGATCCACTCCTTCACGCCCGGCAACCCCGCCCCGATCGCGACGATCAAGTCGAAGCTCTTCGTGCTCTCGATCCCTCGCATCATCTCGAACGACTCGATGTCCGCGCCGTTCGCGTCCGTCGTGAACATCCCCTTGAAATCGGCGGCGAGCGCGTTGATCGCGCCCTGGTCGCCCGCTTTGAAACCAAGGCAAATGTAGTCGCGCCCGTAGACGCGGTCGACGAAGTCGGTCTTCACGGCGTTGTCGATCGCGCGAACCACTTGTGGTGGCCCGGTCGCCCAGATGGTCATCAGGTAGACGCGGCAGCCGCGCGCGAGCGCGTGGCGGAGCGCGGCCTCGGCCATCGGCTGATTCTCTGGCGCCGTCGACGGCCCGTAATCGAACGAAAAGAGCACGCGCGCGCCGGGCGGGAGCGATTCGATCTTCTCGAAGATCCGCGTGACGATCGGGCTCGGATGGACGGGGAACTCGAGGTGAAAGAGCATCGGGAGCGCGACGGCGAGCGTCATCGCCGCGAAGATGACGCGCCGATCGATTCGCGCGAGCGTGCAGTGGAGTGGTTCGCGTGTACGCGGCGCCGGCATCTACTCGCGCACTCCGCCGAGGTGCGACCGCTCGATCCCGAGAATCAGCTTGAGCGAAGTCGAAATGACGCCGAGCGCGATCCCGACCATGATCGCGCGCTGGCCGGCGAGGTTCGGCACCGACAGGAGCCAATTGGACAGGTTCGCGATCCGCAAGAACTCGAGCGGCCGCGGGAGCCACGCGGTGAGCGTGTCGCCGAGCGGCGTCCGCCCGACGAGGATGATCGACGCCGCGACAAGCAGGAGCGTCGCCTCGCGCGTCTTGGCGCGAAACGCGCGGAACGACGCCGAAGCGACGAAGAACGCGAGAAGGCTGAACATCGTCGCCTGGAGCGGGGCGAAGGTCGCGTCGTAGATCGCCTTAAACCAGGTCCCGTCGCCGATGAAGTCCGTGTCCCACGACGGCGCGCCGAGCTTGAACAATCCGGCGACGAGCATCACGAGAAACGACGCGACCGTGACCGCCGAGTACGCCCAGTCTTTCCCGCGCGCGCTCACTTTGCGGAGGTGAACTTTCAACAAGTTGCCGCCGCCGAGGACGAATGCGAAGCACGCGAGGATGTCGAACCAGACGGAGAAGTGTTCGTCGAGAGTGCGGAACGGCGAATGCGGGACGAACATCGCCAAGACGAGGCTCGCGCCGACGATCATCGTGATCAGGATGGGGACTTGCGTCTTCATCGGTCAGCGTCCGCGCGCACGCGCATCTCGGCCGTCAAAAATTGAGCGCGAACAGCCGCAGGAATCGCTCCGAGAGCGACGCGAGAGCGACGCTTCCCGTGACGACGCGCAGCGTTTCTATCAGAACGCCCGCGGCGATCGCCCCCATCGCGACGAGCTTGCCGAAGTCTTGGCCCCTGAGGCTCCCGACCATCGCCGGGTCGCGCGACAGGTACGCGCTCGCGGCGAAGATCTCTTCGCCGATCAGCGTGTAGTCGCACGCCGCGACGAAGAACGGGAGTTGCTGCGGCTGCGCGGTCCCCGCGACTTGGATCGCGCCGACCGAGTTTCCGGTTTCCGCGAGGATGAGGCTCTCCGCGAAGAACGGACCCATGTAGATGCAGGCCGCGGGGCGCTGGCGGACCATCACGCCGTCGAGGTGCGCGACGTAGCCGAACTGCTCGTCCGTCACGTAGTAGATCATCTCGTCGGAGTAGAGGTCGGGGCGGCCGGCGGCGAGGTAAGCGCCGCGGACCGCCTCGCGCGCCGTGCTCATCACGAGCGAGCGCGAGGTCGGGACGATCAGCCGCGTGTCGTACTCGGCCGTCTTGCGCGCGACGCCGCCCAAGATCGTCACGCCCGCGATCGTCTGCACGTTGTCCATGTCGCGCATCCCGGGGACGAACAGGACGGCGCGGCCCATCTCGGTCGCTCGCCCGACGGCTTCCTCGATCGCGTCGAGTCCGGCGATGCGTCGGATTTTGATCGGCGCGCCGGCGCGGGCGCGCTGGATCGACCAGACGAAGCCCGCGACGAGGATCGCGGCGATGACGAAGAGGTTCGACTTGGCCGGGTTGAACCAGGCGTCCGGCGTCATCTCGCGTCGCGCGGAGCCCCAGCCGTCCGCGCCGCGAGCGTCGCGACCGTCACACCTTTTCCTTCGCGAGGAGCTTCGCGCGCCGCGCGAGCCGCAGCCGCCGACGCCCGACGGCCTCGCGCCAGCGCCGCCGCTCCTCCTTCGTCTCGAGAATGAGGCGCGGGACCTCGACGGGCTGCCCGTTCTCGTCGATCGCGACAAACGTGAGGTACGCGGTGCTCGTGTGCCGCCTCTCGCCGGTGAGGATGTTCTCGGAGAGAACTTTGACGCCGACCTCCATCGACGAGCGCGCGACGTAGTTGATGCTCGAACGAAGGAGGATGAGCTGGCCGAGACGGATCGGCGAAAGGAAGTGAAGCTCGTCGAGCGACGCGGTGACGACGATCCGACGCGAGTGGCGGTGCGCGGCGATCGCGCCGGCCATGTCGATCAGGTGCATCACGCGGCCGCCGAGGACGTTTCCGAGCGGGTTCGTGTCGTTCGGCAAGACGACTTCGACCATCTCGACGGTCGAGTCGCGGACGCGTTTGGCCGACGACCGCGCCGCGCGGGTCGTCGTTTTCGACTGCACCTTCGACTTCGGTCTCGCGCTCGCTCGCGCTCTCGCCATCGCGCCTCCGGGGCCAAATGAGCGCGGATCATACCATCGGAGGGCGACTCGTCGCTATGCTTGGAACGCGTTCACGAAGGCGTGGCCCTGGTCGCGGGTCGCTTCGATCAGCGGGTTGATCACTCCGTCCTCGGCGATCTTCAATTCGTTGAAGACGCGGTCGAGTTTGAAGTCGCACGGGATCGACTCGCTGCCGAATCCGACGTGGCGCGCGATCTTGTCGCCGCAGTAGACGACCGACGTGAGGACCCGGTGCTCGCGCGAGCGATCCGGGTGATGGTGCAGCTTGATCGACTCGACCATGCTCGGCGGGAGCTTCCACTTGACCGCGACGTAACCGCCGACGAGCTCGTGGAAATCGTCGATCAGGATCGAAACGCTCTCCGTGCCGAGCTCGCGGCCTTGAAGCGTCGTCTCCTCGATCCCGACGATCGAGTGGAGGAGTACGGAGCGGCCGATGTCGTGGAGCAGGCCGCAGAGGAAGGCGCTCTCCTTCTCAACCTTCAAGTGCTCGGCGATCAGGCCGGACGCGGTGGCCGTCCCGATCGAGTGCGCCCAGTTCCCTTCCATCAGCTCGGCGTACCGCTTCGCCTTGAAGATTTTCTGGTGGAGCGAAACGCTGAAGATGATGTCGCGGAGCGTTTTCAAACCGAGGAAGACAAGCGCCTGTCTGAGCGAGCCGACGCGCTGCCGGCCCGAGTAGAACGCCGAGTTGACGAGCGAGAGCACCTTCCCCGCGATGAACGGCTCGCCCTGGACGACGGCCTGGATCTCCTCCATGCCGACGGCCGGGTCGTTCGAGATCTGGAGGATCTTGTGCGCGACGTGCGGAAGCGTCGGCGCTTCGAGCTCGCTCGCGTTGAGCTTGCGCTCGATGTCGCGCTTCACCTCGGCGGCGACGTCCGTCTCGACGCCGTGCTCGTACCCGCCGACTTCGTGGACGACGTTCTGCTTCGCGGGCACGAACTTCTTGTCCAGAGTCGTCATTCTCGCGGCTCCCTCCACGCGCGCACGGCGCTCGGCTCGGGCCGCCCGATTTTGCGGACGCACCGTCGCGACCGGATTATCGGCAGGCCTGTTCGGGGGGTTTAGCCTGCGAAACGCGCCGCTCGATCTGCGCGGCGAGAGTGTGGAAGAGGTTGACTTCGCGCTCCCGTAGGAACGCTCGCGAGAGGAGATTGCGGAAAGAGAGTAGGAACGCCTTCCGCACGTTTTCGGGGAAATCGAGCTGGCCGACCGCGGATTCGAAGTGCGCGAGCATCGCCTCGACGCTCGCGGATCGGGCCAGGGCGGGCGCGCGGGGAGCGCTCGGAGATGGCGCGTCCGGAGATGGCGCTTGCGGCGCGGCGGCATCGGACGGCTCGGCCGCGCGATGCCACGCGTAGGCGAACAGCATGACCGTCTGAGCGAGGTTGAGCGACGGCTGGCGGACCGCGCTCGGGACGCGCGCGACGTGGTGGCAGAGAGCCAGCTCGTCGTTCGTCAGGCCCATCCGCTCCGACCCGAACACGATCGCGACAGGCCCGGAGCGCGCGGCGTCGCGGAGCAAGGCCGCGGCGCGTTCCGGATCGAGGAAGCGGACGTCGCGATGGCGCCGGCGCGACGTCGTGCCGACGACGAGCACGCAGTCGGCGACGGCGGCGCCGAGGTCGTCGTAGACGCGCGCGCCGTCGAACACGTCCTCCGACTCGTGCGCGAGCCAGCGCGCCTCGTCGGTCTGCCATCGGACCTCGGGCGCGACGAGCGCCAGGTCGGAGAGGCCCATCGTCTTCATCGCGCGGGCCGCAGCGCCGACGTTTCCCGGATGCCGCACGCCGCAGAGGACGACCTTCATGATCGGAGCGGCCGTCACGTGCGCGGGAGGGCGCGGGCGGATTCGAGGAGGCGACGCACAGCCTCTTCAGCCATCACCGAGCAGTGGAGCTTGTCGGCCGACAGCCCGCCCAGCGCCTCGGCGATCGCGGCGTCTCGGAGCGCGGCCGCCTCGTCGAGAGTGCGGCCGGCGAGCAACTCGGTCAACACGCTCGACGCGGCGATCGCGGCCACGCAGCCGAGCGTGTGGAAACCGGCCGCTTCGATCCGCCCGCCCGAGACGCGCGCGTAGAGCCGGAGCGTGTCGCCGTCCGCCGCGCTGCCGACCGTCACGACGACGTTTCCTCCCGCCACCGGCCCGACGTTTCGCGGGTTGCGGAAGTGGTCCATCACGATCGGGCCATAGCGCGCCGGCCCGCGTCCGGCGCCCGCGTCGTGATCGGTTTCGGCCATGCGCGCAGTATGGCCGTCTCGCCGCCCGCCACGCAAGGGAGCGCGAGACTCGTTCGCGAGACGCGGGCCGTGGAGTCGGGATCAATCGTTGCCAGCTTCGCTCGCCCCCGCCATACTCCGCGCGTGCGTCTCCCGCTCCACACGAGAATGATCCTGGGACTCGTCGCCGGCGCCGCGTCCGGAGTCGCGTGCTTCGTCCTGTTCGGCGGCGACCCGCGCCTCGCGACCTTCATTCGACTCGTCACGCAGCCCGCCGGACAGATCTTCCTGCGGCTCCTCTTCATGCTCGTCATCCCGCTGATCGTCTCGGCGCTCGCACTCGGCGTCACCGGGCTTGGCGATTTGAAGAGCCTAGGGCGGATCGGGCTCAAGACGCTTGCGTACACCGTCGTCGTCTCGGCGATCGCGGTCGGAATCGGCGTCACGCTCGTCAACGTGCTGCGCCCGGGCGAGGGGATGTCGGATGCGATGCGCGCGCGGTTGACCGCGGGCGCGGCCGAGCGCGCGGCCGGCCTCGCGTCGGCGACGGCGCCGAAGACCGGCCTCGACCTGATCGTCCAAATCGTCCCGGACAACCCGCTGAAGGCCGCCGCCAACGGCGACATGCTCGGAGTCATGTTCTTCTCGCTGATTCTTGGAATCGGACTGTCGCTGACTCGGACGGAGGCGGCGCGCCGCCTCGAGGACGCGCTCCAGGGGCTTTACGACGTCACGATGCGTCTGATCGGACTCGTGATCGAGCTCGCGCCGTTCGGCGTCGCCGCGCTCCTGTTCACGCTCACGGCGCAGCTCGGCTACGAAATCCTCGGCCAGCTCGCGCGGTATGTGGGCGTCGTCGTCCTCGCCCTCGCGATCCACCAGTTCGTCGTTTACTCGCTCGCCGTCCGGTTTCTCGGAGGGATGAACCCGGTCCGGTTTTTCCGCGGGATCGAGCAGGCGATGATCACCGCGTTCTCGACCGCGTCGAGCAACGCGACGCTCCCGACGGCGCTCAAAGTCGCCGAGCAGAATCTGCGGCTCCCCCGGCACGTGAGCCGGTTCGTCCTGACGATCGGTTCGACCGCGAATCAGAACGGCACCGCGCTCTTCGAGGGCGTGACCGTCCTTTTCCTGGCGCAGTTCTACGGCGTCCACCTGTCATTCGAGCGGCAATTGCTCGTCGTGTTGATCTGCATCCTGGGAGGGATCGGGACCGCGGGCGTGCCGGCGGGATCGATTCCCGTCGTCGCGCTGATCCTCGGGATGGTCGGCGTTCCGCCCGAGGGGATCGGCCTCATCCTCGGCGTCGATCGCTTCCTCGACATGTGCCGCACGACGCTCAACGTGACGGGCGACCTCGCGGCGGCGGTCGTCGTTTCGCGCGGCGAGGAAGAGAGCCCCGGGCAGGCGCCCGATTGGGCCGGCGCTTAGCTCGGCGAATCCCTCAGAAGTATGTCGCCACGCTCGCGAGGACTCCGGCGCTCTTCGCCTGGACATTGAAGCGGTCCCGCGACCATCCGCGAAAGAAGTCGAGCTTGAGCGCCGTGTCGGGGGTGGGCCGATAGTTCAGGAGCCCCGTCGCGCGGCTCTCCGAGTCTCCATCGAGGTCCCGGTCGAAATCGACGGCGTCCCAGCGTGCGCCGACGCCGAAGTCGGATTCGGGAATCGATCGGATGCGGCCGCGCCCGAGACGCCGCACGACCTGGATGTAGACACCCGCCTGGCGCCCCGCGAACAGGGAGGCGAGGCCGGGCGGGATATCGATCGCTGCGCGCGCGGCCTCGCCGCTCACCGCGAACGCGCGCCACGAGGCGTCCCAGTCGAGGGCGAGGATGTCGAGGGTGCGCCGCTCCTCGGTCTCGAGCCCATCCTGTTTCCAGACGTTGTAGGCCCCGGAGTGGAGCGAAATCCCGACCTCGGCGGACTGCCCGAAGCGGAGGCTGGTCCGGCCGGCGAACGCGGGTTCGTTGTTGTTGTCCTCGAAGTTCCCGCGCCCCTCCGGAATCCTCGTCCCGCCCGGCGAGGCGGTCAGGATGCCGTCGTCGAACCCGTTCACCGCGTAGAGTTCATACCGCGCGGAGAGGTTCTCCCCGAGCGATATCAGTCCGAGGAGCCCCAAGCCCGGCTCGGAAAGCGTCGTCGGGATGATCTGGGTCGAGACGAGCGGACGGTCGGTGAACTCGTTCAGCGGGCTGTCGTGCGACAGGTTGAACCTCCCGATTGGCGAGAGGACCATTCCGGCCCGTACCGCCAGCCCCTGGATGAGGAGGAGGTCCACCGCGGCGTACTCGAGCTTGATCTCCTCGCCGCCATCCTCGAACTCGAGCTCGGCGGCGATCGTGACCCAGTCGCTGACCTCCGTCGCCGTGAACAGGTTGAAGCGGGGCACGACGAAGCTCGCCTCCTCGAGGATCCCGTCATCGCGCTCCCAGCGGTAGTGGATTTCGGCGTAGCCGCCCAGCGCGGTCCGGCCGCGAAGGTGTTGCGAGAACGGCTTGTCGTACACCCCGCCGCGTACGGCACGCGCCTTCTGTTCACCGACGGGTTCCTCCGCTCCGATCGGCGCGGCGAGCGCAACGAGCAACACGGCGAGGAGCGACAGGGCGCGGGCCGCGGCCGAGGCCGAGGCGGCGCGCAAGGCGTTGCGACCTCGAAGGCGGGCCGGGCTCGAGCGGTCGTTCACGGGAGGGCGATCTCGACGAGGCCGGGCGAGAGCTCCTCGGTGGGATAGGTCGTGAGCGGAAGCATCGCGGGCCCGCGAAGGACGTTTCCGCGAAGGTCGTACGACGATCCGTGGCAGGGGCAGTCGAAGGTGCGGGCCTGCGGTCGCACGGTGCAGCCGGCATGAGTGCACGTGGGATTGATCGCGACGAAGCCCCCATCCGGGGCACGCACCAGGTAGATCAGCTTCCCGGCGTCCTCCGTTCGGAGTTTGAGGCTTCCTCCCAGCGCGGCCAGCTCGGGGTGCTCCTCGACGCGGACCGTTACGCGACGGTTCGGTCCGGGCCGCACGAGGATCGCGCGCGACGCGCAACCCCCCGCGCCGATCGCCATCGCACCCGCCCACAGCGACGCGCTGGCGATCGCCGCGGTCCCGGCCGCGCCGCACAGCCGGAGCCCCTCGGAGAGCCACACCCGCCGCGTCATCGAGCGCGGCGCCATTCAGCGGCTCTCCACGAAATCGAGTAGCGCGTCCCGATCCTCGGGCGGCATGGCGGCGAACGCGTCTCGAGACGCCGCGGCCTCGCCCCCGTGGGTGCGGATCGCCTCGTCGAGGGTCCGCGCGCGCCCGTCGTGCAGGTAGAACGCCTGTCCGTCGAGGAACTCCGGGACGAGCCGCAGGCCCCAGAGGGGCGCGGTGCGCCACTCGGAACCGGACGCGTCGCCGTCGGGACGGTTATCCGCCAGCTCCGGTCCCATGTCGTGGAGGAGGAGGTCCGAATACAGGAGCGCCGGCTTGTTCGCGAGCGCGGCGATCGGGCTCGGGCCGGTCATGAGCACCGCAACGTGGCAGCCCGAGCACCGCACCTCGTCGAAGAGCTCCCTCCCGCGGCCGCGCGTCCCGGTCTCCTCGCCGGGCGCAGGCGGCGCGAGCATCTGGAGGTACTCCACCACGTCGCGCACGACCGTCGCCGAGAGTTCCGGGTCCGCGGCGAGGTCGGCCGGTGCCGACCCGCCCCCCTGGGGATTGGGGTTCTCCTCCGGGATGAAGTCGGTCGTGATCCCGATGTCCTGGTGGTAGGCCTCAGAGGTCTGCTGGATGAGCGAGGAGACCTGAGCCTTCCTCGAGAAGCGCCCGAGCCGCCGTCCATTGCCGCCGCCGAGAGGGCCTTGCGGTGCGTACTCCGGCGGCACGACCCAGTGCGCGCGGCCCGAGATTCCGTCCCCGTTCGCGTCGTCGGGATCCGCGAGCGCGAGGATCGTCTCCTCCGGGATCGCCGCGATCAACCCCACCCCGAAGACGGGGGGCGGCAGCCGCCGCGAGAAATCCACGCCCTGCGGGAGCGTCTCCGGCAGGGCCCCGGGGATCGCCTGGGTCTGGAGCTGGGGCCCCCCTTCCTCGCGGGCGAGATCCGATCCGCGGCTGAATCGGACGAGCGTGTTGCGGGGAAGCCCGCGACCGTCACCGGAGTGACAGGCCACGCAAGAGACCTCGTTGAAGAGCGGGCCCAGCCCCATTTCGACGGAGAACGCCTGACCGAACGCTTCGTCGCCGCGGACAAACGTCGCTTGCTGTTCTCGAGTGAGACCCGGAAGGGGTGCGTCGAAGAGGTCGCCGTCTTCGGGAGCGGACGTCATCAAGTCCCCGCAGCCCGCGACGAGGAGGAGCGCGATCGCGAGCGCGTGGACGCGCCGACCGCTGCGGCCGGGGCGGCCGTTGCGTCCGTTGCGTCCGCTAATCACTCGCGCCGGCCTCGGACGTCTTCGCGCCCCCGCCCGGGACGAGAAGAGCCGGCCCGGACTTCGGGCCGAGCATCTGCTCGCGAACGATCGGGATCGGGATCGCGCCGCACGAGAGGAAGCGGTCGTGGAACTCCTTGAGCGAGTACGCATCCTTCCGCTGCGCCGTCCAGTCGTCCCGGAGCTTGAGGATCGCCATCTTTCCGAGCGTGTAGTTGAGGTAACCCGGGTCGAAAGCGCCGCGCTCCGCTTCGCGGGCGGCTGGGAACGGCTCCATCAGCGCCTTCTCCTCGAACAACCGCCCGGCCTCCTCGACCGTCATTCCCATCGTGTGCATCCGGATCGCAGCGACGAAACGGCAGAGGCGTCTGAGCGCTCCGCGGAGCTGCGCAAACCGAAAGCGCGGGTCGCCGTCCCCGTACCCCTCGTCAACCAACATTTGCTCGGCGTAGTGGGCCCACCCTTCGACGTACGCGTAGTCGGACGCAAGCCTGCGGATCGGGGAGGCGATCCGGCGCGCCGCGCGGCCAGCCACGAGGTGGCCGGGGTAGGCCTCGTGGACCGACAAGTTCGCGAGGTCCCAGGGGCTGAACGAACTCAGATGCTCTTCCTGCTTCTCGGGCGTCCACGCCGGATCGACCGTCTTGACGTAGTAGTATGCCTCCGACGCGGACGACTCGAACGGTCCCGGCGTGTTCATCGCCGCGAACCCCCACATGAACGGCGGCATCGGGACGACAGCGCAGGTGTCTTCGGCGGGGAGCGTGACGATCTCCTTCGCGATCACGAACGCGCGGAGCGAGTCGAGCAAGCCGGCCGTCGTCGAAACGAGACTGCCGGCGGGCGGATGCGTCGCCGCGAGCGCAGCGGCTTTCTTCCGCATGTCCCCTTTTCCCGGAATCGACTTCGCGACGCGGCGGAGCTCGGAGAGAGTTCGGTCGATCTCCTTTTCACCGATCTTGAGAAGTACCGCGGGATCGACCTGGTAGCCCCCTCCGATGTGAAGCATGTCGGCGAATCGCTTCGGCCCGAGAGCGAACTCGCCCCGCGAGCGCGGCAGCAGATCGTCCTCTAGGAAGCGGACGTACTCCTTGACCGCGGCGATCGCCCGCGCGTTCTCCTCGCGGAACGCGGCGACAAGGGCGTCGTCAGAAACCTCGGCCTCGAGAGCCGGCAGGTCTTTCGCGAGGAACTCGGCGGTGCCGTTCGACAGCTCGATCGCCTTGCGGGTGAACTGCTCGGGCGGGTTCGCGAGGTTCTCCTTCGCTTGCGCGATCAGCCGCGGGAACTGGCGCTCGCGGGCGATGATTCGCGCGAGCCTCTCGTGCGCGGGTGCGAACCGCTTCGCCGCCAGCTCGTAGACCGAGTTCGAGAGGATCTCGTTGTAGTAGAGCGGGTTCGTCTCCCACGCGCGGATCTCGGTCAGCTCGAACAACGCGTTGTGGACGATGCGCCGGAAGACGAGGAGGTCGAAGTGGTGCTCCTCGTCGATGCCGATGTCGGCCTCCGGGATGAGCGCGTGCTTGAACGCGCCGAGCTCGGCGATCCACGCGTCGATTGTCCGCCGGCTCCGGTCGTCGAGAAGCGTGTCGCGGTCGTGAAGACCGAGGTGGGTCGCCGTCGACGGGCTCCACGCGGCGTATTCGTCGAGGTACTGGCGAACGAGATCATCGATGCGGTCGTTCTCGGTGAACCGCTTCGGGGCGGGGCCGATGGTCGGCTCTGGCTCGTGAGCGGCGGCGGGCGACGCGATCGGGCGCGGCCCCGCGCTCAGCAGGACGCCGCAAGAGAGCGCCCCCGCGAGGATCGCGAGGCGCCTCACGGGCGATTCCCGGCGTCGGGCCGGGCCGATTCCGCGGGCGGCGCAGATGGCGCTCCCGCCGCTCCACCACCGTGCTCGATCTCGACGCGTCCTCCCATGCCCGGGTGGCTGCAGCAGGTGTACGTGTAGACGCCGTCGCGCGGAACCGTGAAGTCGATGACTTCCTCCTCGCCGGGCAAGATCGGCCGCGAGCAATGGACCCCGAGGCCGGGGATCTTGAAGTTGTGTTCGATGTCCGCCAACTCGTCGTTCCGGACGACGAGCCTCACGCGTTCGCCCGCTCTGAGGACGAGCGGCGGATTCGAGGGAGACGATGCGTCGGGCGACGCGGCTGAGCCCGCGGCCCCCGCGGCTCCCGCGGCGCCCGCGATATCGCCGACGGCGTGAAACGCGTAGCCCTTCGCGGCGAGCGTGATCACCCGGTCGGGCGGCGCCTCCACGCGCGCATCCGCCGCGTCGCGCGCCAACATGAGAAGAAGCGCGCTCGCCGCGACGACGACCACCGCGGCCGCCGAGATCTGAAATTTTCGTTTCGTGCTCATCTTTCAACTCCTTCGATGGGGAGGGTCAGAGGCTCACCAAGAGCCCCGTCCCGTACATGACGAGGAACCCCGCGGCCAGCCCGATGGCGCCCGCCGGGCGAGTGAGGGCAGGCACGAGCCCGCCCTCGCGTGACTGAAATCTGAGGATTTGAAATACGACCTGCAAGATCGCGCCCGCGCCGATCGCGAGGAAGAGGAGCGCGGCGACTTCCGAGTAGGCGAACCCGCCGAGCCAGGCGCCGGCGATCGTCGGCACGCCCGCGACGATCCCGAGGACCACCAGCCGCGCGATCGAGACGCGCGAGCGGACGATCGGCGCGAGGATCGCGAGCCCTTCGGTCACGTTGTGGAGCGTGAACCCGATGAGAAGCGAGACGCCGAGCGCGGCCTCGCCGAGGAGGTACGCGGCCCCGATCGCGAGCCCTTCGCCGAGGTTGTGGAGCCCGATTCCGAGCGCGATGAGCGAGGAGAGGCGCAGGAGTCCGGCTTCGTCGGGTTCGCGAGGCGCGCCGGCATCGCTGGACGCCCGCGCGTCGCGTCCGCGCGCGCCCCGGCGTTTCCTCGATCCCGCCGCCGCGAGAACGATCAGCGTCCCGGCGACCCCGAGGAACACGAGCGCGACCCCCTGGTAGACTTCGGGCACGCGCTCCGCGACCTCGAGCGCCTCGCTGAGCGTTTCGACGCCCAGGAACACGAGCAGCCCGACCGTCAGCGACAGCAGGAAGTGCATCGCCGAGGGACCTAGCCGGCGCAAGAACGGGTACCAGAGGAGTCCGAGGAACACGGGGATCACGCCCGCGTACACACCGAGAAGCCCGAAAAAGACGAACGATCGCGGACCCGGCTCGGGCGATTCGTGCGCGACCTCGATTTCCTTCTCGAATCGAATCCCGTTCGAGGAGACGAGCGCGATCGCGAGCGGCTGACCCTCTTCCCACGGATACGCGAGCGTGATCGTGGCCGCGCCGAAGCGGCCGAGCGTCGTCCCCGGGCGCATCGAGTAGTCCCAGATCGCATCGTTGACGAGGACTTGGCCGACCGAGAGGCTGACGGGGCCGGTGTTTCGAACGTGGAGCGCGATCTCCTCCGAACGGAGCGTCACGCGCTCGAAATAGAGTTTCTCGATCGGCGCGGGCGGCGCGCCGAGGAACGCTGCGCCGCCGCGCAGGAGGTACGCCAGGAGCACCGCAAGCGCCGCGAGCGGCGCGAGGAGCCAGACGAAGGCGCGCGCGTTCACGCGCCGCCCTCCCCGACCTCGAAGAACCCCATCCAACCCAGCTCGGCGAACTCGCTCTGGTGGGCGTGGAACATGTACTTCCCCGGGTAGCGGTACGAGAACTCGACAACCGCGCGCTCGCCCTGGCAGAGCATCACGGTGTCGGTGAACTCCGACGGCGTGAGAGACGTGCCCGTGCGATACAAGTGGAAAAAATTCGCGTGGATGTGGAGCGAGTTGATCAGGTCAAACTCGGTCAAGTTGACGAGATAGACGCGGACTTGCTCGCCGACTTGCAGCCGGATCGGCCGCTCGACGTAGCAGTTGGCCACGCCGTTGACCGTGTAGAACTCGTTCTCGCCGTCCATGTCGGTGTCGTAGCCGTTCATCACCATGATCATCTCGCGCATCGGCGGGCGCGGCGTCTTCGGGTCGATCAGGAAAGCGCCGTACAGCCCGCGGTGGATGTGCGCTTTGAGCGGCATCACGTGGCAATGGTAGAGGTGAAGGCCGAACGGCTCGGCCGTGAACTCGTACACGAACTCCTTGCCGCGGTCGATGATCTCGAACACGCCGTCCATTCCCGCCGCGTGAATCCCGTGAAAATGAATCGTGTGCGGCATCGCGCCTTCGTTCCGGAATCGCACGCGCATGACGTCGCCCTCGGTCCCGCGGAGCGTCGGCCCGGGGACCGTCCCGTTGTAGGTCCACGCCGGGAAGAAGACGCCGCGCGCGACCTCGATCTCGCGATCCTCGGCGACGAGGTCGTACTCGCGGAGCGTGCGGCCGTCGGGGAGCGTCGAGACGCGGCCGCCGTCGAACGCGGTCAGGAAGCCGTGCGGATCGAGGGCGCCTCGGGCGGGCGCGGCGATCGGGCCGCCAGACGCGCCCGCGTACGAGCCGGCCGCGCGAGCCGCGCGCGCGCTCGTGTCGGGCGTGGTGACGGCGCCCGCGACGGCGCGCCCAGCCGCCGCGAGACCCGTGCCGATCAGCCCGAGCGCGCCCGTGCGGAGAAACCCGCGGCGCGACAGCCCCGCCGACGCGAGGAACCGGCTAAGCGCCATCGGACTCCTCCTTCGGCGAAACGAACACGCTCCGCGCGAGCTCGAGACCGACGTGCAACTCGCCCGCGGTCGCGGGGAGGTGGATCCGGAGCGGGCCGTTGAAGGGAGCGCGCTCGATCACTTCCAGCTCGACGTCGGGGAGAAGGCCGAGGCTCCGCAGGTAGTGAAGCCGGCCCGGGTCGTGATCGTTAACGCGGCGGATGACGACGCGCAGCCCCGCCTCGGCGTCCGCGAGCGAGCGCCACGCGTGAGGCGGCATCTCGCCCGACTTCGTCGGGATCGGGTCGCCGTGCGGATCGTGCGTCGGGAAACCGAGGGCCCGGTCGATCCGGTCCTCGAACTCCTCGGAGATGACGTGCTCGAGCCGCTCCGCCTCGGCGTGGACCTCCTCGATCGAGTAGCCGAGCACCTCGCGCAGATACAGCTCGAGGAGACGGTGATGCCGGACGACCTCGAGCGCGATCTTCCTTCCGACATGCGTCAGGACGACGCCTTGGTACGGAGTGTGGGTGACGAGGTTCATCTCCGCGAGCCGCTTCATCATGCTCGTCGCGGAGGCGGCGGAGACTTGGAGCCGCTCGGCGAGCGCCGTCGTCGTGACCGGGCCCTCGTCGAGCCCGACCATGTAGATCGCCTTCATGTAGTCCTGGACGGCTTGGGTGATCATCTCTCTCCGGTACCCCGGGCCCCTCTGAGTCTGATTTAGAGCCATCTAAAGTTTGATTTTAGCCGAGCCTAGATCTCGGTCAAGCGAATTCTCGGCAGAGTCGGGAGGGTGCTTGAGCGAGGGGGGTGAGGCGGGAGGGGCGGGCGGACCGGTCGATTCGGTCAGCCGCTCCGCCGCAATGGCCGTGTGGCGCGCGCCAGGAGTCGGCGGGCGCCGAGCAGCGTAACCGCCGCGGCCGTCGTGCGGGAGGCCTCCCAGTACGGCGTGAGAGTCCCGCCGAACGCGCGTTTGAAGGTCGCGATCGAAGGCGTATTCGCCCCCAAGAAATCGAACTCCGACACCCGCTGCCCGACGTCGTGCATCGCCTCGAGCTTCAACAGGACGGCGCCGCCGTCCCTTAGCGCGGGCTCGTCGGTCCCGGAGAGGAGCGCGTAGGCGGCGCGCTCATCGAGGGCATGGACCTCGAACGCGTGCGCACGACCGGTCGGGTCCAACAACTCGGACGCTCGTGCGAGGCCTGCCTTCAACAATTCCGGCAGCAGAGCGCGCAGGATCGATTGCGGCACGGGTGGCCCGGCCCCATGACGACGGTAGGCGGACGCGTATGTGTTCTCGCTGCCGTCCAACTTCGAGACGTGCACCGCGCGCCACCCGGCGGCCTCTCCCCTCCGCGCTCGCCGCCGGGCGCCCTGCTCGAAGTCGCCGATGAGCGCCTCGCGTGGACGGAGAGCCAGGCGATACGTGTAGCGCGGCACGACGGCCCAGCCTGCCCAAAGGAAGGGCCGGGCATCAGTGAGCCCCGGGGGCGCGACAATTCGCACGCTCGCGTATCGTGCCCGGAGCGCTTGCTCGAGCGCGGCGAGCGTCTGCTCCGCTTCAGATCCCACGCGGCCGGTCCGAAGAATGTCCGGGAGATGAAGAACCGGCCCGGCGTATCCCGCGAGGAGGGGCGGGTCGGAAACGAGGAACCCGAGGAGGCGCCGCTCGTACACCGGACAGCCGCCGACCAGAGTGCCGTTGCGAAAGACGCCGATCACCCTCGGCGTCCGGCCGAATGCGCGCGCCACGATCCGGAGCCAGCGAGTCGATTGAAAGACCGTTCCGCAAGGGGCCGCGGCGACGAGCGCATCCCAAGCGGCCTCGTTCGCTTCCTCGAGAATCGCCGTCTCAAACTGCGTGGCCACCGGCGGCCTCCGTAGACTTGTGAGGTGCGACGCGAAGAAGAAGTTCCGCGCAGGCCGCCAGCACCCGCTCGACCGAAAGCTCCGTCATGCAGGCGTGCCACGCGCACTCGGTAAAATTGCAGAACGAGCACGGTACCTGATGATGAATCGGCCGATGCCGGCTCGAATCGTAGGGGTGCCACGCGATCGGATTCGTCGGCCCGAACAGAGTCACGGACCGCGTGCCGAGCGCGGCGGCGATGTGCGAGACGCCCGAGTCGGTCCCGACGACGAGGTCGGCGGCCTCGACGAGCGCGGCGAGGTCGCCCAGGTCCCCCTCGGGCGCGAGGCGAACCCGCGAGGCGGCGGCGCTCGCGACGACCCGCTCGGCGGTTTCCCGCTCCCGCGGGCCCCACAGGACGAGAACGTCCGCGCCGCGCTCGACCGCCAGTTGCCGCGCGACGAGCGCGTACCGCTCCGGCGCCCACGCCTTCGTCGCCCACTTCGCCGCGGGGTTGACGAGCGCGAGCGGGCGGGCGCCCGCGCCGATCTCCGCCCCATCGAGAAATCGGCGGGTGCGGGCGCGCGCCTCGTCCGGAACGCGCAACACGAGCGATTCGTCGCGCACGGCGACCCCGAGCGGCTCGACGAGGGCCGCATTGACCCGCACGGCGCTTCGCACGATCCGCTTCCCATCGGCATCGGTCTCGAAGCGCGGCCGGCGGATCGTGTACGCGTACCGTCGGCCGCGCGTGCCGTACCCCACGCGCACCGGCGCACCGGAAGCGAACGCAACGAGCGCGCTCCGCGGACCTCCGTGCAAGTCGATCGCCCAGTCGAACCGCGCGGCCCGAAGGCGCGCGAAAAACGCAACGGTCCCGGCGACGCGCTGGATCGCCGGCCGCGACGGGTCCTCGTGCGCGTCGATCACGATGATCTCGTCCGCGTGCGGGTTCGCGATCACGAGCGGGACCATGTTCCTCCGAACCGCGAACGCGATGCGAGCCGCCGGGAACCGCTCCCGCAGCGCGCGAAGGATCGGCGTCGCGAGGAGGACGTCGCCCGCCGCGCGCGGTCTGAGCAGTAGGATTCTGCGGGGCTCGGCGAGGCCGGCGAGGGGAGCGCGGGTCATCGGGCGGATCTCATTGGCCGGCGGGCATCCTAGCACCCGGACGGTGCGCGGGCAACGCGCGGCCGCTCGCTTCACCTCGCGACTTGTGCAATGTTCCGCTTGACCCTCTCCTCTGAATTGTGCCAACATGCTGCAAGTCTTCGGCGCCCCAACTGCTCTCGATCCCCCACGGACATCGGACCGTGTCGAGTCGGCGCGCGCCACCCTTCGAGTCGACCCCTCGGTCTGTGCGCCTCCTCGCCGGCGCAGTGGATTCCATGCTGCCGTGACGCAGCGGAGGAATAGCGGATGCCCGATCGGGGACCATCGAGAAGCGGGAGGCCCGAACGCGACGCCCGCGCTCGCGACGTCGTCGCGAGAATCATCATCGTCAGCACCGTTTTCATCGCGTCGATGAGTCACCATGCGGCCCTCGCCTCCCCTCCCTACCCGCGCCTGATGACGATGCTCTGGGACGACCCCGAGCCGAAAGACTTCGCGACCGCGAGCAAGTTCGACGCGGTCGAGTTCTCGTGGGAAGACATCGCCGGCATCCCTGGCTACGCCGACTCGGTCCGCGCGATCAAGCTGCGAAACCCTGAGCTGAAGGTGATCGGAACGGTGGCGTGCGACGTCCACTGCTCCAACTGGCTGGGGCGAGAGATCGTGATGTCGGAGTGGACCGATCAAATGGAACTCCACGACGCCACGTGGTGGTTGCGCGATGTCGACGGCGATTACTTCAAGGTCGCCGACGCGGAGACGTCGTGCGCCCAAGGCTGGATGAACTTCACGCAGACAGACATGGCGGTCGCGTTCGCCGACTACATCTACCAAGACCTCTTCGTCGCCAACCCTGGTGTGTTCGACGGCATCCACTTCGACCACCTGATTCCGGGAATCTCCTGGGCGCAGGCGATCCGGTGGACGGCGGGCGGCGTCGATTCGATCGATTCGGATCGCGACGGGATCGCGGACAGAGCCGACACGCTCGATGCGCGCTGGGCGCTGGGAACGATGGCGTTCTGTCAGAGGATCCGCCAACTGTGCGGAGAGACGCGAATCCTGATCGTCAACGGCGGTCTTCCCAATTCCTCGTTCCAGTATATGAACGGCCGGTTTCACGAGGGCTTCCCGGGCCCGATCGGCGGCACGGCACCCGATTGGTACCGGAGCATGTTCGACCCGACTCTTGGGTATCTCGTGGAGCCGGCGCTCTACAGAACGACGCCGCAGCAGATGATCGCGCTTCAGGGACTCTCGTTCTATCCGGTCGATTGCGATCCGCTCCGGCTCTCGACGACGGAAGCGCCGATCGATCCCATTTGCATCCAGCCCTCGCTCAACGCGACGGTCGCGAGCGCTCTGTTGGGCGACGGCTACGCGTGTTTCACGGGGTTCGGGAGCCGCGTCGGACCGCCTGCCGAACAAGGCGTCACCTACCACACGACTTGGTGGTTTCCTCTTTACGACACGTTGCGCGTGAACTTGGGGCAACCGCTGGGCGCGGCATACGACTCGGTGACCGCCAACCCGGCGGTGAAATACTACCAGCGCCAATTCTCGGGCGGGTACGTGCGCGTCTCGCACACGACCAGCCTCGCCACCGCGACGGGAAGCTTCGAGTTGAAGCCGAAGGCTATCTTCCGAGTGCCGCCCGTGACGCTCGCGTGGTCGATCGGCGGGCCACTGACGATCCGCTTCAAGGGGTGGGATCCGTTCACCGGTTCCAATTTCTGCAAGGTGCGGCTTCTGTTGTCGCGCAACGGCGGCGTGAGCTTTCCGGAAACGCTGGCGGTGAAACCGGCGACCGATTCGCTCGCCACGATCACCGTGACCGGCCCCGCATCGAGCAACTGCCGGCTCCGAGTCGAGACGCGCGACTACAAGGGCCTGAAGGGGTGGCGCGATAGCGGGCCCTTCGAGATCAAGCAGATCCTCGGCGAAGAGACGGGCATCCCCGTCACCGAACCCATAATCGAGGCTGGCTCCGGCGCCGGCCCTCTTGCGCAGGATCGATCGCTGGCAGTTTACCCCAACCCCGCGGCGGGCGGCCGGATGTCGGCGCTGTTCCGCGCTCCATCCGCGGAGGAACCGGTCGCGCTCTCGGTGTTCGATATCGCCGGGCGTCTCGTCCGGACGCTGGCCGCCGGACAGTTCACGGCGGGAGTTCAGGCGACGTCTTGGGACGGACAGGATGAGAGCGGGCGGCTCGTCGCGGCGGGATCGTACGTGCTGCGCTTGACGTCCCGCTCGGGCCAGATCGCGAGTCTGCGGGTCGTCGTCGTCCGCTAGCCCGCTCGGGCTCGCTACTCCGCGGCCCCGGCGGCGCACCCGACGCCCGCGGCGCCGATCTGACCGCACGCGCCGGCGTTCGCCGAATCGAACGGCGAGTCGGAGCGGAGCGTGAAAGCCGTCGAGTCGCAGAAGAGCGGGTCGAGCTTGAAGTTCGTCGTCGTGTCCTCCATGCAGCCCTCGTAGTTGATACCGTTCCCAAACGCGTCGTTGCAGTACAGCGTGGGAAGCGTCGGCCCGTAGCAGATGAAGCCGTAGTTCTGCGCCAAGACGACGATGTTCCGGTCGCAGATCGGCCCCGAATTCGCCGAGTAGATGCCGCACTCGATGGCGCCGACGATCGTGTTGCCGACGACGCGCGGATGCGCTCCGAGCACGCAGTAGACGCCGAATCGCCCCGGGTAGAGCAGCAGGTTTTTCTCGATCGTTCCATCCGAGGTGGCCTGCGTGCACGCGACGGCGTCCGTCGCCGCGCGCCGGACGACGCAATCGACGAGACGGCCTCCGGGCCCAAGAAGTCCGACGCCTGCCTCGAGGATCCCCGTGATCTCGAGCCCGCGGATCGTCACGCTCGACGCGCCCGCGGCGACGATGATCCCGTCCGCTCGCGGCGTCCGCGTGAAATCGAGGATCGGCCGCTCGACGAGCGCCTTCCCGATTTCCGCATCACCGCGCCCGATCAGCGCGACGCCGTCCTTGGCCGAGTCGAACACGAGAGTCGAATCGATCGAATGAGCGCCAGGGCCGACGCGCACGGTGTCGCCGGCGGACGCCATGCCGATCGCGGCCTTGAGAGTGGGCGCGTCGCCGGGGAAGTCGATCGTACGAACGGTCGCGCCCGGCGGTGTTGGGCTGTCGTCGCCGCAGCCCGCGGCCATACCAACCACGACGCAGAGAAGAGCGATGCTCCCGAGGATCTTCACGGAAACTGCGCCGGGGAGAAGCCGATCTCGACGATCGAACACGCCAAGATCGGATCGAGACCGAGGTCGCGCGCCGCCTCCACGACGTCTTCGCGATCGGCGCCCGGGTTGAGGTACAGCTCGCCGACTCCCTTGCTCGCGATGTCGGGGAGGATCGTGAGGAGCACCTCCGGGGGGAGATACGCCGTCGCCCGATCGATCGACGCAGGAATGTCGAGGATCGACGCGTAGGCTGGAATCCCTTCCACGCTCGTTCTCCGCGGGTTGACGGGGAAGACCTCGTAGCCGCGGGCCGCGTATGCGCGAACCGCCTTGTTCCCAAACTTTCGCCGGTCGCTCGATGCGCCGATCACGGCGACCGTCGGCTTCCGTTCGACTGCCACGCCCGACGATAACAGACGCGTCGAGCGCGCGTCCAGGATCTGCGCCGCCGGGACAGGATGGTCGCCGCCCGGAAACGAGCGGGGGCCCCCGGTCTGCGGGAGCCCCCGACTTCGCCGTGATGCGATCTTGCGGATCGCTTACTTGCTCAGAATCGCCCTGCGGACTCGGACCTCCGACCCCAC
>Ga0247727_10003586_pt1 | contig 34082 bp, 27 predicted proteins | sample WisWelCaveWW1625_FD_202498 | JGI IMG/M metagenome (GOLD analysis project Ga0247727, IMG submission 202498) | Biofilm microbial communities from Wishing Well Cave, Virginia, United States - WW16-25 | ecosystem: Environmental > Aquatic > Deep subsurface > Groundwater > Cave microbial mat | place...
CGGAGTGCGGCTTCGCCGAGAGCACCGCTTCGAGCGCATCGGCGGCGGACCGGTCGATCGCGTCGAGATCGACCGCCATCCGGAGCGCTACCGCGGTTGCCTCGCCCGCTGGCTTCCGTACTTGACGGTGCTCGTGCATGGCGCGTTCTGGGCACCGCCTCAGCCGAGGCTCGTCACGCGCGACGACCTCCGCGCACTGTGGAGCGGGCCCCGTCCGCGCCTTCGGATTCTCGCCGATCTCGCCTGCGACCTCGACGGCGGACTCGAGAGCACGGTGCGGATCACGACCCCCGGCGCCCCGGTGTATCTCTACGATCCGACGGCGCACGAGGAGCGCGCGGGGTTCTCCGGGTGCGGTCCCCTCGTCCTCGCGGTCGACAACCTCCCCTGCCAGCTCCCTGCGGAGTCGTCGCAGCACTTCGGCGACTCGCTCATCCGGTTCCTCCCCGCGCTCGCAGGCTGTGACTGGAGCGTCCCTGTGAGCCAGCTCGCGCTTCCGCCGGAGATCGCTCGCGCGGTCGTCGTCCATCGCGGCGCGCTCGCGGCGCGCCATGCCTGGCTTGCGGCCCACATCGAACCGAACTGACTTCAGGCTATAATCGCGCGCCTTCCGCGCGGACGGGAGATTCATGGCGGCGCGACGCTTCCTCGTGACGGCGGGTCTCCCGTACTCGAACGGGCGGTTGCACGTCGGCCACGTCGCAGGCGCGTACCTCCCGGCCGACACCTATGTGCGCTACCTGCGGTCTCGGGGCGACGACGTCCGCTTCGTCTGCGGCAGCGACGACAACGGGGTCGCGGCTCTCCTGTCGGCGCGCAAGGAGGGCCAACGCGTCGAGGATCTCACCGCGCATTATCACGCCCTGCAGCGCGAGGACTTCCGGGCTCTCGGCATCGAGTTCGACGAGTACGGCGGAACCCATCAGCCCGGGTTCGTGACGCGCCACGAGCAGTTCTGCCAGGAGTTCTTCCGCCGGATCCACGAGCGCGGCCATTTCGTCAAGAAGACGTCCGCGCAGCTCTACGACCCGGTCGCGGCACAGTTCCTGGCCGATCGCTACGTACGCGGAACCTGCTACCACGCCCGGACCGACGGCACGCCGTGCGGCTACCCAGCGGCATACGGTGACCAGTGCGAGTCCTGCGGCAACGCGATCGACCCGCTCCGTCTCGGCGATCCGGTCAGCGTGGTCACCGGAACGCGTCCCGTGCCACGCGACACGACCCACTGGTACCTGCGCCTGCAGGACTTCGAGCGGCCTCTCAGAGAGTGGCTCGAGCGCAAGCGCATTCCGAGCGACGGGGGGCCGGCCTGGCGCGAGTGGATCCTGAACTTCACCCTGGGCCAGATCCGCGAGGGGCTTCCGGAGCGCGCGATGACGCGCGATCTCGACTGGGGGGTACCGGTTCCGCTCGACGACCCCGAAGCAGCGGGCAAGGTGCTGTACGTGTGGTTCGATGCCCCGATCGGGTACGTCTCGTTCACCGCCGCGCTGTGTGAGCGAGAAGAGGGCGATTGGCGCGCGTACGAACGGTACTGGAAAAGCCCAGAGACACGGATCGTTCACTTCATCGGCGAGGACAATACGGTGTTCCACGCCCTGATCTGGCCGGCGATGCTCATGGCCGAGGGGACCTACTCGCTGCCCTGGCAGGTCGTGGCCAACTCGTTCCTGAACATCCGGTTTCCCGGGAAGGACGAGGAGAAGATCAGCAAGAGCAGAGGCACCGCGATCTGGATCTCCGAGTTCCTCGAGGAGTTCGAACCCGACCCGCTCCGGTATTACCTGACGGCCATCGCTCCCGAGACGAGTCGGACGACGTTCGAGCCGCACGACTTCGTTGCACGCAACAATGGCGAGCTGTCGAACGCCTACGGCAACTTCGTCCATCGTGCGCTGACCTTCGCCCAGCGGCACTTCGACGGACGAGTGCCCGCGATCGGGGAGCGGGAGCAGGCCGACGTCGAGCACCTCGCGTGCATCCGCGACCAGGCCTCACGCGTGACGGAGCACATCGAAGCGTTCCGCTTTCGCGCCGCGCTCGGGGAGATCCTGTCGCTCGCGCGTTCGTCGAACGTCTATTTCGATCGGAAGCAGCCGTGGCGCCAGCGAATCGACGACGTGGACGGATGCGCGACGACGCTGAACGTGTGCATCCAGACGGTGCGTGCGCTGATCACCCTGTCGGCGCCGTTCTTGCCGTTCTCGGCCGCGCGGTCGGCGTCGATGCTCGGGCTCGGCCCGCCGCCGCACCCGTGGGCCGCAGCGACCGAGGAACTTCCCCCAGGACATCGGCTCGGCGAACCGAAGCCGCTGTTCCCGAAGCTCGAAGCCCTCGATCGTTGAGCCCGGACGATTCAGGAGGCGCCGGGAACGGCGCTCAGAACGAGATCCGGCAGTCCATCGTGTAGGCCTGTTCGTCCCGGTCGTACTTCGCCGAGAGCGACGCCGCCGACGCGGGACCGTTGCGCCGCATCTCGAAACCGACCGACTGGTCGGCGCTGACACCGAGCCGCAGAACGGTTTTTCCGGCGCCGTAGCGCAGGTCGAGTCGCGGAAGCCCGTGCGCGATCCCGACGCCGCTGCGGAACGCGCGCGTCCGCGCCTCGCCACCCAGCGTTCGAGTCGACTCCGTTCCGAACGAATCGATCCAGCGACCGAGCGACGTCGTCTCCAGCAGGTAGTTGCGTACCGCCTTGGTCAGTCCCCGTTCGGCGCGGCGCTGCGCGGCATCCGTGATGTGATCGAGGAGCACGAACTCGTCGCGCGCCTGCCCGTTCGCCGGCAGGTCGCGGTACGCGGTCAAGCGGTCGAACTGCGTCGTGAGCCTCGGCAGGAGATAGTGCTGGTAGAACCCTTGGCTGGGCGGCAGCATCCGTGCGGAGCGATCGACGGCGAGCGCGCGCAGCGCCAATGGGGCGCTCGGCAGCTCGGCCGCGAACCTCGTGGGAGTCGAACGGAACCGGCCGAGGTCGGTCGAGGCCGGGTCGAACTCGGCGGCAGAAGTCCCTGTGCCGAATACGGCCAGAACCAGCCACACACCGGCGATGCACCGGAAGGCGCGGACTGGCCCTGATGGGGCTTGGCGTTGCCACGTCATGGAAGTTCGCCTCGATCCAAGCCGTCCCTGAAGGTTGTACGCTGTGCCGGGCGTTGGTGCAACAGGCGATGTGGATCGACTGCTGACAGAATCGCAATTCCGCCGTCTGGACGGACAACTCGTTTCGGAACATCGATTTATGACCGCGACCCGCTTGTCCCTGAACCGAGTACAGGGGGATTCCCGCGCCGCTGCGCCCGGACGAACCCGCGACTTGCCAGTGGAACGCCTCAGGGCGACCGAGGGAGGAGCCCCTCCGGGCGGGTCAGGACCAGGTAGTGGCCGTGGTCCGCGGTCACGATCATCAGCGTCTTCGACCAGTCGCTGTTCGTTTCGACCCATTCCGTCAGGATCCGTACGGCGGCGTCGCCGCTGCGCACGGCACCGATCGCTGCGTCCAGGTTCGCATCGTGGCTCGCCCAGTCGACGTCGCCGGCTTCGACCATGAGCCAGAAGCCGTCGGGATCGCGCGCGAGCACGACGAGGGCCGCCGCCGTCATCTCGGCGAGCGTCGGGTTCTCCGCGAGATCGGCCGCGGTGTATCGCTCGGCAGCGCCCCGTGCGGCGACGGGATCGTACCTCCCGTCCGCGGTCGCGAACGGGAGGTGGCCTCCACCGTCCGTCACCCCATACAGGCCGAACAGGCGCCGATCCATGGACGCGGCCCGCTCGGCATCCGCGTGGAGCCGCTCGGCGCCCCGGCTACCCGAGGCTCGTACCGAAACGACGTACCGGCCGCCGGCCGCGATGTCGATCGCGCGGAGGTCGGAATCGGCCACGTAGCGGTTTCCGGGGGCGAAGTTGCGACCCTGCCCAGGGTCGGCGTGAGACCTCACGCCCCACCCGCACCCGAGCAGGACATCGACTCCGGGAAGAGGGTCGTCCGGATGGGAGACGGAGCGCAAGCCCAGAAGATCTCTAGAGAGATCCTGGTGGTCCGACCGGCGAACGTTGTGCGAGTAGGCGGCGGCCGGCGTCGCGTGGCTCACGGGAACGCTCGTCACCACACCGATCGCTTTCCCGGTGGCCTGTGCCTCGTGAGCCACCGTCCCGAGCCGTCGCCCGCGCGGATCGACGTTAATCGCGCCATTGTAGGTCTTGACGCCCGCGCAGAGCGCCGTGGCGGTCGCCGCGGAATCGGGTACTGCGTGTCGCGTGAGCGGGCCTTCGCGCCGCGCGATCGGATAGCCCGGGCTCGTTCCGCGCGTCCAAGGATCCGGTCCGCCCTGCGCCGCGTCATAGCCCCCGGGAAGGCCGCCGTCGGAATCGCGTACATGCTGCCCGTCGACCGTGCCCTGGTGACGGTCGTCCGCCGGGGAGGTAACCGCAAACCCGAACTGGGAGGTACCCTCGGCCGTGTAGTCGAGGAAGTGCAGACCCGAACCGCGGCCGCTGTCCGCGTTGACTCGCCCCGCGGTGTGGATCGCGGCGGCCCGCGCGGTGTCCCAGTCCATGCCGTCGAACACGACGAGGATCACGTTGCGTCGTCCGGCTGCCAGCGCGGCGCGCTGGAGGGTCGCGAGATCGATCTGGTCGAGGTAGTCCGCAGCGGGGTTCAGCGTGCGGTCCGGCGCGGCGCCATACATCCGCTCGAGCGCCGCGCGGTCGCGGTAGGCGCTTCGCTCGCCGGTGTACGAGCCGAGGTCGATTCCCGGCCCCGCCCCCGCCGTGCCGAACGTGTACACCGGTACCAACCGATTCGTGTGATGGTGCCAGGAGACCCAGCGCCCGGGCTGTGGACCCCAGCGCGCGACCTCGGACCGCTCGCGCTTCTGGGCGGTCGTCTGAAGCTCGCGAATGTGGTCCCGCGTCGGCGCGGTCGCGGCGAGCGCCTGCGCGGCAAGCAGGTTCAGCGCGAAACCGACCATGGATCGCGACGGGCCACCGGGCTTCCGCGTCGTCGGCCCAGGATGCACGGTCCCTTCCTCCAGGACCGCCCTAGCGGCCCGACCCGGTCGATCGGCGCCGTGCGCTCGAGCGCACGTCCGTCGCGAAGCCCAAGGCTAGATCGCCGACGTCGGCCGGTCAACCCGCGAACGCACGTCCGGTCTTGCTAAGATCTTCGCGATGGTCCGCCCCAAGGCCCACAGCACGAGCACTCCGAAGCGCGACGGCTACGCGTACAAGCGGGAGTTCTACCGGGACGCCGGCGTCGCCGCGGACTACGATCGCCACAGGTTCACGACCCCCGCTCGGCTGCGCCGCAACGCCCGCAAGTGGCGTGCGATCGAGCTCGTGCTCCAGGCGACGGACGGCGTGCGGTCCATTCTCGACGTGCCGTGCGGCACCGGACGATTCACCGGGGCGCTGGCCGATCGCGGCCTCTTGGTCGTGGGGAGCGACGTGTCGATCGAGATGATGCGGATCGGCGCGGAAAAGACCTCCGGGCACGAGAACGTGGCCGGTCATGTGCAAGCGGATGCCGAGCATCTCCCGCTGCGCGCCGGTGCGGTCGATTGCGTGATGTCGATCCGGTTCCTGTTCCATTGCGATGCGGCGACACGCGTGCGCATCCTGCGCGAGATGCAGCGGGTGTCCCGTCGGTGGCTGATCGTGGACTACCGCCACCGCTACAGCTACCGCTGGGTCAAGTGGCGCGTGCTGCGTGCACTCGGGCTGACCCGTGCGCCCCTCGAGCGAGTGACGACGGCGCAGCTCCACGCGGAGTTCGCCGGCGCCGGGCTGACGGTGCGGCGGATCGTCGCCGTGAATCGTGTGTTCTCCGACAAATGGGTCGTTCTCGGTGAGCCGACACGTGCCACGGACAGCTCCCCCGGATCGACCGGCCGCGGTTGACAGGCCACGCCTTTCTCCTATCATGCCGCGCGAGGGGATCGTGAGGATCGTCATGGCATCCCGCGGGCCGTTCTTGACGCTGTTCCTCGCACTGACCTGCCTCTCGATCGGCTGTGTCGGCTCGTCGCGCATCGAGCCCTCCGGCACGCCGGTCGAATCGACCTCACCGAAGCTGCTGCCGCTCGTGTACTACGAGGACGGCGCGGTGCTGTTCGTCGGGGTCGACGCCCGGGCCGCGCAGTACGCCAAGGATGGTGGGGCGATGTTCCCCGTCGGAATCGGCCTCGGGAACCGCGCGCGACGATCGCTCGACTTCGACCGCGAGTCGTTCGTGCTCGAGACCGCTGGCGGGCGCCGGTACCCGCTCGTCACCGTGCAGGAGTTCAACGAGGGTTACACTCGCTCGGCGACCGATCGCGAGCTAGCCGGGCAATTCCTCGAAGCGCTTCAGGTCAAGTTCGACCCCAGGACCTTCCGGTCGCGGGCGTTCTTCCCGGCGCGCGGGACGGCGGCCGTATCGACGGCGGTCCCGGCGTTCGAGCTCGGCTCGACCGACTGGACCCACATGTACCTGTACTTTCCGATGCCCGAGGGCGGGCTTCACCGCCAGCGGTTCAAGCTGCTCGTATCCGCCAAGGGAGAGCCGGACCCGTTCGTCGTGGCGTTCGAAGTCCCGTAGCGCGGGTCCCGATCCGCCAGAGGTGATGTTGAACATGTGGAGTCTCGCCCGTGCCTACATGGCCGCCCTGCTTCTCGGCGTCTCGGTTGGCCCGATCGTCGCCCAGGAAGCCCCGCCAACCGGGGCCACGGAGGCGCCGCAGGTCCCGACCGCGGCGGCGATCGTCAAGCACATCCAGGCCGGAGAGTTCGAGGCCGGACTCGTGGCGGTCGAGCTCGCGCTTGCGAGCTCCCCGACGGAGGCTCGGCTCTGGTATCTGAAGGGCTTCATCCTGGCGAACCTGGAGCGCCCCGATGAGGCGGCTGCGGCAGCCGGACAGGCTCTGTCGATCGACCCGCGGTTCGAGGGCGGAAACCTGCTATTGGCGCGGCTCCAGGAGGAGATGGGCCAGTTCGAGACGGCGCTCGAGCACTACGGGAAGGAGCTCGAGATCGCCAAGTCGGCAACGGTGCGGCGGGACGCACTGCTGGGACTGGCGACGGGCTCGATTCGCTTGAAACGGTTCCCGGACGCCATCGCTGCCCTGGAGCAGATCCAGAAGATCGCGCCGGGGCACATGGGTGCCATGGAGGAGCTGGCCGACCTGTACTCGCGCGCGGGGCGCGCGGCGGAAGCCCAAGCGCTCCTCGATCGCGTCGCCGTGCTCCGGTCGAACGATCCGACGAAGCTCTATGAGCTGGCCGTCTCGCGCCACGGCGCCGGAGACCTCGAGGCCGCTGCCGTGTACCTGCGTAAGACGATCGAGCTGAAGGAGGACTACGCGGAGGCCCATCTGCTGCTCGGCCAGACATACGTCAGCCTGAGCCTGCGGGAGAAGGCCGCGGAGCAGATCCGCCGGTACCTGGAGCTGGCGCCGAGCCCGGACGCCCCGGCGGTCGCCGATGCCCGTCGGCTCCTCGACGAGCTGACCAAGTACGACGAGTAGAGGGTCGCTCCGGTTTTTCGCTGCGGCGGGGTGGACGTTGCCGACGCCGTGGTCGACGAAAATGCAGCGTGTCCTTCGTCTCTCCGGCGGCACACGGCGCGGATCACCGTACATTCATCGCAGGGGGGGCGGATGGGTCGTGTTTCGGCGGCCCAGGCCTTGGGACGGAGGGGGCGATGTCTCCCCTGCGGGTCTGCGGCTTCGCAATCTTGAGCGCACTCGGGGTGACCGCAGCCCTGGCCCAATCCGAGATCCGTGATCACGAAATCCACAAGGCGCATCACTTCAGCGTCAAGGGCTCGAAGGCCCTTCGGGCCGGCAACTACGGCGCGGCGCGGCCGATGTTCCAGAAGGCCCTCGAGGCGGTTCCCGCGTTTCCCGACGCCCACATGGGGCTCGGACACCTCGCCCTGCGCGATCGCTCGTACGAACGGGCGCTGACGGCGTTCCGCGCCGCCGAGGATGGCTACGTGAGGCTCGCCGACGCGATGTTTCGCCGGAAGTCGGTCGAGTACGACGAGGCGCGGGAGCGGATCCGTAACCTACGGCAAGAGCTCGTGGAGCTCCGTGCACGGGGGAATCGAACGGGCTCCGCCGAAAACGAGCCGGCGCTGGCGATGATGCGGGTCGAACAGGCGATCGCGCAGCTCGAGCTGATCAAGCGCCCCGAACCGGGCGAAACCGAGATCGTCCCCGCAGAGGTCTCGTTCTTCGTCGGCAACGCCCTGATGCACCTCGGACGCCATGATGAGGCGATCGACGCCTGGCGCGTGACGGTTCGGCGGAAGCCGGGGTTTGCGCCCGCCTACAACAATCTCGCCGTCGCGTTCTGGAAGCGCGGGCGCGTGGCACAGGCTCGCGCGTGCGTGACGCGTGCGGAGGCTCTCGGCATCGCGCCCAACCCGGACTTCAAGAAAGACCTGGAGCGGGCTGGACCCGGAGACCAGCGGACCCCCACGACCTGCCCCTGAGGGAAAAGGGGCCGCTCCGCCGCCGCCCTGCCGCTGCGAGACAATGGCGGATCCCCCAAAACGAAGGGGAGGGCCCGCGCCCTCCCCTTTCTTCACGAGCGTTGTGCCCCTGGATCAGAAGGTCCAGCGAGCGGACAGACGGACGTCGCGTGGGCTCTGATACCCGAGGATCGTGTTGAAGTCCGGGTTGGGCGTTCCGGCCGTCGACTCCACGAAGTCGTCTAGGGCGTCGACCTCGCGCGACCCGAACAGATTGAAGATCGTCAGGCCGAGCGCCAGCGTTCCCGACTTGCCGAACGTCCGGTCCCAGCCGAGTTGCACGTCGAACGTCGCGATGTCCGGCGTCCGGCCGAGCGCTTCGCGACCGACGTTGTCGTAGTCCACAAGAAACGGGATCGCCGTGCAGAACGTCGTGTCGCTGCCGAAATCGCTGGCCGAGCCGGTCGCGAACGCGAAGACGCTCGGGTCGCTGCAGTCGCCGTTGACCGGATCCGACCACCAGCCGTAGGTCGCGTTCAGACCCGGCAGCTCGCCTGCGTTGATGTAGATCGGGTGGGCCAGAAGCGGCGTCCGCGGCGTTCCGGAGGCCCAGGTCATCGATCCACCCACGAGAAAACCGTTGTCCCACTTGTATGAGCCGTACAGCTTGGCCACGTACGGGCGGTCGGTGTTGAGCTGCCCCTCGTCGAACTGTGCAGCCGTCAGAGGAGACAGCGGGAAGTCGAACAACGACGTGATGTTCGGGTCCGACTGTCCGTTGTCGTTGCGATACAGGCCCTCGTAGTTGCCTTCGAGGTCCGAGATCCGGAAGTTCCCGTAAAACAACCAGTTGTCGCCGAACCGCTTGTTGACGATGAACTCGGCCGCGGTGTACTCGCGGACAGCGGCCGGAATCGTCTCGCCGTTCAGTCCGACGCCCGTGTTTTCGGCGGGGTTGGCGAGGAAGTACGCGCCGAAGGGCGCGGCGACCGGGTACGCCGGGAACGGATCGGACGGATATCCGTACGAGGATGCGACGCCGTAGTACAGGTTCTGGATCGATTCGATCGAGTTGTACTGGACGTCCTCGAGCGAGCGGCCCTGCTCGCGGTAGATCGCCCGGATCTCGATCGACGTGTCGTTGCCGATCTCCCGCTGGAAGCCGACGAGCAGCTCGTCGACGTACGGGAGCTTCGTTCCGGGTTCGATCTCGGTCAGATGCAGCCCCTGGAAGAAGATATTGTCGGCCGGATTCGTCAACACGCGTGGACTGAGCGGGACACCGGTCGAGTAGTCGAAGTCGGTCCAGCGATAGCGCGAAATGCCGACCTCGTTCGACAGCGAACGCACCGCGAGGTCGTTAGGGATGCGCTCGAAGTACCGTCCGACGTTCGCGTAGAGCTTGGTTCGACCGTCGCCCTGCACGTCCCACGTCAAACCAACGCGCGGCGCGAACACGGTGTCGAACTTGTAGCTATCCGCGTTGTACGTCGTCGTCACGGGGACCCGTACGCCGTTGACCTCCTCGAGAGGAAGCGTGAAGCCACCGGCACCGGTGATCTCCTGTGTCGTCATTCGCACGCCAGCTTTGACCGTCCACTGCGGATGGAACGTCCACGAGTCTTGGAGGAAGAAGTTGAGATCGGTCGTGGTCGTCGGTGGTGGCGTCGGGTAGAAACGACCACGGATCGAGCGCCAGTTCGTTCCGCCACGGTAGTCGATCAGCGTTCCGGAGGTCGACGTCAGCGTAACCGTGCAGTCGAAGCCCGGATTGTCGCCCGGACACGGGGTCGTGCCGTCCGAGTACAAGTCGTCTCCGTCGCCATCGAGGGGAACGACGAACGAGGCCGACGGGCCCGTGTACGCCTGATCGTCCGTGTACTCGACGTCGTCGTACTGGACGCCGCCCTTGATCTCGTGGTTCCCGAGGACCCACGTCGCGGTCAGCTTGTACTGGTCGTTGATGTCGTCTGCGTTCGAGAGGAAGCCGTTTCCACCGGTGAACCACGTGGCCGAACTCGAGGGTCGGTCACCGGTCGCCGAGAACAACTGCGGGAACAGGAACGCCAGCTCCTGCCGCCGGTCACGCACACGCGACGCGTCGAACGAGGAGACCTCGCGGAACTCGCCGTCGTGCCGTCCGACCTGGGCCTGAACGAAGACGTTCGACGTGATCGCACCGTCGTACTTGAGCGTGTAGTTGTTGGCTCCGTACTCGATCGCGGACTGGCCGCCGCCGAGCGTGAGGTACTGGAGGTTGCGCAGACCGCCGAACCCTTGCGGTCCGGCGTCCCCGTCCGACGGATCGCCGAAGCCGCTGAGCTCGAGCCGGTGGTTCGGGTTCGCGTACCAGGTGACTTTGGCGGCCCAGTTGTCGTTCGTCCGCTCGCGGACCTGCGGGCCGGCCAAGGCCGCCGGGTACGTCCCCGTGGTGCTCGGATAGGTCGTGCTCGCGGTCGCCGCGGTCGGCGCCACGTTGTACAGCGGGTCGAGCGTCGCGCTCTCGATCGTGGCGCCCTGCTCGGTCGTCACCTGGTTGAGCGCCGCGAAGTAGAACAGCTTGTCCTTGATGATCGAGCCGCCGACGTGGAGGGCGAGGTCGATCACCTCGTCGGAGTCCGCGTCGGAGTTGACCGCTGCCGAACTGCGGTGCACCTGCTTGAATCCCTGGGTGATCTGTCCATAGTACGCGGCGACCGAGGCCTCGAAGTTGTTCGTGCCCGACTTGACGACCGTGTTCACCACGCCGCCCGTCGCCTGACCGTACTCCGCTTCGATGCCACCGGTCTTGACCTGCACCTCTTCCAGGAACTCCGACGTCACACCGGTCCCGAGCGAGCCGTACACGATGTTGTACGAACCGATCCCGCCGTAGCCGGTGTTCGTGATGTTGACCCCGTCGATGATGTACGAGTTCTCGAGGCCGGACGATCCGGAGATCGAGAAGTTCCCGGCGCCCGTGCCCCCACCATCCACGACCCCCGGAGCGAGGTTGAACGTGTTGGTGAAGTTCCGTCCGAGCGGGATGTAGCTGACGTATTCTTCGACCACGAAAGTCCCGCCGATCGTCGTCGACTTCGCGTCGATGAGCGGGGCCTCGGACGTCACGGTCACTTCCTCGACGATCCCCGTGTTCAGGATGAAGTCGAGCTGCGTGCGGCTGGCGATCTTCAGTTTCACGCCTTCCTGCACGACCGCCCCGCGACCGGATGCCTCTCCCCGAACGTTGTAGCTCCCGGGCGGCATGTTGGGGATCACATAGCGTCCCCTCGCGTCTGTGACCGTTCGCAGCGGCGACTGCCCTCCCGAAGCCGTGATCGTCGCGTCCGGGACGACTTCTCCCTTCTCGTCCTTGACCGTCCCCTCGAGCACGCCGGTCGTTGACGTCTGCGCGAGAACGGGCACGGCGAGCACCGCGCCGACCAGCACGGCGATCAGCGCCAGAGAGATCCTTCCGTTGACCCTCATGCGTTCCTCCTCCTCCTGAGTGTCGCCCGCCCCGCCTGCCACGTGGGCAGCGGAGCATCCGGGTGCGACAGGTGGTGTTCGTAGCAATCAGCCTGCCACGACTGGACGGGAGTTGCCAGACCACAAGTCATTGATACGTATCGATTTATCATCTCAGGCCTCCGACCGAACCTCGCGATAACCAACTTCCTGGATCCGCATTTTTGGATTCCGGTCGGGGGCCGTCCCGACCCAGAGGACGCCGACCGAGCCTGAAAACGCTCTGGTACCATGCCTCCCACGAGGGGTCAGCGGAGGGATCGTGATCGGCAGATCGAAGGCCGCCGCCGCTGTGCTGCCCCTCGCGGTGACGGCGCTCCTCGCCGTTCTGGCCCAGTCGAGCCCGCGTGCGCCGGACGAGCGGATCGTGGTCCGGCTGGCCCAGTTCGACGTCGTGGTTCGCGACTCCGAGGGACGCGTAGCGACCGGGCTCGGCGCCGCGGATTTCGAGGTCGTCGAATCCGGAAGCCTGCTCGAGGTCGTGGCCGTGGACGAGTGGGGCGCGCCGTCGCCCGCACCGGCAGTGCCTCGGCCGTCCGAGCGGGTTCCGGACGCGGTGATCGCCGAGGCCCCGGCGGAGCCCGAACCCTCCTCGCCCCCTCGGCCCGTCGAGCAGCGCAGCATCGTGCTCCTGTTCGACGGGTTGAACACGACGAGCGCGCTCAAGTTCAGTCAGGCCAAGCGAGCCGCGCTCGATTTCGTGCGCCGGCACCTGCGGGCCGACGACATCGCCGCGGTGTATCAGCTCGACCTGGCGCTTCGCCCGCAGTGCGGATTCACGACCGACCCCGGCGAGATCGCAGCGGCGATCTCGGGGCTCGCCTGGATGCCGAGCTCCTCGCTGTCGGATCAGATCGCCGAGAACGTGATCGCCTACCGCTCACGCGGCGGGGTCGACTACGTGCAGCCGCGGCTCGAGCGCGGCGCGATCCTGTCGAACCAGCAGCTCGAATGGCAGCGCGAGCACACCTACTCTCTTCTCACGACCGTCGCCGAAGTGTTCGACGGACTTCCGGGCCGGCGGATCCTCGTCTACCTGTCGGGCGGGTTCCCGATGACGACCCCGGGCGACATCGAGCGGGACCAGGGCGGGTTCACTGCGAAGCTCCGCAATCTGATTCGAACGCTGTCGGGGTCGGGCGTCGCGGTGTACTCGGTCGACGTCGGGGACGACCTGACGATCGGTGACGTGTCCCGACCGATCGACTGGCGCATCGCCGTCGGCAAGCTAGGTCTCGACGAGTCGATCCTGACCGATATCGGCCTCGACTCCCAGCTCTCGGGCAGCTCGGCCGGCGCGCGTCGCCAGTCCCTCGGCGTCCTCGCCGTCGAGACCGGAGGCCGTCTACTCACGCACAGCGACCTCACGAAGGCGTTCGACGTCATCCAGGAGGAATCGACGCACTTCTATCGCGTGTCGTGCCGCGTGTCGAAGACGCACGAAAGCACGCGCTATCGCAAGGTCGCGATCACCGTCCGGCGCCCGGGATACAAGATCACCGCACGGAAGGGTCGCTACGGCGACGTGGTGCCGGGGGGCACGCTCCAGTCGAGCGCCGTGAGTCTCGCCGAGACGTCCTCGGCATTCCGGGCCATCTCGCTGACGGCAACGATGACGCCCCTCCCGTTCGCCGCGCCGAACGGCGCGATTCCGATCGTCGTGGTCGCGGAAGCGCTGGGACCGCTCGACTATCCGACGGACGCTCAAGGTGGCGCGAAGCTCGATCTCGACTTCTTCCTGGTCGCCCGTGCCGGCGACGAGATCGTGGGCCGCTACTCGCGCACCGTGAACGGGGCGGTCAAGGCCGGCGGCGCGGGCGAGGTCCGGCGGGCGTTTCGTCTCGAGGGTCGGCTCGATCTGACGCCCGGAACGTACGATTTCCAGGCGATCGTGCGGATCAACGATCCGCCGCAGCTCGGAACGTGGAAGGGCCCGCTGGTCGTGAGCGCCCCTCCGGCGGAAGACGGACTGCGGATCACGGGGCTCGTGCTCTCGCCGGCGGCGCAGGATGCCTCCCCGCTCTTGACGCGCGTCGAGAGCGGACCGGGGACCATCGATCCGCTCCAGATCGGCGACGCGGTCCGGCTCTTGCCGACGACCCGTGCCGCGTACTCCTCGCCCGGCGAGCTCGTAGCGTTGTTCTGGCTGCGCGGCCTCTCGCTGACCGAGTCCGGTCGGCCAAAGGTCGGGGTGCGGGTCGTCGTCGAGGACGCCACGGGCGCGGTCCGCGAGACGCCGAGCCGCCTCCTCGCGTTCGTGCCGCGTGCCGACGGGGGCCACACCGGCCTCGTGAGTCTCGATCTCGCGCCGCTCGCGGCCGGGGCCTACGTACTACGGCTCCACGTGGACCAAGAAGAGCCGGAAACCGCGACGGCCAAAGCCTCCTCCTCGTTCCGCGTCGTACGTTCGGACGCCGCCCCGTCCTCGTAGGCGGTCGTGTGATTCGAGGGCGTCGCCGGATCGGACTCCTGGCGCTGTGCGTCGTCGCGGCGGGCTCGTTCCTCGCACTGGGCCTGCAGCGCGTCCCCCCCGAGCACCTCGGTCTGGCGGACACGGGCACGGTCGAATCGGGCTGGCGTTGGACCGCTCCGTGGGCCCGCCTGGCGCTCCTCCCGCGCCACGGAGCGATCGCGATCGAAGGCGTGCCCCTGCACACGCCCGAGGGCTCGACGCTGCGTTACGACCTCGACCTCGAGTACGCGATCGGCCTGGGCCTCTCCCCCGAGCTTGCGGCCGAGATCCGGTCGCTCGGCCTCGCCCTGGCCCTCGGCGAGCGGGCACGCCTCTCGTTCTCCCGGGCCGCCGAGAGACACGACGCGGAAGCGCTCCTCGCCGATCGGACGATCCTCGAAGCCGCGCTCGCGGCGGACCTCGTGGCGGCGGGAATCGGGGTCGTGGAACTCGCCGCGCGATCGACGATCGAGGACGAGATCCTGCGCCTGCGTCGTACCGAGGAAGCCCGGGCGCTGCAGCGTCCGATGGCCGGCCGTGTCCTGCTCATCGGCCTCGACGGGGCCGACTTCAGCCTGCTCGGGCCGCTCGGCGACGCGGGGCGCCTGCCGCACATCGCCCGCTTGCTGCGCGAGGGCGCCTCGGGTCCACTCCGATCCTACGATCCGATGTACTCGCCGCTGATCTGGACGACCGTCGTCACGGGCAAGTCGCCGGACAAGCACGGGATCGCGGATTTCCTGGTCAAGGACGCGCGCCTCGGAACACGACGGCCGATCAGCAGCGACTTCCGCAAGGTCAAGGCGCTTTGGAACGTCCTCGGGGAGTTCGACGTGCCGTCCGGGTGGGTCGCTTGGTGGGCGAGCTACCCGGCCGAAGCCGTGCACGGGGTTCTCGTGTCGGAGCTCGTGGCGCACTCGGTCGTCCGCTCAGGGCCCGAAGCCGCGGCCGAGCGAGCCGGCCTCGCGTCGCCGGCGGGCTTTCTGCGCGACCGGATTGGCCTGCTCGTCCCGCCCTCGGCGCTCGACCGCGCCGAGCTGCTCCGTCTCTTCCCGATCGATCCGGTCTCGTTCGACGCCGCAAGGGAGCGGGCGAGCGTCGACGCGCCCGACCCGGACTCGAAGGAGCCGCCCGACCCCGAAGTCCACACGATCAAGCTCCTGTGCGCGATGCGCACGTACCACAACCTCGCGCTCGACCTGGTGGGCCAGCGTTTGCCCTTCGTCGCCGTGTACTACGAAGGCATCGACATGATGGGGCACAGGTTCCAGCATTGCCTGCCGCCCAGGATGGAGCTGGTGTCGGATGAGGAGTTCCGGCGCTTTCGCGAAGCGGTCCCCCGGTATTACGAGATCCAGGACGAGATGATCGGCGAGCTGCTCGCTGCCGCCGGGCCCGACACGACGACCCTCGTCGTCTCCGACCATGGCTTCGCCACGGGAGACGATCGTCCGACCGACATCGTCCCCTACACCACGGGCCAGCCCGCCGAGTGGCACAGGCCCTGGGGCGTGTGGATCGCGCACGGACCGGGCATTCGCCGGGGCGTGGGGGGACCGGCGAGCGTGTACGATGTCGCGCCGACGCTGCTCCACCTTGCCGGGCTCCCGCTCGCCGCGGACATGCCCGGACGCGTTCTGCCGGCCGTGCTCGAGAGCGAGCCGAAGATCCGATCGTACGAGCTCGTCGGCTCGAGCCTGGATCAGCGCCAAGCCCCGGAGATCGACGCCGAGGCCGCAGCCGAGATGGTCGCGAACCTGAAGGCCCTCGGCTACGTCGGCGGGGGGGATCCTAAGGTCGCGGGAGGCAGCGCCGAATCCACGGAGGTCGAATCGGGCGACGCGTCGACCCAGGTGTTCTACCACCGAAACCTGGCGACCTATCACATCAAGCAAGGCCAGCTGGCCGACGCCGAGCGCGAGCTCCTGACCGCCAACGAGCGGCAGCCGTTCCCCAAGACCTACTCGATGCTCTCGGAGGTCCGCGCGGCGCAGGGGCGGCTGGCCGAGGCGGCCGCCGCGCTCGAGGACGGCTGGACGACGATCCCCGAACAGATGGACCCGCACACGGCGCTGTGGATCGTCGAGCTCTACGTGCGCCTGGGCGATCGAACCGCGGCGCACGGCGCGGCGTCGCGGTACGCGGCGGGCCTGCCCGGCGCGGTTCGCACGGCCATCGACGCCCGGTTGCTCGAAGCGGACGGCGCCGTCGATGCCGCACTGAGTCTGTACGAGCGGGCCCTCGGCGGAGATCCCCTGCTCGTCCAGAGCATGCTCCGCCTCCATGCGATTCGCAGTTCGCGGGGAGAGGCTGAGCGGCTCGAACCGTTCCTCACGGCCGGCCTCGCGCGCGAGTCCCGCGCGGACCTGTATCACAACCTCCTCGGTGAGATCCTGCGGGACCGCGGGGAGCTGCGCGCCGCGCTCGGACACTTCCGCCGCGCGACCGACCTGGTGCCGGAGAACGGCACGTATCTGGCCAATCGCGCCGGCGCCGCGGCCGCGCTCGGCCTGGTCGACGAGGCGCTCGCGGCGATCGACTGGGCTCGCCGCTTCGACGGCGGTAACGCTCAGGTCTGGCTCGGGCTCGGCTCGGCGCTCGACCGCCTGGGACGGACCGACGAGGCGCTTGTCGCGCTCGACCGGTCCGCCGCGCTCGGGCCCGACGACCCTCGCGCGCCGGTGTCGCGCGCCATCGTGCTGGCTCGCGCCGGCCGCATGACCGAGGCGCGCCGCGCGATCGCCGACGCGCGCGCGCGGTTCCCCGAGAGCGACGCGGTCCGCGCGGTCGCGCTGCGCCTCGGCGATCCGGGTTGACGGCTACTTCGCCGCGCGCTTCTCGAGCCCCTCGATGAGCTTGCGCATGTCGGCCTCATCGGGCGCCTGCGGGGCCAGCTCGAGGTAGCGCCGGGCCGCCACAATCGCTCCCGCGAAGTCCCCCAGCGTCACCTTGCAGAAGGCGAGGTGCTTGTACGCATCGGCGAGATCCGGCTTCAGGTCGATGACGGCCTGGAACTCCTGTGCCGCGCCGTCCGCCTTGCCCTGGTTGTAGAGCGCGGCGCCGATGTTGAAATGGACCATCGGGTCGTTTCGAACCTCGTCGGGCGCGGTCGCAAGCAGCGCCGTCAGGCCGGCCAGGTCACCGGCCTGCGTGTAGTGGTCCACGAGCTGGCTGTAGGCGACGACGTTCGTCGGGTCGAGCTCGACGATCTTGCTCAGCGCGGCCAGCGTCTCGTCGCTCCGGCCCTGCGCCTTGGCGAGGACCGCGATCCGGATCCAGGCATCGCGCTGGACGCTCGCCTCCGTGGCCGCATCGGCTTCGGCCCGGTACTCGGCCAGGGCGCCGTCGGTGTCGTTCTTCTTCTCGAGGAGCGTCCCGCGCAGCAGATGCGCGCCGGCGAACCCCGGGCTCGCAGCGAGCAACGCGTCCGTCGCCGCGAGCGCCGCGTCGAACTTTCCGTCCTGCATCTCGACGAACGCGCGGAGGTACAGCATCGAGGCGTTGGCGGGATCGGTCGACAAAGCGCGCTCGATTTCCGTTCGAGCCTGCTCTAGGTTCCCGGCCTGCACCAGCTCGACGATCTGCCCCGAGCCGAGCAGCGGCACTCCGGTGCCGAAGCTGCCGGCACCGGTCGTGTCCTCGGCGAGCACGACGTCATAGACCACGACGTCCGTCCCGGCGATGTCGAGCGTCGGCAGCGGCTCGCCCGGCGCCACGGGCTCGGCTTTGCGGAACTTGGTCTGTCGATCGGAGCTGCGCTGGTGCACGTCGATCTCGCTCACGCGCTTGCCCTCCTCGACGGCCGTCAGGCTGTACTTCCCCGCCCGTACGAGCGCGAACAGGTACTGTCCCTTCTTGTTCGTCTTCGTCACGAGGCCCGGCTGGCCGCCCGCAGGCTCGAGCCGGACGACGACACCGGCGAGCGGAGCACCGCCGGGGTCCTTCACGGCCCCAGAGACCTTGCCCTCGGCGAACGCCGCAGGGATCACGAGGCAGGCCACAGCGACTCCGATCGTGGCGCGCACAGGGAACCTCATGGCTCACCTCCCGGGCATCGGCGCGGGCCCCACGTGGGACGCTGCGCGGGTGCACGCCGACAGTGTATCGCGGTGCTCGGACGGGCTACCAGACCGCCACGGTCGGTCCGGGGCGCATTCGACGCCGATCAGGCAGGAGTCGGCGCGAGCGGGGTGACCGCTGCCAGGTCTTCCTCGCCGGTGCGGATGCGATAGACCTTCTCCACCGGCAGGACGAAGATCTTCCCGTCGCCGACCTCGCTCGTTCGCGCGGCGATCATCACCGCCTCGACGGTGGGCTGGACGAACGGCTCGGAGACCCCGATCTCCAGCCGGATCTTGTCCACGAGCTCCATCTTGACCGTGGTCCCGCGGTACGTGACGACCTGCTCGGTCTCTCCCCCGTGACCGCGCGCCGGGCTCAGCGTCAGACCGCGCACTTCACAGCGGTAGAGAGCCTCGAGCACGTCGGTGAGCTTCTCGGGACGGATCACTGCGAGGATAATCTTCATGCTTCGTCTCCAACTGCCGATCCGATCGGCCGCACGCGCGTCGCTTCCCGCACCCGGTCCGACGGTCCCTCGTCGGGGAGGAGCAGGATCGCCCCGGCCTCCGATCCATACGCCTCCTCGCCGTGCTCGATGACGTCGAGACCGACCCCCTCCGCACGCCGGTCGGCGCGCAGCGGAATGGCGAGACCGATCAGCCGGAGCAGCACCCACGACGCCCCGAGACTGTAGGCGAGCACCGCGAGCGCGCAGGCGAGTTGGACGACGACCTGGACCGGGCGGCCCGCGAGGAGGCCATCGACGCCGCCCCAAGCCGCGTTGGCGAACACTCCCGTGAGCAGCGCCCCGACCAGGCCGCCCGTGCCGTGGGCCGCCGCCACGTCGAGCGAGTCGTCGAGCCGCGTCCGAGCCCGTCGGACGATCAGCCAATAGCTCGGCAGGATTCCGACCGCGCCGATCGCCATGGCCGCCCCCGGCCCGACGAACCCCGCGGCGGGGGTGATCACGACGAGCCCGACCACAACGCCCGTCACCGCCCCGACCGCCGTCGCCCGGCCCGTGCGCAGGAGATCGACGGCGACCCACGCCACGAGCGCGGCGGCCGGCGCGAGCAGCGTATTGACGAACGCCAGGACCGCGCCGCCGTTCGCCGCGAGCGCGCTGCCCCCGTTGAAGCCGAACCAGCCGAACCACAGGAGCGCCGCGCCGAGCATCACGAACGGCACGTTGTGCGGCAGGAGGGCCTGCCGGCCGTGATCCTTGCGCGGACCGAGGACCCAGGCTGCCACGAGCGCCGCGGCTCCGGCGTTCACGTGTACGACCGTGCCGCCGGCGTAGTCGAGTGCGCCGAGATCGGCGAACCATCCTCCGCCCCAGACCCAGTGACACACGGGAGCGTAAACCGCGAGGCTCCACGCTCCGATGAACGCGACATACGCGCCGAAGCGCATCCGCTCGACGATGGCACCCGAGATCAAGGCGGCCGTGACGATCGCGAACGTGCCCTGGTAGGCCAGGAACAACAGGTGCGGGATCGTGCCCTTCGCGGACAGGTCGACCGCGCGCAACCCGAAGTGCCCGGCTCCGCCGATCCACTCGCTGCCCGCGGCGAACGCCAGGCTGTAGCCGGCAAGCGCCCACAGCACGCCCACGACGCCCAGCGCGACGAAGCTCATCATCATCGTATTGAGCGCGTTCTTCGATCGGACGAGACCCCCGTAGAAGAACGCGAGCCCCGGTGTCATCAGGAGGACGAGCGCGCTTGCGACGAGCATCCACGCGGTGTCGGCGGCGACGATCGGCTCGACGACGAGCGGAAGCAGCGGAGGCACATCCATGGCCGTTCCTCGTCCCCCGGCGCAAGGTACGGACGAAGCAGCGCTCGCTCCACGGGTTCCGTGCGCGCGTCGCCACGTTTATCGTCACGAACGTGTAATCGGCCGCCGCCGGTCGGCGTGGACTCGCGGAAAACGGCGGCGTGGGGCATGCTCTCCGTCGCCCGATCGAGGAGATGCGACCCCGTGAGCGCCCGTTTCCCCGGTTTCGACTCGGCCCGGAATCGAGGGACGAGCTACGATCCGGGGAGCGGGAGAACCCACCGCCGCCTCGTGCGCCTCGCGGAGGACGGGACCCTTCGGTTGCGGGGACGCATCGGGGTATCGTTGCTCGGCCGGACGACGACCTGGACCCGCGTGCCGGGGTGAGCGCGATGGGCGACGAGCCTCAGCTTCCGTTTCCGTTCGACCGCCGCGTACCCGACGGGGACACGCGGGAGCGCCTGGTCTGCCGGGATTGCGGCTTCATCCACTACCAGAACCCGACGATCGTCGTCGGAGCCGTGGCGTCGTGGAACGGCTGCGTCCTGCTGTGCCGGCGCGCGATCGAGCCGCGGATCGGCTTCTGGACGATCCCGGCTGGATTCCTCGAGCTTCGCGAGACCCCGGAAGAGGGAGCGGCGCGCGAGGCCCGGGAGGAGGCGTGCGCCGAGCTCGAGATCGACGCGCTCCTCGGCCTGTACAGCATCGCGCGCATCAGCCAGATCCACTTGCTGTACCGGGCGAGGCTGCGCACGCCCGACGTGGCGCCCGGCGCCGAGTCGCTCGACGTGGCCCTCGTGCCGCTCGCTTCGATCCCGTGGGACGACCTGGCGTTCCCGTCGGTACGCTGGGCGCTCGAGCGCTACTGCGACGTGGGCGACCGGGTCGGGTTCGAGCCGTTCCGTTACGGGTTGTCGGACTGCGGCGACTGATCGCCGCGGTCCACGTCCGACCGACGGACCTCGAAATCCGTCCAGACCGCGAACGGGGTCTCCGCCCCGGGATGCCCGACGACCACCGTCGCACGATGCGGACGGGCCCAGAGATCGCGAGCCTCCCCGAGGTCTAGCCATGCGCCCGAGGCGGCGTCGAGTGGGGCATCGAAGCGGCGAACGACGACGCCCGTTCGTCGCGCGATCCGACCGACGGCCCGCCACTCCCCGCCCACGCGGTCCGGCCAATCCGCCGGCAGCCGTAGCCGGATGCGGACCGCGGTCGAAGTGTCGGGAGCGAGCGGTTCGATCTCGACCGCGAAACCACCGTTCGGGAACAGCTCCGGCGCGGCGAGCGCGCCGTCGAGCCGGCCCGCGCGGCGTTCTTCCGGCGAGCGCGGCACGTAGGCCGCGGCGTGGACGACTCGCGCCCCGGCTCGGTGCGTGCGGATCGTCAGGCGCCGCGGCCGGTCGGGATTCGCGGCACTGTCGTAGAAACCGAGCGTGTAGCGGCAGGCGAGATCGCGCTGCGCGCGGGCGTAGCCGAGCCCGAGATCGTTCGTGTGGGAAGTCAGCCGCCCGCCGGTCTCGACGGCGAGCCGGGCGAGCGTCCGCGGCCCACCGAGGTCTCCGTAGCGGAATCCCCTGGGCGTGCGCATGCCGCCCGCGTCGATCGTGTACAGCGCGACGCGCGCACGCGAAGCGCGCGCGGCGACGTCGCGGTGGGCGGCATCGTGATCGAACCCATCGGCACGGAACGGCCCGGAGTAGAGCAGCACGACCTTCGCGCCCGGCCAGACCTCGAGCACGTCGAGCAGCTGGCGCAGAGCGTCGAAGAACCCACGCTCGGTGAGCCGATCGTACGCGCCGTGGTACTGGGTCCGATCGGACCGCATCCGCTCGAGCGCCTGGATCGCCGCAGCCGCTCCACGAGCCGGTGGCGACTCGATCCGCAGGCCCGGTGAGAACGCCGCGACGACATGCTCGTCGCTCGGCCGCTCGAGTCGCTCGAGCGCGGAGCGCGCGACCGCGATCGCCTCGTACGGGTTCTCGAGGTGTGGATAGTCGAAGACGTGCACGAATCGCGGAGGCCGACCGCCGGCGGCGGCGTCCGGCAGCGCCGGGCCTCTGCCGGCACGTGGATCGTCGACGCGTGAGACGTCGCAACTCTCGTCGACCGAGACGACCCCGACCGGCGCACCGTCGACGAACAGCTCGAAGTCGGCTCGGCCCAGACCGGGCACGCTGCGCTCATGCCTGTCGAGGACCAAGAGGTCGAGCAACGCGTACTGGATCTCGACGCGCTCGACATGCCCGAGATCGACGGGTTCGGGGGTGGATGCTGCTGCGATCGTGCCGAAAAAGCTGAGCGTCAGGGCCGCGCGCTTCAGAAGCCCAGCGCCTCGGCGGCGCGGTCGAAGTCCGCCGCCGCCACGCGCAACAGCATGCCCCAGCGGCCCCCGCCGCCGGTCACCGCGTGGCACGACACGACGGGAATGCCCCGGGTCGCGAGCTTGGCCAGATTGTCCGCGACCGCCCCGACGCGATCCCCGTCCTGGAACAGGAACCCGCGCTCGGGTCCGAGCGTCGCGAGCGCGATCCGGGAGGCGGCACGTCGAAACGCCTCCTCGTACTCGGGGACGAGATCGAGCACGGTGGTCCCGCTGGGCAGCGCTGTGCAAGACACGGCGAGGAAGCCGATCCCGGCCTCCTTGAACTGCATCAGGAGCCGGAGCGCCTCCCCGGGTCGATCCCCGACCTCGGCCCGGTACGACTCGATCTTCAACGTCGTGCTCGACACGGAACGCCTCCGCGGCGCGACTCGCGCGGTTCGCCGCGCCGATCATTGTACCGTGGTGAACCGTGGCGCCGCATCCGGGATCGAAGCGGTCAGAACACGTAGACCCCGGCCAGGAACACGGTCGTGCCGTCCGCCGTCGATCGGCCGTCGAGGATCGGGGCCCACGTGGCCTCGCCGGACCACCGCGGGCCGAGCCTCAGCCCGAGCGTCGTCTCGAGCCGCACGACCTCCGCCGATAGCGTCGCGACGGGGTTGCCGAACACGTCCTGCACGTCGTCGGCGTTGTTCGCGCTCTCGATCCCGTCGAGCTTCGCGCGAGCGTAGACCCGCCTGGCGATCGCCCCGCCCACCTCGAGGAGCCACCGCCACTCGTCGGACGGCTCTTCGGCCCGATAGCGATAGGCCGCCTCGACACCGTAGTACACCCTTCCGCGGCCCGGCGCGTGGCCGAGCAGAACCCGCAGCTCGACGTCGGCCTGGCCGTTGCCGAGCGGGAGTCGATCGTCCTCGTCATACACACCGGGGAGCTTCGTCAGGCATTGCAGGGACACGACCACGGGCCGTTCGACGAAGCGCCAGCGCGCCCCGAGCTCGATGTCGAACAGACCCTGCGTCGTGCCCCGCTCGAGAAAGTTCTCGTAGCGGATTCGCTTGAACGGAACGGACGCGATGAGCGTGAGATCGTCGCGCAGCCAGAACTCACCGTAGTACGTCAGGGTCTCGTCGCTGTACTCGCCATCGAACTGGAACGGTTGGGGCTCTCCCTCTGCATCGAACTCGGTGTCCGAGGCGAATGCACTGAGCGAGACCTTGTGGTAGTGCCCGTGCTCCGGCAGGGTCCATGCGCCCGCGGCCGCAGGTAGTGCCGACATCACCGCGCCGGCGAGCGCTGCGCCTGCGAGTCTGGAGCGCCGCACAAGACGATCCTCCGCACGAACCCGATCGGTCAGGGGCACGCCGCGATCGGCAGCCGCTCCGCACCGGACGTCGCCATTCCGTAGGATCCGGTCCCACACGCGTTGCGGAGCCGGACGATGTAGTAGCGGCCGGCCCCCAGCACCGGATCGGCAAGGGGATCCGAGAAGCTCGGCACGGCGAGGTCGTCGGCCAGGCACTGGGCCGCGTCGACGCCTCCGTCGACACGCAACGCGGCCAGCGTTCCCCAGGCCACGTCGTACACCGAGCCCGCGGGCCCGGCGATCCAGACCAGCGTCGGCTGGGGCTGCTTGGCGATTCGAAGCAGAGCGACCTGCGGTGCGTCGCCTTGCAGGACGAGCAGTGGCCTGTTGGCCGCTGGCACCGCGGCCTCACGGCTGCGGTAGTGCCGGATGTCGAACATCGGTGCCTCGTTCTCGCGGAGCATGATCGACAGCACACCGTCCCCGGCGACCTCCTCGCGCACGACATCGAGCAGCGCCGCTGAGCGAAAGCGATCGTATCCGGTGGCGGCTTGACCGATCGCGATCGACGTTGCCGGACCGGGGTTCGTGGGGGCGGGTCGGTTCGTCCCGATCAACGTCGCTTCGGTCCAGCCGTCCTCGGTGATCCGGTACGCGGCGATCTCCTCGGGACGCGCCCCGTCGATCCGGGTCAGCCGAAGCTCGGCGTCCGTGACGGCGCAGCCCGTGTTGGCGACGTCGAACTTCAGGTAGATCCAGTAGTTGGCGACCGGACAGATCCCGAGCGCGCTCTCGGACCCGTGGACGCTCGCGCTCGCCAGGCCGTCGATCCAGGTGTCTGCGAGCACCGGGCGCTGGATCTCACCGGCCCAGAGGATCGGGCTCAGGAGGAGGAGGAGGAGGATGAGCAGGAGCAGAGGCGCCGGCCGGCCTCGCGGGAATGCCATCGGTGCATCCTCGGTCCGAATGGGTGCAGCTCCCCGTGGTCCGTGAGCGGCGGTTGAGATGCCGCGCCTGTCGCCGCATTCCATCGTGCCGGAAAGCAATCTATCAGAGCCTACGGGTGCGAGAGGTCGGCAGACGGGTCTTCCTCCCCGTCGCCCTCGAGCACGAGACACGGCACGACGCGGTCGTCCGACGCCGCCGACAGCACGAGGGCGGTCGACGAGCGACAGAGAAACCCGGCCAGAACGCCGCCAAACACGTACTCCCCGAGGTGCAGGTGCAGGTCCAGTGCCCGCACGCCGTCGCCCTGCGGGACTAGGAAGGTCCGAACCGGCGCCTCGATGCACTCCTGGATCACGTCGTAGCCGCCGTACCGGCGCTCGACCTCGTGCTCCCACTCGGCGACGCTCGCCTCGATCCCGAGCACGACGTCCCGGCCCTCGGCGCCCTCGGCCGGCTTGAGCACGAACCGCTCGCGCTCGGCCAGCGCCAGCTCGCGCAGCTCGCGCAGCCGCCCGCCGTGGAGCGTCAGACCGGGACGGAAGATGCGCGTCCACGGCACGTGGGCGTCGATCAACGAGCGCTCCTCGAGCGTGAAGTGGCGGCGCCAGCGCTCGTGGGTCAGGACGGCGAACAGGCGCTTCGAGTGAGCGACGTCTGCCGGAAACGACCCCACGACGACCACCCGAAGATCGCGTGCCGCGTCGAGGAGCGGCCGCAGCGCACCCTCGTTGCACACGATATCGACCGTCGTCAGCCGGCGGTACACCAGGTCCACGGGCCGCCCGCGGGCGGACAGCGTCCTGCCGTCGTACGCGAGCTCGCCCGGATCGACCACCGACGCCGCGATTCCCTCGGCCGAGAGCGCCTCGCCGATCTGCACCAGCTCGTGCCGCGTCGGCAGCCCATCCCAGTCGACGATCGCCACGTGCTGCGGATGCTCGGTGAGCCCACGGGCGTCGGCCGCCTGACGCCAGCAGTCGAGGAGCGTGTCGACGAGCGGGCGCAGGAGCGGCAGAACCTGCGCTCGGTGCCGCACCGCGATCCGCGCCATCCCGTCGAGGCCGAGGAACAGCGGCCCCACCCGGTCGGCGAGCACGATCGCCGCGGTCCCGTTCGTGTTCAGCTCGAGGAACCGGACGCGCTTTCCGTTCCAGTACGAATCGAAGCGGCCGATCGGTACGAACGGACGGTATCCAGGCTCCGTCAGCGCCAGCTCCTCGAGGTGCCGCGGAAACCCGAAGTACGCGCGCACGTCCGGGTCCTTGCGGTACAGCTCGACGACCTTCTCGGCCGTTCCGAGCAGTCGCTCGGTGACCCAGCGCAGGTACACGCCGTCCTCGCCCGACAGCACGAGCGGGCAAACGCCGACGGCGTGGGGCTCGCCCGCGTATTCGAGCCGCTCGCGCGCGACCGCCTGCTCGAACAGGCGCTGCGCGTCGCGCGCCGCCCCGGGCCGCGCGCCGAGCTCGGCCGAGAGGTCGGCCAGGAACCGGCGCACATTTTCCGCGTACAGCCCGTCGGCGGGCGCCTCGCGCACCGCGTCGGCCGTCCGCGGGGTCTCGGATTCCGCTCGGCTCACCGCCACCGTGGGCGTCGCCTCGACGAACTCCGCAAGGAACGGCTCGAGGAGCCGGGCCAGAACCTCGGTGCAAGGCGCGCGGAGCAACCCCTCCGCCGTCTCGCGCCCGAGCGCGAACCGGCCGAAGTGCAGGCCGAAGTAGTAGTCGCAACAGTCGGGCGAGTCGGGGGTCACGGATCCGCGCGAATAGAACGTGTCGTAGTCCTCGGCATCGGCGAGCGCCCGGCGCATGCGCTGGGCGATCTCGCGCCGGTGGCTCTCGCACCACGCGTGATCGTCCCGACTGAAGTAGATGTAGCGCCATTCGGGCCTTCGCGGATACGCAAGCTCGGACAGCGCGGTCGCCAGCGCCTCGCTAACGAGGTGCTCGCGGAAGGGATGGCGCTCGACGAAGTCGTCGTGTGTCATCTCCGGCCAACCGTCGTAGTCCGCGAGCACCGCAGGCGCCGGGTCGCGCACCGCGTGGGTCAGCTCGTGGGTCAGGATCAGCTCGAGGTGGTCGTCGAACTGCAGGTTGCTCGCATGGTCGAGGCCGATGAAGATCGTGTTCCGCCCCTCGTCGAACCGGCTGTACCCCTCTGGCCGGCGCAGGCCGGCGAGCAGCACGATGTCGCAATCCGGCTGCACGCCTGCCACCTCGGCGAATCGTGCCACGGCCGAGTGCGCGCGGGTGGTCGGATCGACGCCACCAATGCGCTTGAGAATCGCCCGGGCCTCGCCGAGCGTGTGTCCCGTGCCCGTCCCGGTCCACAGCCGGACCATGTCGGACAGCAGCGGTGCGAGCGGCCCGTTCGCGTGCGCATCGAGCCACGCGCGGAACCGGCGCTTGAAGTCCACGTTGGACCTCGCGGAGTGGACGATCGCCTCGAACTCCGGGAGCAGGGAGACGATCTGCACGGCGCCGCCCTACCGGCCGAAGCGCTTCCCGAGGTGCCCGCCGAATGCGTGTCGCATCGCCGACAGCGCGCGGTTCTGGAACTCCGCTTGCCCCTGGGAGTCGAAGCGCGAGTACAGGGCAGCGGACAGGACATGCGCCGGCACACCCTCTTCGATCGCCGCCTGGATCGTCCAGCGTCCCTCGCCGGAATCGGAAACGCGACCCGAGTACTCGGCCAGGTCGGGGCTCCGCGCGAGCGCGGCAGCGGTCAGATCGAGCAGCCACGAGGCGACGACGCTCCCCCGGCGCCACACCTCGGCGATCTCCGCCACGTCCAGGTCGTACCGGTAGTACTCGGGGTTGCGCAGCGGGGCTGTCTCCGCATCGATCGTCGCCGCCGCGCTTCCGATGCCGGCGTGGCGCAGGATGTTCAACCCCTCGGCGTACGCGGCCATCATCCCGTACTCGATCCCGTTATGGACCATCTTGACGAAGTGTCCGGCGCCCGCCGGACCGCAGTGCAGGTAGCCGCGATCGGCGGTGCCGGGCCGTTCCGCGCGCCCCGGCGTGGGCGCGACGTCGCCGCGACCCGGGGCGAGCGTCGCGAACAGCGGATCGAGACGGTCGACCACGGCCCGATCCCCGCCGATCATCAGGCAGTAACCTCGCTCGAGCCCGAATACGCCCCCGCTCGTCCCGCAGTCGAGATAGGTCATGCCGTGCGCGGCCAGTCGCGCCGCGCGCTCGACGTCGTCGCGGTAGTACGAGTTCCCCCCGTCGACGACGGTGTCACCCGCACCGAGGAGCGGCACGAGATCCGAGAGCACGGAATCGACCGCCGCGGCGGGCACCATGATCCAGGCGACACGGGGCGGGTCGAGACGGGCGACGAACTCCGCGAGCGACGCCGTGCCCGTCGCGCCATCGGCGACGAGGCCCGCGACGCTGTCCGCCGACCGATCGTGCACGACGCAGGCGTGCCCGCCGCGCATCCACCGGCGCACCATGTGGGCACCCATCCGTCCAAGGCCGATCATGCCGACCTGCATGGTGGAGCTCCCTCTTGCTCGGCCCGTCCGGATCGGCCGCAATCTACGTCACACGTGGAACGGCGCGCAACACGCTCGAGCGCGCCCCGATCGGCTCCGATCCCCCTGGTAGAATGCGAGCCGTGAAACCGGAGGCGTTCATCGAGCTGCTCGGCCGGGTGCGCGCGTCGGCGATCCTACGCACGTCGATCGAAGGTGCCGCCGGGCCGGCGATGGACGCGGCGATCCGCGGCGGATTCCGCATCGTCGAGTTCACGCTGAACACCCCCGGGGCGCTCGACCAGATCGGCGAGTTCTCCCGGCGCGACGACGTGGTGGTCGGCGCCGGAACCGTGCACACCGTCGAGGACGCGCGAGACGCGGTCCGGGCCGGGGCGAGCTTCGTCGTGTCACCCGTCGTCGATCCTGTGGTCATCGAGGCGGCCGCGACGCTCGGCGTGTGCGCGATCCCGGGGTGCCATTCGCCGACCGAGCTGTTCCTGGCGCACCGCGCGGGCGCGCAGCTACAGAAGCTGTTTCCCGCCCCGGCGACGGGTCCTGAGTGGGTGCGCACGGTTCGGGGTCCGATGCCGTTCCTGCGCATCGTGCCGACGAGCGGCGTGACAGGCGACAACGCCCGGGCCTGGCTCGACGCCGGGTGCTTCGCGGTCGGATTCGTCGCGGCGCTGTTCGATGCGGAGGATCTCCGCGATCGCCGGTTCGAGCGCATCGCCGAGCGCGCCCGCCTGCTGTTGGCCGCGATCGGGTGACGCTCCGGCCGCGGGCCGCGGCTCAGTCGACACGCACCCCGACGATCGGGTACGCGTAGTACGAGCCGTCCCAGGCCTTGACCGCACCGACGATCGGCAGGACGAGCGCGACGAGTCCGAGCACGATCCAGAACAGGATCACGACCGGGATGAGCAGGATCGTGATCCACAGGATCGCCGTAGCTCCGATCAGCAGGAACACGACGACGTTCAACAGCACCGCCTGCTTGGCGATGCTCGAAACGATCCGGGACTCGCTCTTCACGATCCACAGGATGATCGGCACGATCACGCCACCGAGCGGGACGATGTAGCCGGCGAGTCCCGAGAGGTGCGTGAGCGCGGCGAGCGTGCGCTCCTCGGGCGCGATCGTCGTTGCGCTGGCGGTCGACATCTCCCCTCCCTTCGCCCGACGCTCCTCGGGCCACGGCGAGCATACCAAACGCGCGTGGTGTCCGGGAAGCGCGAGCCGTAGCTTCGACCGTTCGACCGGGTATCCTCTCCAAGAAGCCGGGGTTCCAAGACGTCTCCTCCATCCGATCGGCGGCGAATCCTCGCGGCGGCGTTCCTGCGCGCGCTCGCGACGGGCACGATCGGGGTCTCGCTCGGCTTGTTCCTGGCGCGCCGCGGTCTCGCGGCTCAGGGCATCGGCGCCGTCGTCGGCGCTGGCCTCGCCGGGGCGGCGACCGCGTCCCTGGTCGTGACGCTCGCCGCCCGCCGCCTCGACCCGCGTCGGGCGCAGATCGTCCTCGCGCTCCTCGGCGCTGCCGGCGGCTTGGCCCTCACGATCGTTCCCGACGCGGGGCTCGCCGCACCGGTCGCGTTCCTCGGAATGGTCAATGGCATGGGGCGCGATCGCGGGGCCGGCCTGATCCTCGATCAGGCGCTCTTGGCCGATGCCACCTTGGACACGAAGCGCACGCGTGCGTTCGCCTGGTACGCGGCTCTACAGGACGCGGGGCACGCGCTCGGGGGGCTGCTCGCGGGTCTTCCGGGGCTCGTGACGAACGCCACGTCGCTCGACGAGCGCGGCGGCGAGACGCTCGCGATCCTGGCTTACGCCGGGATCTGCGCGGCGACGATCCTCCCCTACGCGGGTCTCGCCCCGAGACCAAAGGCTCCGTCCCCGGATCCGGGGCCGCCGGTCTCGGCCGAGACCCGGCGGATTCTGTGGCGCATCTCGGCGTTGTTCGCCGTCGACAGCCTCGCCGGCGGGTTTCTGACCTCGGCGCTCCTCGCGTACTTCTTCCACGAGCGGTTCGGAGCGAGCGATGCCTCGGTCGGGGCGCTGTTCTTCGGCGCGCGGGTGCTGAATGCGGTCTCGCATTTCGCGGCGGCATGGCTCGCCCGGCGCATCGGCCTCGTGAACACGATGGTGTTCACCCACGTGCCGTCGAGCCTGCTCCTCGCGACCGTCCCGTTCGCGCCGACCTACACCGTGGCCGCCGTGCTGTTCTTGCTGCGCGAAGGGCTCGTCGAGATGGATGTTCCGACGCGACAATCGTACGTAATGGCGGTCGTCCGACCCGAGGAGCGCACGCTGGCGGCTGGCGTCACACACCTCGTTCGGCTGGCCGGGTGGGCCGCAGCGCCGGCTCTCGCCGGCTCACTGATGGCGACCGGTATGCTCGCCGCGCCCGTGCTCGTCGGCGCCACGATGAAGATCTCGTACGACGTTCTGCTCTACGCCGCGTTCCGGCGTCATCGTGCCCCTGAAGAGATCGAGCGCAGGCCTACTTCGTCCGCGTGAGCGAGAAGTACGACGCGTCCGTGGCCTGGCCCGCGTCCCAGGTGGTCCACGTGCTCTCGAGGTGGTCCGCGTCGACGAACTTGAGCGTCGCGGCATGCATGTGCATCCCGCCGTCCTCGACGTTCGCGCCCCCTCGGAAATCGAACACGACCGTCCCGGGATCGGTGCTCGGCACGCGCTTCATGCTCGGTTGATTGCCCATCGCGCAGTAGTGGGTCAGGACGAGATCCCCCTGGTCTAGGTGATACACCGTCACCATCTCGTGGGACGTTCCCGGAAAGTGCGTCTCGAGGACCGCGCTCCCGCCACTCGTCAGGCGGTAGACCACGGTGGCATCCCCGCCTTTTTGGCCGGCGTGTCCGGCCGTGCCGGTCCAGGTGCCGGCGAGGGCCTTGATCCGGTCGAAATCGGACTCGGCCGAGGCTGCGGGCGCGGAGTCGGCGACCAGCGGAGTCGCCAAGATCAGCCACGCCCCGAGCCACAAGATCCTGCCCACACTCGATCGCATCGCGTCCTCCTACCTCCCTCGGTCGACGGGGAGAGGCCGGATTCTGCCACGAATCGCCATCGGGCGCAGTCGTGCGGATCCCGTCCGACCGACGGTACAATCGGCCTCGATCGCCCGGATGGAAGGGAGGTGTCCCATGCCCCGATGGCGACCGCTTCTCGCGCTCGTGACCCTCGTGGTTCTCGGCCTCGCCGCCACCGAGATCCCGACTCGCACGCCCGAGATCCCCAACGCTCGCTCCCCGCTCGACGGCGTGTGGAGCGGCGGGCAGCCGACGGCCGAGCAGATCGGCGAGGCGGCCGAGGCCGGCTTCCGCACGGTCATCAACCTGCGCGGCGCGGGCGAGCCCGGCTACGAATGGGAGGCGGAAGCGGTCGAGCGCCTCGGGTTGCGCTACGTGCACATCCCGGTCGCCGGCGCGGCGGGGCTGACACGCGAGAACGTCGAGCGTCTCGACGTCGCGCTGCGCGACGCACTGCCGAACGGCCCGGTGCTGCTGCACTGCGGGAGCGGCAACCGCATCGGCGCTATGCTCGCGCTGCGCGAGGCGTGGCTGCGCGGCGCAACTTCGAACGAGGCGCTGCGGCTCGGCCTGGCCGCCGGACTCACCCGGCTCGAGCCCGAGGTGCGCACGCTCCTCGAGCTCCCGCTCGAGAGCCCGGCACCGACCGCCCCCGCCGCCCCGACACCGTGATCCAGCCTCAGAACTGCGACCACAGGTACTGGTTCGTGACCTCGTGGTGGAACTGGATCTCGCCGCGCTTGATCCGTGCCCCCAGCGCCTTGGGGCATCGGTCGGCTGAGCCGAGCTTCAGCTCGGCGAACTTCGCGTGGACCTCGGGTCCGAGGATCTCGCGCGCGAACGCGCTCGACTGGAACAGGCGAACCGCGTCGTAGATGTTGTCGGGCAGGAACCGCGTGTCCGAGCGCTTCAGCGCCTCGGGATCGACCGGCCCCTCGAGGCCCGTGCGCAGGAGCGCGTAGATCGCCAGGTACGGGTTGGCGTCGGGCGCGATCGATCGCACCTCGATGCGTGCCGACTTCTCGTTGCCGATCGGAATCCGCACCATCGAGCCGCGGTCGATCGGGGACACCCTGATCTGGTTCGGCGCCTCGAAGTGCGGATCGAGCCTGCGATACGAGTTCACGCTGGAGTTCAGGATCAGGCAGATGTCGTTCGCGCTCGTCAAGATCCGGTCGATGAAGCTCCACGCCGAGTCCGTCAAGCCGTCCCGCCCCTTCTTGTCGTGGAACAGATTCTTGCCGCCCTTCGACAGCGACAGGTTCGTGTGCATGCCGTTGCCGTTGACGCCGGCCACGGGCTTGGGCAGGAAGCACGCCGTCAGGTCCATCTGCGCGGCGACCTGCCGGGCCACGAGCTTGTACAGCTGGACCTGATCGGCGGCGACGGTCGCCTCGGCGTAGCCGTAGTTCATCTCGAACTGCGACGGCGCCACCTCCGGATGGTCCTTCTCGTTGGAGAACCCCAGCGCGCGCTGGACCTCGGCGGCCGTGTCGATGAAGCGCCGCAGCGGGTCGCCCGGTAGCGAGTGGTAGTAGCCGCCGGTGGAGATGAACTCGAACGCGCCGACGTCCCGGTACTTGCGCTCGGCATCCCGGCCCTTGAACAGGAACCCCTCGATCTCGTTCGACGCGTGGGCGACCGTCTGGTTCTTCGTCAGCGTGGCGCAGTACGCCTTGAGCCGGGCGCGCAGGTCTCCGACGTACGCGCTCCCGTCCCGATCTTGCACCTCACCGAACACGAGGTTCTTGCCCGGGCCGAACACGTCCGACGGCAGCCAGTAGAACGAGACCCAGTCGATCGCCAGGCGCAGGTCGGACTCAGCCTGGCGCGCGAAGCCGCGAATCGAGGATCCGTCGAACGTCAGGTTGTCGGCGGAGTGGAGTAGGAACTTCTTGTCGTAGTCGAGCATGTGCAGGCGACCCTCGAGGTCGGTGAAGCACACGGTCAAGGCCTTGACCCGTCGCTCGTCCGTCAGGTACTTGATCCGGGCTTCCCGGATCTGCCCCTCGTCCTTGCCCGACATGCGGTCGGCCTTGGCTGCGAGGTTCAGCTCCTCGAGCTGGTCGTAGGGAATCTCCAGAAAATCGCGCAACGGCTGCATGGGAAGGGCCTCCTCGCGGAAACGGTCGTCCGTTCTCCGGACGCAAAAGGTAGTCGATCCTCGTTCCGGTTTCACGTGCCGGGCGCGTGGCCCGCGCCAGGGACCGTCACAGGGTCGGCTTCATCAGCGAGGCCCAGGCCGCGATCCCCCCGACGGCCACGAGGCCCAGCAGCACGAGACCGGAGCGCCGGCCGGAATGCTCGAGAACCACGAGGCCGGCCCCCAGGACGAGCCAGACGGCGAGCTTGATCCACACCCATGCCGGCCATTGCGCGGGGCTGTGGAGCCCGATTGTCGCGAGCGCCCCGAATCCGGCGCCGAGCACGACGAGGAGCGCGATCCCGTGGAGCGCCTTGTACAGCCGGCCCGCCCGTTCGACGGCTCCGGCGTGCTGCAGCGCGGCCACGCCGCCGAGCGCCGCGAACAAGAGGAGCAACCCGGCCAGATGCACGACCTTCCAGGTCAGGTAGTCCACCGCCCCCGTCCTCCTCGACCGGACGAGCGCGATTCTAGTGTACTGACTCAGAAGTTCGCAAGCAGAAACGCGTGATCGATTGCAGGATGTGGTCGGCGGTTTTGGTCCAGACGAACGGCTTGGGATCCTCGTTGTGG
>Ga0247727_10003587_pt1 | contig 34077 bp, 27 predicted proteins | sample WisWelCaveWW1625_FD_202498 | JGI IMG/M metagenome (GOLD analysis project Ga0247727, IMG submission 202498) | Biofilm microbial communities from Wishing Well Cave, Virginia, United States - WW16-25 | ecosystem: Environmental > Aquatic > Deep subsurface > Groundwater > Cave microbial mat | place...
AGCGACCCCCGAGACGAGACCGGCGGCGGCGATCCGCCTCCACGGTCCCTCGGCGGCCCTCACCAGCGTGAGAACGACGAGGGGAGCCCATGCCGCCGCGTGCATGAGGACGTAGAGGTTCAGGGTCGACAGCGTGAAGCCGCCGAGCGCATAGCAAAGCGCGCCGCCCGCGGCCGCCGTGCGGCTCTGGCCGAGGCCTCGGCAGAGCGCGAAGAAGAACAAGGCCGCAAGCGGAACGTGGAGCGCCAGCAGCAGGGAAAAGAAGGACTCGCCGGGGACGAGGACCTCGAGAAGGCCCAGCGGATAGGAGATCGGCGGGGGCAGGGCCAGAGCTTCGCCCTCGTGGAACCAGGGGTTCCAGTACCGCAGCTCCCCGGCCCGCAGGCCATCGGTCACGAAGCGCCTCAGGGGCAGGTAGTGCCGGCCCAGATCGCGGAAGTAGAAAGTGGCGCCCGAGGCGAGGCCCCGCAGGAACGGGAGCAAGGCTACGAGGGCGACGAGAGCCGCGGCGAGGAGAGTGGCGACCTCGAAGCGCCGCTCGTCCTTCGTCACGCGCGCTCGAGCGCCACGGCTCTTCCGACGCCCACGCGGGATGCTAGCACACGGGTCCGCGGGAGTCGGCGCGCGTCCTGGCGCCGGCTTGCGCGCTTTCGGGCTGCAGTGCCGCGAGCTTGTCTGGAGGCGGCGGCGGTCGCTACAATCAGGTTTGCTCCGGGGCCGCGTCGTCGTCCGGGGACACCTTTGTGAACGTGACCCGCAGCGACACTCGACGAGACGGCTCCGGCCGTCGTTTCGGCCCGCAGCTGTGGGTGGCGCTCGCGCTCGCCGGCTTGGTCGTGAGCCTCTTCCCCGGGGCTATTCTCGGCGGGCAGGTCTTCTTCGAGCGCGACCTCCTCCTCACCGGCTACCCGCAGATGGAGGCCTTCGTGCGTGCCGTCGCCACGGGCTCGTGGCCGACCTGGGATCCCGCCTCCTGCTTCGGGCAGCCGCTGCTCGCGGACTTGAGCGCCCAGGTCCTCTTTCCCCCGACCTGGCTGAACCTGCTCGTCCGTCCCTGGACCTACCACGCCGTCTTCGTCGCCGTGCTGCTGTGGCTGTCGGGCATGGGGCTGTACCTCCTGGGCCGGCGCTACGGCCTGTCGTCGGGGGCGGCCTGCGTGTCGGCCGCGCTCTGGATCGCGTGCGGCCCGCTGCAGTCGACGGTGGACCTGCCGCATCACCTCGCCGGGGCCTGCTGGATCCCGTGGGTCCTGCTCGCCGCCGACGTCGCACTGACGTCCGATCGGCCGCTCGCGGTGGCTGCGTGGGGGGCGGCGATGGGGGGCCAGATACTGAGTGGATCCGCCGACATGTGCGCGATCACCCACGTGTCGCTGGCTGTCCTTGTCGCCACCCATCACCTCCGCTGGCGCGCCCGATGGTACGAGAGGAATCGGCGCGTTGTCAGGTCGTACGCTGGGGCTTTCCTGATGGCTCTCGGGCTCACGGCGGCGCTCTGGGTGCCGGCGCTCGACGTCGTCTCGCGGTCGGCCCGCCGCGCGCTGACCTTCGAGGTGAGGACGATGTGGTCCGTCCACCCGCTCTCGCTGCCCGACTTCGTGTTTCCGAACGTCTGGCGATCACTCGTTCCGCCTCCCGACCCGGGCTTCGAGCGCGAGCTCACGGAGCCCTTCCTGGACTCCTACTACCTCGGGGCCGCGGCTCTCGGCCTGGTCGGAGCGGCGTTGGTGCGGCGTCCGTCGCGAACGGTGTGGCTCTTCCTGTTGCTCGGAACGGCCGCCGCGTTCGTTTCCCTCGGTCGTCACACACCCGCCTACTCGTGGCTGATCGCGCTCGTTCCTCCCCTAGGGATCCTCCGCTATCCGGTCAAGGCCCTCCTCCTCACGGGCTTCTCGTGGGCGCTCCTGGCGGGATTCGGTTTCGACGCCTTCCGCGGCGCGGAGCCTCCTCTGCGTCGCCGCTTCCGGCTCGCCGTCGTGGGCCCTCTCATGGCCGTCGCCGTGGTCGCGAGCCTCGGCTGGCTGGCAGCGACGATCCCGGCCGGCCGTGTGTGGGCGCAAGCGCTGCTCGCGCGCCTCACGCTTGCTCTACCGGCGGAGGACATCCTGCCCTTTCTCGAGTCGAGGCTGGGGATCACCGCGATCCTCGCGACCCTCACGCTGGCGCTGGCCTGGCTGGCTGAGCGGAGCTGGGCCCGGGCGCGGTGGGCAGGGGCCGGGATCGCCCTGATTGCGGTCTTCGACCTGGGCGCGTACCACCGCTACCTGAGCCTTGCCCCGGAGGCGCTCGTGCTGCATCGTCCAGAGGCGCTGTCGCTCCTCGGCGACACCGGGACGGCCCGCGTGTTCGTGTACGACTACCTTTCGCCGGGGTTTTCCGCCCGCGGCCTTCCGAGCCCGATTCGCCTTGCCCGTCTGCCCGCAGGCTGGACGGAAGAACAGGGCTACGCGCTCGGCCTGCAGATGGCCCTGGCGTACGCTTCGGGGCAGAGGTGGGGGATCCGAGGCGGCTACGAAGGCGACCTCCGGGGCCTGCATCCGGCCCCTCTCGCCGCTCTCACCCGACGTCTGCGGGAGCTCGAAACCACGGCGGCCTGGGTGAAGATGCTCCGCATGGGGGCCGTGACCCACGCGGTCAGCCTCCACGACCTCACGCAGGAAGGGCTCGTTCCGCTGGCGGCGCTTCCCGGGTTGTTCGAGTCTCCGATCCGTGTGTACCGGGTCGAACACTCACTGGCCCGGGCCTATGCGATCGCCCGGACCCGGATCGCGGACGATGGCGCGGCACTGGCGCGGTTTGCGGAGCCCGACTGGGATCCCGCGAACGAGCTTCTGCTCCCGCAAGGCGAGACGCAGTCGCCGCTTGCACGGTTCGAGGGTTCGGTCCGTATCGTGGAGGAGCGAGCCGATCGGGTATCTTTGGAAGCGGACGTCAGCGAACCCTCGTACGTCGTCCTCGTGGACACGTTCGATCCCGGCTGGCAGGCGACGGTCGACGGGCAGCCTCGCCCGGTCCTCCGCGCGAACGTCGCCTTCCGCGCGGTGGAGGTCCCGGCCGGACGCCACGTCGTGTCTTTCGTGTACCGGCCGAAGCCCCTCCTGCTCGGGGCCGCCGTGTCCGCTCTCAGCGCGATCCTCGTGGGCGCGTGGGTCGTCGCCGAGCGTCGGCGGCGCGGAGTGACCGCCTCGCCTTCCGGTGTGACGTGAGCCTTCCGCGGCTGCTCGAGCACCGCGAGATCTGGGCGGCCAAGCCCGTCGTGGGTGAGGTCTACTGCGTGTGGTTCGAGGCGCTCCTGGCAACGGTGCCCAAAGGCGCCCGCGTGCTCGAGCTGGGGGCGGGCCCGGGCTTCCTCGCCGAGCACGCCCGCAGGCATCGACCCGACCTGCGCTGGATCGCGAGCGACCTGGTCCTTGCCCCCTGGAACGACCTCGTGGCCGACGGCCTGCGCCTCCCCGCGCGCGACGGCTGCCTGGACGCGATCGTGGCCCTGGACTTCGTCCACCATCTCGCGCGCCCCGGGGCCTTCTTCGAGGAGGCGGGTCGCGTGCTCGTGCCAGGCGGTCACGTCTCGGTCGTGGAGCCCTGGGTCACGTCGTTCTCCTACCCCATCTACCGCTACCTGCACGAGGAAGGTTGCCGGCTCGACCTCGACCCGTGGAGCCCGTTCCCTGCGGTCGAGAGCGCGGACAAGGAGCCGTTCCAAGGCGATGCTGCCGTGCCCTGGCGGCTCGTTCGCCAGGCGACCGCCTCGCGATGGGCGGAGCTGGGCTTCGACCCCCCGCGGGTGACTCCCCTCAACGGCTTTGCCTACCTGGCCAGCCTCGGTTTTCGGAGGGCGTCGCTAGGCGGGCGCCGCGTGTCCAAAGCACTCAGGCGCCTGGATGCAGCCACGACGGGCCTCGCCCCTTACGTCGGGCTTCGGGCGCTCGTTCGTTGGAAACGCAAGTCCGACGCGCGTCATCGCGAGAGAGGAAGAGCATGAGCCGTGAGCCCCTGGCCGCGGGCCGCTCGAGCGACGAGCGCCTGGCCCGCGAAGTCGAGCATGGCCGGAAGATCGCCGCGAACGCCGAGAGCGTCTGGTTCTGGGAGAGCCCGGCGGGCCGGCGGCGCGCGGACCGCCGCGCGGAGCTCTTCGTCGAGCATGGCGGCCTCGGACCGGGCAAGCGCGCCCTCGAGCTCGGATGCGGGACGGGCGTTTTCCTCGAGCGCGTCGCGCGCTGCGGCGCCTCGCTCCACGGCCTCGACCTCTCGGAGGACCTGCTCGACAAGGCGCGCGCGCGTGTCGGAGGGCTCGCCAACGTGGTCCTCGATCGAGGCAACGCCGAGGCGACGCCCTACCCGGAGGCCCGGTTCGACGCCGTCTACGGCTCGTCGATCCTCCACCACCTGGATCTCGAGGCCGCGCTCGCCGAAGCCCACCGCGTGCTGCGCCCCGGCGGACGCCTGGTGTTCGCCGAGCCCAACATCCTGAACCCGCAGGTGCTGCTGATGTTCCGCTTCGGTCCGCTCAAGGAGCGCTTCGGGGTCTCGCCGGACGAGATGGCCTTCTCCCGGTTTCGCGCGCGCCGTGCGCTCGCGGGCGCCGGCTTCGTGGACGTCTCGGTCGAGCCGTTCGACTTCCTCCATCCCTCGATCCCCCGGGGCTGGGTCGAGCGCGGTCTTCGGGCGTCGCGCGCGCTCGAGCGAGTGCCGCTCGTGCGCGAGATCGCCGGCTCTCTGCTGATGCGGGCGCGGCGGGCTTGAGCGCTCTCGCTACTTCGGCGGTGCGAACAGCTCCCCCAGCCGGATCGGATCGACGAGGCCGAGCGCCAGGTCCTCGATCCGGCCGCCTTGCCCCACGCGCAGCGTCAGCGGGGCGCGGTTGACGTGGAGGCTGCTCAGGAACTCGCGGCCCGGCGAGCGCAGCACGGGGAACGCGATCGGCAGCGTTCCCCAGAACCCCGGCGGCTCCTGGTCCATGATCACGCCGATCACGTTCAGGTTCTTCGCGCGCCGTTCGTAGGCGCGGTTCCACTCGGGGATCATCTTGTGGCACGTGGGGCAGCTGCTCAGGAAAAAGAGCAGCACCGTCTTCGAGCCCTTCTGAAAGTCGACCTTGGCTGGCTTGCCGTCGACCCCGAGCGTCTCGAACGCCGGGACGACGTCGCCCTTCGACGGCGTCGTCGGGGGCGCGGCGGTCTGGCCACCGGCCTCGACCGCGATCGACGCGAGAACGGCTGCGAGGACAAAGCCGCGTGAGCGAGGAGACGGGAGCTTCATCGATTCTCTCCGCAGGATCATGACTACCGCCACATCGGCGAGGTCTGCTGGATGACGACCTCGTGTCGAGACATAATAGCCGAAGCGGACGTTGCTTCTCACGGAACAATGCTCGGGGACTCGCAATCGCTACTCCCCTGAGAAGTCTCGAAGGCCCTTCGACGGCCCAGAGCGGATCATTCACTCGCAAGATCGCGCGGCCTCGTGAATGATCCGGGCCTAGGCCAGCACGATCGGGGTCAGGAGTATTCCCGACGCGACGGCCGCGAGCAGTACCGGCCCGAGGGGGATGCGCCAGCCGAGCCGGGGCAGGCGCAGCTCCCGATCCTGCGACCACTCCACCAGGAACGACGAGAACATGAAGAGGAACGGGAGCCGCTGGTAGTAGTACATAAGGTCCATGTAAGAGATGGCGTGCGCCAAGGCGAGGCATGCGAAGACCATCCCCGGCCCGAGCGCGCGTGAGTCCCGGCCCTTGCAGGCCACGACGATGCCTCCTCCCGCCAGCGCCGTCATCAGGAAGGCATAGGCCGAGAAGGTCGTGCTCGCTCCCCCCGGGTAGAAGTCCTGCGGGTGACCGATCACGAACCAGGAGGTCTCCGCCGGCACGCCAGCCGTCTGCTTGTACTGGAAGGCCTTGATGAAGACGCTGTTGATGTGCAGCCCGTACGCGAGCAGGCCGGACACCGCGTTCTGGAGGTACACGCCGGGGGAGCGGCGCAAGTTGCGGAGGGCCTCCTCCCGGAAGGCGGCCTCGTAGGCCTCGCCCGAACGCACGTACGCCACGTAGTCGAAGTCCGAGCGCCCGCTGACGCGCAGGAAAACCTGCGACAGCTCGGTCCGGAGCGAGGCCCACTTGTAGTGATTCGGATGGATCCCGAGCGGCTTCGTGGTCGAGCCCCAGATGGCGGCCCACGCCTGATCGTTCACGGGGATGACCCGTCCGCTCACGGCGTAGTTGCGGACGGTCCACGGTGCGACCACGATCACGAGGCCCGCCGCGAAGAGAGCGGCCGGCCGGAGCGCGCTCCTCCTCGACGAGCCCCGGCGAGCCCAGAGCGCCAAGAGGACGAGCGCGGGCAGGAGCAGGGTCACAGGCCGGACGAGCGTGGCTAGGCCCAAGACGAGCCCGGCCCGCAGCCACGGCCAGCTCCGGACGGGAGCCGTCGCAGCGAAGGCGCTGCCGAGCGCCCATCCGCCCGACACGAGGAAGAAGAGGTGTAGGACGTCGTAGTGGAGCAAGCCGGTCAGGACGACGGAGTAGGGGTTCAGGCCAAAGGCCAACGCCGCAGTCACCGCGACGCTTCGCCGCAGGAAGCGGGCCTGCCAGAGATAGAGGACGGCCGCGGTCGCCGCGAGAACGAACGCCTGAGCCAAGTAGACGGCGTGGAGGCCGCGCTCCCAGTATCCCCAATTGAGCGCCTGCGGCTTCCCGGCGACGAGCCGGAGCGCAGCGGCGATGAAGAACGGGTAGCCGGGCGGCCGCAGGAGGATCGGCTCATCCTCGAGGCCGAGCGTACCGACCGTGGCCAGGTTCAGTCCCAGCACGTACCACTCGTCGGTCAGTCGGGCGACATCGCCGAGTGGCCGCCTCTGCTGGACGGAGAAGGCCGCCACCGAGAGCGTGAGGGTGAAGAGGACGACCGCGACAAAGGCGTTGGACGCGAGGAAGGGCCGCCGGGAAGGCGAGGGAGAGATCGTCAAGGCGGTCGCTGCGCTTGCGGGCTACTGTGGCCGCCGCAGGGGCGAGTCCCGCCCGATCGCCACCTCGCCCGTCTGCGGATCGTATTCGAACGGCACTCCCGCGATGTCCGCCGGTCTGCGGGAAAGGAGGCCCGCCGAGACGAGCTCGTCGAGCGACCCCGGTCTGCGCCCCGTCCGGTCGGCGAACTCCCGGGCGAGGCCGGCGAGGCGATCCGCCTCGTCCAGGGTGTCGAGGAAGGCGATCTGAACCCACGCGTTGTTCCGCAGGGCGAGCTCCTCGGCCTGCTCGTACAACCGCTGCCAGATGCGGCGCGACGTGGAGCGGTCCCCGCTCTTGGAGAGCACGTCGGCGGCGAGAGTCCGCAGCCAGAAGGGTGCCCCGGACAGGTTCGCCGCCTCGTCGAGGATTTCCGATGCCCTGCGGGCGTCGTGCAGGAAGAGGAAATGGTAGAAGCCGAGGTCCTGGCGCAGACGCCAGTTGTCCGGCTGGGCCGCGACCCCCTTTTCGAGCAGAGCGATCCCGTCCCGGGGACGGCCCGCGCCGAGCGGAAGCGGCTCCGAGAGGAAGATCGCCCCGTAGCGATACGCGACCTCCATCTGCGGGTCGAGCGTGACGGTGATGTCGACCAGGGGGCCGAGAAGGGGATAGCCCCTCCCGCCGGCGAAGGCCCTTTGGCCGCCGAAGTATTGGACCGTGCGGAGCCAATACACGTCCGCCAGGAGGTTCTCGAGGCCGGGGGCCACCCGGCGGACCTGCGCGCCCGACCAAAGGTAGAGTGTCTCGTCGGCGACCTGTAATGGCCCAAGGCGGGCGTCGAGCGGGCGCTGGATCAGCGGAACGAGGGCCCACAGGAGCAGCGGGAGCAGGGGCAGGAGCGGCGGGAAGACCCGGCTCACTGCAGCTCCCGCCTGCGGAAGGCCAGGAGTCCGGCGCTCAAGACCGTCCCCAGGTAGACGACCGCATAGAGGGTGACCCACGCAAGGGTCGCGAGCGATACGGCGTCGCCGTACGCCACGCGGTCCTTGAAGTCGAAGTTGCGGAAGTTGGGGAGCAGGTAGTAGACGGCGTCGATCAGCCAGGAGGGCGCGCCGGGGAGGACGCTCCCGGCGTTCCGGATCACGTCGGAGAGGCGTCCCGCCACCACCAGGCAGAGGCTGCCGACCGCGGCGATGGTCGGCCCCGCGAGGGTCGAGAAGAAGAGCGCCAGTCCCACGACGAGGAGGTGGCCGAGGTAGAGCGGGTAGATCGCCCGCAGAAGCCCCAGGTCGGGCCTCGCCCCGCTGGCCCAAAGCGTGAGCAGCAGGCCCGCCGTCATCGCGCCCACGTTGGCGCCGAGCGTGAGACCGAGCCCGGCGAACTTGCCGAGGAAGAACTCCCCGCGGCTGAGCGGCTTGGCGAGGAGGGGGAAGAGCGATCGGCGCTCGATCTCCTTGTTGACCAGCTGGACCCCGAGGAAAAGCGCGATCATCAAGCCGAACACGTCGATGCTCGCCAGGCCGACGTCCCTGATGATCTTCTCGTGCTGCCGGATGGACAGCCGGGCCAGCAGGAGTCCGGAGAGGGTCATCAGCAAGGCGAACACGAGCAGGTTGGAGAACACCCGCTCCCGCACCGACTCGCGGAAGGTGTTGGCCGCGACCGCGGCGATCCGATTCAGTCGGCCGCTTCCCACGCCTGGTCCAGGGAGCCCGAGGCCGCCATCTCCTTGAAGAAGTAGTCCTCGAGCGACTGTCGCACGGGTTGAACGGAGCGGATGCGGCCGCGCGCCCGCTCGAGCGCGCTCACGACGGAGCCCAGCTCGGCTTCGGAAACCTCGAGCCGCCATCGCTCGCCGACGGCCTGCCGGAGGAGCACCCCGGGCAGGCCCTCCACGATCCCGGCCCCCACGCCGGTCACGAGAACCTCCATGTGGGCGACGTCGACCTCCAGGATCTCGTCGAGGTGGCCGAGCTTCAGGATCTCGCCGGATCGCAAGAGCGCCACGCGGTCGCACAGCGTCTCGGCGTCGGAGAGGATGTGGGTCGACAGGAAGACCGTCTTGCCTCGGCGCTTGAGGTCCACGATCAGACCCCGCACGATGTGCCGGCCGATCGGGTCCAGGCCGGACATGGGCTCGTCGAGGAACACCAGCTCCGGGTCGTTGATGAGCGCCTGGGCGATCCCCACGCGCTGCGTCATGCCCTTGGAGAAGCGGCGCAGCGGCAGGTGGGCGGAGCGGGAAAGGCCCAGCAGGCGCAGCAGCTCGTGAGCGCGCTCGGCCCTCACGGCGGCGGGAAGGCCGAACAGCCGCCCCGCGTAGTCGAGATACTCCGCGGCCGTCAAATAGTCGTAAAGGTAGGGATGCTCGGGCAGGAAGCCTATCCGCTGGCGCCATCCGGGGGCGTCGAGCGGCTCCCCGAGGATCCTCGCCGATCCCCGGTCCGGGCGGAGGAGTCCCATGAGGATCTTGAGGGTGGTGGTCTTGCCCGACCCGTTGGGGCCGAGGTATCCGAAGATCTCGTTCCGGTGCACGACCAGATCCAGCCCGCGAAGCACGGGGCGCTTGCGGCGGCCTAGGAACCCGATGCGGAACGACTTCGCGAGCCCGGTGATCTCGATGGCGGGGTCGTTCACGGAGTCGACAGAATAAGCAGGGACGGCAGAGGGGGGATCGAAGGTCCCCCCTCTGCGTGATCCTGATCGCTTGTTCCGCTTAGATGGGTGCGCAACCCGCGGGGAGCGACGCCGCGCCGGCCGTGGGGTCGACGCCATTCGCTGTCCAGCAGATCAGGCCCGAGGCGTCCCCGGCGAACCCGCGCACACCCGTCTGGTTCTGTACGGACGGGATGGCGCCGTAAGCGTAAGCACCGGAGGAGTTGGGGTCGACCGTGGTCGGCAGACCCGGCGCCACGGCGCCGGGGTTGAAGAACCGGTTGTAGCCCTGCTTCGGCCCAATGGCCGTGATCTGAGGATCCAGGAACGTCGGCGCGGCCGGCGCGTAGGCCGGGATGCAACCGGACGGGACGGTGAGACAGGTCATCGTCCTCGCATACCAACCCCCGTTCGACGTCTGATACGCCGCCTGGGCGGAGATGACCGTGCGGGTGTCACCGACCGCCGCGGCCTCGTTGGCCGAGACGCGCGCACGGAGCAGGCTCGGAATCGCGATCGCTGCGATGATGCCGATGATCGCGACGACGATCAGCAGCTCGATGAGCGTGAAGCCCTTTTCTCGATTCATTGCTCTCTTACCTCCCTGTTTGCCATGAGAGCCATGGCTGGACAGCAAGTAAGCAATGCGCGTGCCGTGGAGCGGTCTCGGCTGTGGCGGTGACAGCAAGCGACTTAGCTTGGATCCCAAGGCCGTCCCGTGACGTTTTTTGTCACCGGCGCGCAAAAGCTGTCTCGTCTCTGGATCCGCCTTGGCCCCGGGGCGATCTACAGAAGCTTCAGCTTCCGGGCGGCGAAGGAGCTCATCCGCAGCAGCAGCCAGCCGTGGCGGAAGCGCGAGATGTTGGTCTCGCCGTAGCGCCTTTCGTGATAGCGCACCGCGAGGTCCACGATCCGCAGGTTGAGGCGCGCCGCCCCGAAGAGGAGGTCGAAGTCCCCGAAGGGGTCGAAGTCGCCGAAGTAGGAGCGATTGGACACGATCCGTTCGTAATCCTCGCGCCAGAGGGCCTTCGTCCCGCAGAGCGTGTCGCGCACCTGCTGGCCGAGCAGCCACGAGAAAAGGTAAGCGAAGAACTTGTTCGCGAGCAGGTTCAGGTAGCGCATGGCCTTTCCCTCCATGGGGTAGACGAGGCGCGAGCCGTTCACCATCTCGCCTCTGCCCCGGGCCAGGGCGTCCACGAACTTCGGCACGTCACCTGAGGCGACGCCCATGTCGGAGTCGAGGATCAGGAGCGCGTCGCCCTTGGCCTGGGCGAACCCGAAACGCACAGCATCGCCCTTGCCCTTCCCGGGCTGCTTGAAGAAGCGCAGCGGCAGACCCGGGTGCTCGGCGAGCGTCCGCTGGATGACCTCCGCGGTGTCGTCCGTCGAGTTTCCCTCGACGAAGAGGAACTCGGAGCCGTCGGGGAGACGCGGAAGGCTCGCGACCAGCGGCCGGATGTGGCCGGCCTCGTTGCGGCAGGGGATGACGATGCTCACCGTGGGGTGGGCGGGGCGCGACGTGGCGGACGGTGCCGGGGCGGGCCGCGCGATGATCCCGAACATGAGCGAGAACACGTCGAGCGGAGGCAGCCGGCCTAGGTAGCGGTTCGCGAGGTCGGCCAGGAGCGGGATCCGCACGGGGCAGACGATGTGGGCGTCGTCCCGGACGACCTCGAAGCCCGCCAGGCCGAGCATGTTCTTGATCTCTTCCGGCGGGAGCCAGGACTCGGGGGGCTGCCGGTACTTGAGGCCCAGCAGCTCGGCCAAGCGCAGGAGCGGCTGCCAGAGGCGGCTGTAGCTGTATATGAGGACGCGTGTGCGCGGGTGGCTCACCGGTAGAAGCGCCTCGAGCGCCCGCTGCACGTCGGTGAGGTGGGTGACGAGGTTGACGAGAAGCACGACGTCGAACGGCCCCCCCGCCTCGGCGAGGACCGCCGGATCGGAAGCGTCGCCCTCCAGGAAGCGCAGGCGCTCCCCGCCGTAGCGCACGCGCGCCTCGCGGATCGCCGGCGACGAGACGTCGACGCCGATGCCGCGGGACGGCTTCAGCGCGGCGAGCAGGTGCCCGGAGCCGCAGCCGAGGTCGAGCACGCGCAGCCCTTCGGGGACACGCACGCGGAGGATGCGGGCGAGGTAGTCGTAGTAGTAGCGGTGCCGTCTGCGCGAGCGCTCGATCCCCGCGTGGTGCTCTTCGTAGAAGCGCCGGACCTCGTCGAGAATGAGGTCGTCAGCGGGCGTGGTCGCGCTCGTGCTCATGACGGACGAAGGTAACACGCACGAGCGCGCTCGCCAGAAGCGTGCTCGACGCGTTACTGGTAGAACCAGTAGTGAAACGCCGCGTAGCGGCCGCGCAGCTCGAGCCGGGTCTCGCCTTCCGCGATCGCCTCCGCCGGCAGCCGGATCACGTGCTCGTTCCAACCTTCGGCGTTCGGCAGGGCGACGCGCGCGACTGCGCGGCCGCCGGCGTGAATCACGATCCCGGCCTCGAGGATCGCGACCTCCGTCGCGACGCCGCGGCCCTCCCGCATGAAGCGCGCCACGACCGACGACCGGGTCCGCAGCACCATCACCAGATCCCGCCCCGCGCGCGTGCGGACGGAGAAAGACTCGCCGCCCAGGATGAGCCGCCCGGCATCGGCGAGCCGCCGCTCCCCGAACGCGGCGCTCACCGGGCCGATCGCCACCGAGCCTGTGAGCGGCAACTCGCCGCGGCGCGAGCGGTAGCGGTAGCCGTGCGCCGCCTCGTCGCTCGGATCGCACACGTTCAGGCGGTCCGCGGGCTCGAGGCCGGCGACCGCGCCGCGCGCCGGCGCGAGGGCAGGCTCGCCGCCGCCGTCGAGGACGTCCCAGCTCGCCTGGAACAGCAGCAGGTCGTCCCCGAGGCTCGTCGTCGCGAACACCGGCGGGCCCGGGGCCAGGGCGCGCATCAGCTCGGAGCCTTCGTGCCCGGACTGCGCCAGCAGCAGGTAGGGCGGCCGCTCGCTCGCGGGAAGCCGCCTCATCGACTCGAACATCCCTGCCTCGCGCTCGGACGTGCGTCCTCCGGTGAAGCCCGGGCTCGTCACGCCGTGCAGGCTGAGGTTGCGGTGGCCGGTCAGGTACTCGACGCTGGTCGCGGCGTTGGCGATCGCGACCCCGCGCGGGAGCTGGTCGCGGATGAAGGCGGCCATGGGGATCTCGCGCCGCCACGTCTCGCCGGCGAGCTCGGAATAGACCGCCGCGAAGCGGACCGTCGACAGCAGGCCGAGCAGCAGGACGAGTGCCGCGCCGGCGCGGAACAAGCCGCGCTCGAGCGGGGCGTCCTCGCGCGCGACGAGCCGGGTCAGGCACCCGAGGCCAGCCGCGGCGAAGGCGAGCAGGCCGGGGAAGGCCCACATCAGGTAGCGATTGAAGTGGACGCCCATGAACACGTTGGGACCGGTGAGCGCGAACACGAGTGCTGTGATCCCGAGCCACAGCCGCGCGGGAACTACGAGCGGTCCCTGCGGCCGGGCGACCACGAGCAGCACGAGGACGAGTGCCAACGGCGGGAAGAAGAACGCGGCCTCTCCGCGCGCGAAACCGATCGTGGCCTCGGGCGGATACAGCCCGAGCAGGAGCCCGCGCACGACGTCGACGCCGTACTGCGAGGCGACGCCGAGCGTCCCGACCGGGCCGTAGTTGGGCCAGAGCGATTTCTCGGCGACCGACGTCTGCAGCCACGAGCCGGTCACGACTCGCTGGAGCGCGATCACGAGCAGTCCCGCCCCGACCGGCAGCGCGAGCCAGAAGCCCTCGGCGCGGGTCGCGCGTGAGCGCCAGCGGCTCGCCACGGCGAGCCCGAGCGCGATCGGCAGACCCTCCGGCCGCGCCAGGGCGAGGAGCGTGCCCGCCAGGGCGACGCCTCGGGCCGAGCCGTCCGCGAAGAACGCGAGCCAGCGCTCGAGCAGCAGCAACGCGAGAAACAGGAAGAGCGCGATGTCGGAGCCATAGAGGTAGGCCCAGACCACGGGGCCCGAGAGTGCTATGAGCAGCCCTGCGAGCAGGCCCTCGCGCGGCCCGGCGAGGCGCGTCCCGATCCGGACGGCGAGCGGGATCGAGGCAAGATACAGGGCCGCCCCCAGCAGGATCGCGAAGGCGATCAGCCCCTCGCCCCTCGCTCCCGCGGCGTGCGCGAGCGCCAGCACGGTCGTGTGGAGCAGGCTCGTGGCGCCGGTGGTGGGCGCCTCGCCCACGTTGTAGCGGAACGGGTGGCCTTCGGCCATCGCCTGCGCGTACTGCGCGATCACGTACAGATCACTGACCTGCGCGACGAAGTGCCCCTCGGTCGTCCAGAGCATGAGCCCCAGGACCGCGCCGGCGACGAGCAGCCCGACGAGGAGCAGGAGGCGCACGGGCAGAGATCTTACCAGCCGTACCCGCTACCAGCCGTACCAGCCGCGCGTAAGCCGCGCGTGCCTTGACTCGCGCGAGGACGGACCCCAAGATGCGCACGAGGCATGCCCGCTCCCGACTGGTCGTTGCTGTTGAGGACGCCGGCGTTCGAAACCACCGCCTTCCTGCTCGGCCTCGTCGTCGGCAGCTTCGCCAACGTCTGCATTCATCGCCTGCCGCGCGACTACGCGCCCGCCAGCGGCCCCTTCGCCTGGGCGATCGACCTCTGGCGGCAGCTGCGATCGGTCGTCCACCCGCCGTCGCACTGTCCGCGCTGCGAACGCCCGATCCGCCCCTGGGACAACGTCCCGATCCTGAGCTGGCTGGTCCTCGGCGGCCGCTGCCGGTCCTGCGGCGCGCCGATCGCGTGGCGCTATCCGGCGGTCGAGGCGGCGAATGGCTTGCTGTGGCTGGCCCTCGCCGCGATGCACGGCCCTGCGCTACCGACGCTCGCGTCGATGCTCCTCGTGACCGCGCTCCTCGTCCTGAGCCTGATCGACCTCGAGCACCAGCTTCTCCCCGACGCGATCACCCTGCCGGGGATCGCGCTCGCCCTGGCCGCCGCCTTCCTGCCCGGCTCGCCCGTGTCGCCTCTCGGCGCCGCGTTGGCAGCCGCGGGGGGCTATCTCGGCTTTGGGCTCGTGGCCCTCGCGTGGAAGAAGCTGCGCCACATCGACGCCCTCGGGGAAGGGGACTGGAAGATGGCCGCCCTGCTCGGCGCGTTCTTCGGATGGGAGCGCCTGCTGCTCACCGTCCTGCTCGCGTCGGTCTCGGGTGCGCTCGTCGGCGTAGGGGTCCTGCTGCTTGGGAAGGGCGGCTGGCGGTCGAAGCTGCCGCTCGGGACCTTCCTCGGGGTGGCGGGTGTCGTCATGGTCCTGTTCGGCGACACCCTGCTCCGCGTCTACCGCGAGCTCTCGGTGTCCCTCGCCGAGGCCCTCCTGGCGTGGGGGCTCTTCGGTGGCTGAGCCTGGACGCGGCTCGCTGCGCCTGGGCGCCGTGCTGGCGCTCGCCGTGGTCGCGCTCTTCGACGTCCTGGCGCTCGCGCACGGCGCCCGCTCCCAAAGGCGTCTGCGTGCGCGCGTGAGCGAAGCCGCCGAGCGCCATGTCGAGGCCGCGCGACCGGCGCTCGCCCCCGTGCTCGCGCGCGGCCCGGATGCCTGGGACGAGGCGGCGCGCCTCGCGATCTCGCTCGGCCTCGCGAGCGAGGTAGAAGTGATCGACCCCGAGGGAAAGACGGTTTTCTCACGCCCCCACGTGGCGCCGGTCGTCCACCGGCTTCGCGAACCCGAGCGCCGCCGGCTCGAGGCCGGCCGGACCGTCACGGCGCTCGCCCGCGACGGCCAGGCCGTGCGGGCCCTCAGCTACGTTCCCGTTCCCGTCACGAGCGGCGGCCACCTGCTCCGGCTGGCGTCGCTGGCGCCCGACCTCGAGGACGAGGCGAGCGAGTGGCGAACGGTCCTGCTGGGGCACGTGGCCGCTCTCTTTGCCCTCGGGCTCGCGGCCGTCCTGATCCTGTGGCCGCGCGCGTCTTTGCCCTTGCCGAGCGAAGGCGCGCTCTTCGCCTACGAGGAGGCGATGGGCCGGCTTCGCGACCACGGCCAGGAGATGAGCGAGCGCCACGAGGAGGAGACGCGGCGGATGGAGGAGCGGATCGGCGAGCAGGAGGCGATGGCCCGCGCGGGCGAGCTGACGGCGGGCATCGCGCACGAGGTGCGCAACGGGCTCGGGACGATCGTGGGCTATGCGCGCCTCGTCGAGCGCGGCGAGGGCGGCGCGGCGCCGCCCCTGGCCCGCGCCATCCTCGACGAGTGCGGGACGCTCGAGACGGTCGTGCGGCGCTTCACCGATTTCGTGAAGCTCGAGCGGCTCCAGCTCGCCGACACCGACCTCTCGCGGCTCTCGGCCCGTGTCGTGGCGCGCGAGCAGCGGGGGCACGACGACGTCCACGCGCGCCTCGTCGGCCTCGACCGACCGCTCGTGGTGCGCGCCGACGAGGAGCTGCTCGAGCGGGCGCTCGAGAACCTCGTCCGGAACGCGGTCCAGGCCGCCGCCGCAGGCGGCGGGCACGTCGAGGTCACGGGGTTCAGTAGCGGGCAGGACCTCGGGCTCCACATCGAGGACGACGGGCCCGGCTTCGCGGCGGACCATCCCGGGGAGGTCCGGCCGTTCTACACGACGCGGCCGGGCGGGCTGGGGCTGGGCCTGCCGCTCGCCCGCAAGATCGTTCTCCTCCACGGCGGCGAGCTGTCGCTCGAGCGCCGCGAGCCGACGGGCGCCCGCGTCACCCTGCGGCTGACGTCGGGCGGCCCGGCGCAAGTGACCGGATCGTTACCGAAGGTAGCGGACACGGCGGCTCAGCCGAGGTGAGGTGAGGACGGAGGTTTCGTTATGTTGTTGACTGGAAACAGAGTCGAGAGACAGTGCCCGCGTGGAACGCGGCTTGCTCATGGGGGAGTGCCATGGTGTACGACTCGCAGGTGAAAGGGCGCCGGGATGGGGGGTTCAGCCTCATCGAGTTGCTGATCGTCATGGCCATCATCTCGATCATGGCGGCCGTGGCGCTCCCGAACATCGGCCAGTACATCCGCAACTACAAGATCAAGGGGGCGGCGCAGGCGGTCGCCGGCCAGCTCCAGTCGGCCCGGAGCAAGGCGATCATGACCAACACGGACAACGGCGTTTCGTTCGTGGCGGTCGACGCCGACAGCTACCGCTGGATCCAGGAGGATCTCGTGGTGGCGGAGCAGCTCGGCCCGCTCACGGACCTGCCGCTGGGGATCCGCTTCGTGGCCTCCGCAACGGCCAGCGCCGGGCCCTCGCTGCGCTTCCAGCGGCTCGGCGGCTTTTGCAATCCCGCGGCGGCGGGGCTGTGCGCGGTGGCCGCGGCGCCGGTATGCGTCGGGCCCGAGCTCGCCGCTCGCTGCAGCCGTGAGCCCCTGGGCGCCTTCGTCGGTACCGAAGCGGGCGGCGGAATGCTGATCACGCTGCTCGAGGAGACCACCGGTCTCCGGAGGGCGGTGCAGATCGCCCCGGGCGGCCGCGTGCTGGCTCAGGAAAGGTGGACGCCATGAACGCCTCAACCGAGCACGACTCCCGGCGCGGAGCGGAGGCCGGCTTCACGCTGGTCGAAGCGCTGGTCGCGATCGTGGTGCTGGTCTTCGGGCTGATGGCCGTCACCAACCTGCTGCTGGTGGCCGCAAGCTCGAATACCGTCGCCAACCAGGGCACCGCGGCGGTGACCGCGGCCACGAGTGCGATGGACTTCCTCAGGGTGACCTCGTTCGATGCGCTGGCGGCCGCCGCTCCGGGCGGGACACCGTTCGACGCGAACGACGGCGGGCTCGATTGCGACGCTCCGGCGCTCGTGCTCACCGACTTCCATTGCTCCAGCACGCTGCCCGGGGTCGGGACGGTCCACACCCACTGGTACGTCACGGCGATGGCCGACCCGCGGCTCCTGTTCCTGCGCGTTCAGTCCGAGGGGACCGGGGCGCTCGCCGCCGCCCGCTCGCGCGCGGAGTTCACCACCTTCCGCTCCTGCACCAACGACGACCCGACCACCGGTCTGTGCCCGGTCGCCCCGTGAGGACCGAAATGAACAACCAACGCGGGTTCTCTCTCGTCGAGCTGATCGTGGCGATGACGGTCACGCTAATCGTCAGCTCGGCGATCTACGGGCTGCTCACCTCCGGCGGCAACGCGTTCCGCCGCGAGCCCGAGCTGGCCGACCGCCAGCAGAACATCCGCGCGGCGATGGACCTGATCGCGCGCGACGTGTTCGGGGCGGGCGCGGCGCTCAGCACCTTCTCGCAGGTGTTCACGGGCGCGGATCCCGCCATCGGGTGCCCCGGCGGCCTCAACAGCTGCGGCCAGCCGGGCACCATGGGGCCCGGGGCCGCGGCTGCCCGCGGGGACGACGAGGACACGGACGTGCTCGAGATCCTGAGCACCGACGAGCAGTGTCCGCAGCTGGCGGTGTGCAACGCGGCGCCGATCCCCGGTATCAACCCCGGAGTTTTCGTGACGCAGGAGAGCCTGCCGCAGTGTCTGCCGGTCCCCGGCCTGATCGCGATGGTCGCCGATACCACGTTCACCATCGTGGCGGCCACAGCCTCCGGGGGGGCGGCGACCTGTACGGTTGGGGGGGCGTCGCCGCCGAACGCGAACCTGACGCTCTCGGCGACGCTCCCGCCGTGGGTGGGAGCGGGCTTCAGCGCCGCCAACCCGAATCCGGGGGCGGCCAACACGGTCTACATGTATCGCGCCCGTATCGTGCGCTACCGGGTATCGCCGAGCCTCGACCCGACCGACCCGGGGCCGGCGCTCTGGCGTACCGAGAGCGGACACTACTTCCCCAACGGCGGCGTGGCCCCCGAGCCTGGGACGCCCCTCTTCGCGGCTGCCACCTCACCGTGGCAGATGGTCGCGCGGGGCATCGAGGACATGCAGATCGAGTACCTCGACGGAACCGGCGTCTGGGCGAACTCGCCTCCACTCTCGGTTCCAGGCTCCTGGGACTCGATCGTACGCCGGGTCCGCATCTCGCTCTCCGCGCGGGCGAGCGCCGCGAACCTCCAGGGCGCGACCACCGTCGCCGGCGGCCCGGACGCGGTGCGCGGCCAGCTCGCGACGGTCATCACGCCGCGAGCGGCCTTCCAGGAGCTGCAGATGTGCCTGACGGCCGCCCCAGCGTGCCCGGCGGCGAGCCACATTCAATGAGGTCCATGGCCATGAATGACCGTAGACAGGAAAGACAGACGGAAGAGCGAGGCTTCGCCCTGATCCTCGCGATTCTCTCGCTGATGCTGCTGACGTTCCTGGGGCTGACGCTCGCGACGACGACGTCGACCGAGCTCCAGATCGCCACCAACTACCGCTGGAGCCAGCAGGCGCTTTACAACGCCGAGGCCGGTCTCGAGGCGGCGCGCATCGTGCTGAGCAACGAGGCCGACACGGCGACCCAATGGACGGCGCTGCTGCCCACCGAGCGCCCGGGCACCTGGCTCCAAGGCGCGGCGCCGCTACCGCTCGACGCCACGGTCGGCCGGGACTTCTACAAGTCGGCCTGCGACGACAGGGCGGGAGTCGGCTACGGGAAGGTGCTGGCCGACGCGGTGACGCGGTACGAGAACGTCGGGGTATTCCCGACGCTCCTCGGCGAAGCGCTCAACGGGGCCTTCACGATCTGGGTTCGGCGCGGGGTGTCGGTCACGAACGCGGGCCTTTACTCGGACGACACGCGCGAGGACACGCTCGTGATCGTGGCGGAGGGTATCGCGCCCTACATGGGGCCGGGTGACGCCTTCACGCGGGCGCGCCAGGCCACCCGCGTCCTCGAGACCCGCTTCACGCTGTCCCTGGCGGGGAAGGGCGATCCGTGCGGGATCGGCAAGCAGCAGGGACAGGAGGGCGGCTCGCCGATGGGGGAGAACTACAACCCCTGCGCGGACATCAATGACGGCGCGACGGGCAGTCTCTCGAACCAGTTCAGCGGTCCGGACTCCGGTGGCCTCAAGGGCACGGGCGTCCAGTAAGGGAGGCCGCCATGTCCACTGAACCGCTCGTGCGCGACGCATCCCTCAAGGAAGGAAGAGTCATGAAGACGCGAAGGGCTTCGGGCATGAGGCTTTTGGCCTACGCCACGGCTGTGGCGCTGGCGTTCGCTCTCACGGGCGACCGCAGCTTGGCCATCGGCGTTCCGGCGGCGGTCTACGGCCAGGACCCGCTCGAGGTGCTCGAGCTCAAGGTGCGGCCGAACGTTTTGGTGGTCCTGGACAGCTCCGGCTCGATGCAGGAGACGCTGCAGTACCCCGCGGCGAACACCCATGACATGCGCTCGGGAGACCACCCGCGCTCGAAGATGCGCCTCGCCAAGGAAGTGCTGCGCCGCGTGATCGCGAACAACGAGTCCAAGGTCAGCTTCCTGTTCGGGCAGTACACGCAAGTCGGGTCCGGCGCGCAGAACACCGGAGCCGGCGCCCACCGCTTCGGGTACGCGTCCAACAACGACGTCGACATGGCCGGCTTCCCGTCGATGACCGCGACCGAGCTGACGGTCCGGGGGGACATCCCTGCGAACAACCGCGGTCTCCAGTCCTGGCAGGACATCCGGATTGGTTGGAACACGATCTATTACCAGGAGGACCAGGCGGGCGCGGATCCCGTGTGCACCGCCGTCCTCGCGGGGCCGTTCCCGAAGTTCTACCCGACCGACATCGCCTTTCGCACGGCTGTCGCGGCGGCCATGAACACCGCCACGTGCACCCCCGCCCGCACCGCCGGGTTCAACGTCTACTCCCTCGCCTACAACGCCGCCGCCGGCTCGTTCACCTTCAACCGGACCGGCACGCGTAACTTCGCCATGCTCTGGGCCCAGACGCCGAACAACATCCGCGGCGCGCTCGGTCTGCCCACGGCCGGCAGCACCGGGCTTGCGGCCTCCCAGACGTCGGGCAACAGCTACAATCTGCTGTATCGCGGCAACACAGTCACCAACTCCGGGACCGGATTGGGGGCCGGAACCGGAGTGCCCGGCACGCCCAACGCCCCCTGGAAGTTCACCGAGGCGCTCGATCCCGACGGGCCGGCCGGCCCGCTGGCCTCGCGGGTCGTGACGTTCTACAACTTGCGGGCGGGCCGGTTCTTCAACGGCGAGACCGTGAAGGTGCTCGCGAACGGCACGATCTGCGACATGCTCTACCCGACGCCGCCCCTGCCGACGCCCCTGCCCGAGCTCTACCTCCAGGAGGTGTCCGCGTGCGGCGGGCCCGACGTCGGCGCGCGCGTGAGCTTCGGATGGGGCGGCGCTCTGTTCGGAGGCAACGGCGTCTCGTGCAACGGGTTCTCGGCCAAGGTGCCGCTCATCCCGTGCGACGTGCAGAGCCCGCCGGCTCCCACCCAGGTCTCGACGACCAGTCCTTATCTCGACTACGAGTTCACCTTCGCGGCCGGAATCCCACAGAACTACGTCGAATCGCAGAACGGTGCGTGGACGGCGACGACGGTGCCGCTCAACACCCCCCCGGCCAAGGCCAACGGAGCGACCCCGATCGCCAACTCGCTCCGGGACATCAAGACGCTCTTCGGGACCAGCACCACGACCGGCCTCTGGGGCGCCGGTCAGGCCGGGGCGACCGTGATGGCCGGGCCACCGCCCTACCAGCTCGACCCGATCAGAAACCACAAGAACCCGAAGGAGAAGACGATCGTCCTCTTCGTGACGGACGGTGACGACACGTGCGCTGGCCAGGGTGACAACGACCGCAACGCGCTCGCTGCCGCCTACCGGGCGGAGCTGCTCTACAACCGGATCGAGGCCGCCGAGCCGGCCTCTTCGGTCCAGACCTACGTGATCGGGTTCGGCAACGGCGCCGCGCCTTACCGCCTCGACTGGATCGCCTGGGGCGGCAGCGGCCTGGGGGCCGCCACGACGCCCACGGCCGTCAGCAACAACACGGTCCGCTGGACGCCGGCGTTCGCTGGCAGCTACTTCGCGGACTGCCGCGTCGGCTCACAGTGCGAGAGCATCAACAACGCCCTGAAGCCGCTGAAGGCGACGTGCCCGACCTGCCAGGACGCCCTGATTGCGCCGGACCCCAACACGCTCGCTTCGCAGCTCCAGTCGATCATCGACCAGGGCGCTTCGGACGGCGAGTTCTCCGCCCAGCAGTCGATCACGGAGTCGGTCTTCGAGTACCTCGACCCCGCCCAGCTCCTGGGCACCCCCCCGAAGGCATACGACCCCTTGGACCCCAAGCTCCGTTACGGGGCGCTCGCACCCACGCGCTTCGTCACGAGCTTCGCGCTTCCCGGGTTCAAGGGCCAGCTCAAGGCCTACCAGAACGACGGCGCGGGCGGCACGGTGCTCAAGTGGAGCGCCGGCGACAAGCTCTTCAACCTGGTGTCCACGGCGATGGCCGCGTGCAACACGACGGCCCAGGGCGGCGGCTCGGGCCAGTGCGTCTTCTCCCAACTCGCCGGAGCGGGCACGGGAGCCATAAGGCGGCGCATCTACACGACCGACCGCAACGGCGTCTTCCCGTTCACGCCGGACACGCTGATCGGCGCCAGCACGGGAGCGACACCCTCCAACCGTCTGACGCTCTGGCCGCCACCGGCGACCGTGGCGCCGAACGACTACGCGACGGAGGGGGTGCTCGACGTGGAGCTGGGGCTGCCGCCCGACACCTCGGCGACCCCCGCGACCGACTTCGCGGACCTGCGGAACCGCTTCAAGGCCTGTGCCGGAAGCAGCCTGCCTGCCTCCTGCGGCAGCGCGACGCCGCTCGTGCAGATGCAGGCCGCACGCCGCGAAGCCCGGGACCTGATGCTGGCGTTCATGGCCGGTGGCGCCCCCGTGCAGCTCGCCACCGGCTTGAGGCGGACCACCGCACCGGTCGGTACGAGCCCTACGGGGTCGCTCGTGTTCACGGCGCGACCGTCGATCCTCGGAGACTCGCAGTTCGCCACCGCCGCGGTCGTGACACCGCCCCAGCTGGAGAAGCCTGTGTCCTACGTCGACGAGTACGAGCTTTATACCCTGGGGCCTCGCGTGAGCGGCGAAAACCCCGGAGATAGCTCCCAGATCAAGGAAGGCGTCGGGCTCGCGGCGCCCGACGACGACTCTAGCCCTCTCACTCCCGCAAGTCTCGAGCCGGTGATGACCGTGGCCTATCTGCCGGCCAACGACATGCTGCACGCGTTCCGGGCCGGACCCAACGTCGTGAGCAGCTCCTGCACGAGCTTCGGCCCCGCCGCGGGCCCCCCCGCGCCGCCCGACGACCGGATCACGATGAACGCGACCCGCGACTGCGGAGGCGAGGAGCTCTGGGGCTTCGTCCCCTACGACCAGCTCGGAGTGCTCCGGCTGCGGTTCCTGAACGAGCCGCAGGGACGCAGCAACCACGTGTACATGATCGCCCGCGGGATTCGCTTCGGGGACGTGTTCGTTCCCGGCACCGTGACGAGGAACCTCGCCGGCGCTCCGCCACCCACGATGGACGGCGTCTGGCGGCGGGTGCTCTACTTCGGTCGGGGCATCGGGGGCAAGCACGTCACCGCTCTGGACGTGACGGGGCCGGCGACCTACACGGAACGGGCGAGCAACACGATTGGACCGATTCCGCTGTGGAACCGCGGAAACCCCGACACCCAGGACGGGCTCGCGACCGGCACGAACAACGGCTTCGGCGCCTCCGCCGTCTCGGACCGCGCCGCCTATGCCAAGATGGGCGAGACCTGGTCGATCCCCACTCTGGCCTACGTCAACAGGCTGAGGGACAACCCCATCTACCAGACGCCCCGCAGCCCGACCGGCATCGACTTCGCCATCTTCATGGGGTCGGGCTATGGCGCACCCGGGGAGGGCACGACGCACTACGCGCTCGATGCCCTTTCCGGAGACGTCGTGGCCGCCGTCGACGTGGGCTCGAGGGCCGGATTCACGGATTACCCGAACGCGCTCGTCGCCAACTCGGTGAGCTTCAACCGCGTGATCGATGGCACCTACATCCTGAAGAACCTCCATCCGTGGACCTACGCGAGCTCGCGCGTCTACATCGGAGATCTCCACGGCCGGCTCTGGAAGTTCCTGACCTCGGAACCGAACGTGGCCATCCCGGCGGCGGACCTGGGCGTGGGCCAGGCCGTGGCCACGGCCGTGGCGCTCATCCCCAGCAAGGAGGACCCCAACTCGACCGAGGGGCCGTTCGTGTTCGTCACCTCGGGAGCGGACCGGCGCGCGGCCGGCCCGTTCCGCAACTTCACGTTCGTCGACAAGGGCACGGACGTCGATTCCACGGTGGGAGCGCCTTCGACGGACGACGGCGTGACGACCTTCGCTCCGGTGATCAAGCAGTTCGCGCGAACCTTCGACCAGGGCACCCCCGAAGCGAACTGCGGCTACACGACGGAAGCCGTGTTCCGGGGCACGGTCCAGCCCGCGGGCGCGTTCGAGTGCACGGGCGCGATCACGGGCGGCAAGTGCGATTCGATCGTGTTGTGGCGCGTGTTCTTCGCGGGCACCCGCCTCAGCCTGCCCAACACCAAGTTCGCGCCGCCGACGAAGCTGGCGTGCGGCACCGGGCAATACCCCTGCCGCTCGCAGTTCGACTCGATCATCTACGCGCTTGGGGCCGTGAGCGGCGCGGCGGCCTACGACCTGAATGCGGCCGGAGACGATGCGTACCGTGTCTTCCGCGACAGCCGGATCGCGGCCATCACGGTGGGGGCCGACCCCGATCCCGCGCGCGGCGGCAGCAGCCTCATTGCGGACGAGGGGCTGATCAAGGGGATCCCGAAGCCGCCTCCGCCGCGAGGCGTTCCGCCGACTGCGTCCACGGCCACGGCCAATGTGACGATGAAGCGCGAGGCCGGACAGCCGGCTCCGGCGATCCGCTACGGCTCGACGGTCTGCCAGTAGGCCTTTCCACGGGCCCGGTCCAACAGGACCGGGCCCGTTTCTGTTTCGGCGCATCCGTCCAGGCGGTCGTCAGCACCCCTGAGGTCTGGGTCCGCATCTCTGGGCCGGGCGGGCGCAACGAGGCTCACGGCCTGATACTGAGCTTCCTCGAGCTGGGGGCCCGTCCATCCAGCCCCCCGGGGGTCGCTGGGGTAGAGGCTTGGATGGCTTTACTTAATGCTTCACTGGAGGTTGGGGTGGGTGTACCCTAATGGCCATGAAGGGCACGAAGGCGGTTGTCTGTCCCAAGTGCGGGGCGCTCAACAGGCCGACCTGGGAGTTCTGCGCCCGTTGCAACGAGCCGCTCGAGGGCGCGATCGCCGTCGACGAGTCGGTCGGCCCCGCGACCGCCGCCGAGGCCGAGCCCGGCGTCTCTTCGGCGCCCGCGAACACGATCGCGCTCGCGGGCCTGCTGGCCCTGGTGATCGTCGGCGCGGCCGCGTGGCGCGCATTCTCGAGCGCGCCCTCCGTGGGCGCCCCCGATCCCTCGGTCTTCACGATCGGCACCGAGCCCGCCGAGCTGCCGAAGGCCTCTCCGCCTGCCGCGCCCGGGGCTGTCGACTACGACAACGGGAGGCGCGCCCTCAACGCGGGCGATCTGTCCGGGGCCGTCGCGCGTCTCGGCGCAGCGGTCGCCGCCGACCCCACGAAAGCCGAGTATCGGAACGTGTACGGTCACGCGCTGTGGCGCAGCGGCGACCGCGACGGGGCGCTCGCGGCCCACGCCGAGGCCGCGCGCCTCGATCCGCGCCTGCAGATGCAGTACGCGCGTTCGCTCGACGTGGCGGGCCGCAGCGCCGAGGCGGTGGCGCAGTACGAGCGTATCCTGGCGAGGAACCCAAAGGCCGCGACCGTCAACGAGGACCTCGGGCGGCTCCTGTTCCGCAGCGGCGACTACACGGGCGCCGCCGCACACCTGCAAAGCGCCGTCCAGTCCCGCCCGGACGACCCCGTGCTCCAGCAGGAGCTCGCCTACTCTCTGGACCAGGCGGGCGACCGCGCGCAGGCCGCGGCGGCCTACCGCAAGGTTCTGGAGAAAGCCCCTGAAGCGGTGATCAGCCGCTCCCTGCTCGCCGACAACCTCGTCGACCAGGGCAAGAAGCAGGAAGCCCTGGCCGTGCTGCGGGAGGGCCTGCGGGCCCAGCCGGAGGCGCCGCTGCTCCAGCGTCAGATGGGGAGCGTGCTCGAGCGCTCGGGCCGGCCCAGGGACGCCGCCGCGGCCTATCGCGCCTACGCCGGGCTCGCGCCGAACGCGCCGGATGCCAAGGATCTGCTCGCGCGAGCCGCGCGTCTGGCCTCTGCGGGAGGAAGGCCATGAGCGCGTGGCGAATCGCGGCGGCGTTGGGCCTTCTGGGTTTCGTGGGCGTGGCGCCACTGGCCGCGCAGGGGCTCGGCGACCTCGCCGCTCGCGAGCGGGCGAAGCGCACCCAGACGAAGAAGCCCGAGGCCAAGGTGTTCACCAACGACGATCTCGACGCGGGCAAGCCGCCCGGCGCCAAGAGCGAGACCGATGCGGCCTCGGCCGCCCCCCCGCCCGAGAGCCAAGCCGCCGCGCCGGCAGAGCTTCCCCCCGTCGACGAGCGCCAGCAGCAGGAGCGCGCCTACCTCGATGCGATCCGGGCCGCCCAGGCCGAGCTGCGCGGCGCCGAGAACCGGATTCGTGAGCTGTCGGCCAAGCTCAACCCGATGAGCACCACCTACATCTACGGATCCGGCGGCAGCAACGACGCCAACGAGGAGCTGCGCGTGCGCGAGGAGCTGCGCCAGGCCGAACCGCAGCTGCTCGCCGCGCGGCAGGCGGTCGCGACCGCGAACCAGAACCTCCAGGACTTCCGCCAGGGCCGCCCCGTCGGTTCGTCCGACTCCGACCGTTAGCGAGCCGACCGGACCCGCTTGGCAGACATCCTGATCGTCGAGGACAAGGAGTCGCTCCGCACGATGCTGCGGACGACTCTCCAGTCCAGGGGTTATGCGGTCGACGAGGCGGGCGACGCCTACGAGGCCCGCCGCCGGCTTCAGGGTTTCCGCTACCTGGTGGTGCTCACCGACCTGAAGCTGCCCGCCGGAAGCGGCCTCGACGTGCTGCAGGCGGCCCGCGAGGCCGACGCCGACACGCCGGTCGTGGTCATGACGGCCTTCGGCACGGTCGAGGAGGCCGTCCGCGCGATGAAGCAGGGCGCCGCCGACTTCCTGACGAAGCCCGTCGACACCGACCACCTGCTGCTGCTGCTCGACCGGGCGGTCGAGGGCCGGCGCGTCGCGACCGAGCTGGTGCTGCTCAAGGAGGAGTACCAGCGGCGCTTCGGACTGCCGCGCGTGCTCGGCGAGGACCCCGCGCTCAAGGAGGCGATGCTCGCGTTGCAGCGCGCCGCCGGCACCGACGCCACGGTGCTGCTGCTCGGCGAGAGCGGCACCGGCAAGGAGCTGATGAGCCGCGCGCTGCACCAGCTCTCCGCGCGGGCGAAGGGTCCCTTCGTCGCGATCAACTGCGCGGCGATCCCCGACAACCTGCTCGAGAACGAGCTGTTCGGCCACGAGAAGGGCGCCTTCACCGGGGCCACCGGGCGCAAGGTCGGCAAGGCCGAGCTCGCGCACCGCGGCACGCTGTTCCTCGACGAGATCGGCGACATGCCGCTGCCGCTGCAGGGCAAGATCCTGCGGCTCGTCCAGGAGCGGCAGTTCGAGCGGGTGGGGGGGCTCCAGACGCTGAGCGTCGACGTGCGGGTGGTGGCCGCCACGAACCGCGACCTGCGCGTCCTCGTGGAGGAGAAGCTGTTCCGCGAGGACCTGTTCTTCCGCCTGTCGGTGATGCCGATCGAGATCCCGCCGCTGCGCAGGCGCCGCCGCGACGTGCCGCTCTTGGCCGAGGACTTCCTGCAGCGCTTCGCGCGCGAGATGGGCCGGAAGGACCTGCGCCTCTCGGAGGAGGCGAAGCGCGCGCTCGCCGCGCATTCCTGGCCGGGCAACGTCCGCGAGCTGCAGAACTGCCTCGAGCGCGCCGCGATCCTGTGCGACGGCACGACGATCGAGCCCGCCCACCTGCGGCTCGAGCCCGGCCTGCGCACAGGTCCCACGCTCGCCGACGTGGTGGACCTCTCGGGGCCGCTCGCCGAGGTCAGGGAGCGGGCGGCCGCCCGTGCCGAGGAAGAGGCGATCGCGCTCGCGCTGCGCGACTCCGCGGGCGACCGCACGGCGGCGGCCGAGCGGCTCGGCGTGAGCCTCTCGACGCTCAACCGGCGGCTGCGCGCCGCCGAGGAGAACTGAATCTCAGCCGGCGCTACTCGGCCTTCTTCCACTTGGTCCGCTGGCTCGCCACGAGCGTGCGCTTGCGCAGCCGGATCGCCTGGGGCGTCACCTCCACGAGCTCGTCCTGCGCGATGAACTCGAGCGCCTGCTCCAGGTTGAGCTGGCGGTGCGGCGTCAGCCGGATCGCCTCGTCGGCCGTGGAGGCGCGCATGTTGGTGAGCTTCTTCGGCTTCGTGACGTTGACGTCCATGTCGTCGGAGCGCGCGTTCTCGCCCACCAGCATGCCCTCGTAGACGGCGATGCCCGGGCCGACGAGGAGCTCGCCCCGGTCCTCGAGGTGGGAGAGCGCGTAGGCCGTCGTTTCGCCCGCGCGGTCGGCCACCAGCACGCCGGTCTGGCGGTGCTTGATCTCGCCCTGCCACTCGACCCAGCCCTCGAGCAGGCTGTTCATCACCGCCGTGCCGCGCGTGTCGGTCAGGAGCTCGGTGCGCACCCCGATCAGCCCGCGCGTCGGGACCTGGAAATCGAGCCGCACCCGCCCCGAGCCGTGGTTCACCATCTTCGACATCTTGCCCTTGCGCAATGCCATCTTCTCGAGGATCACGCCCATGTACGTCTCGGGCAGGTCGATGCTGAACAGCTCCTGCGGCTCGCGCCGGACGCCGCCTTCCGTGCGGGTGAGCACCTCGGGGTTCGAGATCGCGAGCTCGAACCCTTCGCGGCGCATGGTCTCGATCAGGATCGCGAGCTGCAGCTCGCCGCGCCCCAGCACCTTGAACGCGTCGGCCGAAGCCGTGGGCTCGACACGGATCGAGACGTTCGTGAGCAGCTCCTTCTCGAGCCTGTCCTTGATGTTGCGCGAGGTGACGAAGCGGCCCTCTTTGCCCGCGAAGGGCGAGGTGTTCACGGAGAACACCATCGAGATCGTCGGCTCGTCGATGTGCAGCGGCGGCAGCGGCCGCGGCTCCGTCGCCGAGGTCACGGTCTCGCCGATCTCGATGCCCTCGAAGCCGGCGAGCGCCACGATTTCGCCGCAGGCGGCCGCGTCGGCATCCATGCGCTTCAGGCCGTCGAAGACGAACAGCTTCGTGACGCGGGTCGTCAATAGCCGGCCGTCGCGTTTCGCGACGGCCACCGTGTCGCCGACGCTGACCGTTCCCGAGAACACCCGCCCGATCGCGAGCCGGCCCAAGTAGTCGCTGTAGTCGAGGTTGGCGATCAAGAGCTGCAGCACATCGGCGGCGGAGCCGGACGGCGCCGGGACCGCGGACACGAGCGCGTCGAAGAGCGGCCGGAGGTCCGTGCCGGGCCCGGCGGGCTCGAGCCGCGCGAAGCCCTGCTTGGCGTTCGTGTAGACGACGGGGAAGTCGAGCTGGTCCTCGGTGGCGTCGAGGTCGATGAAGAGGTCGTACACCTCGTTCAGCACCTCCTGCGGGCGCGCGTCGGAGCGATCGATCTTGTTGATCACCACCACCGGGGGCAGCCGCGCCTCGAGCGCCTTCCTGAGCACGTAGCGCGTCTGCGGCAGCGGGCCTTCGGACGCGTCGACCAGCAGCAGCACGCCGTCGACCATCTTGAGCGCGCGCTCGACCTCGCCGCCGAAGTCGGCGTGGCCCGGCGTATCGACGATGTTGATCTTGGTCTCGCCGTAGTGCACGGCCGTGTTCTTCGCGAGGATCGTGATCCCGCGCTCGCGCTCGAGGTCGTTCGAGTCCATCACGCGCTCGCGCACTTCCTGGTTGGCACGGAAGACTCCGCTCTGGCGCAGCAGGGCGTCGACGAGCGTCGTCTTGCCGTGGTCGACGTGGGCGATGATGGCGACGTTGCGCAGCTCGGTCAATCGCGTCTCGCTGAAGTCATCTTACCAGTCTAACGCGGCCTCTCGACACCGGCCAACCCGGCGCTCGCAGCTCAGCTCGCGTCTTGGCCGCGATTCTCGAGCGCCAGGCGTGCGGCCGCGAGCGACTCGGGCGTGTCGATGTCCACCAGGCAATCGGGGCCGGCCGGAACGTGGACCACCCACTCGGGGTAGGCCGCGAGGACCGTGCGGGCTCCGCCCGTGGGCGGCGCGGCGCGCAAGGCCGGGAAGGCCACGCGCGCGAAGCCGGCCGGGTGCCCGCGCCGTTCCGCGTGGCTCGGGACGGCGATGATCGCGCCTGCGGCGAGTGCCTCGAGCACGGCGGTCACCGTGGCCGGGGCTACGAGCGGGTTGTCGACCGGGTGGACGAGGACGGCGTCGGCCCCGAGCGCCTCTGCAGCATCCAATCCGGCCCAGACCGAGGTCAGCATGCCCAGGGCGTGGCGTTCGTTCACGACGACGGTGATTCCCGGCGGCGGGCCGACCTCCGAAGCGACGCGCTCGGCCTCCGCTCCGACCACGACGATGCAGGCCGCGATGTCCGCACGGTCGAAGAGACGCGCGACCGTGGAGACGAAGCTCGAACCGCGGAGCCGCACGAGCGCCTTCGGCCCTCCCATGCGTCGGCCCTCGCCGGCCGCGAGCACGATCGCCGCGACGCGCATGCATGATTGAAGCACGCTTGCGCGTTGACGGCCTCTCGAAGCGGCCCGTATGATGCCGGGGCACAGGGCACGGGTCCGGTTCGGAGGAGACAGCGATGGCCCAGAGGCACTTCCTCTCGCTCAAGGACTGGTCACGGGACGAGATCGAGCTGCTGTTCGAGCAGGCGGCAGCGATCAAGGCCAGCCCGGACAGCTACGCGAGCGCGCTCGCCGGCCAGTCGCTCGCGATGATCTTCCAGAAGCCCTCGACGCGCACGCGCGTCTCGTTCGAGGTGGGCATGCACCAGCTCGGCGGCCGCGCGCTCTTCCTGAGCAGTCACGACGTCCAGCTCGACCGGGGTGAGACGATCGCCGACACGGCGCGCGTGCTGTCACGCTACGTGCAGGGGATCATGGCCCGCGTCTACGCGCACCAGGACATCCTCGACCTGGCGCGCCACGGCTCGGTGCCGGTGATCAACGGCCTCTCGGACCTGCTGCACCCCTGCCAGGCGCTCGCGGATTACTTCACGCTTCGCGAGCGGCGCGGCGGCCTCGCGGGGCTGAAGCTCGCGTATGTCGGCGACGGCAACAACGTGGCGCACGAGCTGATGTTCGGCGCGGTCAAGCTGAGTCTGCACTTCAGCATCGGCTGCCCGAAGGGCTACGAGCCGAACCCGCTGATCTTCAAGAGCGCGGTGCGTGAGGCACAGAAGCTCGGCTCGCCGATCCCGGAGGTGAGCGCGGATCCCTACGAGGCCGTCTCCGGCGCCGACGTCGTGTACACCGACGCGTGGACCTCGATGGGGCAGGAGGCGGAAGCCCAGGCACGGCTCGCGGCCTTCCAGGGCTTCCAGGTGACGCCCGAGATGCTGGCCGCGGCGGGGCCGGACGTGATGTTCATGCACTGCCTGCCGGCCCATCGTGGCGAGGAAGTGGCGGCCGAGGTGATCGACGGCCCGCAGTCGGTCGTCTTCGACGAGGCCGAGAACCGGCTGCACGTCCAGAAGGCCGTGCTGGTCACGCTCTTGGGCCAGAGCTCCGACGAATAGGCGCCTCGCGTCCCGCCATCACGCGCAGCGCACGCGTGATCTCGGCCCGTCTGACGTCGTCGCGGACCACGACTCGGCCGATCGCTGTGGGGAGCACGAAAGGGACGCGCCCGGCGCGGGCCTTCTTGTCGTGCGAGATCGCCTCCAGGATGCGGGGTGGCTTCAGGTCCGAAACCCGCGGCCTCGCCCCCAGGTGATCGACGGCCGCCGCGATCGCGTCGTACGCGGTCTCGGGCAGCAAGCCGCGATCGCGCGCGATCCAGGCGGCGCCGATGAGCCCCCAGCCGACCGCCTCGCCGTGCGTGAAGCGCCGGTAGCCGGTCGCCGCCTCGACGGCGTGGCCGATCGTGTGGCCCAGGTTCAGCACGTGGCGCCGGCTGCCTTCGCGCTCGTCGCACTCGACGATCTCGGCCTTGATCCGGCAGGCCGTGGCGATCGCGTTGTCGACTTCCCGGCGCTCCCAGCCCTGGAGAGCGAAGGGCGCCCGCCGCAGGCACTCGAAGAGGGCGCCGTCGCCGAGGATGGCGCACTTCAAGATCTCGTACGCGCCCGAGCGGAACTCGCGGGCCGGCAGCGTCGCCAGGAACGCGGGATCGATCACGACCGCGCGCGGCTGGTGGAAGGCGCCGACCATGTTCTTGGCCTGCGCGTGGTTGATGCCCACTTTGCCGCCGATCGAGCTGTCGACCATGGCGAGCAGCGTCGTCGGGATACCCACCCAGTCGACACCGCGCATCCATGTCGCCGCGGCGAAGCCCCCGAGGTCGCCCACCACCCCGCCCCCGAGGGCCACGACCAGCCCGTCGCGGCCGAGCCGGGCTTCCAGGAAGGCGTCGTAGACCGCCTCGAGCGTGCGGCGGCCCTTGAAACGCTCGCCGTCCGGGACAAGGCACACGTGGAGCGGTCCGAGCGCACGCAGAGGACGTTCGAGCTTCGCGCGGTGGCGTCCAAAGACGCGCCGGCTCGCGACGACGACCGTCGTACGGCCGCGGAGGGGCTCGAGCAGGTCTGGCAAGAGTCGCGCGAGGCCGTGTCCGATCGAGATCGTGTAGCGGCGCGGCCCCAGCTCGACCGGGATCTCCAGCATGCCGCCGGAGCATAGCACCCCTATCGCAGCCAGCCGGGCAGCGCCCCGTCCCGTCGCGCGCGCTCCTCGAGATCGTCCTGGGTCTTCTGCGCGCGCCGCTCGACCGCGGCGAGCGAGGCTCGCAGCGACGTGACGGAGGTCGATCCCGACGAGGCGCGCCGGCGCCCGAAGACCTCGCTCTCCTTCGCCCGCTCGGAGATCCGTGCGCGCAGCTGCGCGGCGCGTTCCTCGAGCGCCCGCAGCCGCTCGCGCACGCGCGTCGCTTCCGAACGCCAGTAGTCCTCGCCCCGCCCGCGGCGCGGCGCTTCGGGCGATTCCGCGGGCGGGGCGTCGCCCGGCGTGACCGCCGGGACCGAGCTCACGCCGGTTTCCGCGGCGAACGGGTGGACGCGATCGAGGTCGGCGTTCGTGTAGACGCGAGCGGGCGGGCGCGCTGCGGGTCGCGGCGCCTCATCGGCCCCGGCCTCGACCGCCGCAGCGAGCAGCAGCGACAGGCGCATGGCCTGTCCCAGGTACGCGATCCGGACTGACATGGAAACATCGCCTTTCCGGGAGAGGAGGAGGAAAGGCGGCCCGCGAGGCCGGTACTGAAGCTATCAGGGAGTGTCCGGGCCGTCAAGAGGCGGTGCGGGGCCATCTGATAAACTCGCCGTTTCGAGCATTCCGATGATTCCTGACCTGCGCCTTTTTCCGTTCGCCGAGTACTGGCCCTTCTACGCGGGCTTTCTGCTGCTCGTGTTCGTACTGCTGGCCATCGATCTCGGGGTGTTTCACAGGAAGGCCCACGCCGTCTCGATCCGCGAGGCGGCCGGCTGGAGCGTCGTCTGGGTCACTCTGGCGCTACTCTTCAACGTCGCCTTCTACTGTTTCATGCGCTGGCGCTTCCCGCAGGATGCGCGGCTCATGGCGGTCCCGGGCTTCGATCCCGACAAGGCCGCGCTCCAGACGGCGCTCGAGTTCCTGGCCGGCTACGTCGTCGAGTACTCGCTTTCGGTCGACAACATCTTCGTGTTCGTGGTGGTGCTCGGCTACTTCGCCGTGCCGGCCGCCTACCAGCACCGGGTGCTGTTCTTCGGCATCCTGGGCGCGCTCGTCTCCCGCGCGATCTTCATAGCACTCGGGGCGCTGCTGCTGCGCTTCGAGTGGGTGGTATGGCTGTTCGGCGCGTTCCTGGTGGTCACCGGCGCCCGCATGATGTTCGGGAGCGAGCAGGGGCCGGTCGAGCCCCACGAGCGCTTCATCATTCGCAAGTTCCGGCAGTACATGCCGGTGACGGGCGGCTTCCACGGACAGCGCTTCTTCGTGAGCGAGGCCGGGCGGCTTTCCGCGACGCCGCTGTTCGTGGCGCTCTTGTTCCTGGAGATGACCGACATCGTGTTCGCGGTGGACTCGGTGCCCGCCATCTTCGGCCTGACCAAAGAGCCGTTCGTCGTCTTCACCTCGAACATCTTCGCGATCCTCGGCTTGCGCAACCTGTACTTCCTGCTGGCGGGCGCCGTCGACAAGTTCCACTACCTGAAGTACGGGCTCGGGATCGTGCTGGTGTTCGTAGGCGCCAAGATGACGCTGCTCAACAGGCTGTGGGATGGCCACTTTCCGATCACGTGGTCGCTCGCCATCATCGTCGGCACGATCGCCGCGTCGATCGCCGTTTCGCTCGTGTTTCCCCGGAAGCCCCAGGAGGGCGCCTAGCCGTCATGGAACAGGACCGCGTCTCGAAGGA
>Ga0247727_10003588_pt1 | contig 34071 bp, 25 predicted proteins | sample WisWelCaveWW1625_FD_202498 | JGI IMG/M metagenome (GOLD analysis project Ga0247727, IMG submission 202498) | Biofilm microbial communities from Wishing Well Cave, Virginia, United States - WW16-25 | ecosystem: Environmental > Aquatic > Deep subsurface > Groundwater > Cave microbial mat | place...
TGCACGACGGGCAGTTGTCGAGTACGGGCCAGCGACGGTGCACCAGAAATCCGATCCAGCCCGGCAGGCCGAGCAGCAGGACGAAGACGCTCCACGCGACAATCTCACTGCGGCTCAACGCGAAACGCACGCAGCGACGCAGACTGACCCACGCCAGGATCGCGCCGAGAAGATGCGCGCCGATGAGTGCGGGCCAAAAGTCCTCGACCCGCGGCGAGTCCGACGCCGCCGCAGGCGGCGCGTCCGGGGCAATACACGCCATCGTCGCGAAAAATGCGTCGAGCAACGCCGGTGATGGACAGAGACAAAGTGCGATCGCATTGGTCCACTCGAAACCCGAGAACGCCTCATCTCCGGTCTCGTACTTGAATTGTTGAAGATCGATCTCCTTCTTGCTCTCGACTGCACCATCCGGTTTGATCCGGTAGATCATGTCGCGCCGCTTGCCGGATCGGTCCTGCGCCCCGAGAACTTGCAGAAGCGCGTGGCTGTTATCGAGTTCGTACCATGAGAAATATGCGTTCTCCAGTTCAGCGGGAACGGGCACCGACCGCAATCTCGTCCCGTCCGGACCGAGCAAAATGACCTGCCCAGCGCCGCGAATCATAAGCCGATCTACGTCGAATCGACCGCGCTGGGCCGGACGGGGGATGATGCCGGCGGAAATGACCGGCAGCGCCGGATCATCGAACACCACGCGAACGGAACGACTCCGCAGGTCGACCTCGTACAGCCGGCGCTCTGCGATCATGTACACAACCCACTCGGAAAGCTGCCCGCTGGCCACCGTGGACCCGTACCACGCCGAGAGGCGCCACGGAGTCTCGAACCGCTCCGACTCGGGCACCGCGTCCGAACGAAAGCCGTTCGTGCCAATGAAACCGATGCGAGCATTCGTCGCCGTGTCATATCCAACAATGGTTGCCGAGCCGTCCCGCTTGCCGTCATGAACCAGGAACCACGCGGCCGCCTGTTGTTGCGGGTCATTCAGCGCCTGAACGCGTTGCGACCAAGTCATTCCCCACGGCGTCAGCGGATACGTCGCCGGGTTCCACAGACTCACGCTCGGCAGCCAGCCCGCGCCGGACGGCCAGCCAGAGTTGTCGGTGATAGTGACCTCTTCACCGTCCAACGTTCGGTAATTGTACGGCTGAAACACGCCGCCGGTGAACCGGTCGCGGGTGTAAGACTGAACGAGTGGCGCACCGTCGTCGCGAAACACAATGGTCTCTCCGAGGTGCGTCGGCTGTTTTGCGATCATCTCGCTTAGCATGACTCCCAGCAGAATCAGGGCGGTCATCCAAACGACCTCGAATCCCGCCGCGACCGTTCCCGCCAACGGCAACGGCGGCACTCCGCTCTTTCGTTTCGACATGTGCGCACTCCCCGATCAGAAATCGCGCGAGCGGGCCACGTGGCAAATGCTCGCCACGAGCAACCCGGTCGCCGCAACGAGCACGACGACCCCAAGCAGCGACGACGCTAGTGCGACGAATAGAAACACCACGACCAAGCCACCGCTCCCCGCCAGCGGCAAGAACCGCGAACCGAGCCACCGCGCCGGCCGAAGCCCGCTCAAGAACGCGCCGAGGTACACCAGCAGCATCGCGACGTACACCAAAACCGTCAGTTCCGTCATCGACCAGAAAAACGGCGACGCATGCGTGCCGGGCGTCGCCGCCCACGCGCCGTACACAAGAATCGGCACGCCCGAACAAACGGAATACACCGCGACACCCGCGAGCAACTTGGCACAAATCGCACCGCCGCGCGGCATCGGCAGGTGCAAGAGAAACGGATACGTGCCGCGAAGTTCCTCGCCGAGCGTCTGACGCAAGCCCAGGGCGATCGCCAGCAAGATCACCAAACAACCGTAGAACATCGTGAATTCAACGCTCAGAAACGGCAGCTCCGCCGAACGCCCCACCCATGAGTCGAATTGGGGCAAGTACGAAACGTGCGTCGCGATCTTCGTGACCGAGAGCACCAGTCCCAGCAACAGGGCGACGGCCGCGATGCCGCCAAGTTCACGAAGTTCTTTGAGTGCGATCGCTTTCCACATGGTCAGGTTCTCCGCCGAAAACGGGCAGCGGCCGTCGCTCGCGCCGCGTGTACGCAATGAACGCATCCTCCAGATTCAATTCCACAACTTCGTAGGACAGCGGCGAGAGCGATTCGACGAGCGTCGTGTGCCGGGCACTGAACCCGACGACGACGAGTTCCAACTCCGCGCCGTCGTGCCGGACGCTGAGCAACCCGTCGCACGCGGGCACCGCCGGCAGCCGGCCCGCGAATCGCGCGACGATCTTTCGCACCGACTGCTTGAAATGCGCGGCCGGGCAATCGACCCGCAACACGCCATCGTCGATGATGCCAATTCGGTCCGCCACGCGCTCGACATCACCCAAGATGTGCGAACTGAACAGAATCGTTCGGCCCGTTCGCTGGATGAGCTGAATCATCGATTCGAGAAAATCCCGCCGCACCACCGTGTCGAGGCCGAGCGTCGGGTCGTCGAGGATAAGCAACGCGGGATCGGATGCGACGGCCAGCGCGAGCGCCACCTGCGCCCGCTGGCCATTCGACAGCCGCCGCAGCTTCGCCTTTGCCGGCAGTTCGAAGTGGTCGAGAATTTGTTCCAAGAGCGGCTGGTTCCACGACGGATAAAACGCCCGCGTGAACCGGCCGATCTCGCCGACCGTCATCCACGGGTAGAGCGGATGTCCCTCGGCCAAGTACGCGATCCGCCGCCGCGTCGTGCCGCCGAGCGCGGTGATGTCCTCGCCCAACAACTCGGCCCGCCCGAAGTCCGGCTGCACCAGGCCGAGCAGCATCTTGATCGCCGTCGTCTTGCCCGCGCCGTTGCGGCCGAGCAGTCCGTACACGGTCCCGGCCGGCACGCGCAGACTGAGACAATTGACCGCCCGGCGGTTGCCGTAATATTTCGTGAGCCGCTCCGTCACGATCGCGTCGGGCATGACAGCACCTTTAATCAAAGGCTTCACGACCACTGAACTCATTCCGCGTTCCACTGAAACTGCTTCACGCCGTCACCCACCATTCGCTCAACCTCCTCCGCCGAGAATCCGAGATGGACGGCCTCCGTGAGAAAGTTCGCGAGCATTTCCGACAGCCGGTTCGCTCTCGCGCGGCGAGTCAGCTCGGCCTTCGGCTCCGCGACGAATACGCCGAGGCCCGGCCGCGTGTACAGAATCCCGTCACGCTCCAACTCCGCGTACACGCGCGCGACCGTGTTCGGGTTCACGACCAGCTTCTGCGAAAGCTGCCGCACGGAAGGCAGCCGCTCGTCCGGCCGCAGCTTGCCGCGCGCGACCCCCTCGCGTATCTGGTTCACCAACTGCTGATAAATCGGCAGCCGGCCTGACGTGTTGATCCAAAGCTCCATCGTTCGCCTCGTGGACTGTACCAGCAGTATTAGTACAGTCAGTACGGCGTGTCAAGGCCGACAAGTCAACCGTTGAAAGATTTTTCTGTCTGCCATTTTCCTGTGTTTGTTTGCCGGGCAGCGCGTCGCGTCGTCGGCGAGTTTTGCGTTATGCTGTTCACTCGTTGCCACGAGTACTCGATTCGCACGCGAAGGGACGATTGTGATGCCTACGAAGCTGGTCATTCATCCGCCCGTTGAAGTAGATCGACTCGACAAAATTCGAGCGGCTGCTACTGACCTCGATGTCGTTAACGCCGCCGATGCGGCCGAGGCATCGGGTGCGATTGCCGACGCCGACGCCTTCTTCGGCAAGCTCACGCCGCCGCTGCTCGCTGCCGCGCGGCGGCTCCGCTGGGTGCAATCGCCGACCGTGAGCCTGGAGCATTACATGTTCCCCGAACTCGTGGCGCATCGGTGCGTGCTCACGAACATGCGCGGGCTGTTCTCCGACGTGATCGCCGACCACGTGTTCGGCTACATCATTTGCTTCGCGCGAAACTTTCACGTCTACATTCGCCACCAGATCGCGGCGCGGTGGGAGCCAATAGGCGGCGAGTCGGCGCGATCGACGTTCGCGGCCGGGCCGGGCACCGTGAGTGCGATCGACCGCGCGCACCTGCACTTGGCCGACGCGACGCTCGGAATCGTCGGACTGGGCCAGATCGGATCGGAGATCGCTCGGCGCGGGCTGGCGTTTGGAATGAAGGTGCTCGCGGTCGATCCGATTCAGACCGTCGCGCCGCCGGGCGTCGCCGCCTTGTGGAATCTCGATCGCCTGCCTGACCTGTTCGGTGCCAGCGATTTCGTGGTCGTCGCCGCACCGCACACGCCGCAGACGGCGAAAATGTTTCGCCGCTCGCAATTCCAGCAAATGAAGCCGTCCGCGTACTTCATCAACATTGGCCGCGGTGCGACGGTTGATCTCACGGACCTCGTCGCCGCGCTCGAAGCGCGCGAAATCGCCGGTGCCGGCCTCGATGTGTTTGAGGCCGAGCCGCTGCCGCCCGATCATCCGCTCTGGAAACTGCCCAACGTCATCCTGACTCCGCACGTCGCGGGCTACTCGCCGAGCATCGCCGAGCGGCACCTCGCCGTGCTGCTCGAAAACGTCCGCCGCTTCACGCTCGGCGAGCCGCTCAAGAACGTCGTGGACAAGCAACTGTGGTTTTAGGATTGACATTCCCGTGATTCCGTATCGAACCGACGCGCCGATCTACCACTTTCCGTGGGCCACGATCGCGCTGATCGTATTGAACATCATCACATTTGCCGCAGCGCTCGCCGCGCCAGAAGATGAATTGGAGAATTGGCTCCTGATCTACGGCGAAGGTCTGCACCCGATTCAGTGGGTCACGTCGAACTTCCTCCACGGCGGCCTGATGCACCTGACCGGGAACATGTTTTACCTGTGGGGCTTTGGCCTGATCGTGGAAGGCAAGTTGGGCTGGTGGAAGTTCTTGCTGGTGTTCTTCGGAATCGGCGTGAGCGAGTGTGCGACCGAGCAGGCGATGATGCTGGGCGCACTCGAAGGCGGTTCGTTCGGGGCTTCGTCGATTATCTACGGTCTGTTGGCCATCGCGATGATTTGGGCGCCGGAAAACGAGGTGAGCATCTTCGCATTCATCGGCATTCGAACCTTCACGTTTGACATTTCCATCAAGCTCTTTGCCGCACTGTACATTGGCATCGAGGCGGCCACCGTGTTTGTTTCGGATTTTGCCGTCACGAGTTCGCTGTTGCACCTGATGGGTGCGTTGCTTGGTGTCGCAGTCGGCACGGTGTTCGTCAAGGCCGGCTGGGTGGACTGTGAGGGCTGGGACTTGTTCAGCCGTCTGCGTGGCCAGTCGGCGCGGCGTGGACAGCGGCCCGCGGCGGCGGCGCAGGCGACCACGGCAGTTCGACCTGGTATCACGTGGACGGCGGCGAAGATTTCCGCGGCGATTGAGCGAATGCGATCGCAACTTCAGGCCAGCCAAACGCGGGCCGCGCTGGCGATCTACGAACAGATCGCGCCGCACGCCTCCGCCGCTCAGTGGACCGAAAATGACCTTACCTCACTCATCAAGTCGCTGCACGACGCACAACTCTGGAATGAGTCGGTGCCGGTCATGGTCCATTTCCTAGGCGTTTTCCCACAAAACGACGCGCGCGTGCGCCTCAAACTGGCCCAGGTGTTGACGCGCGAACTGAATCGTCCGAGCCAGGCGCTGCGCGTGCTGGGCAGGATTCGCGCGGGCGAGCTACCGCAACAACTCGAAAAGGTCCGTCGCAACCTGGAGCAGCAGGCGACGAAACATCGCGACGAGGGCGAGATCGAACTTGAAACCGAGGATTGGTAACGGGCTGCCGCGGCCACGCGGATGACGCGGAATCTGGCGTCAAATTCGGCACATCTTCGCCATCTTAGCGTCAGGCCGCGACGTGGCCGCTCCGCACGACATTTTTGTTCCAGTCCGTTTTCCGCTGAAGTCGATAGGAACCGATAGATCCGCCAGGAGGCAGGAGGGAGCCTGCGTGACTCTCCCCGGCGGAGTGTTGCCCGAACCCAAGTATTGCATGGAGGATCGTCATGACCCGGGAGAGAATAATCAAGCTGCTCGGCAGCTTCGCGCTCATGGGACCGCTGGCGACTGCGGCCTGGGCCGATGACCAAGCCGGACAGCCGAACGTGCGGATTTACAAGTCCGATACCGTCGTGGAACAGGCCGCGCGGACGCAGCCGCCGGAACAGGCCGTGCCCAAGTCCACCGAAGGCAAGGACGCGGCCGCCGCTCCTGCGAACGGCGCCGCCAACGGCAGCGGCAACGGCGAAGCGGCCGAAGACACCTGGCTGATGTCGCACCTCAAGTGCGGGCCGCTCGGCTCGTTTCTCGAGTGCAACAACGTCAAGGTCGGCGGCTGGCTCGCCCAGGGATACACTTGGAATCCGGACAGCCCGCGCAACCGCTTCAACTTTCCGATGACGTTCAATGACCGCTCGAACGACTACCAGTTGAACCAGTTCTATCTGTGGGCCGAACGCGCGGCGAAGACGGAAGGCTGCTGCTGGGACTTCGGCTGGCGCGTGGACGCGCTCGTCGGCTCGGACTATTACTTCACCACCTCGACCGGGTTCGAAACGAATCCGGACGGCACGCAGGATTGGAACAGCGAGGACGGCCCGCGATTCCAGTTCGGCGACGCGTCGCTCTTCGGCATCGCCATGCCGCAGTTGTACGCTCAGGTCTACGCCCCGATCGGCAACGGCTGGGACATCAAGCTCGGCCACTTCTACACGCCGATGGGCTACGAAACCGTGACCTCGACGGGCAACTTCTTCTACTCGCACAGCTTCACGCACCAGTACTTCGAACCGTTCACGCACTGGGGCGTTTATGGCACGTCGCCGGTTAGCGACAGCATCAAGATCGGCCTCGGTGCGAACGTCGGTTGGGACACGCTCGACGATTCGAGCGACAAGCTCAGCTTCATGGGCACCGTCGCGTGGACAAGTTGCGACAAGAACACAACGCTGTTCTACGGCATCACGGTGGGCGAAGAGCCGGGTATCTTCGCCGAGAACGGCCGCATCTACCAGAGCATCTACATGACGCACAAGGTGTGCGACAATCTGCTCTCCGTCACCGGCACTGACTTGCTGTTCCAGAACGACGGCTCATTCAACAACGCCGGCGTCGTGGACGACGCGGAGGCGTACAGCGTCTACCAATACCTGATCTACGACATCAACAAGTGCTGGTCGGCCGGCATCCGCGGCGAGATTGCTCGCGACGACGACAATCTGCGGATCATCCCGATCGGCGCCGGCCCGGCGGCCGTTGGACTGCCCGGCCCGTTCGCGACCGGCAGCACCTACACGTCGCTCACGGCCGGCCTCAATTGGAAGCCGTTCGAGAACGTCCGCGTTCGGCCCGAACTCCGCTGGGATTGGACCGACTTCAACCTCGGACCGCTCAGCTCGTTCGACGACGCGAGCGACAACAATCAGTTCACCGCCTCGTTCGACGTGATCCTCACGTTCTGATCGACGCGGCGAAGAATACGAAACGAAGCACGACGGGCCTGGCGATGAGCCAGGCCCGTTTGCTTTTGGCGTAGCCCTTGTGGCGGGCTTGGTTGTCGGCCCGCGAGGGGCCGCGCTACAAATCGGGAGAGTGGAACGAATCAACGTCGCAGCACGATCAGGTCGGTCCAATCGAGCGGCAGTTCGACGACGAGCTGGTTGCCGTCCACGCGATGCGTGAGCTTGCCGTGTTTGGCGGATTCGAGCGACGTGAATTCAGGCACGTCACGCAGTCGCACGGAGAGTTTGGCGATCGCCTTGCCGCTGTAGTTCGACAAGGCGACGACGCGGCCGTGCGGCGAGTCGATGATCGTGGCGTCCACGAGCGGCGCGGATGACTCGACGGGCCGCTCCTGCCAGACGCCGGTCGTTTCCAGCGGAGACGTAATGACCGCGAGCGCGTCGGCGAGAAATTGCGTGGGGAGGAAGTGGTTGAAGTTCGAGTCGGACGAGCCGCGGTCGTAGGGTAGCTTCGGCATGGCGGCCTGCACGTACGCGGCGCCGGGAAACGTGCCGATGATCCACGCGGTGCCGCGGCCGAACGAGTCGGAGGCGATTGCCGCCGGATCGCCGTTGTCGAAGACGGCCCACACCTTGTCATGCTTTGCCGGCACGAACGTCTGGCGCGCGATCAGCGCGGGAATGTGCGGCAGGCCCAACTCCGCCGTGACGCGCAATTGAAATCTCAGGTTGTCCAGCGGCTTTGCCCACGCCAGACCCTCCTTCGCCCAGAGGTTCTTCTCCGCGACGGCGAGTTTCTGGTCGGTGACGCCGTAGACTTCCTTGAGCACGTCGAGCGGCAGGTTCGCTTCGTCGAGGAATCCGCCGCCGGCGACGCTGCAGAGATGCCCGCCGCCCTTCACCCATTCGCGGAGCCGCTCCGCGCAGGCACGCAGCATGTGGTCGCCGCAGACATAGAACACTTTGTAGCCCTTGCCCTTGCCGCCAGCGCCGTCGAGCCAGCCTTCGACGACGTCCTCTTCCGTAATGAAATCGACCGGCACTTGCGCGTGTCGCAGCGCGAGGTAAATATTCTTTCGCTCGAAGTTGTAAATGCTGCTGCCGCGCGATTGCTCGTAGATGTCGGTCGTGTGCGACAGCAAGATGGCGACTCGCGCGGGCCGCACGCTGCCCGCGGCGATGATGTCGTCGGCCACGCCGGCCTGGTGTACCAGATTGCGCACGGCCTTCCAGTTGTCGCGAGCCTCCCACGAAATGTAGTTCTCGGTGTAATCGTAAATCGGCACGGCCGTGAAGAAGTTGATGACCTTGTTGCCGTGCCCGAGCACCGTGGTGAAACTCAAGGAGAGGTCGCGCGGCGTCTGGCCGGGAAAGTGCGGCATCGTGTAGACCTGAATCGGCAGGTTCTCGTACTTCGCGGCGCAGCGCAGCACGTCCGTCAGGTAGCCCATGATCTGCGGGCTGACCTCCGCGACCTGATGAATCCAATCTTCGGTCCAGGGCATCGTCATGCCGTGCCGGCGAAACAGCCGCCACCACTGACCGGCGTGCGGCCAATATTGCGGGTGCGGCGAATAGTTCGCGCCGGTGAACACGCCCTTGCCGAGCACCTTCTCGACGATCGCGGTCCGCTCGTTCAGTTGATCGATGCCGCGGTCTATGCCGAAAAGTTCCGACCAATAAAAATTGCGGCCGTCGATCGGGTCCTTCGTGAGTTTGGCCGCAGCTGGATCGGGCGGTTCGCTGTGAATCGCAAATTCGCGAATGCGGTCGGCTGGCGGCATCGCGCGGAGCTTCGTCAAGTAGTCGCAAAACTGCTGCTGGTCCGCCGCGTTGTCCGGGTTGAATCCGCCCACGCCGATCTCGTCGCCCATGCTGACGATGTACACATTTGAGTAGTCGCCGCCACGCAGGTGCTGTTCCAGCTTGTCCGTGGCCACGCCGCGCACGTCGATTTCCAGATTCTTGCGCGGCATCGCGCCGTATTTTTTCGCGAGGTCGTCCGGCACGTCGCCAGGCTTCCACGTATTGCGGCCGAGCAGCAGTCCCGTCTCGGTTCGCAGCCGGACAAACTCGTCCGGTGTCTTCACCGTCTTGCCGTGCCAGTTGCCGCCGAGCACGCCCAAGACCGGGATCTGCTGCGGCACGCGTCCGCGCGGCGGCTCCAGCTTCGCGAACTCCAGCAACTCGCGGTGCATCTCTTCGAGCGACTTGATGTCCGACGCCGTTCGCACCTCGGCCGGCACTTCAAAAACGGCCCGGTTGATTTCATTGTGCTTCACGGGCTTGCGGCAGATGATCTGCTGACCCGCCGCGTCGCGCGCGAACTCGACGACGAGATTGAATCCGACCGGCATGGCCTGGTTCCGACCCGGCTTGTAGTTCACATCGACGATCAATTCCTGCCAATTCGTCGTGTCGAGCGACTGCCCGATCGCGACCCACGGCGACGACTGACCCGGCGCGAGCAAATCGCCGTCGCCGGGCATGCCCTTGATCGCGCCGGCCGCGCCGAGTTTCGGTGCCGGGTTCCGCTTTTGCCAATACGGGTTGTGCTCCTTCACTTCGAGGCCGACCCAAAAAGAAGACTTCATGCCGTCGCTCGGATTCGTGACGCGAATCCACAGATCGCCCGCCTGATTCAGGTGCTTGTCGAACGTGTGATAGAACGCCTTGTCGGCGTCGCGGATGCCGTCGTCGAGGTCCGTCGTGAGCAGCAGGCAGTCGATGTTTCGCCGCGCCGCGCCGCGGCACTCGGGCAGCTTCTCGCCCGCCTGCGGCCCGGCGACGAGCGTGATCGTCGCCTTACCCTTCTTGAGCGCGACCGGTTCCGAGTGTTCCCACACGACGTTGTCGCCGCTGCCCCAGTCCCAGTCCACCATCGGCGTGATGCCTTTGCGAAACGGCCAGAGTTTCGGACTGTCGATTTTGCCGAACACGCGATCGAGCGCCGGCCTGCCGGCCTGGTCGATCTTCACGCTGTGTTCGATCCGCCAGCGCGACGGCAATTCGTAGCGCGACCAAACGCGGTAGGTTCCGTCGGCCGGCACATCGACTTCGATCGTCGCCTCGCTGCGCTCACACTGCTCCGGCGCGCTGAGCAGCCGTTGCCGCGATATGAACGTGTTAGCGAGCGTCGCGTGGTAGTAATTCTCGCCGACGCGGATCGGCCGCCACGCGCTGCCCGCCGCGGGCCGGAGGTCCTCGGCCTCGACGAACAGTTTGTGCGGCGCCGACGTCTCTTGGGCAAGCAGCGTGAGCGGACCGGCGACAAGAACGGCGACGACGACGCGGGCGGCGAGTTGGATCATGGTCGTGCAAAGTTCTCCTGCAGGCGAGGCAACGGGGTCACACAACGCGGCCGACTGGGTCCATCCGTGAGACGAATCTACTTACCGCTTTCGCCGGCCGGTGCGTCGAAGTCGCCCGCCGACACGATCACGAGCTTCTTCGGATCGACGTGCTTGCGCACGGCCGCGTTGACCTGCTCGGTCGTCAGAGCCTCAATCTTCTTATCGAGATCGGCGGCGTACTTGAACGTGCGGCCGGTGTGACTGAAGCCCGCGAGCATGCCGGCCAGCGCCGAATCGGACGCGCGGGAGACCTTCATCGATTGCAGATAGCCCTGCTTGGCCTGCTTCAACTCGTCCTCCGTCACGCCGTCCTTGAGGAGCCGGGCCAGTTCTTCCGCGATCACCTTTTCGACTTTGCCGATGTTCTGCGGATTGCAAATCGCGTTCGTCGAAATCGTGGCCCGCGGGTCGAACGACGACGCGGAGAAACTCGATCCGACGCCGTACGACAGACCTTCTTGCTGCCGCACGCGGTTGCCCAGCCGCGACGACAGCGAGCCGCCACCGTAAATGAAGTTCGCGATCACGAGCGCCGGGTAATCGGCGGCGTCGTCGCGCAGCGGGAACACCAGGCCCGCGGCATAGGTCGCGTTCGCCTTATCCGGCGTCTTGATCTTCTGCTGCGAGCCGGTGATGCCCGCCGGCGTCGAATTCGCGATGCGAGCGTATGGCTTCGACGCCGTCCAACCGGCAAACGTCTCCTTCAATATCGGCAGGCACGCGTACGGATCGAAGTCGCCGACGATCGACAGCTCGCCGGCCTGCGACGACAGGAAGTCGCGGTAAAGCTGCACGACCTGATCGCGCGACGCGGCCTGCATGCGCTCGATCGATTCGTCGATTGTGGGCACGTAGCGCACGTCGTCCTTCGGGTACGGCGAGAGTTGCCGCTGGATCAATCGCGTCGCCAGCGCGCTCGGATCGGTCCGCGTTTGCTCCATGCCGGCGAGCCGCTCGCGTTTCATCACGTCAAACTGATCGGCCGGCAGAATCGGCTCGCGCAGCACCTGCCGCAGAATGGCGAGCACGGCCGGCAGCGTGTCGCGCTTGGCCTGAATCGAGAAACTCACCGAGCCGAGCGATCCGCCGGTTGACGGGCCGCCGCGCCCGCGGCCGCCCCGGCCACCGCCGCCACCGCCGCTCGACAGCGTCGCCTTGAGCTTGTCGAGTTCGTCGCGGACCTGCTGATAGCTCATCTGCTTGGTGCCGCGCAGCATCAGGTCACCCAAGAAACCGTTCGCGGCCTCGAAGCCCTTCAAGTTTTGCTCGTTGCCGTAGCGGAGCGTGAGCGTCAGGTGTACTTCTTCGCCGCGCGATTTCTTCGGCAGCAGCGCGACCTTGATGCCCTCGGGCAGCACCTGCCGCTCGACGCGCGATTCGATGTTGGCCGGCGTCGCGTCGAACGCCTCGCCCTCCGCGATCGCCGCGCGGCCGGTGTAGTTCGCGAGCAGTTCCTTCAAGTTCGGCGTGCTCGGGATCGCGATGCGCTCCGGCTTCTCGGTCGGAATGAACATGCCGACCGTGCGATTGTTGCGTTGCAGATATTTCGCGGCCACGGCCTGCACCGACTTGGGCGTGACCAGTTCCGCGCGATCGCGCGACAGGAAGTACAGCCGCCAATCGCCCTGAGCGGCCCACTCGCTGAGCGAGACCGCGATCTGGCTCGTGTCGGCCGCCGATAGTTCGCGGGCCTTGAGGATCTGTCCCTTCGCGCGGGCGACCTCTTCGGCCGTCACGCCCTGCGCGCCGATCTGCTCGACCGTCGCAAAGATCGTGTCGCGCACTTCGTCGAGCAGCGCCACGTCGCGGACCGTCGCTTGAATCGACATCAAACTCGGATCGTGCTGCCCGCGGCCGGACGCGAACACGCTGGTCGCCTTCTTCGTTTCGACGAGCGACTTGAAAAGCCGGCCGGACGGCTGCGTGCTGAGAATGCTTGCGAGCACTTGCAGCGGCGCCGAATCTTCGTGCGGCCCGGCCGGGATGTGATACGCGACGCCGACCGCGCCGACGTCGCCGACGCGCCGCAACGTCACCAGCCGCTCGCCGTCCTGCGGCGGCTCCTCCGTGTAGGTGTCGTCCAGCTTCCGCTCCGGCCGCGGGATCGCGCCGAAATATTTTTGCACCAGCACGAGCGCCTTCGACTCGTCGAACTTGCCGGCCACGACGAGCACGACGTTGTCCGGCTGGTAAAACTTGCGGTAGAACGCCCGCAGATTTTCGACCGGCACGCGCTCGATGTCGCTGCGATTGCCGATGGTCGATTTCCCGTAATTGTGCCACTCGAACGCCGCGGCCGCGATCCGCTTGGACAGCACGCCCGTCGGCGAATTCTCGCCGCTCTCAAACTCGTTGCGCACGACCGTGAACTCCGATTCCAGGTCCTGCTTCTTGATCGGGCTGTTCACCAGCCGGTCGGCCTCCATGCGAATGAAGAATTCCAGGTTCTCGTCGCTGGCCGGCACCGTCTCGAAATAATTCGTGCGGTCCGTGTTCGTGCTGCCGTTGAATCGAGCCCCGCGATCCTGCAGCGCCTTGGGAATGTTCTTATGCGTCGGCGTCCCCTTGAACACCATGTGCTCCAGCAAGTGCGCCATGCCCGTCTCGCCGTATCCCTCGTGTCGCGATCCGACCAGCACCGTCATGTTGATCGTCACGTTCGTGCGCGACTGATCGGGAAAGAGCAACAGCCGCAGGCCGTTGTCGAGCTGGTACTCGGTGATCCCCTCCACCGTGACCACCTGCTTCGGCGCCGGCGGCTCGTCCGCCCACGCCACGCATCCGAATCCAACAACGACGGCCACAATCGCGAGACACGACGAAAGACGGTGCTTGACCATTGCAGACTCCAAAAGAAAGAGACGCGGCCCAGGATCAGACGGATATGGTCCCGGCCGGCGGCCCGCGGGTCAAGGAGAAATTGTCGTGCGACTCAACTAGCGAGAGCCGGATCAACTCGACACATTCACCGGCGTGACGAACTCGACGACCTCGCTGGGCGGCGCGGAGTGGTTCGGTTGACTCCGCCCGCCGCGCCTGCGAGCATAATGTCACCCGCGACTCGACGGGGGGAGGAACTCGGTGGCCGACTTCTTTATCAGCTATCGCGGCACGGACGTCGCCTGGGCACAGTGGATCGCCTGGCAGCTCGAACGGGCGGGGTTCGCCGTCATCTATCAAGCCGCCGACTTCCGCGCCGGCCCGCCAGTCATCAATCAAATCAACACGCCATCGCGAGCACTCGCTGCACTGTCGCCGTGCTCTCGCCGCGATACTTCGAGTCGTCCTGGTGCCAAAGCGAACTCGAGATCGCCCAACACCTCGAAGAACTCGGAGACGTGGCTGGTGCCCGCGGGTTGCTCGGTCGGTCTTTCGGAATCCTTCGTGCATCACTGGGCGATGACCATCCGAGTTCCAAGAAGGTCCATGCGAATTTAACAGAACTAGCCGAGTGACTTCAGTCCCGCTGACGCAGATTTCGATAACAATTTTTGTAGTTAAGGTTTGAGATCGAAAACTTACGACATATTTTCGAGCGTTTGTGGCCTGTAGTTTTAATCTTACGGTGACCGTAAACAAGAACCAGTTGACAACAATAGCAGAGATTGCTACAGTAATCATCGACACTTGTCCGTCAAGAGACAGCAGACGATCAGTAGCCGTATGGTGGTTTCTTGCAATCACGGGTAACCAAGCCGCAAACGTGGTGGTTGCAAGCAACCACCATACTAATTGTCCAGAAAGAGCCGGCAGACGCTCAGTAACTGCTTTCAAAGGAGTCTCAAATGCCCATCGTTGGACATGGAACGTGGTTGCCGACGATCGACGAATACGGATCGCACTGGGATGCGGCCAATGTCGAGCTGGGGGCGACGCCGGCCACGGACGTGAAGCTGAAGGGGAATTACACAAGGGCAAACTTCGCGAGCGATCGGAACGCCTTGGAGGTCCAGATCATCGCGATTTCGGGGCTGGAGAACAATCGGCAGATTTTGGCCGATCAGCGGGACATTCAGAAGGCGGCGTTGAAGAAGCGGTTGTCGCAGTTTCGGGCCGGAGTGGCGTGCTATCTGGACGAGACGCCGTACGTGGGGGCGCTGCCGCTGTTGCCGAACTTCGGATCGGCCGAATCGATCTTCCTGGAGCCGTTCGACGACATGGCGAACCTGTGGGACAAGATCAACGACGACGTGACGACGCCTGGCTGGACCGGGCCGCTCACACTGGCCGGCGGGTACGCGCTCGCTCAGTTCGTGGTGGACCTCGCGGCACTGCGGGCGACGTACGTGGGGCTGACCGACGCGGAGAAGGACCTTCAATTGGGCCGCGGCAAACGCGATGGCCTGTTCAAGCCGATCTACAAGCGGCTCAAGCAATACGCCGGGGCGGTCGGCAATAAGTTCGACGAGGAATCGAGCATCTTCACGTCGGTGCCGGCCCTGACGCCGCCGGCCGGGAGCACGCCCGAGCCGGTCGCCCTCTCCGCCGCGTGGAACTCGACGACGAACCTGGCCGATTTGGTCTGGACGCCGTCGAGCAACCCGGACCTGAAGCATTACGTGGTCTATACCCATCCGGTTCCGAAGTGGAAGAACGCGGAACGGGTGCAAGTCGCGATCGTGCCGGCGGGGACGACCACGCACGCGACGGCCTTCGCGCTGGCGGCACCCGGCTCGGAGACACTCTTGGGACTCGCCGTCGTCTTGAATACGGAGAATGAGAAGTTGTCGAACGTCGTCAAGGTCACGCGGCCGGAGACGTAGACGCGCGGAGAAGGACGAAGGACGGCGATCCCGGCGCGCTGGAACTCAATCGAACAAGGTCATTCCCGTTCGCTTGCGCGGGGGCGGTGCGGGGCAGTTGCGCAGGTAGCTGAGCACGTCGGCGAGTTGGGCGGTGGCCAGGGCCAGGCACGTGTCGGCACCGCCGTAGTAGATTCGGATCGCGCCCGTCGCCTTGTCCAGGATCCAGCCGCAGGGGAACACCACGCCGTTGACGTCTCCCTGGCGCTCGTAGGGCTCCTCGGGTGCGAAGATCCACTCGTCGCTGCGGCGGAGGATGTGACGGGGATCCTCCAAGTCGAGCAGGGCAAGGCCCAGGCGATAGAGGCAGCCGCCCGCGGTGTGCCGCACGCCGTGGTAGAGCAGCAGCCAGCCTTCCGGGGTTTCGAGTGGCGGCGGGCTGAGTCCGATCTTGTTGGCATCCCACCACGCGCCGCGCCGCGCTTGCAGCAAGATGTGGTGGTCGCCCCAATGAGTCAGGTCCGGTGAGAAGGACAGCCAGATGTGCGCACCGGAACTGCCGGCGGAGACGGGGCGGTGAATCATCGCGTAGCGGTTGCCGAAGCGGCGGGGAAAGACGGCCGCGTCCTTGTCCTCCGGCGGCATGACCGGGCCGAGTCGGGAAAAGGACCGGAAGTCGCGCGTCCGCGCCAATGATACCAGCGGTCCACTCGGCGAGAACGCGGTGTAGGCGATGATCCATTCATCGCGATCCTCGACCCAGGTCAAGCGCGGGTCTTCAATGCCCCAGGCTTCTTCGGAATAGTTGTTCGGATCGGGAGCGAAGCTGGGCTTGGAGTCGATCTGCCAGTTCGACACGCCGTCGTTGCTGCGAGCCACGGTCAGATGCGAGTGGCCGCGACGGTCCTCGACGCGGACGAGCAGGACGGTTTCATCGCCCACCTGACACGCGCCGGCGTTGAACACCGTGTGGACCGGGTACGGCCAGTCGCGCGCGGTGAGGATTGGGTTTTCGGAGTGGCGATAGAACAGCTCCGTGTGGAGATTGGGTGTCTTGGATTCGACGAGCATTCGGATTCCTTGGGTAATGGGTTAGATGCTTCCGCCTTCGTGTCCCCCGTCCACGGGATCGCTCGGACGCGCCCAATTCGGGAACAATGCCCAAGGCACGAGTTCTCGATGAGGCATCCGGTAAAGCTCGCGAAGCTCGTCGGAGACCTTGCCTTCTTGACACTTTTGCAACGCAACGTGGTAGTCTTTTTGAATCGTATTCATGGGTGCGTCGCCATTAATGAGCTGTAGGTTTACGCGCTGGCAACCGTCGCTTTACGGTTGTCGACCAGAGTGTTTTGGAATTCCAAGTTGTCCACTTCCGTCCACAACCAGGCGAGCGTCGATTCCGCTCCTTGGTTCCGATTCACGCCGGACGCATGCAGGCCGTCGCAACAGGCGCCGCTCGCGACATCGACCAAGGATTGTCCCAAACTATTTTGGCCGTGGAACCAGTCGCGTGCTCGGCGGAAGGTCGCCAAATACTTTTCATCGCCGAGCATGCCGAACGCAGCGAGCGCGGCGTCGGCCATCGTGACGGCTTCGACCGGTTGCTGATCGTACAAAGCCTTGTCTTCACCGTGTGGGTACCAACCGCTGTTCCCAACCGGCCAGAAGACAGGAGTCAGGGGACAAGAGTCAGGGGTCGGGGAAAAGGCGAGAGGGGACAGGTTTTCCTGACTCCTGACTCCTGACTCCTGGCTGCTGATTTCGGCCGTCGTCGTGCGGTCGAGGAAGGCGAACGATGCCTCAGCGACTTCGAGGAACGCCTCGTTCGGCCAGCGCTGGGCGGCGACGAACAGTGCGTGCGGCAACACGGCGTTGGCATACGTCATGCGCGACTCGAACCATTGCCAATCCGGCCGCAGAGCACGCTGGTAGCATTCCGCCAGTCGCTTGGCCGCGGACCAGGCAACGTTCTCGATCAGGTCAATGTGCTTGGCCCCTGCTGTCCACAAATGCCCCCAAGCCAGAATGACGTACGCCTGCGCACGCAGGCTCCGCAAATCCGCCAGCGTGGGCAGGACTCCGTCGATCAACTCACGCGACAGCGATCGGTAGTCGTCCGGCAGATTGCTGCCGAGCACTTCGGCCAGCGCGCGAACGGCCTGGCCCTGACAATCGCCGCAGCCTTCCGCATCCAGCCACTGGCGATTGTAACCCATGAAATTGTGAAATCCGCGCCCGGGGCAACGCGCGTGCTCCAAGAAGCTGAGGTACGCGATCACCCGGCTTAACATGCGCTGATCCGGCTGCTGACACCACAAGCGCGTGCAGAGGCGCAAGGCGCGTGCGTTGTCGTCCGTCGTGTAGCCGCTCTCGCGGCGCGGGATATTGTAGACGGCGTGCTGGACGAGGCCGGTCGAGTCGGTCAAGCGATCCAGATGGTTGAGCGCGATCCAGTCACGAACGTGCATTACATGCCTCCGTGCATCAGTTTGGTGGGCTGGAGTCTACTGGTCCGGCGCTCGCCGCTGGGCGTTGCGACGACTTTTCCGTAAGGTCGCGCCAGTTTCTTCTCACTCTCGGACACCACTTGGCTGAAAAACTCCAAATACCGCAAGCCCACATTCGACCAAAACATCGGCTTGGCGTATTCGTAAGCCTTCCGCCGAGTCTCCACCTGGAACGCGGTGTCGCCGAGGAACCGCAGCGTCGCATCGGCCATGGCGGCGCTTTGCCCAAACGGCACGAGCAGGCCGCGACCGTCGGCCAGCACTTCTTCGGCATACAGGTACGGAGTGCTCACCACCGCCCCGCCCGCTGCCAGGGCGTACGCCAGTGTACCGCTCGCGATCTGGTCCTTGCCGGGATAGGGCGTGACGTAAACGTCGCAGGCTTGAAGGTGCCACAGGAGATCGGCGAGGCTGAGATACTTGTTCACGAATCGCACGTGCGCGCCGACACCGAGCGCCTCGGCCTTTTCGACCAAGCTCTCGCGATAAACCTCACCTTCGTGGCGCTTAACCAGCGGGTGCGTGGCGCCCACGATCAGGTACATGGCTTCCGGACATTCGGCCACGATCCGGGGCATGGCCTCGATCATGTATTCCAGTCCCTTGCCGCGGTTGATGAGTCCGAAGGTGCAAATCACCCGCCGGCCCGCCAGCCCCAGTCGTGCCTTGTGCGAGTCGTCGCGTTCAAAGGGCACCTCCGGCACTCCGTGGGGGATTACCTTCACGAACGAACCCGACACGCCGTACACGGTGGCCAAAAGCCGCTTGGCAATCTTCGTCATGACCACGATGCCCTCGCTACGGGCCGCCAAGTTCTGGATCAAGCGACGTGGCAGCGGGTCCGGCTCGGTCATCAGCGTGTGAAATGTGGTGACGATGGGTTTACGGCAGTCGCGCACAAAGTCCTGCACGCGCATGCCCCATTCGCCAGGGTAGAGGCCGAACTCGTGCTGCAAGCTCACCACGTCACACGGTCCGTCGTTGGCCACTTCCGCGGCCAGGCAGTATGCGTCCGCGCGGTTGTTGTCGATGACGTGGACCACGCGCGGGTCGTCGTAGTTCAGGGTGCGCGTCTTCTGAATCGCCGCCAACGACGACACCGGCTCCGGCCCGGCCAGATCCACGGCATCGGCCGAATCCTTGGTGAACGTGGCCAGCCCACACTCTTCCGGCGGGTAGGTCGAAACAAAAAGGGGTCGAACAGTCTGCACGGGTCACCTCCTGTGGTTGTTTCCTGCTGCAGGCAAAAAAAGCCGACGTGGCCGAACACCCTGAGGTATTCGACCACGTCGGCTTACTCGTCAACGAGCCCCCCGGCACGGCCGGGTTGCCCTTCATCTAGTCATCCGACTTCAAACCTAACTGTGCCACGGAGCCAAAACGAAACTTGCGATAGCTCCACGGTCTTTCGGATCATACGGATCGGCGCGCGGAAAGCAAGTCACGTCTTGTTCTGCGAGACCGGCGGCCGTCAGTCAGTCAGACTTTCTGCCAAGGCCACGCCAACCGTTCTTCCGCAGACCCGCGGATCTTCTTGCCGCGCTCGGCTCATCGTTCTCGGTAGACGATTCGCCCCTTGGTCAAATCGTAGGGCGAGATTTCGAGCGTCACGTGATCGCCGGGCACGATGCGGATGAAGTTCTTGCGCATCTTGCCCGCCACGTGCGCCAAGAGGGTGTGACCATTTTCCAATTTCACGCGGAATTCGGTGTTGGGCAACGCTTGGGTCACTTTGCCATCCACACGAATCGCTTCCTCTTTCGGCATGAGTTCTACTCCTTGCGGGCGTGGTCGCAATGCGGTTAGTAGCGTCGGCCGCCGTATCCGCCGCTGCCGCCGCCGCCACCCGATCGATAGCCGCCGCCGCCGCGACCGCCGCCGCCGGACTCACGCGGCTTCGCCTCGTTCACGGTCAGGTTGCGGCCTTTGAAGTCTTGCCCGTTCAGTGCGGAGATTGCTTTCTCCGCGCCGTCGGACATCTCCACAAATCCGAATCCACGCGACCGGCCGGTGTCGCGATCGGTGACGATCTGGGCTGACTGAACCTGCCCGTGCGGACTAAAGAGTTCCGTCAGGTCGGCATCCGTCGCGTCAAACGTCAGATTTCCAACGTACAGTTTCTTCGCCATGATCTGAATCTCGCTTTGCAAAGTTGAATGAAACCAAGAGGCAGGCCGGCCTGTCCGGCCTGCCATCCTTGCCACGTTCTCGGGTCGGCAAATCGAATCCGCCGATCAGACCCCTTTGACCTGAATCGCCCGCGGGCCTTTGCCTTTCGCGTTCGGGGCCGAGTCGATCTCGAACTCGACCGCTTGTCCCTCGCTCAGCGACTCGAAGCTGCCTTGCACCGACGAATGGTGGAAGAACAACTCCTCACCTGAGCCGGTGATGAACCCGAAGCCCCGTTCGCTGACCAGTTTCTTGATTGTCCCTTGCTGCATGATCGCCACTCCTTAGAAAAACATCCGACACACCGCCGCACCTGTACGCGAATGGCCGGCACTGCACTGTGCCAAACAACCAAGCGCGCTACGAACTGCCGCGGCTACACTGGAACGATAGGCGGGGGCGGTCAAACTCGGGATGAGGAGAAGAAGAGCCTGAAGGGGCAGATGCTTCGCAAGCCGCAGTTTGAAGAGGAGGGAGCTTGTAGCTCAATCACTTATGCTCCCGCCGATTCCAGCCAGCAGCATAGCGAATCGCGCCGCGCACCGCAATGCTTTGTGGGTAGTGGTAAAGTTTGAAATCGGAATTCCGAAAGCCGGCCTAGAACGAGAGCGGTCAAGCATAGTACGATTCGGGCATGAAAAAGCAAACCCGCAAACGGCAGACTGAAGACGAGAATCAAGCCGCCTTCCGCGTCGTGCAAGAGGCGACCGGTCAAACACCGCGCGTCCACGCAGTTTCATTGAACCTGGCGATCACCGATCCTGGCGAACTTACCGAGCCTCAAAAGAATCCAGCGGCGGTTGCGCTTGGACGGCTCGGCGGAATCAAGGGCGGGCCAGCGCGAGCCAAGAAGCTCAGCAAAGCAAAGCTCTCAGAAATTGGCCGGAAGGCGGCGATCGCGCGATGGCGCAAGACGAGGAAACGCAGCTAAATCAGAATGCCAGCGAAAACGTCGAGTTCGATCCGTTGTACACCAGCAAGCAGCGACTCAAAACATCGCGACCAATGAGGGCCTTAATAGTCTGCAAAGAAAAGTCGGCTTCGATTACCGGGATCGCTGACGCAATCAAATGCGGTTGATTGCTTGTATCCACCAAAATCAGCCCGACGTCAAATTGCTTGGCGCTGTGCGGGGTTGCTCCAGTAGATGGCGTGTGAACTGCCACTTGCCCAACTGTCGGGCAATTCAGGGTCGCGATAGCTAGCTTATCAACACAGGTGCAACTTGCGCCGGTGTCGATCAATGCTCGCAGGATCACTGGACAGCGAGCGAGACGACAGGCCCATCTGCGGCTGATTGAAGATCAATTATTGGCATGCGGTCAATGCGGTCAGGTCGCGTGAGAAGTACTGGATTTGTTCCGCTGCCTGAATGCGCTTTACCAGAAACGGCTTCAGTTCAAACTTTTCGTATCCGGCCTGTAGCGCGTCCTCGTAGGTTTCCCAGAACCCAGCGATCTTGTCGTCACTAATCACGACAAACTTCCCTTCCTTCGCGATCAAGTTCGGGAACTCCCGACTGTACGTCTCCAACTCCTTCTCCAAAGCAAGTTCAGCGTTCATGGATTGTCTCCCCAGTTGTGCAGTTGCCGTTCCGCCCCTCGCCAGAACAACAACTGCCGTCCTTGATCGAGATCGTCAGGACGTTGTTCAAAGGTGTCTCTCTTGATGAGTAGTAGTTTCGCGCAACTCACTATTCTCGGATTGTGTAAAAGTGACCACGCTGGCCAGATTCGGCACAACTGATCCGAGACTGTTGCCTATCCATCTTTATGGACGCAGTAGGTGCAAACTTGTTCGCAACAATCCGTTGCGTTAGCACGTTCTTAATGCCAGAAAATCCGATGATTCCGACAGTACACGAATTAGCACATATTGTGCCGACGACAACAGTTGGGGAGAGATGGCTCGAAGTGATCCGTTGTGGTCCACAGGTCGGCCCCCCGGCTGGCCTCGTCCATGATCCACTCATGGCGACGGATTCTAGCGCGAAGTCTATTCTTGTCAAGTCCGTCGCTCGCTCACGCCCATCGCAGATGCACGCAGTCTACTGTTGCTGAGAACGATTGCAACAACTAAAAAAACTTTTTGTTGACAATGCCTGACCGCTCACGTATAATCTGGACATGAACAAGCTCACCATCGAACGGCGCGTGCGGGTTGTGGCGGCTCTGGTTGAGGGAAGCTCAATCAACTCGACCGTCCGAATGACCGGCGTTTCAAAGCCGACGATTCTCAAACTCTTGGTTGAACTCGGCAATGCGTGCGGCGAGTACCAAGACGATCATCTTCGGAACCTGAGTTGCCGCCGAATTGAGTGCGATGAGGCGTGGTCGTTTTGCTACGCCAAGGCGAAGAATGTGCCGGAAGAAAAGCGCGGCCAGTGGGGCTACGGCGACGTTTGGACGTGGGTTGCTCTCGACGCCGAAAGCAAGTTGGTTCCGTGCTGGCTAGTCGGACTCCGCGACGGCGGCTACGCCACGGCGTTCATTCAAGACCTTGCTAGCCGGCTCGCGCATCGCGTGCAACTCACGACTGACGGGCTGAAGGCTTACGTCGAAGCGGTCGAAGATGGATTCGGCGGCGAGATTGACTACGCTCAGCTTCACAAGGTCTACGGCAACCCGCCCGCTGATGAAGCGATCCGCTACAGCCCCGCCAAGTGCATTGGCTGCGACCGCACGGCCGTCGTGGGCAACCCGGACCTGGAACTTGCTTCGACTAGCTACATCGAACGTCAGAATCTAACGATGCGGATGGGCATGCGTCGCTTCACGCGATTGACCAACGGGTTTTCAAAGAAGATTGAGAATCACTGTTGCATGGTCGCCCTGCACTTCATGTACTACAATTTCTCCCGGATTCATTCGTCGTTGCGTTGTTCGCCAGCGATGCGGGCCGGTGTCACAAAACACCTTTGGAGCATCGAAGAAATCGTCGGACTTCTTGGCTAGGATTCAAACTTTACCACTACCGCTTTGTGAGATCCATAATCGTCATTCAGAATAATTCCTCGAAAAACTTCTTGCGCGCGTCCTTGGCGATAACCGGAGATCATTGGCGGCGATATCCGTCTTCGCTCGCAATTGACCGGTGAATGGCCGCTCAATCGCGGATCGGAATGCGGGGAGCAACTCAATATATTGTCGCGCATTTGCTATGATGGCACTCAAATGCCTCGAGAACTGACAGCCCCACGCGGAACGCGTCGTCCGCGCGGCTTGACTCAGAGTTCGAGCACACTGGAGCTTTCCATGAGGACGCGGGGCGAAGTCGAAGCGGCGATTTGCGAAGGGATCACTCGCTTCGAACAGGAATACATGGGCCGCGGGCCCAAGCACATTCACACACATCTGATCGGCGATCTCCTCATCGTCCGCCTCGAGGGCGTTTTGACCTCGGCCGAACGGCACCTGGTCAAATCGGTGCCGGCCGAAAAGGGGCGGGGCCTGCTCAAGCAAGTACGGACCGAGTTGATCGAGACGGCGCGGCCGATCATGGAGGCGATGGTCCGCGAGGTCACCGGCGTCAAGGTGTTGAGCCTGCACCACGATATCAGCACCGTAACCGGTGAAGAGTTGGTGGTCTTCACGCTTGCCAACGCGCCGGATATTCGCGAGGCGAAACAGCAGTAGTTCACGCGTTGTCAGGCATGCGGCGGCGAGCGACGAATTCCCGACTACCGCGACTACCGCGACTACCGGCGGCCGAGCAGTTGCCGGCTGGCTTGAATGGCGGCGGCGAGTTGCGGATCGGAAGCGGGATTCGATTGCGTGGACGCGGGGCCGTTCGGTCGGTCGGATTCGTCGCGGCGAATTTGGACATCGGGGCTGACGCCTTGTCCGGAGTAGGCGCGGCCGCGAGGCGAGAAGAATTTCGCGGTCGTGAGCCGGATGCCGGCGTCGGCCGTGTCGAGCGGAAAAATGCTCTGTACGGAGCCTTTGCCGTAGCTTCGCTCCCCAACGATCGTGCCGCGGCGGTTGTCTTGAATCGCACCGGCGAGGATCTCGCTCGCGCTGGCGCTGTCGCCGTCGATCAGGACCACCAGCGGAAACTGCCACGTGCCGGAGCGGTGAGCGCGGTAGCTGTGCGTCTGGCCGTCGGCGCGGCCGCGCGTCGTCACGATCACGCCGTCGGTCAGAAACCTATCGCTGATATCGACGGCCGTGGTGAGTAGTCCGCCGGGATTGCCACGCAGGTCGATTATGAGCGACCGCATGCCTTGTCGCTCGAGTCGCTCGACGGCACGCTCCAACTCGCCGAGCGTCGATTTCTGAAATCCGGTCAATTGCACATAGCCGATGCCGTCGGCCGAGGCGATGATCTGCGGTTTCATCACGCTCTGTACCTCGACGGAGCGCCGCCGCAGCGTCACACGGCGCGGCTGCGATTCGCCGGCGGGCAGCACGTCGATGTGCACGCTCGTGCCGTCGCTGCCTTGCAGGCGGTTCGCGGCCTCGTCGGTCGGCAGGCCCGCGGTGGAGACGCCTTCGATCGCGACTATGTGGTCGCCGCCCTGCATTTTCGCGTCGGCCGCCGGGCCGCCCGGCAGCACGTTGACGATCAGCAGGCCCAACTCATCGCTGCGCAGTTCCACGCCGATGCCGACGAAATTGCCGTCGATCACCGCGTACAGATCGTTCAGCCGATCGGGAGTGAGGCACGTCGAGTAATCGTCGAGGCCGTCGCACGCGCCGTAGACGAACTCCATCACGACCGGCGACGACGCCACGCCGATCATGCCTTCCGCCTGAGCACCCACCGTGCTGGCGAATCGAATCGCCTCCGCGCGGTCGCGCACCGCCGTCGTCTTCCACTGACGTAGCCGCTCGCGAAACTGAGCCAGCTCCGGCGGCGAGTCGCCATGCAAGTTCGCCTTACGGAATTGATCGTCTTCGCACGCTACGATCAGATGTTCGACGCCGCTGCGAAACAACCGCGCGGAATCAACCGGATCGACGTACGACTCTTCGACCTTCCGCAACACTTCCTCGTAAAGACGCAGCGCCTGACTGCGCGGCATCGTCAGCATCTTTGATCGGAAACTCGCGTCGCGATATCGCCGCGCCAGACCGTAATGAATTTCGCACTGCTTCAGCCGCTCGCGCAGCAGCAGCGAGTTCGGATGGGCCTTCGATGCGTCCTCGTAGAGTTGGACCGCGCGGCCCCAATCGCCGGATTGCTCCAGCTCGAAGCCACGACTCAGGAGTTGATCGAAGTCGCGTGGAACGCCCGGCCGTTCGGTTGCCGCGGCCCCGATCGGCAGTAGGAGCAGCCAAAGCCAGAAGGCAGGCTTCAGGACCGCAATGGTGCGTCGAGCCAAGGTGTCGTCCTCTCCAAGCGGCTTCCGCGGCGGGCAATCTGGCGTGATTCGTGCCGATGCACTGACCGAATATAGGACACGATCTTGGAGGCGTCAAACGGCGGGTTTGAGATTCTGTGGCGAGTTTGCCGACCTTGCCGGTGAGGCAAGTCGGCGGAAGTTTGCGGGCGTCAGTGCCGGCGCGATGCGGACCATTTCAACGTAAGCTGATGCTCACGATTGCTGAACGCGACCGAACGCCGCGTACAGCGCGGGCAGGAAGAAGAGGTTGAGAAGCGTGGACGTGGTCAGGCCGCCGAGGATCACGACAGCCATCGGGAATTCGATTTCGTGGCCAGGCACGTTGCCTCGCACGACGAGCGGCAGCAGCGCGAGCGCGGCACACAGCGCGGTCATCAAGATCGGCGCGAGCCGCTCTTCCGCGCCGCGCAGCACGAGCGACGGCCCGAACGGCTCGCCCTCCTGCGTTTCGAGATGGCGGTAGTGGCTGACGAGCATGATGCCGTTTCGCGCGGCGATGCCGAGCACCGTAACGAACCCGACGAGCGATCCGAGAGAGAGCACGCCGCCGCCGAGGAACGACGCCACGACGCCGCCGATCAGCGCGAAGGGAATCGTCAGGAACACGAGCAGCGTGAGCCGCAGCGAGCCAAAGTCCATGTGAAGCAGCAGCAGGATGCCGACAAGCGACAGACCGGTGAGTGCAAGTAGCCGGCGGCGCGACGCCTCGCGAGCTGCGTATTCTCCGAGAAATTCGGAGTGATACTCGCGGTCGAAGTTGATCTGGCCGACGCGGTCGCGAATCTCACGGGCGACGGAACCCAGGTCGCGGCCAGACACGTTGCAGGTTACGTCGAGCCGCCGCGAGGCCCCTTCGCGTTTGATCTCGTTCGGAGCCGGCACGATCGCGACGTCGGCCACGTCGCCGAGCGGCAACTGCGCACCGGCAGGGGCTTCGATGCGCAACTCGCGGAGCGCCGTCAAATCGGTGCGCAGTCGCTCATTGCCCCACACGGCGACGTCAAATACTTTTTGCTGGTCGTAAACTTCGCCGACTTTCGTCCCCTTGACGAGCGTGACCGCGGAGCGACGCACTTGGCCCGGCGTCAAGCCGAACCGTTCCGCTGCGTCCGGTCGCAGCCGAACGTCTACCTGCGGCACAAGCACTTGCGGCTCCACTTTCAAATTTGTCACGCCGGGCACGTCGGCCATGAGCTGTTCGATTTCGCGGGCCTTGTCGCGAAGCACCGCCAGGTCGGGCCCGAAAATACGCACCACGATCGTCGCCCCCGCGCCGCTCAGTACCTCTTTGATTCGCTCTTTGAGGTACGTGAGCAAGTCGCGGGTCAGGCCCGGATATCCGTCCACGACCTGCTGGATCCGCGCGACTGTGCTGGCGTAATCCGCGTCCGGTTCGAGACTGATCCACAGTTCGGTGAAATTCGGCCCCACCACCTCTTCGGCGACCTCCGCCCGGCCGATGTGCGAGCCGAAGTTGCGCACGCCGGGAATTTCGAGCAACTCGCGACCGACCTGTTCCGTGATTCGCCGCATCTCATCGAGTGACGTGCCGGGCCGCGTGACCCAGTGCATCACAAAGTCACGTTCCCGAAAGTTCGGCAGGAACTCCTCGCCGAGGAACGGCACCGCTGCACCAGTTACCGCGAACGCCAACACGAGCACCGCCGCCACCCAGCGTGGCCGCGCGACGATCGCCGGCAGCACAGCCCGGTAGATCCCTTTCAGGGCACGAACCAGCGGTGCGTCCCGCCGCCGCTCCGACGCGCCCGGCAGGAGCAGCAGGGACATCGCTGGCGTCACCGTCAGCGCCACGGCGAGCGACGCCAAAATCGCCAACACGTAAGCAAACGCGAGCGGCCGAAAGAACGTTCCGGCTAGTCCTTCGAGGAAGAAGATCGGCAGAAACACGAGCATCACGATGACGCTGGCGTAAACCACGGCGCTGCGGACTTCGAGCGATGCGTTCAAAACGACCTGGAACGGCGAACTCGGGTTGGCCGCCGCGCGATTCAGCCGCAGCCGTCGCACGATATTCTCCACGTCAATGATCGCGTCGTCCACGACTTCGCCGACGGCGATCACCAGCCCCGCCAGGACCATCGTGTTGATCGTCCCGCCCCAGTAGTACAGCACGATCGCCGCACCGCACAGCGACAGCGGTATCGCCACCATGCTGATCATCGCGGTACGCCAGTCGAACAGGAACGCGATCAGTATGACGGCGACGAGCACACAACCCACGAGCATCGCGTGCGTCAGGTTCCGCACCGATTGTTTGATGAACGTGGCAGGCCGAAAGATCGTCGAGTCGAAACGAACGCCTTGCAGCGCGGGTGCGAGCGATTCGAGCGCCGCCTCGACGTTGCGGGTCACGTCGACCGTGTTGCCCCACGGCTGCTTTTCGACGACGAGCAACAGGCCTGGCCCCAGCGACGCGACCGAGTCACCGACGACCGCGTCCCCGATCGGCGTCGGATAGTCCGTGACCACGTCCGCCACGTCGCCCAATCGCAGCGGCGATCCGTCGCGAAACGCGACGACCGTTCGGGCCAGGTCACCCGGCTCGATGATCGGCGAGCGGTGTCGCACGGCCATTCGTTGGTTGGGTGTGTCCACAAAGCCGCCGGCGCCGATGACCGCCGCCTCGCCCGCCGCCCGCACGACCGCATCGAGCGTGACATCGTGTGCCCGCAGGCGGTCGGGATCGACCAGCACCTGAAACTGCCGGTCGCGCTGGCCCCAGATCGCGACGTTTGCCACGCCGGGCACCGCCATGAGCCGCGGCCGAATCGTCCACCGCGCCAACACGGTCATGTCCATCTGCGACAACTTGGGCCGCCCGGTCGCTGGGTCCGTCTCCGACCAAATGCCGATCTTCAGCGCTCGGCTCATGGACGACAGCGGCGACAGCATGACCGGTGGTTTCGCGACGGCCGGCAACCGCGGCGCCTCGGTCGCCAGCCGTTCTTGCACGAGCTGCCGGGCCCGCATCAAATCGGTCCCTTCTTCGAACCAGAGCACGACGGAGGACAGGCCGAGTACCGACTTGGATCGGATCGTGGTGAGCCACGATGTGCCGTTGAGTGCGTTCTCCAGCGGTACAGTGACGAGGCTTTCGACCTCTTCGGTGGAAAGCCCCGGCGCCTCGGTCTGGATTTCAACTAGGGGCGGCGCGAACTCGGGAAAGACATCGATCGGCGTGCGCCGCGCGGTGTTCACGCCCACGACCATCAACAAGATCGCCAGCGCGACTACCACGACGCGTAACCGCAACGAGGTTGACACGAGCCAGGTCAGCATCGTCGTTCATTCCGAGAGATTGGTCCACTTGGTCCTAATCATCGTCTTCTTCCTTTTCGGCGCCGTGCGCGGCCTCTTGCATCCCAAAGCCGAATTCCGCTCCGAAGAGTTCCGCCGCGCCGCTGACCACGATCTTGCTTCCCGGCTTCGGCCCGGCGGCCAGGACTGCCAGAGAGTCCAACACGTGTCGCACGTGAACACGTCGCCGGATGAACGTCTGCGGGCCAGTCGCCTCGTAGACCCACGTGCCGCCGTGGATGTCGTGCAGCACGGCGGACCACGGAACGACCAGCGACTCGTCGTCGCCGTGCAGCGGCACCGTCACCGCGACTCGCTGACCGGGCCGCAGCGCGGCGTCGGAATTGTTCAACTCGTACGTCGCGTCCACGGTCGCCGTGATCGCGTTGGCGGCCGGCGGCGCCGCGACGGGCTTCGCGAGCCGCGGTTCGAGCGCGATCGCGACCGAGCCGAGACTGGCGATGCTTGCCGCGGCGCTCGTGTCGATCTTGGAAAGATCGCCCGCGTAAATCGGCACGCGGATCCAGACCGTATCCTGCCGAGAAACTTCGAAGAGTGGCGCGCCCGCTGTGACCGTTTGGCCAATCGTCGCGTGCAGGTTTTGCAGCAATCCGCCTTCGGGCGACGCAATCGGCAACGCGGCGAGCGATGCGTCGGTGTCGAGGGACACCTTCGCGAGTATTTCGCGGCGAGCCTCTGCGCCGCGCAACGTGGCCGCCGCGACGTCGAGCTGCGCCTTCGCGTCGTCACGCGACTTCATGCTGCCGGCCTTGTCGCGCACGAGTTGCTCCGCGCGGGCAAGCATGACTTTAGCCGCTCCAAGCTGCACCTCGGCCTTGTCAACCTGTGCCTCGGCGTCCGCCCGCGAGCTGGCAAGCGACACGAGTACCTCGGCAAGCCGCAGTCGCTCCGGCGGACTCAAGAGCGGTTCGAGCGCGAAAACGATTCGGCCTTTCGTGAGCACTTGGCCAGGCCGCGGCGGGCCGCCGTCCTTGCTCGCGACGAGCGTGCCGGCGAGCGGCGCCGTCACGACGACGGCGCGGCCGGGCGGAATCGTGACCTCGCCGCCGAGCGTCCGCATCCGCGTCACGCGTTTCCGCTCGACTTCAGCCAGTTGAATGCCAAGCCGCTTCTCCGCTTCGGGCGTCAATACGATTGTCGCGAGTTCGGCCTCCTTGGCGATCGTTGCGACCTTGGCCGGGGGCGTTTTCTGCGTGGCCGCGGGCGCGGACTTGCCGCAGCCGCAAATGGATGCGGCGAGCGACGCCAACAACAGCAGGTAGAACTGCCGGTTCATCGCGCATCGACCTCGCTTTCGCTGTCCGTCTTCTCGGCACCGCCCAATCGTCGGCCCACGCTGCGTTCAAGTTCGTGCCACGCCCGACGGAGCGCGCCGTCGGCTTCGACCGCTCGTACGCGGGCGTCGATCAGTTGCCGCGTGGTTTCGAGCACCAGCACGAGCGACCCGTCGCCGTCCTCAAACGCCTTGCGTGCCTGCTCGACCGCCTCTTGCGTCGGCGGCAAGATTTGCGTCTGCCAAATGTCGAACTGATCGCAGGCCTGAACGACTCGCGCGTGGGCCATTCGCACTTCAGCGACGATGCGATCGTGAACCGTAGCCACGTTGCGGACCGACCGTTCGACCTCCGCTTCCGCTCGCGCCACCGCGCCTTGATTCTGGTGAAAGATGGGCAGCGTCACTTGCAGTCCCGGCCCGGCCTCGAATCCTTTCTCGCCGCCCGCGTTGGCGTCCACGACGCCGGAGACGGTGAGGTATTCCAAGTTCGCCAGCCCCGCCCGCTCGCACGCCGCGTCCACCGCGAGTTCCGCGGCCCGCAGGTCGGGCCGGGCCGCGAGGGCGTCGTGCGCGAGCACGGCGACGTTCGAGTGGTACTGTTGAACCGTTGAACGGTTTAACAGTTGAACGGGTGAGTCGATCACGAACGAGCGATCGGCAACGGCAGGCCCTAACAACGATCGCAGTCGCTCGGTGGCCAGCGTGGCCTCGTGTTGCAATCGAACGAAATCTTCGCGCGACCGCTGCGCCTCGATGCGTGCCGTGCTGACCTCGAGCGCGCTCGATTCACCGGCCTTCAGTCGCGCGTCGGCCAGCGCGGCGATCGCGTCGATCAAATCCACCGCATCTGCCGCGAGGCGCACGCGCGCCTCGGCCCGCTCGACGTCCGCGAACGCAACCCGCACGTCGCGGATCAGATCCAACCCATTCTGCACGAGCCGCTCGGCGACTCGTTGCGAATCTACGGTTGCGAGCGCAACGCGTCGCGGCCGCAGCCAGAGCGCCTCCAGCGGCAGAGTCGCCGTGAACTCCAGTTGTTTTGGGCCGAGCGGGAACAGGACCGAAAGGAGCGGATTCGTCAGCAGCCCGGCCTGAACGATCTCGGCCCGCGTGAAACCGAGTTCCGCCAAAACCTCTTGGAACGCCGCGTTGTTCGCAAGGGCCAGTGCTACCGCTTCATCTTCCGAGACCCCATCGTCGATCCGAACGAAGTCCGGGACGAATGTGTCGCCGTCGGCAATGACCTGGGCAGTCTCCAGGTGAGTCTGTTGTCTGAGTGCCGCCGACACAAACGACCGGTCAAACGGAACGTGCGTGCCCTTGCATCCACAGCTCGTGCCGATCAACACGATCCACCAGATTCGGCGAGTCATCTCGTGTCATTCCGCGACCGTTAATTCCGCGCGCCATGCACCACAACTCGTATCGGACGTTCGACTATTCCGGTTTTAACGATTTTGCCGAATATCTCACGGATTGCCACGTTCAGCACCGAGCGGGCATGATCGCCAGCAGAGCGAAATGAGTCGGCAGGTAAACGCACACGGAGAACCCAATCATCAGGCACACCAGATAGAGTACAGGCGGCAGCCGCGACTGCTCCTTGCCCCAGAGTCCAAAGACCCAGTTGATGTTCTGCGTTCGATGGGTGAAGCAGAAGCACACCAGCAGAACAACGCACGCCAGCAGCGTCTGCACCAGCCACGCCCGCCGATCATAGCCGAGCCGCCAAACCGTCCACAGCAACAGCGGCGGCAGCCAAACGTGAAAAAGGGACAGTCCGCGGATGAACAGCGGGATCTTGCGGTCGAACATGTACTTGGCGATTGCGATCGTCTCGATCCGCAGGATCAATCGCGTCAGGAAATCGCCGAGCCAGACCAATTCGAGCACGGTAACGGACACCGCCTGCACGCTGGCCAGCAGCGAACTCTCCAGCCAGATCGCGATCAGCCCGCCAAACAGTGCGATATCGGAGAACCACAGGAAGTTGGCCGGACCATAATGACGCCAGTAGACCGGCACCAGCACGCACACAAACAGCGTGGTCGCGACTTTGATCGAAACGGGGATCGTGCCGGGACCTAGTGCCGATCGCAATAACTCCTGCCAATCTGCCATGTCGAGATTGTAGCGTGCCGGGCGCGTGTCGCACGTCTCAGACCCAGACGCCGGCTGAAGCCGGCTAGAAGCTCACTTGCCTCGCTGTGTGAAGCTCTTCGTCCACGTCTTGTCCCACAAGCTGGGAAACGCGTTCGGCACGTACGGGTGCCGCGCGATCGCGTCCAGGTCAATGTCGAGGCCGAGGCCCGGTTCGTCGGACAGATGAAACTCGCCGCCCTTGATCGGGTTCCAGCCGTTGACGAGGCTGTCGCGCCACGGCACGTCGAACTCGCCGAACGCTTCTTGAATCATGAAATTCGGCGTGCTCAGATCGAAGTGCAGCGCGGCCGCCAGCGCGACCGGCCCGATCGAGCAGTGCGGGGCGACGCGGATGTCCTGCACGGCGGCCATCGCGGCGATCTTCTTCGCTGCCAAGATGCCGCCGCAGTGCGCGATGTCCGGCTGCACGACGTCCACGGCACGGAGCGACACGAGCCGGTGGAAGTCCGCGAGCGTGACCAGACGCTCGCCCGCGGCCAGCGGGCTGCGCACCTCGCACTTCACGTCGGCCAAGAGGTCGAGGCATTCCGGCGCGACAGGCTCCTCGCACCACGCCGGCTCGAATCGCTCCAGCTCGCGAATCATCTCGATCGCCGAACCGGCCGACAGGCGGCCGTGAAACTCGATCATTAGTTCGATTTTGCGGCCGACCGCGAAGCGAATCGCCGACACGACGTCGCACGCGAACTTCTTGACCTCGGGCGACAACACCTTCCACGCCGTTCCGAACGGATCAAACTTCATCGCGCGATAGCCGCGCGCGACGACGTCTTTCGCCCGCTCGGCGAATTCTTCGGGCGTTCCCGCCCCGCCGTACCAGCCATTCGCGTATGCCGGCAGCCGGCTGTGGCAGCGCCCGCCGAGAAGCCGGTACACCGGCTGATTGCACGCTTTGCCCACGATGTCCCACATCGCGATCTCGACGCCTGAAATCGCCGTCATCACCGTCGCGCCGCCTTGATACTGGTCGCGCAACATCTCGCCGATCACGGCTTCGATGTCGAACGGATCGCGGCCGAGCACGCGTCCCTCGACCCACTCGTGGCAGAGCGTCTGGACCGTTTTCTCCTGCCACTCAAGCGTCGCCTCGCCTACGCCGGTGAGGCCGGTGTCCGTCGTCAGGCGAATGAACAGGTAGTTCCGCAGGCCGGCGTTCGCCAAAAATGTCTCGAAGCGCGTGATCTTCATAACGAAGACTGTAGAATCCGGTTCGCCAAAAGGCAAAGACTCGTTTCGAATCGTTTGATCGGCCGCCGGAGGATTAACATGAGTTTGACTCGTCGACGGATTTCCCGCCGCGGCTTCATGACGGCGACGGCCGGACTGGCCGCGGGCGTTTCGTTCGGAGGTGCCACGATGCCTGACGACTTGCTGCGAATTCAACCGCCGCCGCGACCAACCAAGCCGAGCAAGAAGTTGGCCGTGGTCACGACAGCCTATTACTACTTGTCGCACGCCTACCACATCTGCGGCCGGTTTCTGAACGGCTACTTGCGCGGCGGCCGGTACCACTTCCCCGATTTTGCGATCGCCGGCATGTTCGTCGAACAACAGAAGGAAGGCGACCTGAGCCGCGAACTCGCCGCGAAACACGGTTTCACGATTTACCCGGACGCGGCCGGTGCACTCACGCTCGGCGGCGACAAGCTCGCGGTGGACGGCGTGCTACTGATCGGCGAGCACGGCGACTATCCGTACAACGAGAA
>Ga0247727_10003589_pt1 | contig 34070 bp, 24 predicted proteins | sample WisWelCaveWW1625_FD_202498 | JGI IMG/M metagenome (GOLD analysis project Ga0247727, IMG submission 202498) | Biofilm microbial communities from Wishing Well Cave, Virginia, United States - WW16-25 | ecosystem: Environmental > Aquatic > Deep subsurface > Groundwater > Cave microbial mat | place...
TGCAACAGCAATGACGATACATGCCCGCCGCCGTTATAGCGGATGTCCACGATCAAGCCTTCGCGGTCCACTTCCGCGAGATAGGCGCGATGGAATTCGGCGTAGCCCCATGCGCCCATGTCGGGAACGTAGACGTAGCCCACACGCCCATTCGTCGCTTCATGGACGCGCTTGCGATTGGTCTCGATCCATTGACGATAGTACACCGGCGTTTCGTTGTCGAGAGTCTTCACGGTGACGGCGCGCGGTTCGCCTTCTCCACCCGCGACGGTGAGCATGACCTCCGCTTTCGCCAGATTCACCAACGCCTGCGCGGGAGAAAAGTTTTTGCCCAGCCTGCGCCCGTTGACCGCAAGGATGCGATCGCCGACATTAACGTTGACGCCTGTGCGCGCCAGCGGCGAAGTCATCTCATCGTTCCAGGCGTCGCCGTACGCGATGGATTCGACGCGCCATGAATCAGTTTCCGCGTCGTGCGCGAACGCCGCGCCGAGATAGCCGTTGTGATAGTTCGGCGAAAAACGGTAATCGCCTCCGAACTCGTAACAATGCGACGTGCCAAGTTCGCCCTGCATCTCCCACGCCAGATCGGAGAATTCCGAGCGCGTCCCGACGCGTTCGACCAATGGCTGGTAGCGTTCCAACACAGCCAGCCAATCCACTTTGGACATGTCGGGAGTCCAGAACTGATCGCGCATCAGGCGCCACGCCTCGGCGAGCATCTGCTTCCATTCGTCGCCGGGGCTCACGCTCACCTTGAGGCGCTCAAGATTGATCCAGCCCGCCCTGCGATTGGTCGCGTTGTTTCCGTTCTCCGGTTTTTCGCCAGCCTTGATGGCGCGCAGGCGATAGCCGGTCTGGTAGATGAGCATGGAACTATCGCGGCTCACGCCGAAACCATGCAGTCCGCCGACGATCACTTCCTCCTTTTGCTCCTCGAAGTTATACATGACCAGCGTGCCTTTCGAATAAGGCTCGCCGTTTGGGGGATCGTCGCTGATCGCGCCTTCAACGGGATATTCCGAGTAGAGAACCTTTCCGCCCTTCAAACCGACGACGCGCCCGAACCGTCCCTCTTCCACCGGAAACTCGACGATGCGCCGCGTAATGCCCTCGATGTCAACCTGGATCGGTTTCTCTTCGGACTTTTTCTCAGCCTGCGATTTCTCATCTTCCTTTTTGACTTCCTGCGGCTCTTCCCCTTCCTTTTCTTTTTCTTTCGCCTCTTCATCTTTTGGCGCGTCTGACGGTTTCTCTTCGGGCTTCGCGTCCTTCTTCGGTTGCGGGATGAACGGCGAAGGCAAATCCTTTTGAAGCGTGATCAGAAACGGCTTCATGCCGCGCGGGAAGTTGAGATCGAACTGGATGTTGTCGTACACGGGATTGAAATGCCGCCACGACAGGAAGTAAAGATACTTGCCGTCCGGATCAAAATTCGGAGCGATGTCGCTCAACACTGGATCAGTCGCCGCGAACGATTCCCCTGTGGCGGCTTTCCATAACTTGATGATGGACACGTGCAGTGAAATGGAAAGACTATATGCCAGCCATTCCCCGTCCGGCGACCACGCAAACCCGGCGATGCGTTCCGCCGAGCCGCGGTCAATGGTCTTCAGTTCGCGGGAGGCGAGATCGAGCGTCATCAATTCGTAGCGGTGGTTGCTGAAAGCGATCACATCCTTCTTTGGGTTGACGCTGATCGAGGTCGGGCGTCCGATATCCAGGTCTTTGAGAACCTCCGGCTCCTTGGATGAATTGACCTGGAAGATCACAAACTGCTCCTCGCCTCCCGCGTCGGTGACAGCCGCGAGGCGTTCGCCGTCGTTGAGCCACACAGGCAGGCGATAACGCACGCCGTCGGCTTCGCCATGTTGAGTCACCGCGCCCTCCCAATTGGCGAAGGTGAAGAGTTTGCCGCGCGAGGTCAACGCCAGCGCCTGACCTTTGGGATGCAAATTCGCGGACTGCATATACTTGCCCGTGTTGACGAACTTGCGGTTGCGCTGGACACGCGGCGAGTGATATTCGATCTTCACGCGCGCGCTTTTGTTCCTCGAAACGTTGAAAGCATAAATATCCGCGCCCGCGTGATAGACGATGGTCTTGCCATCGGTTGCGGCATTGCGCGCGTAGTAATCTTCGTGATGCGTGTGGCGGCGCAAGTCCTTGCCGTTGGGGAGGCACGAATATAGGTTGCCGATGCCCTCATGATCGGATAGGAAATAAATGCGTTTGCCGATCCACATTGGGTTGGCGAGGTTGCCCTTGAGTTTGATCAACGGTTTGAACGTTCCACTGCCCCCGGACGCGTCCACCCAAATCTGCCCAGCCGTGCCGCCGCGATAGCGTTTCCAGCGAGCGGCGTCGCTGCTCAAATAGCCGCCGTTACGCCCAATCACCGCGCCGCCCTGCGGCCCAAAGGAGATGTGACGCGCCGGTCCGATGTTGATGAGTTCCTGTTCGCCGCTTTCAACGTCTAATTTGTACAAACGCAGCATGGGCATGTGCGGCTGGCCATTGTTGTTGGCGAAGATAATTTTGCCGTCCTTCGTCCAACCGACAGTCCAGCAGATGCCGCCATTGAATGTGAGACGTTTTGCATGACCGCCGAGCGCGGGCATCGCGTATACTTCCGGTTGCCCCTCCTCGCGTCCGACGAATGCCAGCCATTTGCCGTCGGGGGAGAGGCTGGGTCGGGTCGCCTCGCTCAGGTTGGAGGTCAGGCGACGCGCGATGCCGCCTTTGAGGGGGACGCTCCACAAGTCGTCTTCGCTGACGAACACAATCGTATCTTTGTTTACAGTGGGGAAGCGGTAGTAGCCGGATGTCATTGAGCGCTCCTTTGACGATGGGAATGGTAAACCGCGTATTGCGCCAGTGTATCACACCTTCCCCGCCTGTTTCACCAGCCACTTCTCCAATTCGGGTATCCCCTCGCTCAAGCGCGCGCCCGCCACGATGGGCAGCCAGCGGCGATATTCATATCTTCCGCCGGGGCGCAGGCGAAAGTATTCCCGCAAGTACGTCGTATGAAAAACCCCAACCATGATCTTCAATAACGGATTTGGAACCTGCGCGCTTTCCATCGCGCCAAGCAGAATGATGGATGTACGCGCCGCATCCGCCAGCGGGTTGCCGCGCGACGCGTCGATCCAGTCAATGACGGTCGCGTCGTTCCCCGAAATCAACACGTTGGCGAAATGAAAATCGCCGTGACAGACGCGGTCGCCTTCGGGTAGAGAGTCGAGCGCGTTCAACAACTTCGGCTTCAGGTCCACAGGCAACGCGTCCGCGTCTTTGATTTTGTTTTGAAGTCTCTTTCTTTGCGGAGGGACATCCGCTTCAAGGACGCGTTCGTGCATCTGCGCGTGGAGGCGGGCGAGCGTTTTGCCGTATCGGATCGCGTTCCACGGCTGGCGCCGGAACATCGTCAGCGTGGATTCGCCTGCCACGCGTTCGTAGATCAATCCGTTTCTTCCTTGTACTTGAATCAATTCCCCAACCGCAGGCGACTTCACGCCGCTGGCATATACGGCGCGCGCGATTTTCATTTCGTATTCGATATTTTCAAGCGGGAACCAATCCTGGAAAAGTTTGAGAACATGTCCCTCATCCCAATCATAGACCTCGGCCGTCCGCCCGTGGGCAATGGGTTTGTCGAGCGAAATCTCCTTCATGGGGTCTGTTGGTCTTAATACCCTTCCGGCGCTTTATCAAACCACGGCTTCGCTTTCTCCAATTGACCCGCCAAACGGAACAGCGCCGCCTCGTCGCCCCATTTGCCGACAAAGTGCATTCCGATGGGCAGACCTTCTTGATTCCAATGCAACGGCACAGACATGGCAGGCTGGCCCGACACATTGAACACCGGAGTCCATGGGATGAATTCAAACGTCTGCGCGGCGAGGGGTTTGATCACGTTCATGGCTTCCAGGATCCAGGTCGCGCCGGCGCGCGCGATGAATTTGAGTTGCGCCTGTTCGCCTGCCGAGGGTTTCAACGCGCCGATCTTCACCGGCGGCTGGTTTAAGACCGGCGTCAACAACACATCATAGTTTTCAAAGAAGCGCCCAATATCGCGCGATTTCGATTGCAGGTAGCGCAGGGCTTTGACATAATCGGAGGCTTTCAGGATCGTCCCAAACAGACCCGTGCCGTACGAGGTGAGATCGAAATCGTCCAGCGAAACTTTTTTGCCCGCCATTGCCGCGGCTTCTTCAATATCCGCGCGGATTTGACCGGCGACAATCGTGAGAAAATGCAACGAATATTCCTCGCCGTTGATAACGGGCGCGTCTTCCAGGACCTCATGCCCAAGTTGTTTCAACAGGGCGACGGTTTCTTCCACGCCTTTCACGCAATCGGCATGGACGTTCTTTCCAAGCATCGGCTTGGTCGAAAATGCGATTCGCAACTTCCCAGGCTTTTTACCGACCTCTCTCAAAAACGGACCTGCATCCGGGATGATGTACGGCGCGCCCACGTCCTGGCCTTTGGTCGCGTCCAGCATCGCGGCCGAGTCGCGCACGGAACGCGTCAGCACATGCTCGATGTCGAAGCCGTTCCATGATTCGCCGATGATCGGACCGGTGGGAGTCCGCCCGCGCGTGGGTTTGAGTCCGAATATTCCACAGGCGGAGGAGGGGATGCGGATCGATCCGCCCCCGTCACCGCCGGAAGCGAGCGGCGTCATCCGAGCCGCGACCGCCGCGCCGGAGCCGCCCGATGATCCGCCTGGGGTGCGCGAAACGTCCCAGGGGTTGAGGGCAGGTCCAAGCGAGTCTGATTCGGTGTAGGGCGTGAGTCCAAATTCGGGCGTGTTGGTTCGTCCCATCACAATCGCTCCGCTGTTTTCCCAGCGCTTTACCAGTTCTGTTGAGATGGCGGCTGGAACGTTTCTCCACAACTTATTGCCATGACTTGTGGGAGCGCCTTCCAGCGTGGCGTGCAAATCTTTGATCAAAAACGGAACGCCTTTGAAGGGACCGTCCGGCAGTGTGCCTTTTGCGGCGGCGCGGGCGCGGTCATAGAGTTTATAAACCACCGCGTTGAGTTTCGGGTTGTGATCTTCGATGCGGTTGATCGCTTCCTCCACCAATTCAATGGGAGACACTTTCTTCCTGCGGACAAGTTCCGCCAATCCCAAGCCGTCGTATTTTGCATAATCAGGGAAAGCCATTTCTGATTCTCCTCAGCGCCTGAATTTTGAATGACGATTCAGATTATACACCCGCCATTTTTAAACCCGGTCTTCAAAAAATTTGTGAGCCGCGTTCCGCGCGGTTATACTTGCCGCATGGAACTTTCGCAGAACATTCACCTGCTGGGCGATTTGCTTGGCAGGGTAATTTCAGAACTTGAGTCCCCGCGCATATTCGAAACCGAGGAACGCATCCGCGCGCTGGCGAAGGCGCGGCGCGGCGGAGACTCCATCGCGGGCGCAGGTTTGCATGATGAAGTGTCCGCGTTGCAAAGCGGGGACGCGCGCGTGATCGCCGCCGCGTTTGCCGCGTATTTCGACCTGGTGAATCTCGCCGAGGAGAACCAGCGCGTGCAGGCGCTTCGTCAGCGTGAAGATGAATCGTACCCGGAACCAATCCGCGAGTCGCTTGGCGACGCGCTTGCAATCCTGAAAGAGCGCGGCGTCACGCGCGATCAGGTGTCCGCTCTATTGGATGAGTTATCCGTCGAGTTGGTCCTCACCGCGCACCCGACGGAAGCGCGTCGCCGCACCGTGCTCTCGAAGACGGAACGCATCACAGCGCTCCTCAACCTGCTCAATCAAGACGCGCTCTCCCTGCGCGGACGCGACGAGTCCATGCGGGCGCTGCACGCCGAGATTTCCGCGTTGTGGCTGACCGATCGCGCCCGCGCCGACAAGTTGAGCGTCACCGACGAAGTGAAAACAGGCTTGTACTATGTGGACGCGTATTTGTGGAATATCATCCCCAGGCTTTACGACGATCTTGATCACGCGCTTGAAAAATATTATCCGGGTTTGAACGTTCCGCCGCGCGTTTGGCTGAAACTCGCCTCATGGATCGGCGGCGACCGCGACGGGAATCCCTTTGTCACGTCCGAGGTGACCGCCGAGACTCTGCGCCTGCATCGCGGCCTGGCGGTCGAGAATCATCGCCGTATGTTTCAGGAATTGGGTCGGCGTTTGAGCGTGAGCGCGAACCGCATCCCGCCGCCGCGCGCGCTCGCTGAATGGATCGAACGGCGCAGACCGTTCCCGCCGCATGTTGAATATATTGAAGAACGCTATACCAGCGAACCCTATCGCCTGGTCCTGGCGCTGCTGGCGAACGATCTTGCCGAAGCCTCGCGTGAAGAGATGAAGACGCACCTGCTGGGTCAATATCCGCATCGCGCCCGCATGGAGGCGCGTCATCTGCTTGAGCCGTTGGAGTTGATCGCTTCGGCGCTGCCGTCGCATCTCGCGCAGGATGAAATCAAAACCGCTTTACAGATCGTGCGGGTCTTTGGTCTGCACGTCGCGCGGCTCGACATCCGCGAAGACTCGAGTCGTTTGAACGCCGCGTTGAGCGAGATTCTGCGCGCGCTGAATCTTGAATCTGATTTTGAAAATCTTTCGTCCGATCAACGCGAAAAACTGTTGACGCGTTTATTGAACGAACCCGCGCCCAATCTTTCGACTCATCCCGGCGTCACTTCCGCCACCGCCGAAACCTGGTCGCTGTTTCAACTCATCGGGCGCGCCTGCGATATCTACGGAAGCGACTTGCTGGGTCCCATCGTTATTTCGATGACCCACACTGCGGCGGACGTGCTGACCGTGCTCCTGCTCGCAAAGTGGGCGGGATGTAAAACGATTCCGCAGATCGTCCCGCTCTTCGAATCAGTCCATGACCTTCAAACTGCTTCGGGTATTCTCGAACTTCTCTTTGCCTCTGACGCGTACCGCGAACAGTTGAAATCCCACAACGACGAACAAATGGCGATGATCGGTTATTCCGACAGCAATAAGGATGGCGGCTACCTCATGGCGAACTGGTCGTTGTATCAGGCGCAGGAGCAGATCACGATCATCGCGCAAAAATATGGCGTCAAGTTGACCATCTTCCACGGGCGCGGCGGGACGATTGCGCGCGGCGGTGGTCCCGCCAACCGCGCCATCCGCGCCCAGCCAGCCGGGAGCGTCAACGGGCGCTTCCGTGTCACGGAACAGGGCGAGATCATCGCCTCGCGTTACGCCAACCCCGATCTGGCGCATCGTCATCTGGAGCAGATCGTCAACGCGGTCATCCTTGCGTCCGCGCTTCAGGCGGAAGAACCGATCCCCGCGCGCTGGCGCGATACGCTCGATGAAATGTCGAAGGTCGCGCAGCGCGCCTATCGTTCGCTCGTATATGAAACTCCGGGCTTCATCGAGTTTTGGGAATCCGCCACACCGCTCGATGAGATCAAACGCCTGCAAATTGGATCGCGCCCCGCCTCGCGTACAAAGTTGGGCGCGGTGGATCAGATTCGCGCCATCCCCTGGGTCTTCTCGTGGATGCAAAGCCGCTTCAACCTCCCCGGCTGGTACAGCCTCGGAACGGGACTCGCCTCGATGAACGATCTCTCGTTGTTGCAGGAGATGTACGATGGCTGGGCATTCTTCCGCACCCTGCTCAACAATTCAGAGATGTCGCTTCTCAAAGCGGATATGGAGATCGCCGCGCTGTATGTGAGTCTCGTGCCGGATCAAAAACTGGCGGACGAAATTTTTACTTCCATCCGCGCGGAGTATGAGCGCACGCGCGCGACCGTCCTTGCGATCAGCCGGCACAACGCGTTGCTTGAACTTGAACCTGTCACGCAACAGGCGATTCAACTCCGCAACCCGTATGTGGATCCGTTGAACTATATCCAGGTGGAAACTTTGCGCCGCCTGCGTTCCCTGCAAGATCAAGAAAGCGCGGAGTCAAAGTCTTTGCGCGAAGTGATGGCGCTGACGATCAATGGCATCGCGGCGGGGCTGAGGAATACGGGATAATATCGCATGGGCAGCCTCTATCTTGTCGCCACTCCCATTGGCAACCTCGAAGACATCTCGCCGCGCGCGCTCCGCATTTTGCGCGAAGCGATTCTTATCGCAGCGGAGGACACGCGTCACACGGGGAAACTGCTCAAACATTTCGGGATCAAAACTCAACTCACAAGTTACTTCGAACACAACAAACTCAATAAACTCGATTACATCCTCGATAAACTTTCACACGGGGATGTGGCATTGGTCTCGGACGCGGGAACTCCAGCGATCAATGATCCTGGCTACGAATTGGTGAAAGCCGCCCTCGCCTCAAACTTCGACGTTATACCTGTTCCCGGTCCTTCGGCTCCGATCTCAGCCCTGGCTGTTTCAGGACTCCCAACAGACTCTTTCCTCTACCTCGGTTATCTGCCTCATAAAAAAAACGAGAGACAGAAATACGTAAGGCAAGTTGCCAACTTGCCCTACACGTTGATCTTCCTCGAATCCCCGCACCGCGTCGTTGAAGCCCTTCAAGACCTGCTCTCCATCCTCGGCGATAGAAGAATCTGCGTCGCGCGTGAAATGACCAAGATGTTCGAAGAATACTGGCGCGGGACCATCGGCGACGCGGTGGAGTATTTCAAGTCACAGCCCGCGCGAGGCGAATTTACGTTGGTTGTCGAAGGAAAGAGGAAAGCTCGCGCTGAACCGGGTCGAAGTGAGGAAAGAAGCAAATGGATGGAGGAGGAACTGCGCGCCGCCATCAAAAAAGAATTGAAAAAGGATAAATCGGCAAAAGAGATTTCAATTGAACTGGCGGGGCAGAGCGGCTGGAGCAAAAAGGAAATTTACGCGCTCATCAATCATCCGCGCCCCTGAGTTGCTCCCGCGTCGCGAGCGGGAAGGTGAAATGGAATGCCGCGCCCTGATCCATGTCGCTTTCCACCCAGATGCGTCCGCCGTGTCCCTGCACCGCGAGGCGGCAAAACGCCAGACCGATCCCCAGTCCGCCCATCTTGCCCTTGCCGCGCAAGCGCGTGAACTTGTCGAAGATGCGTTCCTGATCGGCGGGCGGGATGCCGGGACCGTTATCCTTCACCCAGATATGCAACCATTCGTCCTCGGCGCGCGCGCCCACTTCCAGCCTGCCCTCGGTCGGCGTGAACTTGCTTGAGTTCTCCATCAGGTTGATCAGCACGCGCCGCGCCATATCGCCGTCCACCCAAATGGCGGGGAGCTCGTCGGGAAAATCAACGGCAATGGATTGTCTGCGCCCGGTCGCGACGGGGCGCACGTCGTCCACCGCGTCCGTGATCAGCGCCAGCGAATCCACCGTCTTCTGCTCCACCACCGGCTGACCCGACTCGAGTTTGCTCACATCAAGCAGGGAACTGACGAGGCGTTGGATGCGATCGGTCGAGTTCTCGGCAATCTTGAGGATCGAAAGAACCGTCTCGCGATCATCCTTGGGCACCATCGTCGCGATCACATCCAGGGCGGAAACAATATTCGCCAGCGGCGAGCGCAGGTCGTGATAGATCATCGAAGTCAGATCGTCGCGCAGCCCGTCCAGTTCCTTGCGTTCGGCGATATCGCGCATAATCCATTGGATCGAATCCGCTTCGTCGAACTCCACGCGGCGGGCATGCACTTCGATGGGGCTGCGCGTCTCGTCCTTTTTGTGCAGGGACGATTCATACGAACTCACGCGGTTCTCGCGCAATATCTCGAACGACTCGCCCGTCTTCGCCCAGTTCACTTCATGCAGTTGGTCAACGCTCAAGCCGTGCAGCTCCTCGTACGAATAACCGCTCAACGCAAGCGCCTGGCGATTGGCTTCAAGGATGCGCCCGTCCCAATCGGTGATGACCATCGGGTCAATATTATCCTCGAACAACTCGCGATAACGCAGGTGCGCGGCTTGCAAACGCTCGAACAACTGCGCGTTCTGAATCGCCGAACCCGCCAGTCCGCCGATGCCCGTCATCACCAGCAGCGCGTCGGGATCGAAAGCCCTGCCAATCGGATTGATCGCTTCGATCAATCCGATGACGCGGTTCTGAGCCTGGATCGGCGCCGCCAGGATCGCCCGCATCTCGAGCCCTCCGAATCTGTCCGCCGCGCTAAAATTCTTTTCCTGGCTGACATCCGCCACAACCACCCCGCGGCCTTCACGCGCCGCATGCCCCAAAACGCCCTCGCCGATCGGGATCGTCCGGCCGAGGATGTTCCCCGCGTTATAGCCCGCCGCGGCGCGGAAGATCACCTGCTCGCCGTCCACCATGCCGAGCGCGACGGTTTCAACCTGTAACGCCTGCATCATCTGTATCAGTATGCGCTGGTACACGTCCTCCATGCGGAGCGAAGCGTTCATCGCCGCCGCGCCTTCCGCCAGCGCGGTCATCACGCGCGCCTGCCGTTGACTCTCCGTATACAGGCGCGCGTTCAATATCGCCACGCCAGCCAGATCGGCGATTGCCTGCATCAAATCCAGTTGTTCGACGAGGAAGGCGTCGGGTTTGCCATGCACAAGCGTCAACACGCCGACAAGGCGCTCGCGCGCCAGCAGCGGCACGCAGATCGCGGACTTGGCGCCGGTCTTATCCATGGCGTCGTCGGGGCGCATCAACCAGCGCTCATCCTTGCTGGTATCCGGCACATACGCGCCCTTGCGGTTACGCATCACCCATCCCGCGAGACCGCGTTCCACCGTATCGCGCATCTGCTGTGTCGTGTGTTCATGCACCTGGGTGCCATAGACAATGGTCGCGTCCATGGCTTTACCGGCGTCGTCCAGCACCACGACGCTGCAACGCTCGCCGCCCACATTCTGGATCGCCTCATACAGCGCGCGCTGAAGCACTGTCCTCAGATCCAGCGCGGTGGCCAGTTCGCGGCTGATATGATAGAGTAATTCAAGCTGGGCTTTGGTTCGATCCTGCTCTTGTGGTAGCGACATAAAATAGGATCCCGTTTATTCAAAACCGATAAAGGCGACAACCGTAAAGTATAGCACAATTGAATACGTTACAATTGGGAGCATGCCCCTCGACATTCCCCGCATCAAAGCCCTTTGTTTCGACGTGGACGGCACGCTCAGCGACACCGACGATTTATATAAGCGGAAAATCCTGCGCTTCTTTCCGAAATTTCTATTCCGCGACCCCGATCGCGCCGCGCGGCGCTTCATCATGTGGGTGGAAGCGCCCGGCAACGCCCTGCTCGGTCTCGCGGACACGATTGGACTCGACGAGGAGATCGTCGCGCTCATTGACTGGATGGCGCGTCATGGCAAACGATCGTCGAAAGCGTTCCTGCTCATCCCCGGCGTGGACGCGCTGCTGGGGCGGCTCAAAGGGAAATATCCCATGGCGGTCGTCAGCGCGCGCGACGAAAAAGGAACGCTGCGCTTTCTCGAAGAATATGATCTGGTCGGGTATTTCGATGTAATCGTGACCGGTCAATCGGCGGAACACACCAAGCCGTACCCTGATCCCGTTTTGTTTGCGGCGAAGAAGATGAACGTCAAGCCCGAGGAATGTCTCATGATCGGCGATACGACGGTGGACATCCGCGCCGGCAAAGCCGCGGGCGCGCAGACGGTGGGAGTCCTGTGCGGGTTTGGGGAGGAAGAGGAGTTAAGAAGGCAGGGCGCGGATATGGTTCTGAAGAGTACGCCCGAGTTGGCGGACGCGTTACTAATCAACGCAAAGTGACCATCCAGTATTGACATCCTCGGCGGCGCGGACATGATCCGCGAGACAGCGCGACTCATCCCGAACGCGGAATTGTCCCTGATCGATGGCGGAGGTCATGCGGTGGTGAAGACACAGACGAAAGCGTTCGAGGATCGGATTCTCAAGTTTCTGTACAAAGGAGACTAATACCATGCCGCTCGTACGCATATCACTGCGAAAAGATAAAGCGCCCGGTTTCGGAAAAAGGATCGGAGAGGTCGTCTACCGCACGATGGTGGATACGATCAATGTCCCGCTTCACGATAACTTTCAAGTCATCACCGAACATGACTCGGAAGGTCTCATCTATGACCCCGAATATCTCAACATCCCGCGTACCGACGATGTGGTTTTCATTCAAATCACGCTCAATGAAGGACGCACGGTTGAAATGAAGAAACTCTTTTATCAAACGCTGGCGGAACGATTGCATCGGGAACTCGGCTTACGCATGGAGGATATCCTGATCAATCTGGTGGAAGTCAAAAAAGAGAACTGGTCGTTTGGGAATGGCGTCTCGCAATACGCTCAATGATGGTCGTCTGAATGCGCCGCGCTATTCACAGCGATGGCATGGGCGGGCGTCCGTTATTCAGTTTGGTGGCTGGTTGCGGGCTGGGGGACTCACATCTTATGGGATGTGGGTTTGCATTTAATAGGCGACGGCGGCGAGTTTATCGCTTCGTGGTATCCGCTCCTGTGCATGGCGTTTGACTTGGCGGCCGCCATATATATTTTGTGCCTGATCAAACAGGGAAAGCAGTTGGCTCAGGCGTAGACCGCGAATTGATTCCCGGAGATTGTCGTTTTCATGTGCCGCCTCTTGCAGCGACATTTACGCTGATTCTTTCAACGCACGTTCGAGCAGGTCGGTGACTTTGAGTTCGTTTGCCCATTTGCGAAGGTAATCGAGATCGAGTTCGCCCGCGCGGGTTTTCAGCACGCCCAAAATGTCGCGCCATTGACGGTCGGAGACTTCGCCGCCCATGCGATACCATTCCAGTTTGGAGAGGATGACATCTTCGGGGCTGGTGACGTAAACGCTTTGTTCAGGGTCGGTCGCAATGATTGAGGTTCTGCGCCGATCCAGTTGCATTTGATCGAAGGCGCGCGCTTTGCGGATGAAGATATCCACCTTGAAGGCAGTTTCATAGTGGATGAGATTGAAACTGCTTTGATGTTCGATGGCGTCTTTCATCATTTCGTCATCGGCATAGAATTCTTTCGATAACGCCGCGACCAGCGGTTGAATGTGTTCAAGGCGCATGTCTGCCACAATATCCACATCCAGTGTGGAACGCATCACGCCGTGCAGGGAACTGGCAAGCGAGCCGCCCACCGCGTAGGGAATGCCAAGCATTTCGAGTGTTTGTGTGACAAGCAGGGTTATGCGGGTCGCCTCACCTTGCATGGTCGTATACCTTTCGCGCTAATTCTTCGCCGAGCATGAGCGCCGCCAGCATACGGTGGATTTGTGGTGGGCTGGCATCGGGATGGCGCTGTTTAATTCCCGTCGTTGCCAACAATTTGACTGTTTCATTCAGCCCGTCCACGATGGCAAGCTTTTTCCAGGGGGGCATGCGCCGAATGAATTCAATTTGCATTCGTTCGATTTTAGGGTGAGTATCGGAGGAGAGAACGCTCATGGGCTTAGTATAGCATTTTCTTTATGAAACCTGCCGAAGGCGCCTTATATTCGACGCCGTTAACCAATTACCGTTCAATATTATTCAATAACTCTTTCAGCGCCGCCAGCCGCGCTGCGGGAACCATTCCAGCCGGGAGCACGTCCTGCGAGTATTCTATGCAAAGGAGTTTTCACATGAACAAGCGACTCATCCAATTTGTACTTGTTGCGTTTCTGCTCTCAGCGTGTGCAGGGAAAAACAACTCCAACGTGGACCCTGCCGATCTCCCGACTGAGACGCCGGTTCTCCCAGCGTTTCTTTTACCCGTAGACCGGGTGATCGTCCATTCTGCGAGTTACACAATCATCGTAAGGAACCCGACTCGGGCGCTCACAGACTTGCAGCGGGCTGTGGAGCAGGCGGGTGGATTTGTGAGTTCCGCCTCCTCCTACTCTAGCAATGGATCGGCAAGTTATTCCAGCCTGAGCGCGAAGGTCCCGCCTGAAGCGCTCCCCACGTTGAGCGCCGCCCTGAACAAAATTGCGGATCAGGTTCAGAATCAGAGCGTATACGTTCAGGATGTGACCGCCGAGGTTCACAAACTTCAGCGGCGACATGCCGACCTGACTCATGCGCGCGATGAACTGTTATTGTTCCTGCTCAACAGCAGGGACCTTGACCGGTTTTCGACCTTTGGGATTCTTCAGGAATTGTTGGACAGTGAAATAAAGTCGGTGGAAAGCCAATTGGAGAATTATGAAGGGCAGGCGGAACTGGGCTCGTTTGACGTCACCATCAACCAGCCGTCGGCTGTGTATCCGCCGGTTATCGAGTAGGTCTGTGTGAAAGGCGCGGCGCGCGGTTTCACGAGCGTATTCATGAAATGATAAACTCGCCCATCATGCAAAAATGGATGAAGTCCACCAGGTTCTGTTTGCCGTCGCCCGCGAAAAACTCGAAGGGCAGAATTGGCAGCGGCGTCTCGTCGCGCTCTTCCAAGCCATTGCGGATCATCGCTCTTTCGGCGGGCGAAAGCCATTCGGGCAGGTCGTCTTCCGGCGTCAGGTCTCTTTCGGGGTTCACGTCGGGGATATCGTCCAGCGACAGGCGCAGGGCAATCGCCAGAGTCAACGCGTCCTCCGCGCGCACCGTCTGCCCCTCCGCCCGCAAATAGTTTCCATCCCAATCTCCAGGGGGCTTACGCAAATTATGGATGAAGGGCGGCAGTGTCCCCATCGGCTTCCAGCCATAAAACATCGCCAGGCTCAAGATGCGCGCCCAGGCTTCCCTGCCCAGGCTTTGGAGCGTTCGGGTGGACTGGTTGGACAGCATGTAGTTCATGGTATGAATCTCGCTTTCCTGCGTAATCTTTTACACGACGAGGATCATACCGAGTCCCTGCGGCTCTAAAAGATTAAGTTCATTACAACCCCGCAGGGATTAATGCGCCAACTTGTATACAAAACGTCCCGAAGGTTCTAAACCTTCGGGACGTTTGTTATTCGCTTCATCTGCGCTTGCCGCGCTTGAAATTACTCCTCGCGCTGCACCAACCCTTTTTGCCATGCATAGACGGCGACCTGCGTGCGGTCGCTCAAATGGAGTTTGCTGAGGATGTTGCTGACGTAGCCCTTTACGGTCGATTCGGCGATTGAAAGTTGTTCGGCAATCTGACTGTTCGTCTGCGCGTTGGCAATGAACTTGAGCACGTCGAGTTCCCGTTCGGTCAGTTCGGCGAAGAGCAACCCGTCCGCCGAATCCTCGCCGCGAATATTACGCAGGATACGCTCGGCGACCAACGTGTGGAAGGTCACTTCGCGGCGCGCGGCGCGTTGTAGCGCCTCCGCCAGTTCATCCATGGTGACGTCCTTGAGAATATAAGCGTTGGCGCCCGCCTTCAAAGCGGGAAAAATATGCACGTCTTCGTGGAACGAGGTCAACACCACAATCTGTGTGCGCGGACTGATCTTCTTGATCTCGCGCGTCGCCTTGATGCCGTCCATATCCGGCATGATCAGATCCATCAACACCACATCCGGGACCATGTCCGCGACCAGCCGGATCGCATCGCGGCCCGAACCGGTCTCCGCGACGACCCTGAACTCGGGGACGCTCTCCAGATACGCCCGAATCCCCTTGCGGACAATCGCCTGATCGTCCACGATGATTACGCTAATTACCTCGTTCATTGCCGACTCCTTGTGCCTGCGCCTGAAGTGGCACGCGAATATTCAACCATGTGCCGCCGGAGCGACTCTGGATATCCACATGCCCCCCGATGCTTTCGAGGCGCTCATGGATCAATTGCAGTCCCAGCCCGCTGGCGGTCCCCAACGGATCGAAGCCCGTGCCGTTATCGCCGATCTGAATTTGAATCTCGCGTTCCCGATACGCGATGCGGACGTTCGCCTGCGTCGCCTGACTGTGCCGCGCGATGTTCGACAAGCCCTCCTGCACGATCCGATACAGCACCTGCTCGATATGCAGGGGCAGTCTGCGCTCGTCGAGTATGGAAAGATTCAAGCGGATGGACGATCGACTCTCCCATGCGAACGCGTAATCCCGAATGGAAGCCGCCAGTCCCCTTTCCTTCAAGCCCCTGGGATACGACTGCTGAATGAGGAACGTTAGATCGCGGATGACCTCCGAGACAATCTTCTCAGCCTCCGCAAGATGCTCGCCCGCGCCGCCGTGATCGCCGTTCACCCTTTTTTTCGCCGCGCCCAATTGAGCCAGCGCCGCAAAGGCTTTCTGTTTGGCGCTATCGTGCAGTTCCTGCGCGAGACGGTTGCGTTCATCCAGGATTGCGATATGTTTGTTCCTTTCGAACAAACGACCGTTCTCAATGGAAAGCGCGGCGCGTTGCACTAGAGACGCGAACAGCCGCTGACGGTCCTCGTCGAAAGCCCACGCCTGCGACGAACAAACGTTGAACACGCCCAGCGTCGTGTCTTGCACTTGGATGGGAATATACATGAGACACTGAATGTTTTCAGCCGACATCATCGCGACGATCCCGCCTTGTTGATCTTTCCACTCAGGATCGTTCACAGCGTCGCAAACGATCAGCGGCTCGCCGCCCGCGACCTTCCAAAGGATGGCTTGTTGACTCTTCGCAAAGTCGGGAGAGCCGAGAGTCTCCGGGCTGAATCCGCGCGCGACCCGCGCGGCATATTCGCCGCAAGCCGGGGACTCGGTGAAGACCGCGCTCTTGTCCGCCTGAAGGATGTCAACCGCCACATCCACCAATGCCTGCAACACCTCGTCCTGGGTTAATACGCGCAGCATTTTCTCGTCGGCGGAATAGAGGGCTTCCAAATCGAGGTTCTGTTTTTTCAGTACCTGTGTGCGCTCCTGAATGACGCGTTCCAGTTCCATTTTTTGCGCCTGAATACCGCGCACCCGCCGCTGATAAGTCAGGAGGACCGCGGCGATTGTCGCCATCGTCGTCACACCTCGAAAGGGCCATGTCTGCCAAAACGGAGGAATGACCGTGATCTTTATGGCGACGCCCGCCTCGTTCCACACCCCGTCGCTATTGCTGCCCTGAACGCGCAGCGTATAAACGCCGCCCGGGATGTTGGTGTAACTGGCGCGGTTGTTCGATCCGGCGCCGCGCCAATCCCGGTCAAATCCCTCCAGCATATACTTGTATTGATTCTTATCCGATTGCGAGAAACTGAGCGCGGCAAAACCGAGGTCAAAGGAATTTTGCGGATACGTGAGCGTCGCCTCCCGCAGCGTCTCCGCGGTTTGAACGGGGGAGACCGGCTTGCCATTCTGAAGAGTCAGGGAGGTAAGAACGACAGGAGGAATGTATGGATTCTTTTTGACCTCCGCCGGATCGAAAACCGTCAATCCCTTCATGCCGCCGAAGTACAGCCTGCCATTCTCATCCTTTGCAAAAGCGGAGGCGTTGAACTCATTGCTTTGCAACCCATCCCTGGCGGTGAAATTCTCAAACGTCCCGGCGATGGGATCGAATCTTGATATTCCCAAATTCGTGCTCACCCAAAGATAACCGTCCTCATCCTCCAGTATGCCGTACACCACGTCGTTGGGTAAGCCCTGCTCCTCCCTGAAGCGAGCGAAGGCGTTTTCTTCGGGAAGATAACGGTTCAAGCCGCCTCCGAAGGCGGCGATCCAGATCCAGCCGCGGCTATCCTCATAGACATCCAGGACCGTATTACTGCTGAGGCTGTTCCCTGCGTTCGGGTCGTTTGTATATTGTTCCAGTTGATTCGTCGCGGGGTTCAAACGAAAGAGTCCATGCGCGCCTGTGCCCAGCCAGATCATGCCGCTCCGATCCTGAAATATTTCCCTCACCGGCCCGTCCGCCAGACCCGCCGGATCGGCGCCGCTGGCTTTTATTTTCGTGAACTCGCCTGTCGCAGGATCAAAGAGGCGGACGCCCCTGGACGTGCCGACCCAATATGTTGATCGGTCATCCTGGTAAATTTTATAGACCGTTCCAAAAGGTATGCTTTTTGGATCGTTGACATGCGAGACGTAATGAATGAATTTCCCGCTTCCGGCATCCAGGCGATCCAACCCGCGATCGGTTCCCACCCACAGCGTCCCGTTCCGGTCGAGGAACAACGCCCGGACTATATTGCTGAACAGACTGTGCCGGTCCGTCGGATCGCGGCGGAAGCGTTCCGATTGACCCGTTGCCGGATCAAAAAGATTCAAGCCCGCGCCATGCACGCCGATCCATATTCTTCCGGTGGGCGAAGGGAGGATCGGAAAGACAATGTCGCCGCTCAGGCTGGATGCGTCCGCGTTTACGTGATGATAATACGCGAACTGATCCTGACTGCGATCATGCTTGTTCAAGCCTCCGCCAAAAGCGCCCACCCACAGCGCTCCGCCGCGGTCTTCATAGATGGAAACGATATTGTTGTCGCTCAGGCTGATGGGGTCAGCCGGATCGTTCTGATAATGAACGAACTTTTGATTCGCGGCGTCGAAGCGATCCAGTCCGCCCGTTGTCCCGACCCATAACTGCCCCGCCCGATCGACATAAGTGATCTGCACGTAATCATCCGCCAGGCTGTCGGGGTCCGGGTTGGAATGGACGAAACGCGTGAACTGTCCAGTCGCTGGATCAAACCTGTTCAATCCAAGACGCGTGCCAACCCAAAGCAGGCCGTTTTGATCCTCGCTGATGGAAGTCGCTTCATTGAAACTTATGGATTTGTTATCGCCGCTTTCATAGTGATACAGTCGAAAACTCCCGTCCGCGCTATCATGGCGAATAAGCCCGTCGTCCGTTCCGATCCAGAGTATGCCATGCCGATCCTCATGCAGAACGTTGACCCAATAGACGTTGCCAACCCCGGACTGTTTCTCAGGCAGGGTCAGATGCGTGAATTTTTCCGTCGCGGGATCAAATTGATCCAGGCCCGCGCGCGTGCCGATCCACAACCGGCCTTGCGAGTCTGGATGGATCGCCTGCACCGTGTTGTTAATTAAACTATCCGGGTCGCTGTCGTTATGCGTCCAATGCGTAAATTTCCCGGTCGTTGGATCATACCGGTTGAGCGCGGCGTTCGTTCCAACCCAGATCGCGCCGTCGGCGCTTTGAGCGATGGCAAGCGTCTCGCCGCCCACCACGGCATCGGGATCGTCCGGATCAGTTCTAAAGACCTTGAAAGAATACCCGTCGAAGCGATTCAAACCATCCTGTGTGCCTATCCATAAAAAGCCAAGCGTATCCTGGAAGAGAGACAGCGCCGAACTCTGCGAAAGACCCTCCTCCAGTCCATAGCGCGTAAAACGCAGCGCGCTCCCATTGTTCTTGATCGGCGGGAATGTGTTGGTCCGGGGGGATTGATCCGAATCGAGGGCGGGCAAACTTTGAACCGGCTCGCTTGCCGGGCGGGCAATATCACAGGCGCCAAGCATGAATATGAACGGGAGGACAGTCGCCCACAGCAAAGACCGCCTTCGAACGGACATCATATCTGCCAATTGCCTTTCTCAAACTTTTGCAAAGAAGAACCAGATTGCGAATCAAATTAGTTATAGCAGAAAATGAGAAATTACGACCACTTTCGCGCCCCTCTGCAGACGGTTTTTTTATGAGCATTTCACCCTTCTCAAGTCGGGCGTCCAAATACGTTTTTGTCTTTAACCTGCCTATCCGGGGTCGGTCATCCTGATCGGGCTGCCTCCATTTTCCCACTCACTACAGTACGTCGAAAGATCGCGCCGGGTGGGGATGTGCTTTCGCGGGGACGCCCGTAAGATGTTGCCACAGGATGACTCAGATGCCCGATCCCCTACTCGATGTGCAAAAACTTGAAGTTACGTTTAAGACCCCGGATGGGAATGTCCATGCGGTGAACGGCGTCTCCTTCGGTTTGAAGGAAGGGGAAGCGCTGGGCGTAGTGGGGGAAAGCGGTTGCGGCAAAAGCGTCACCATGCTGTCAATCCTGCGTTTGATTCCTTCGCCTCCCGGAAGGATTGATGGAGGCAAGGCGCTTTTCATGGGCAATGATTTGCTCAAGATATCCAGGGAGGAAATCCGCCACGTGCGCGGCGCGCAGATCGGCATGGTCTTTCAGGACCCGATGACTTCACTTAATCCGGTGTTGACCATTGAGCGTCAACTCATCGAACCGTTGGAACTGCACCTGGGTATGTCGCGCGCGCAGTCCCGCGATCATGCCGCCAAATTGCTCGAGATGGCGGGCATTCCCAACGCAAAGGATCGTTTGCAGGATCATCCTCACCAATTCTCCGGAGGGATGCGTCAGCGGGTGATGATTGCCATGGCGCTCGCCTGTAATCCCCAAATCCTGATTGCGGACGAACCAACCACCGCGTTGGATGTGACGATCCAGGCTCAGATCATGGATCTGGTGTGCCGCCTGCGCGATGAACTCGGCATGGCGCTGATCTGGATCACGCATGATCTGGGCGTGGTCGCGGGACTCGCTCAACGAGTATTGGTCATGTATGGCGGCTTCATCATCGAAGAAGCGCCGGTCGAGGAATTGTTCGCGGATCCGTTGCATCCATACACGCTTGGCCTGTTAGGCAGTCTCCCGCGCGTGGACGAGAGGCATCACCAGCGGCTTGCGTCCATTGACGGGCTTCCGCCGGTGTTGTACGAAAAACCAAATCACTGTCCGTTCGCGCCGCGCTGTAAGTATGCGATTGATCGTTGCTGGAATGAAAACCCGCCTCCGCTGACGATAAGCCCTCAACACAAGGTCGCCTGCTGGGTGGATGTCAAAACCGGGAAGGCTCATCAATATGGCTGAAACGAACGTTTTGTTGCGCGTCGAAAATCTGGTGAAGCATTTTCCCATCCAGCAGGGAATCATTCTGCAAAGACAGACCGGCTCAGTCCATGCTGTGGATGGCGTTTCATTCGATGTCTATCAGGGCGAGACGTTGGGACTGGTCGGCGAATCAGGCTGCGGCAAATCCACCACGGGGCGGACGATCCTGCAAATTTTTCGACCCACCTCCGGGTCCGTGATTTTCGACGGCGTTGACCTGGTCAACTTGAAGGGCAGGCAGTTGCGCCTCATGCGCCGCAAGATGCAGATGATCTTTCAGGATCCGTACTCCAGTCTGAATCCGCGCATGACGGTGGGTGAGATCGTCGGCGAGCCGTTGATCATTCACAACGTCGCGCGGGGTTCGGAGATCGAGGATCGCGTCGCAAGCCTGCTGGGGATGGTGGGCTTGAATCCGTCTTTTGCAAACCGTTATCCCCATGAATTCTCCGGCGGGCAGCGCCAACGCGTCGGCATTGCGCGCGCGCTGGCGCTTCAACCCTCGTTCATTGTTTGCGACGAGCCCATTTCCGCGCTGGATGTTTCGATTCAAGCGCAGGTGGTTAATCTTCTTGAAGACCTCCAAAAGCAATTCAATTTGACCTACCTGTTCATCGCGCACGATCTTTCGATGGTGCGTCACATCAGCGCGCGCGTCGCGGTGATGTATCTTGGCGTCATCGTGGAACTGGCTGACCGCGATGAGCTGTACCTCGAGCCGCTGCATCCTTACACGCAGGCGTTGTTATCAGCCGCGCCGATTCCCGACCCGGTCGCAGATGCGAGACGGGCGCGCATCATCCTCACCGGCGATGTGCCTTCCCCGATTGATCCGCCTTCGGGTTGTCGTTTCCGCACGCGCTGTCCGATTGCCGAATCTATCTGCGCTGAACGGCAGCCGGATTTTCGCGAGATGAAGACGGGTCATTTTGTCGCCTGTCATTTTGCCGAGCGTTTTTTGACGCCCGGCGAATCAATTGGAAAGGAGGCGGCGCGCTCAAATATATAACTTTCCTCCCACAGTTGTAAACAGATAATCATTTTCTATAAGGAGAAGAGAGATGCATAAAAATTTTCAAGCGCTGAGTCTGCTTGTCATACTCAGCCTAATCCTTGCGGCTTGCGCCCCGGCAACCGCGCCGGCCACAAATGCCCCAGCCGCGACTCAACCGAGCGCGCCTGAAGCCACACAACCTCCCGCGGCGACTGAACCTCCGGCGCCAGCGGAACGCAAGATTCTGATCACCAACTTCCTGTCCGGCGATGTGGCGACCATTGATCCGGCGGTGTCGCAGGATGTCAATGCGACCCAGATCGCCCAGGAGGCTTTCATCGGCCTGACCAACCTGAACGAAGTGACAAACCTGGTCGAGCCGGGCATGGCTACATCGTGGGATGTCCTCAACAACGACGACGGCACGCAGACGATCACCCTGCACCTGCGCGACGATGTACCCTGGGTGCGTTGGAATGGCGAAGAAGTCGAAACCGTAAAGACCTGCGACGGTTCCGCGGATCGCATCGTGAATGCCAACGATTTCGCTTATGGGATCTATCGCAACCAACTCCCGGCCAACGCTTCGCCCTACGCCTATCTGTTGGGGTTTGTGCTGAAGGGCGCCTCCGATTTCAGCAGTGGCAAGACTGATGATTTCTCCACGGTGGGAGTCAAGGTCATTGACGATTTCACGCTGGAAATGACCTTCATTGACCAGGTGGCTTATAACCTTGGGATCGCCGGTCTATGGGTGGCCCTGGCGCAGCCCAAATGGATCATCGAAGGCGATTGCGACGGCGCGGTGCTGGCGCGCGGCGAGCGCTGGATCGAGCCGGGCTTCTTCCAGAGTTACGGGCCCTTTACGCTCAAAGAATGGGTGCATGACGACTATATTTCCATCGTGAAGAATCCATTCTGGCCCGGCACGGATGAGATCCCGCAACCCAAGCTCGATGAGGTGGTGTTCCACATGCTGGATGAGCCCGCCCAACTCGCGGAGTATGAGGCGGGGAACGCGGATATGGTCTCAAGCCCTCCGCTTTCCGATCTTGACCGCATCAAGGCTGATCCGGTTCTTTCAAAGGAACTCTCGGTCTCTCCGCAGTTTTGCACCTACTATTATGGCTTCAACACCAAGGCCCCGGTTGTGGATGATGTGCGCGTCCGCCGCGCCCTCTCGATGGCGGTTGATCGCCAGAGTCTGATTGACAACGTGACCAAAGGCGGACAGCAGCCCGCGCAATGGTTCGCGCGTCCCGGCCTGGCTGGTTCGCCGACCATTGAAGATCATCCCGATCTGGGCGTCAAGTACGATCCGGAAGCCGCCAAAGCCGAACTGCAATCCTACCTCGATGAAAAAGGCGTGACGGCCGATTCGCTTGACCTGAGCCTGATGTACAACACCTCGACGGGACACCAGGCGATTGCCGAGGCCATCCAGCAGATGTGGAAGGATGCGTTGGGAGTCAACGTGAAATTGGTCAATCAAGAGTTCCGTGTCTATCTCGATACCGTCCAAAGCCGGGACACGCCGCAGATCTGGCGCCTGGGCTGGTGCCTGGATTACCCGGACGCCAATAACTTCGACAAAGATAACAACACAGTCGGCGGATCGCAAAACCCGGCTGAAAACGGCGAGCCTTACGGCGGCTTCAACTGGAAGAATGAGGAGTATGAAAGACTCGTCCGCGAGGCTGCCATAGAGACCGATCCCGTCAAACGGGTCGAGTTGTACGCGCAAGCGGAGCAAATCGCCATCGTGAACGACGCGATCATGATCCCACTCTATTGGTATACCAACCTCGACCTGACCCGGCCGTATGTCGTTCGCACCTATAGTTCGGATGGGAAAGAGTCGTTCGAGAAGTGGGACATCCTGCCCCACTAAGTATCTATCCTAAAATTGCTCCCGCTGCCGTCCCCGGCGGCGAGGACGCCGCCTTGAAGCAAATATTCGGATAGGTTCTAAGTTTGTAAGTCTATTTACGAAATGGAGAGGGAGTACGCCCCTCTCCATCCTCCTCATAAGATGGAGAGGGGACATCGCTCCCCTCTCCATTCCTCCACAGGAGATACGCGATGGGCCGCTATATCATACGCCGCCTGCTTTACATGCTCGTGGTCATATTGGTTGTTTCGGTAATTACTTTTTTGCTGATGCACGCCGTCCCCGGAGGACCCTTCACGCAGGAAAAAGCCCTGCCGGAGGAAACCATACGCCTTCTGAATGAGCGCTATCACCTCGACGATCCTTTATACGTCCAATATTTCAGTTACCTGTACGCGGTCTTTATCCCGCACTTCACCACGACGCCGCCCAGCCCATCCTACCAGGATGATTTCATGTTGAACCTGAACATCGGCGACCTGTGGATCCGCTGGATGAATTTCGGGCCCTCATACGGGGCGCGCGGCCGCACGGTCAACGATATCTTTCGCGACAACCTGCCGATCTCGGCGCAATTGGGCGTGATGGCGTTATGTGTCGCGTTGTCCATCGGCATGCCACTGGGGATCATGGCGGCGTTGAAACAAAACACCGCGCTGGATTATTTGGGAATGGGAGTGGCGATCTTCGGCGTGTCCGTGCCGGTCATTGTGCTGGGACCGATCCTGATTTGGATCTTTGGGATCGCGCTCAAGTGGCTGCCGCCCACCGGCTGGGACTCCAAGCCTCCCTTTTTCCTGGGCTTCCTGCCGACCAAACTGGGCTGGGAATTTTTTCAACACGCGCTCATGCCCTCGGTCGCGTTGGGACTGGGTTCCTCGGCTGTGATCGCCCGCCTGACGCGCGCCGCGCTGTTGCAGACCATTCGTGAAGACTATATTCGCACGGCGCGTTCAAAGGGCTTGCATGAACGAACCATCATTACCCGCCACGCCCTGAAGAACTCTCTGATCCCGGTCGTCACCGTCCTGGGTCCGCTTTTTGCCGCGCTGGTGACAGGCACATTTGTCACCGAGTTGATCTTCGGCATTCCGGGCATGGGCAAGTATTTCGTCACCAGCATCACGAACCGCGATTACCCGGTGATCATGGGGACGATCCTGTTGTACGCCGTCTTCCTTGTGCTTGCCAACCTGGTCGTTGATATTTTGTACGCCTATCTTGATCCGCGCATTCGCTACGATTGACACTACTAATACGAAATGTCATTCTGAGGATGCGGAGCATCCGAAGAATCTCGATTGCGACGGTAGAGATGCTTCACTTCGTTCAGCATGACAACCTTTGCATGATCCACCACAAATAAGGAGACAACCATGACCGTTGAATCGAAATCCATTGGCGCGGGAGGGATGCCGTTGACTCAAAAGCGCGTAAGCCTGCGGCAGGACGCGCTGCGCCGCCTGACCCGCAACCGCGCCGCCGTTGTGGGCGCATCCATCATTATTCTTCTGATCTTGATGGCAATCTTCGCCCCGCTGATCGCGGTCAAGCCGTTTGAGGCGCAGACTCTGGTGGATCAGAATAAAGTCCCGGGGTGGCTGGTTTCGATCTTTCCCGCCATGGAGCCGTATGCCAAATTTTCAACCGAATATCCCCTGGGCGCGGATTACGTGGGACGCGACCTGTTCAGCCGAATTGTTTATGGCGCGCGCGTGTCGTTGACGGTGGCGTTCATTGGTCCGCTGATCAGCCTGTTGATCGGCGTAATCTATGGCTCCATCTCCGGCTATTTTGGCGGCCGCGTTGACGACATTATGATGCGTATTGTTGATATCTTATACGCGTTTCCCACCCTGCTATTCATCATCCTGTTGATGGCGTTCTTCCGCTCCACCTTGTCCGATATTCAGCCCGGCACATTTGCGTATGCGATCGGTAAATTAGACGAAAGCGTGGGAGGGCTGCTCTTCATTTTCATCGGCATCGGTCTGACCGCCTGGCAGAACATGGCGCGTTTGACGCGCGGTCAGGTGTTATCGGCGCGCGAAAAGGAATTCATCGAAGCCGCGCATACCATCGGCGCTTCGAACCTGCGAATTATGTTTCGTCACATCCTGCCCAACATCCTCGGTCCGCTGATTGTCGCCGAAACTTTGGCGATCCCCGGATATATCGCAACCGAGGCGTTTCTTTCCTTCATTGGTTTAGGCGTGAATCCGCCAACACCTTCCTGGGGTTCGATGATTTCGGACGGCTCGAGGGCAATCCGCACCTATCCCAACCAAGCCATCTTCCCGGCGCTGGCGCTGGCGATCACCATGTTCGCATTCAATTTCCTCGGCGATGGTCTGCGTGACGCGCTTGATCCGCGTTTGCGCGGAACGCAATAAAGTTTGGCCTCTCATTTGCTTTGAACATTCGGATGGGCGCAAAATTGAACGAAATCGCGTTACACTTGTTGGGCAGGTTCAGAAGGATATAAAACATGCAAATCCAACTCATCCGCAGCGCGACGCTCCGCGTCGAATACGCCGGGCATACCTTCGTCATTGATCCTTATCTCGCCGCGAAACATACACGACCGTCCTTCGCGGGCAAATCCCCCAATCCCCTGGTGGATTTGCCCTGCCCGCCTCTCGATGTGATTGCTGATATTGAGATGGTCATTGTTTCACATTTGCACTCGGATCATTTCGACCCTGTAGCGCAAGAACTTCTTCCAAAAGAAACCTTGATCTTGTGCCAGCCGGATGACGAGCAGTTCATCTCTGCCAAAGGATTCAGTAAAGCGGTATCTGTAAATCAAGAAATCAATTGGGAAGGGATTACGATAATCCGCGCTCCATGTGAACACGGTTCAGGAGAAGTCCTGAAAGAGATGGGAAACGCTTTGGGATTTGTTTTTCGCTCCCCAGACGAACCCACTGTTTACTGGGCTGGAGACACCATCTGGTGCGAGGCGGTCTCCAACGCCATATCTGAATATCAGCCCGATATCATCGTCACACATTCCTGCGGCGCGGTATGGGGTCAACAGGTTTTGATCGTCATGGATGCCGCACAGACAGTAGAAGTATGTCGTGCGGCTCCCAATAGTATAGTGATCGCCACGCACATGGACTCTCTCGATCATGCGACAGTTTCGCGCCGGGATTTGCGCGATTATGCGGAGGCTAACGGCATTCAGCCCGAACAACTTCGAATCCCTTTGGACGGCGAAAGAATTATTTTTGAAGGCGGCTGATAAACCGCGCAATGAGACGCCGCAAGATGTCTTATGACTGACGTAAAGCGCCGTCCCGAAGGTTTGAGTTTGGAAACCAGATTTTTCCAGAGAACCTTCGGGACGTTCCGCATAAGGTGAGTTATGAATTATCCAATTGCTGGCTGGTCGGTTTGTCCAGAAGATCAAGCGTCCCATTGGGGAATGATCCGAGAAAAAGTATCAACGTGCCAATGCTTGCGATCCCGCCCATGGCGAACATCACTCGGATTCCGAAAAATTCCGCGACCAGCGCGGCGAGTATCGCGCCGAAGGGTCCCACGCCCCAACTGATGAAACGACTGGCGCTGTATACCCTCCCAAGCAGATGATTGGGTACGACTCGCTGTCGGATGGTCGCGACCAGGATCACCCAAATGGACGCGCCAAATCCCGCCAGGAAAGTCGCCGCCCCGACGGCCCAGGCGTTCGCGGTAAGAGCGGGCGCGCCGACCAGCGCTATCGTGCCAAGAAAATCCAGAACCAGCGCGTTGCGCGTCCCAATGCTTTTCTGGATTCGGTCGCAAAGCATCGAGCCCAAGAGTCCGCCCGTCGCCATCGCTGTCAATAACAAGCCATACTCAAATTCAGTTAGCCGCATGGGTCCGGGTATGACCGCGTACAGCACGATCAAGGCTCCCCATCCAGCCCAGAAGAAATTCATGGAGGCGGTAAACAGCGTCAATTTTCGAATGAGGCGATCATTCCAAAGAAAGCGCAAACCCTCCGTCAGGTGTCCCCATGTATTCTGTTCGGTCCGCGTCAGTTCGCCGGAGGAGGCGCCAAAACGACCGCGTATCAGAACGAGCGCGAACCCGGCGATCGCATATAGGAACGCGCTCGAACCGGCGGCAATCGCAAACCCAATTCCCGCCAAATATCCTGCGAGCGGAGGAGCGATGAATGTATTGGTGATGGTTTGCGCCGCGGCGATGCGCGCATTTGCCCAATTCAAATTTTCCCTGGACACTAGCGCCGGCACGATGGATGTCAACGATGTGTCCATCAGCGTTTCGCCGATCCCCAAAAGAAGCGCGGCGATATAAAGCGCGGGCAGGACGGCAAAATCCGTCGCTATCGCCAGCGTTAAACAGAAAAGTATAATGAGGCGACCGCCGTTAACGGCAAGCATGATCTGGCGGCGATCAAACCGATCCACGATGCTGTCGGCCGGCAACGCAAAGATTAACCAGGGCAGGCTTAACATGACGCCCACGCCGGCCACCAGCGCGGGCGACCGGGTGACCTGCGCCGCCAGCAACGGCAAAATGACTTGATATAAGCCGTCGCCCAGGTTGGAAAAAATATTCGCGCTCCACAACTTCCAGAAATTGGCGGCCGGGACAGCGTGGACAAGGGTCGGTTTGTCGAGCGCCGCTTTGCCTGCGGGTGGGTTCGTCGTCATGCTTCTCCTTTACCAACTAAATCAATTTTAGTGGTAAAATAGTATCAGAAAAGTTATTACCTGTCAAATTCATTTTGACGGTAAATCACGAGGAGTCACTTATTCGATGCGAACGTTGGAAACGCTGGAGATTGTCGGCGGCGCGCCATGCCTGGATCTTGCCAACACAATCAACTCACGCCGCGAACCCGTACACGATTATCTGCAACAATACGCAGACCTGGCAGGATGGGCGGTCAAAGCGGGGATTCTGTCAACATTAAAGCGCGACCGATTGATCAAACTATCGGAAAAGAATACGAAAGAAGCCGATGCCGCCATGCGGAAGGCGCTGGAATTCAGAGAATTGATTTATCGGTTATTTTCAAGCGCCGCGCGCGGTTCCAGGATCAATCAAGCGGATATGGAAACGTTCGTCGCATTCTACGCGGAAGCAATGTCCCACATGAAACTTTCAAAAAAGGAGCATTACTTCGTCTTTGATTGGCCGGCGGATGAAACCCTGGATTCCGTATTGTGGCAAATTGTCCACTCTGCGGGACAACTTCTTTTATCCAAAGAACTTAATCGGGTCAAGGAATGTCCCAATTGCGGATGGCTGTTCCTGGATACTTCCAAAAACCAGAGCAGGCGCTGGTGCAGTATGAATGCCTGCGGTGCGCGCGACAAAATGCGCAGGTATCATGCGCGCTTGCGCGGAAATAAATAAGGTTGAAAGAACGCGGCGATTGATGAAACACGTTTACCGGCAGGGAAAAGAAACAAAGGAGTCTCAACATGTTTAAATCCGGGCGCAGGGCGATCGTCACGCCGCAATCGGAACATCTCAGGCTGATGGGCGCGCTGGCAACGTTGTGGGGCAACGACGATTTTGATTCGCCGCCCATCGAACGCAGTTCCATGATCATGGGCATGGGATTGCATGATCGGGGCTACGGCTTCCTGGACAATTCCCCCATTGGCGGCATGAGCGAGGAAGAATGGAACGGGATCGCGCGGCGCGGTTTTTACATGCAATATTCGGATATCGTCGCGGATACAATCGCCAGATACCACATCCGGCGGCTCGCCAGCCACGACGAATCAGCGGAGCGCAAAGCCATGACCGCCGAATTTTCTCAAATCATTGATGAGCGACTGAAACAACATAACCTTTCCAAAGCCCTGTTTGATCGCATGGATCGCGTTACGGAGTTATGCGACAGAATCTCGTTTGATTTCTGCATGGATGCGCCCGATTCAGGCGCGGTCTCGATCTTTCCACGCAATGATGAGGAGGACGAAATCCAGGTTCAGTATCATGTGGAAGATGGAATGATCCGCGTCACGCCCTGGCCCTTTTCCGTGAATCGTTATGATGGCTATTTGATCGCCTATGGATTGGAAGGCTATCCTGATCGGCTCGATCCGTTCATCCTGCTATCGGTTGGAGCGAACAAAATAAGCGTTTGTCGAGCCTGTCGAGACACAAACGGCTTTAGCCCAGCGATTCCCCGTGTGACGCGCCTGTTTTGTTGTATACTGCAAATTATGGATATCGAAAAAGTAGGAATCTTTTTGCCAGTTTCGGAAGTGTTTCCTGACACAAATAACGATTTTGAGACTTTCAAGTCTTTGCTCGGCAATTTGAGTCTTACCGACTCCTTGTTTTGGTGTGCTCGATTGAATCTTATTATTTCTGACCCAGAAGCTGATCATATAACAAAACAAAATGGAGGGCTTGGTCAGTTTTTCACAACAGAAGAAATTAATAGGGTGAACGATTATGCTTGTAAGAATGGAGGTGCCGAGAGAGTTACTGTGTTTTTCAGAGGGCAGATATTAGAACTTATTCGTTGGATTGCTTTGTATTGCAAAGATTTCCCAAATGATGGAACCACCTTTGAAAATCCAGAAATCAGGCGTAATTTTGCAAAAGTTTTACTTATTGCCAGTGATATTTGGTCAAAACGTGTGTTTGGAGAAAATAGGTTTTCCCTTGACGGAGGAATAACCATAGCTCGAAAACGAGCGTTAGGCGCGATTCGAAAGAGCATTGAGGCTACATCTCCTGCCCCATTCTTAATTAAATCTATCGGTAGAGGATGGACCTTATTCTCCAAATATTTTTCAAAGTATTACACGTCCTTTGATGGTGAATTTCAAAAAGCAACTCAACTATCGGTCGAGGAGTATTATATTTGTAGTGTGGCAATTGCCGTTAACTATATGAATCCTAAAAGCAACTCTGGTTTGTTCAATCTAAACGAATTGGTCAATATGCCATCATATGGACAGGTTATCAAAAAGTACTTGGACATTGAAAGTCAAAATGCTAATGGGCTTAAGACAGCACTTTGGGGAAATGTTGTGCTTGATTCAAACAACATAGTGACTTCAGATTTCAATTACTTGCCTATAAGGGAAAACCCCATTTACTGTACACATGATGGGCGTGCGATTATTTTAGACCCTATTTTCTTTAGTGAGAAAATGACTGTTGGACCTTTGTTTCTTTTACCTAAAGAGACGCAAGAGAAAGCATTTACAGGTTTTGGAAAAACGTTTGAAGATTATGTTTGCGATATTCTTAATCGTATGTTTCCTGATTTGTCACAAGCCATAATCAAGCGGATTAATTGCAATATTACTGGTAAAGATCAAGACAAACAAGAATTTGAGATTGATGCCTGCTTAAACGATATTGCAGAAGTTGTGTTGTTTGAAACAAAAACAGGTTTTATCCGTGAGGATAAAATTTTGGTTGATGATTATGAACTTTTCTTAAACCACTTGCGTGAGAAATATGTTAAATCTACGAATGGCAACAAGGGGATGGGGCAACTCTCTAGAGTTGTTAAAGCCCTTGCTTCTCGGAAATGGTTGGGGAATAATCAAGAATTTAGCAAAGCTAAAAGGGTTTACCCAGTGCTTATTGTTCAAGATCCTTTGTTAAACGCATCAGGTTATGGTGAATTCTTTGCGTCGGAGTTTTTTGGATTATTAGTTCCTGATTCCCCAGCTTCAAATGGACAATTTTTGATGGGAAGTCTTGAAGTGGCTCTGCCCATTATTCTTACAATAGATGATTTAGAAAACCTTGAGACTTCGATTGAACATTTTGGATTTAGGGATATGCTTTCTGATTATTCAAAATCCTGTCCAGATCGCTTTGTGAGTTTGCACAATTTTATTGCAACATCCCGCTATAACCAGAAAATGTACCAAAATAAAAGTATTGCCAATTCAAGCATAGATATTGTCAATAGGAGTAAAAAAGCCTTTTTTCCTGATGCTCCTGATTTTGAATTCCCCTCTTGACATCCACCTCCCTCCGTCATACAATCCCGCCCAACAACATACCAAAAACGCTGACGAGGACGAGTACGCTTCAAAGCGATTTCCAGAGAGCCGAGCCGGTGGTCGAGTACGAAGGTATCGAGACCCAGTGATGAAAGCAAGGCAAAAGCGCAGAAGCCGAATGGACCTCCGAGTTGAACGGGCGAACATGTAGGGATAGGGTCTACCCCTATCCAAACCAAGTAACCCAATTCGGGCGCTCTCGTTATAGAGCAAGGGTATAACCGCAAATTTGCGACGTACCTGAAAGAGTGACGCTGGCTTCCTTTCCCTGTTGCATCACACAGGGAAATTTTTGTTAAGTCCCCTAAAGGGGATTTGACAACAAGCGTTAACTTGGGTGGCACCACGAGACTCCCCTCTCGTCCCAATGGACCGGAGGGGATTTTAATTTAATCAACGATATGTCACTCTGAGGGAGCGTTCGTTGCGACCGACACTTGCACCAGCACGCAAGTGCAGGTGAGAGTCTCGTTTACAGTAGTAGAGATTCTTCGCTTCGCTCAGAATGACATGAACTTAACAAGGAGTTGTTATGTTATTAGAAGCAACAGCCACCACCCAAACCATTATCCGCGAAATTTCTGCGGACCTCGAGACGCCCATCAGCGTGTACATGAAACTGCGCGGCGAAACTCCATCCTTTCTGCTCGAATCCGTCGAAGGCGGCGAACGCATTGCGCGCTACTCGTTTATCGGAGTTCAACCCAAAGCCCAATATATCATCCGCGACAATGACATCGAAATCAAAGACGCAAACGGAACACGCACTACGCAATACGATGGCGACCCGACATTTTTCCTGCAACAGGAAATGAGTCGCTTCAACTTCAAAGCGCAATCAGGTATGCCGCGCTTCATCGGTGGGCTGGTCGGCTATCTCGGCTACGAGTCAGTCCGCTTTTTCGAGCCAACTCTCAAACCCAGAATGACTCGTCACGCAACACTCACCACGCAACACGCAATACGCAATACGCATTACGCAGTACGCAACACGCAACACATTCCCGATGGCATCTATCTCCTCTCCGACACCGTCATCGCCTTCGACCATGCGCGGCGTAGTCTGTCTCTCATTGCGAACGTCCTCGATGGCGATATCGAATCTGCCAATCGCAAACTGGATGAAATAGAATCGCGCATCCATCAGCCGCTTCCACAAACGCAACATCGTGATGTCCAATCATCAAAGACGCGCTCGAACATGACGCAAGGACGCTTTGAAGACATGGTGCGCGATGCGAAGGAACACATTGTTGCGGGCGATATTTTTCAAGTGGTGCTTTCGCAGCGTTTCAGCCGCGAAACGAATGTCGAGCCGTTCGATGTCTATCGCGCTGTGCGCCGCCTCAACCCGTCGCCGTATATGTTCTTTTTTGATTTCGGACTCGTGGATGATGAACCACTGTTCATCGTTGGCTCATCGCCTGAGATGTTCGTGCGTTTGGAAGGAAGAACCGCTTCACTCCGACCGATTGCTGGGACGCGTCCACGAGGGGTCGACTCGGACGCTGACGCCGCGCTCGCGCAAGAACTTCTCGCTGACCCGAAGGAACGCGCCGAACATGTGATGTTGGTGGACTTGGGTCGTAACGATTTGGGGCGTGTGTGTGAATATGGTACAGTGAAGGTCTCCGACTTCTTCACCGTCGAAAAATATTCACACGTCATGCACATCGTCTCGCACGTCGAAGGCAAACTAAAACCCGACCTCACCGCGTTCGATTTGGTGCGCGCCTCCTTCCCCGCTGGCACAGTCAGCGGCGCGCCGAAAGTCCGCGCCCTCGAAATCATCTCCGAACTCGAACCCGACGCGCGCGGCGCGTACGCGGGCATGGTCGGCTACTTCGGCTTCGACGGCAACATGGACACCTGCCTCGCCATCCGCACCATGGTCGGACGCGGCAATACGTTTACGGTTCAAGCAGGCGCAGGCATCGTCGCGGATTCGAATCCATCCACTGAATTTCAAGAGACAGTGAATAAAGCGTCGGCAATGTTGAAAGCGATTGATGTTGCAGAACAAGGATGAAGGATGAATTATGAAGGATGAAGAAAGAGGAAAGAAGAAAGATAAAAGAGCAACTCGGTGGTTGAGTAGACACGAGCGAAGCGAGTGTCGTATCGAAACCACCAGTAAGCAAAGGAAATCTTGTAACAAAATTACTCTTGGACATCGTTGGTTTCGATACGGCGGACGAACACCGCCTACTCAACCAACGGAGTTTGGATGAAACAAAAAATTCTCTAATTCTCCAATTACTATTTACCAATTACCGCTCACAACCATTGAAAGGAAACCACCATGCCCCCCAAGCCCCGCCTCCTCACAGGCGACCGCCCCACAGGACGCCTCCATCTCGGTCACTACGTCGGCTCGCTTGCCAATCGTGTGCGCCTGCAGCACCAATACGAATCCTTCTTCATCATCGCGGACTTGCATACGCTCACGACCAAACCCGAACCGCAATATATCAAAGAGATTCCAACTTACATCAAAGAGACCGTATTGGATTATCTCGCCGTCGGCATTGACCC
>Ga0247727_10003590_pt1 | contig 34070 bp, 33 predicted proteins | sample WisWelCaveWW1625_FD_202498 | JGI IMG/M metagenome (GOLD analysis project Ga0247727, IMG submission 202498) | Biofilm microbial communities from Wishing Well Cave, Virginia, United States - WW16-25 | ecosystem: Environmental > Aquatic > Deep subsurface > Groundwater > Cave microbial mat | place...
GCATCATGATGGCGGCGCAGATCGAGCGCGACATCGCGGCGTGGCCGGCCGACGGGCCGAAGCTCGTCCTGGTGCGGCCGGTGAAAGAGAAAGAAGCGACGTTCAAGATCCAGGAAGCGGAACGGTTCATCGAGGCGGGGTATCGGTCGACGAAGCAGGCGATAGACGGACAGGCGCACGGAGAGCAGTAGACGCGCAGACACAACAGACGCACAGATGGAGAACAGGTAGTGGCGGGGAGGCGTGCCTGGGCTCCGGCATCTGCTCACCATCCATGCGCCTGCAGCGTCTGTGCCTCTGACCCATGCGTCTCGTGCGTCTGTGACCTAGATTTCGTCCTCGTGCCACCCAAGGTTTTTACCCTCTCCCAGGCCAACGCCACGCTTCCCCTCGTGCGGCGCATCGTGGCCGACATCACGACCCTGTTTCCCGAGTGGACCGACTTGGTGCAGCGCTACGAGCTGATCGCCGCGCCGGCGCGGCCCGAGAAAGGCGAGTCGGCCGAGCAGGTCGAGCTGCGTGAGCGCATCGAGGGCGTGGCCCGGCGCATCAACGAGTTCCTGCGGGAGCTGGAGCAGGTGGGCTGCGTGTTCAAGGGGTTCAACGAGGGGTTGGTGGACTTCCACGGCCAGCTCGACGGCCGCGAGATCCTCTGGTGCTGGAAGCAAGGCGAGGCGCTGATCGAGCACTGGCACGAGGTGGAGGCGGGATATGCGGGGAGGCAGGCGATACCGGAGGTAGTCCGGGCCTGAACCGGTGCGTGGTACGTGGTGAGTGGTTCCTTGCGGTGCCCGCCGCGCCAACGCGTCGGGCCGCATCCTCACCGGGAGGTACCACGCACCACTCACCACGCACCGGTTTGTCCTAGGAGCTTTCATGCGCACCTTCTGGCTGCTAGTCCACTATCTCGGCTTCACCCTCTGGCTCGGCGGCGGCATCGCCACCATGGTGGCCGGCGTGACCGCCAAGCGCTGGCCGCCGGACGAGCGGCTCGCCGCCTACCGGCTGACCTCCGCGATCCAGCGGATCCTCGTCGGGCCGGGCGCGATCGCCGTGGTGCTGTCGGGGCTGGTGCTCTCGATCAACGTCATGAAGGCCATGACCGTGCCGGGCACGCTGCTCGTGATGATGGCGGTGGGTCTGCTGGGCGCGCTCATCGTGGTGGGCCTGTCGGTCCCGACCGCCGCGCGGCTGGGCCGGCTGGACCTGGATCCGCGGGGCGAGCTCCCCGAATCGTTCGCGGGGTTGCGCAGGCGGCAGGTCTGGGCGGCGTCGCTGGGCGGAGGGCTGGGGATCGTGGCGCTGGTGGCGGCGATCTTGTAGACAGACGCATAGACGGACAGGCATCAGCAGACGCCCAGACGCTACAGACGCACAGATGGTGAACAGGCGAACAGGCCCTGGTGATTAGGTCTGCCCGCACCCCACGATCTGTTCCCCAACTGTGCGCCTATGCGTCTGTGCGTCGACTGATCCCCATCAGTCTACCCGTCCTGCATTCGGTCACCACCGGGCAGATCGCACACCGCGGCTTCCGCGCAACGCAGATCAGCGCCCCCAATTCCATGATGGCTTGATTGAACTTCCAGGCCCGCTTCCCGTCCCCGGGAACCAGGGATTCCGCCACGCGCGTGATATACCCTTCCCCCTTCCCCCGTCCCCCTTCCCCAGTTCGTTGACGTTTCCCGCTTCCCGCTTCCCGTCGCCCGAGAAACACCCTCGTTATCACGCGCCGCACATTCGTATCCACCGCCGGCACCGGCTTCTCGTACGCGAAGCTCGCCACCGCGCCCGCCGTGTAGCGTCCCACGCCGGGCAGCTTGATGAGCGCTTGAGGGTCGTCGGGCAGAGTGCCCTCGTGATCTCGACGGACCACGCGTGCCAGCGCGTGGAGATTGGCAGCTCGGGCGTAGTAGCCGAGGCCGTCCCACTCCTCACGCACGGCCTTGGGTCGCGCGCGCGCCAGGTGCTCGAGCGTGGGAAAGCGCGCGAGAAAGCGCGGGTAGTACACTGTCACCCGGCTCACCTGCGTCTGCTGCAGCATGAACTCGGACACGAGCACGCGGTACGGATCGCGCGTCCGGCGCCACGGCAGGTCGCGCGCGTGACGGGCGTACCAGGCCAGGAGCTTGCGCCGGAACGCGCGCGCGTTCGTTCCCCCTCGCCGCGTAGCGGAGAGGGGGTCAGGGGGTGAGGCCGAACGCATCGCCTTCCAAGTTACTCATCTGCGAGAAACTGGTTGCCGTGTACCCCGGGGCGCCGCCGCGGGGTTACCGGCCCCCCATGCGCTGGCTTGCATGTACGGTGCGCGACGTGCGTGCCGTGTACCCCGGGGCGCCGCCCCGGGGTTAACCCACTCTGGCGATCGCTGCCGATTCTCATCGTGAAGATCGGGCATCGACGCGACGTCTACCGCTGACGCACAACATTCGTGAATCGCTCGCACGCCGTTCCCCCTCTCCGCACTTGCGGAGAGGGGGTCAGGGGGTGAGGATACACGCCCATGGGAACCGCGGCTGAGCCGATCACGGTGACGCTCGACGTGCGGCGCCACGCGGGGCGCTGGGCGCTCCTGGTGGCGGGGCATACGGGCCGCTTCTCACTCCTCGTCGCCGACCTGTTCCGGGCCCTCCCCGAGTGGCGCATCTGGGTGCCGCGCACCATTGAGCAAGCCACCCTCGTCGGGTTCGGCAGCCTGTTCATCGTCCTGCTGGTCGCCGGGTTCGCGGGCGCCGTGACGAGCCTCCAGACCGGCTACCAGTTCACCGGCCAGCTGCCGCTGTACGTCGCGGGCGGGGTGATCGTCGAGTCCATGATCCTCGAGCTCGGCCCCGTGCTCACGGGACTGATCCTCGCTGCGCGCATCGGCGCCCGCTACGCCGCCGAGCTGGGCTCGATGCGCGTCACCGAGCAGATCGACGCGCTCGAGAGCCTGGGCCGCTCCCCCTACTCCCACCTGCTGCTCCCGCGGGTCCTGGCCGGGCTGCTCGTGATCCCGACGCTCGTGATGGTGGCGAACGCGTTCGGCATCCTGGTCGGCTGGCTCGTCGCCAAGGAGTCGCTCGGGATCTCGAACGCCGACTTCGTGTTCGGCGCTAGGTACTTCTTCAAGCCGCTGGACCTGTGGTATTCGGGGATCAAGTCGGTGGCGTTCGCGGCGGTGGTCACGATGATCCCGTGCTACACCGGCTACAACACCCAGCAGGGGGCCGAGGGCGTGGGCCGCTCGACCACGCAGGCCGTCGTGGCCGCGTCGGTGATGATCCTGCTGCTCGACGCGGTGCTCACGAAGCTGATCCTGGGCGCCAGCGAATGATCGAGCTGCGCAACGTGTCCAAGCGGTTCGTCGATCACGTCGTGCTGGACGGCGTGGACTTCGTGGTGCGCCGCGGCGAGACCGTCGCCCTGCTCGGCCCCTCCGGGGTGGGCAAGAGCGTGCTCTTGAAGCACATCATCGGGCTGATCAAGCCCGATTCGGGCGAGGTGTACGTGGACGGGCTGTCCGTGCCCACGCTCAAGCGCAAGGAGCTGTCCGAGCTGCGCAGCCGCATCGGCTACGTGTTCCAGAATGGCGCGTTGTTCGACTCGATGGACGTGTCCGAGAACATCCGGCTCGGCATCACGGACCAGAAGCTGTACGCCGACGAGGACTACTGCGCCGAGCGGGTGAAGGAGTGCCTGCGCCTGGTGAACCTGGCGCCCGAAGTGGCGGCGAAGATGCCGGCCGAGCTGTCGGGCGGGATGCGCAAGCGCGTGGGCATCGCGCGGGCGATCGCGGGCAAGCCGACCTATCTATTGTATGATGAGCCGACCACGGGGCTCGATCCGCTGAACGCCGACGTGATCGACGGGCTGGTCGAGCGGCTGCAGCAGGAGATCGGGGTGACGAGCGTAATGGTGACCCACGACGTACGGGGGTCGTTCCGCACCGCCGACCGGATCGCCCTGTTGTGGCAGGCGAAGATCCGCGCGATGGGGACGCCGGAGGAGATCCTCCAGTCCCACGATGCCGCGGTGCAGCAGTTCCTCGAGCGCGACCTCGAGATGGCGATCATCCAGCACGAGGCGGAGGGGGCGCGGGCGGCGCGGCTCAGCGGGGCGCGGCGCACGACTGGCGAGTTCCGGAGGATCGAGTAATGGATCTCGGCTACAAGCAGGAGATCGGCGTCGGGGCGCTGGTGCTGCTCGGGCTGGCGCTGTTCGTGTTCGCCATGTTCTGGCTCACGGGCCGCTCGATCCGCTCGACCGGAGTCGAGGCGCGGGTCGTGTTCAGCAACGTCAGCGGCTTGAAGCAGGGCGACCCGGTGCTCGTGTCGGGCGTCAAGAAGGGGCGCGTGGCGCGCGTGAATCTGGAGCGCGTGGGGCGGGTCGAGGTGACGCTCGAGGTGGGCAGCGACGTGCGGCCCCGGCTCGACGCCACGGCGGTGGTGACGGCGCTCGACTTCTTCGGCGCCAAGTTCATCGATTACTCGCCCGGCTCCGAGGACAAGGACTTCCTGGAGCCACGCAGTCTCATCCAGGGCTCCAATCCGCCCGGGCTCACGGACATCGCCGGTGGTCTCGCGACGCGGGCCAACGACCTGATCGGCAGCGCCACCACTCTGGTGTCGCAGCAGCTGGGCGAGGACATCCACAACACCATGGTCGCGACGCAGCGGGCGATGAACGCGCTGGCGGAGGCGGGGGGCGGGCCGATCATCGGGCAGACGACCAAGACCCTCGCCTCGGCCGAGCGGATGATGACGCGGGTGGACTCGCTCCTCGCGTCGGGCACCGGGGCGCGGGTGGACTCGATCAGTGCCAACCTCGCGGCGCTCACTAATCACCTCGGCACCGCCACGGCAGCGCTCGACACGCTGCTGGGGAAGATGAACCGGGGGGAGGGGAGTCTCGGGAAGGTGGCGAACGACACGCTGCTGTATCACAACCTCAACGAGACCCTCGCGGCGCTGGCGAAGCTGCTCGATGATTTGAGAGAACGGCCTGGGAGATACCTCACCGTCAAGGTGTTCTAAAGGCGTGGGGACGTGGGGGGGGTGGGGGCGTGGATCTACCTGGCGAGGCTGGTGCTTGACGATCCGTTCATCGAGATAGCCCAGCTCGCCGGCGAGGCGGGTGAGGCACTCGGGCTTCGGCGGCCGAGCCCATCGCGATGCGCAGATGCCTCAGGTGCGGTTGTGGGGGCCGCGCGGGCCGAAGCGGGACAGCTACAGCTTCGCGTCGTCCAGCGCTTCGACGTGCCAGCTTTCCGGGCTCGTGCTGTGGTTGAGCAGGGGCCGGTGCAGGCCGAACTGCTTCAGGTAGGCGTCGAGTTCCGGTCCCTTCTTTTCCTTGAGCTTGTTGGTCAATTGTGTGAGGTCGCTGCTGTTCAAGTCAGCCGCCAGGTTGTCGAGATGCTTCGAGCGTTCGGCTCCGCACCGGCACGGTTCGCCGCAGGGCTTGAGCCCGGCCGAGACCATGGCCGTGCCGCCACCCCCGATGTTGGCTGACTTCAGTAGGGTCTTGACGTAGGTCTCGGTGGCCTCGCGGTCTGGCGCGAAGTCCTTCTTCCAGCCCGTCGATTCCTTGCTTGGTGGCAGGTTCTTCTTGGTTCTCAGGAGATCCTCACACTTGACTGTCGCCCAAACGACCTTGGGGTCGCTGACGTGATCCCACGAGATCGTGCGCTTGCCGACCTCGGTGTGGGCGGGCTTGGTGGACTGGTAGGCGTTGTAGACGAACATGTGAGCCACGTGGTGTTTCTGTTGCCACTCGGCGGAGCGGCCGGCGTCCCTCCGGAGGGAGACGGAATACGTGGTCTTCGCGTCAGCGATGAACGCGTCCAGCCGCTGCGTGAAGGTCTTGCCCTTCGGGTTGAACGGTTCAGCCATGCTAGCCTCCGCTGTCGGCCCCCCGGTGTCGGTCGTCGTCGTGCTCGATATTCTAGTTGACGTACAAGAGTGTGACCCTGCGGCTCGCGATCTGCACCCCGACGATCGCGATATGTTCGACGTCGCCGAATCCTCGGAGGAACACAGAGAGGTCAAGCTGGGTGGCATCGGTCGGAGCGTTCCGGAGCTGGTTGTTGAGGAGCGAGTCTCTCGGCGCAGCGGCGGTGCTGGGCGTTTGTCCTTCGACCTTGACTCGAGGAGCGAGCCGCCGCAGGAACGCTTCGAGCTCCGCCGCGCTGCGGACGACGGTGTCCCGAGCGGCGGTCAGGACGAAGCCCGTCCCATCTGGGGCGCTCGCCCATTCCTGCGTGCGGAACAAGAAGGGCGTTGCCGACACGGCGAGCATGGCTGCGACATCGTTGGCGTTGAGCGCGGCCACGAACGCTTCCGCCGGGTGGGCGGTCGGGAGTGGTGAGCGCGCACCGTGGCACGACGCCAGCGCCGTGAGGAAAAGCGCTGCAAAGGCTGGGGGGGGCATCACCCGAGTCGGGGAATGGACATGCAGATGCCGTACCAGCTGACGGACCATGTAGGGCTCTCGGACCGATCCGCCTGGAGTATGTGGTGTGCGACGCTCCGCAGGAAGTGTCGCCATGGCGCTCCCTGCGTACCGCCTTCTCCCCTCACCGCGAAGTACCACGCACCACTCACCACGCCTTTCGCCCTTTATATTCGGTCCATGCTCAGCGTGACGTTTCTCGGCACCTCCGCCGCCCGCCCCACCGTCGAGCGCAACGTCTCAGGCCTCGCTCTCGTCCGCGAAGGCGAGACGTTGATGTTCGAGTGCGGCGAGGGGACGCAGCGCCAGATGATGCGCTACGGCGTGTCGTTCGCGTTGGGGGACATTTTTTTTACCCACTTTCACGCCGATCACTTTCTCGGTGTGATCGGGCTGATGCGCACGCTGGGGTTGCAGGGGCGCGAGGAGCCGATGCGGTTGTGGGGGCCGCGCGGGGCGAAGAAGGTGCTCGAGGCGGCGCTCACGTTGGGCGTCGAGCGGGTGCCGTTCGGGGTGGAGATCAAGGAGCTGCGTCCCGGCGACGTAGTGGAGCGCGACGGCTATGGGATCCACGTGTTCGCGACCGAGCACGGCGGTGGGTCGGTGGGTTACGCGCTCAGGGAGAAGGAGCGGCTGGGCCGGTTCGATCCGGAGAAGGCGCTGGCGGCGGGGATCCCGGAGGGCCCGTTGTGGGGCAAGCTGCAGCGGGGGGAAACGGTCGGATTGGCGGATGGGCGGATGGTCGGACCGGCAGGCATTGTCGGACCTCCCCGCCCGGGTCGGACCGTCGTCTTCACGGGTGACACGCGGCCCTGCGCGTCGGTGGTGGACGCGGCGCAGGGGGCCGATCTCTTGATTCACGAGGCGACGTTCGGGGACGAGGAGAAGGACCGGGCGAAGGAGACGGGGCACTCGACGGCGCGCGAGGCGGCGCAGGTGGCGCTCGCGGCGCGGACCAAGAAGCTGGTCCTCAACCATGTCTCGGCGCGCTACTCGGTGAGCGCCGAGGATCTGGTTACCGAAGCCCGTGAGGTTTTCCGTGAGACGGTGGTGGCGCGGGACGGGATGGAGATTGAGGTACCGTTTGCGGACTGAGCTCAGGGCCTCAGTTCCGTGAGGAGGCGGGGGAACGGGACCGCGCGGATCCTGGGGGCGAGGCGGTAGGAGCGCGTTCCCGCGTGGACCACGCAGAGCTCCGCCAGCCGGAGGTCCTCGAGGGCGACCAGCATGGAGCGGGTGACGGCGGGCGTGGTGGAGCGCTTGAACTCGAAGCCCAGGCGTGTCTTCCCGCGCACGATCAGGAGGTCGAGCTCGGCGCCGCCGTGCGTGGCCCAGAAGAAGCACTCCTCCGGTCTGGCCTCGAGGCGTGAGACGACCTGATCGAGGGCGAAGCCTTCCCACGAAGCGCCGACCTTGGGGTGTGACTCGATCTCACGGGTGGTGGCGAGGCCCAGCAGCGCGTGCAGCAGCCCGCTGTCGCGCACGTACACCTTGGGAGCCTTCACCTGGCGCTTGCCGATGTTCTCGTGCCAGCTGGGGAGCTGGCGCAGCATGAAGGTCTCGGTGAGGACGTCGAGGTAGCGCTGGACGGTGGTGTGAGCGACGCCGAGCGAGCGTGCGAGGTCGGACGAGTTCCAGACCTGCCCGTGGTAGTGTGCGACCATCATCCAGAAGCGGCGCAGGGCGGGGGCGGGGAGGCGCAGCCCGAGGGCCGGGAGGTCGCGCTCGAGGTAGGTGCGGACGAGCTCCTGGCGCCAGCGCAGGCTGTCGCGCTCGGAGCGGGCGAGGAAAGCGCGGGGGAAGCCGCCGCGGCGCCAGAGGGGCTCCCATCGGGTGGCGCCGACCTCGTCGAGGGAGAAGCCGCCGAGCTCGTGGAAGGCGATGCGGCCGGCGAGGGACTCCGAGGACTGTCGCAGCAGCTCGGGTGAGGCGCTGCCGAGGACCAGGAAGTGGCGAGGGGTCCGGGGCTCGTCGGCCAGCACCCGGAGCGTGGCGAACAGCTCGGGGCGGCGCTGCACTTCGTCGATGACGACGAGGCCGCGGAGTGGGCGGAGGGCGAGGAGCGGATCGGCGAGGAGGGCCAGGTCCTCCGGGCTCTCGAGGTCGAGGAAGGTGGTAGGGCCGCGGTGGCGGGCGAGGAGCTGGCGGGTGAGGGTGGTTTTGCCGACCTGTCGGGCGCCCAGGATGGCGACGACGGGGAAGCCGTGGAGCAGGGCCGTGACGCGGCGCCGGTGTCGGGTGCGCTCGATCATCGAGCTTGAAATTTGAGCGCCTAGCGATCAGTTTTCAAGGGACGATCTTGAAGGTCGCAGGGGAGGGCGGCGCCCCCTCAGGCTGCAGCGTTCGTGCGGTACAGCCGGCGCACTCTCGGGGGCAGGTCGACGAGGGCGAAGCAGGCCTTGGGGTAGAGATAGTCCTCTCCGGACTCGTCGATCACCCTGATCAGGCGGTGTTTCTCTGCGTCCCTGTCGGGAACGACCTGGTAGATCTTCCAGCGCTCGAGCGAGGCCGGATAGCCCTCGTTCTCGATGCACACCGCGAAGCGCTTCTTGGCCCTGCTTGGTGTTCTCATTGGTCGTCGCTCAGGAGGCGCTTGACCTTTAGTTCTCTTCGTCCGATTCCGCTCGCCTCGTACCAATGTATTTCGGCGGTCCTGATCGCACCATCCGGCAGGCGCACAACGGCAATTCCCTTCAGTTTACGCCAGCGCCCCTCGCCGTAGAGCTTGCGCAGCCGAGGGAGGGCGCGGATGGCCGGACCGGCGGCGATGGTCTCTGTGTTGTGGATCGGTCCGACGATCTCGAAGTGCATCGGTCGCGCTCGGACGCGGTCGGGTCGGGCCGACAGGGTAGAGGCGCGAGAGCAACGGCGGTTCAAACGGGCGGGAATCAGTGGAGTTGACCCACGTCCCCACGCCCCCACATCCCCTCGGGTGGCTGGGGAGCGGGGCGTGAGGCTTCAGGGGTTGCCGGTGGGGGGTTCCGATTCTAAGTTCCGCTCCGCCGGGGCTGTAGCTCAGCTGGGAGAGCGCCTGGATCGCACCCAGGAGGTCAGGGGTTCGAGCCCCCTCAGCTCCATGCGAGCCGTAAGCCATTAGCCATTGGCCGTTAGCAGTTCCGGTGGTCGCCTGAGACTCGCGGAGCTCTTCCGAGGGACGAAGCAGCTAATGGCTAACGGCTACCGGCTAACAGCTTCCATTGCCCCTTGGTGTAACTGGCAACACGCCTGACTCTGGATCAGGAGAGTCCTGGTTCGAGCCCAGGAGGGGCAACTCGAGGCGCGATGCGACGATGAGTCGTGTCGCGCTTCGTGCGTTTTTCGCCCCCTGTCATCGTTTCTGCATGCGTTATTTCCGGTCAGGAAGCGACAGCGTGACCGTATCGGTACTTACTTCCTTGGTAGCAACTGGCAAGAACCGGTCACGATAGTTCCAGATCGCCCATTTGTTGCGGAAGTGAGAGGCTCGTGTTCTCCAGTCGAAGCTGTCCTCGTCTAAGGTCAAGGCCTCCATATACCTAGCGGATCCCGTTGAGCTATTGATAAGAACGCACGTAGACGACAATATTTATCTAGGGGAAGTTCGAACTTTGGATTTCGACTTGAGGAAGCCCAGATGAATACCGATATCGTCCTAGCTATTGCGGCGATAGTGATCACCTTGGTTCTAGCTAGTGCCTCCAGGCTGGTACGCGCCATTCTATTAGAGTCACTTGGCCATCCTTTCAGGAAAGCACGCATTCAGATCAGCGGGACTGACATCAGCATCCAGGATCTGTCAGAGATTTCTGAAGGGTCCAAACGCGGGAGCTAACCAATCGCTCCGAAGAGCTAACCGGTGCCTCCGAACGGCCTTAACCTAACCCCCGCGTTCAAACTAGTCTTTCTGACTGTTACGGTGCTGACGGTCTTTTCCCTAGCCGTCAGCATTTACGTGGCTAGTAAGGACAACCCATCAGACCTTGCAAAGGCACTGTTCGACACTTGTTCAACCACATGGAAAATGGGATTTGGAGCTATAATCGGCCTCGTTGGCGGAAAGGCGCTTCAATAGCACCTCCTTCTTCTCTTCCCGCACATTCTCACCCGACTTTGTCACGATCTGTCATCGCCGACTTGGTAGGGTCTCTCGAAAAGTGGTCAGGAGAGTTTTGGCCTCGCGGCAACTCGACGTGCGACGGACCTGACGTCCATCGCTGATAAGATCGCCCCTTCCGACGTGGAAGCCAGTGGGAATGCCATGAGAAACGCCTGCAGACACGCCTATAGAGACGCCGGAAGGGCACTGGCGGAGCCAACGGGCCGTCAGCTCTTCCATAGCCGAAGCCATAGCCGAGCCATAGCCGAAGCCATAGCCGAGCCATAGCCGAGCCGTAGCCGAGCCGTAGCCGAGCCGTAGCCCATGGGCGGCCCAATCGCCGACCCATCTTGCCTTGGGGAGGCCGAAGGCTGAGCCGTCGGCCTCCCCGATGCGGCTCAACGCTGCCCGGCGCCTGGCCGGCGCAACGGCTTCGGGTTGTCCATTACCGCCCGAATCGTGTCCTCGTCCGACAGCTGGTAGCACTTGAGCAGCGTTCCTACGTCCTTCCAGCCGGCGGCGTCTGCGACGTCCCGCAGCGGGTAGAACTTCCGTTCCGTCGCGAACTTGCGGCGGAACGGATGCCACAGCCCGCCCTTAGGCCGCTCGATCTTGGCGTACCGATAGGCCCGCTTGAGCCAGTCCGCCGCGAGATGCCGGCTGACCGCCCTCGTCGGGTCGTTTTTCATCGGGAACACCAACGCGCTGCCGATTACACGGTGTTTCGCGCGAAACTCGAGCAGCACCCGCTCCGCCTCCTTCGGCATCGGCACCACCCAGGTCTTGCGCTTCTTGTCGTGCTCGGCCCGCCAGCGGATTGTCTTGTTCTCAAAGTCGAAATCGTCCCACCGCAGGTTGACCACGCTGCCGAGCCGCCTGCCCGTCCAATCCATCAGCTTGATGAGCAGGGGCAGCAGCGGGCTGACTCGATCGGCCACGGCGAAGAGCTTTTCAACTGTCTCACCATCCACCACCGGCCGGTTCGGGTTCGGTTCTTTCGGCACGACGAACCCGAGCAGCGGATTGCGATCGAGCAGCGGGCGACCGTTCTCATAGACCATCGTCGCCCACGTCATCATCGACTTGAGCAGCTTCAGGTCGGTGTGCACGGCCGTCTGTCCCACCGGGCGACCGCTGATCTTGCCGGAGCGCCTGGCAGCGGCGTATTCGGGCATCCGATCGGGCGTCAGCTGCGACACCGGCGTCTCGGGGCCGAACCACTCCATCAGGTGCGTCGCGAACTGCGCGCACCCTTTCATGTAGTGAGCAGTTTTCAAAGAGCCATCGCGCGTGTGGGTACTTTCCGCGAGGTAACGCGCGACCATGGTGCCCAGCTGGAGGGGTCCAGACAGATCCGCGCCCGACTCCCGCAGTCGCACGAGCTCGCCTACGTCGCGTAGGGCGCGCTCGTGGTCGCGGTGACCGAGGCCGGTCTGCGTGTACTTCCGGCGCTCCGGGTCCCAGACGGCCGCGTACAGGGTGCCGCCCGGCTCGCGCTCGTAAACCCGGATGCGGTTCCCCCGCCGGGTGCCCACGGTTCTCGACCAGCGTTTCTGAGAGGCCATAAGGCCCTCCTAGCCTCGGATCCCGAGGCGGCTGGCGAGATCGTGTACGTCCGCAGGGGGAGTATGCTTGCGGCCGAGCTTGGTGGGAAGATCGGCCACGCAGACCTTGATGCGGCCGCGGGAGCCGGGACGCCGCATATCGGGGATCTGGCCCCTCCGGACTAGCCTTGCGAGGTGGCCCTCGCAGTACCCCGAGATCCTGGCGGCCTCGGGGAGGTACACGACCCGGTCGGCTTCAGAGAGGAGTACGGTTTCGACCTTGGTCGCCGCCCACTCGAGGGCCCGGGCGGGGGCCTCTGCGCCGAAGGACTCGCGGAGCTCCTTGGCTTTGGCGCGGATGTCGGCGAGACACTGGTGAAGACTGCTATGATTGGTGGCCAGCAAAAGAAAACACCCCTCCCGGAGAATTCCTCATCTCCGTGAAGGATGTTGTTCCGCGTGGGAGATTATGCGTCGACGACCCGGCAGGAGTCAAGGCCCGCCGACCTTCGATCCGGCCCACCCTGGCGCCGCGTACCTAGCTCCAAGGTCCGTAAGATCATAACGCGCTTGCTGAACGAGGACTCCGGAGGGACCTTGATGGGCATGCCGTACACCCCGCACCTGTGAAGGCGTTTGTAGCCGTCACTGACAATGATTGGTTCGAGTTCCTAGGATCCCAGCCGGAGCTCGACGAAGTCAACTTCTGGACGCCGAGCGGAAGGCCGCTAGCCTCCCGAAGGACACGACCCTTCGGCCCAACCGGGACTACTTACACGAGCGGTTCGGTCGATTTCAGGCGGCCTAGGATAGTGAAGAACCTCTGCGGGAAGTCGGGAGCCTGCTTTGGCGCGTTTTTTTGATGTTGCCATGCGCGTGGCTTCGGTATATTTTCGGTATCGCCGGCGGACGAGGGCCAGATGAGCCTGGGGGCAGTGGTTAGGGACTCGTGGTGGGGTGCTTAGGTGCCCAAACAAACCCACGAAATCAGGGACCCAATTCATGTTTTTGTTCGGCTGTCGTCGGAGGAGCGCAAGGTCGTAAACTCGCGCGCATTCCAGCGTCTAAGACACATCCATCAACTGGCGCTAACCTACTTGGTCTATCCGGGGGCGACTCACAGGCGGTTCGAGCACTCGCTGGGTGTGATGGAGCTGGCAGCTCGCATTTACGATGTGGTGACAAACCCTGAAGTGGTCTCGGACGAGATCAAAAGCTTGCTCCCGGAACTGAGCGACCGAGACAAGCTTCGATACTGGCGTCGCGTACTTCGAGTAGCCGCTTTGTGCCACGATGTTGGCCATCTGCCATTCTCGCACGCTGCTGAGAAGGATCTTCTTCCTGATGGCTGGGATCACGAACGGCTTTCCAGAGTCCTCATTGAAAGCCCTGAGATGGCAGCACTGTGGAATGAAATGACCCCACCCCTGAGGGTGGATGATATCGTAAAGCTTGCTCTGGGGCCGAAGAAAGCGAGAGATCTCAAATTCAGCGTGTGGGAAACCATCCTGTCCGAGGTCATCGTTGGTGATGCAGTAGGGGCTGATCGCATTGACTACCTTTTGCGCGATTCACATCACGCTGGAGTCGCGTACGGTCGCTTTGATCACTACCGACTCGTGGATACTCTCAGGCTCTTACCATCTCGACATACAAGCAAGGGGGAACAGCCAGCGGAACCGGCGCTGGGAGTAGAGGAAGGTGGCATCCAGTCCGCGGAAGCTCTTCTGCTTGCCCGGTACCTGATGTACTCACAGGTCTATATGCATTCCGTGCGACGGATCTATGACATCCACCTTAGGGACTTTCTCCTCGAGTGGTTAGGAGGCGGACGTTTTCCAATTGAACCTCAAGGACATTTGTCATTTACGGACAACGAGGTCACCGCCGCCATGTACACGGCGGCATTCGATACGAATCGCCCAGGGCATATACATGCAAAGAGGCTCATGTGTCGCGAGCACTTCAAGCTCCTCTATCATCGCCATCCTGATGATTTGGCAAAGAACCTAGAAGCCGTCGATCGGGTCTACGAAGCGATCAGTGGACGCTACGGTGCGGAGAATGTCCGTCGTGATCAATACCCTGCAAAGGGCGGGTTAGCCGATTTTCCTGTTCGCGTGAAGGATGGAAGGATCGCATCCGCGCTATCAATGTCAGAGACTCTTCGAAGGCTTCCACCCGTGGTGCTCGACAGTGTGTACATAAGCTCCGGTCTTGTGGACGAAGCAAAGCAGTGGTTGGATGCAAAAAGAGAGGCCATTATCGCCAACATAGGAGAGGAGGCAGTATGAAGCGCCTTGAGAGGGCTGCACTTCTCTCATCCTTGGGCAAAGAGTTAATTGACAATGGGAGCTGGTGCGGTGAAACGCATCTACAGAAGGCCGTTTATATGCTACAGGAGATCTTCACAGTGCCCACTGGGTTCGACTTTGTCTTGTACAAATACGGTCCGTTCTCATTCGAGTTGAGGGATGAACTCGGCTCCATGCTCGCGGACGGCTTGCTTCAATTGGCCCCGGTGCAACCATATGGCCCAAGACTAATTCCCACGGATCGCAGTGGGCAGCTGGAAAAGCAGTTCTCCAAAGCAGTGGCTAAGTTCCATGGGCCAGTCTCGTTTTGTGCGCAACGACTCGGCAGCCTTGATGTTGCCGAGCTTGAGAAGCTCGCGACAGCTCTCTACGTGACTAGGGAGTACGGGAAGAATCTCAAAGCCAAGCAACGCGCAAAGCGTCTTAATGAGCTGAAGCCTCACATCGATTCTAATGATGCACTTGACGCTATTGTCGCGATCGACGAACTCCTGGCTGAGGTGGAAAAGAAGCCCGCTTAGATCTGAATATGATCCGGGGTCGCTACCGCCGGGACCAACGCCGCGCTTTGCGGTAGAGCTTTGTGACTTTCAATCGAAAGAATACGAGCTGGCGCGATGCGCGGAAATGGGCAGCGATCCTTGGCACGGTGACACCGCCGGTCACCATCTTCCTGAGCGCCCCATAGGGCACTAACGCGGCGGCCGCGCATGCATAAGCTTCTCGCTCGATCGTTGCCTCGTACGTGCGGTTCGCCGAATCTGGGTCGGGCAGAATGCGGACAGTTGCTGCTGGGTGCTCGAGGTAGATGTGGAAAAACTCCTCCATCAGAGTAGCGCGGCTCCGTGACTCCGGATGTGCGTCGTTGTAGATGACCCAGACGCAACCGTCGTCCATGGTCATTGCTAGCCCGGACCAGTTACTCCGTCCCGGGCCTCTGAAATAGTCGAGATAGCTACTGGCCGCGGGGACTTCGCCGTGAGGAAGGATTGTCACCGCTGGGAGCAGCTTCTGGTATACGCTTGTGATGCTCGGTAGAGGATCTTCCGGGCCGACCCCAAGGTCCTCCCGTACGTCCAAGGCGTGGTGCTCATTCTCCCACTGAGAGTTGTTCGGCGGGATGACGCCGGTCCCGCCTCTAGCCCTTCTTCGGGCGTAGTCGATACTGATCATGAGCTGCCTTTACTATCGCGACGAGTGCCTCCTTGTCCTTGTGACCTAGTTCGGGGAGCGCACGGAGATGAACGACGACGTCGGCGATTGTTGAGGTTTGTGGGACGCGGTTCCTCGAAAAGTCGTTGATGCTCTTCCCAAGCCAGCTTACAGCTTGTAGCAGAGTCTTCGTATCTGGCAGGTTCGGGGTCTCTGATCCGGCCAGGAGTCGTGCGAGCGTTGTAGGACTGCACCCTATCTCCACAGATGCGGATCTCATTGAGAGATCGTGCTTCGTGATTTCGTGCTTCAGTTGCTCGGCGAGGAGGTTCAGATCGATGTCCAGCGGGTAGTCCACCATTATGGAATACTCACTCCTGTAGCACCCTTGACTTGGCGCTACTGTCTCATAGATATTTCATTGTCATAATACGTGGACGGCCGCGGCCCGGTCTTCGGTGCCGCACTTTATTTGCTCCAAAGCGTAGCGCAGATGGGCCGTTGCGTCAAGTGAGTGGCGACAGAGATCGGCAACACTTCAACGAGGAGGACTCCCATGCAGACCACACTGTCAAAGACGATCCACGTGTTCGTGGAAGTCGAGAACAACAAGCCGCCGGTGAAGCTGGAATTCGACACGAGCGAGGTGAAGGGGCAGGACATCAAGGTGCGTGCCGGCGTTCCTCTCGAAAACGACCTGGCCCGCCGTCAGGGGCAGAAGTTGGAGCTGGTGACGAACGACCAGACGATCACGATCGAGAATGGTGACCATTTCGTGTCCCTGCCGCCGGGCACGATCAGCTAGGAGCGCCGACTATGAACACGGAAACCATCGACCGCATGGTCGCGGAATTGCGCGGAGCATTTCCCGACGCGAAGACCGCCGAGGACGGGAATCGCACTCTGGTCAGGCTACCCGTCGTCCCGTTCCCCAAGGGATGCACGCCGGATGAGACGGAGGCCTTGGTCGTGCTCACGCCGGGCGCGGCACAGCCCGAGCTGTACGTGAAGGTGATCCCAATGCGTCCGGACGGTGGCGTTCCGCGAAGCACCGGCACGACGTCGGTGGGTGGGGAGTCCTGGTGCACGTTCTCGTTCAGTGTCCCGTGGGATGAAAACCGCCACACCGCGATGCAGTTCGTCCTAGCGCGCCTCGGGAGATTCGTTCGCAATGAGTGACCTTCAGGTGCGGATTCCCTCTGACGTCCTGCAGAACCTGCGCAACGGACTGGGCCAGGCGGTGGTGGGTCGGGAGCCGGTGTTGTTCGGCCTTGCCAGTCACGCGGACACCGGTCGGGGTCGACTCGTCCTCGTGCGGGAGATGGTCACGCCGCCCGAGACCGCGTTCCTTCCATCAGCTGGGCACGGTGCCCGGTGGAAGGGCGCGTACATGATCGAACTGCTGAACCGGGCGCTGGCCGAGAAACTCGGCATCTTGATCTTCCACTCGCACGGCAGGTTTGATCCGGCCCACGGAACCTCGCATGCGGTTCGGCTGTCCCTTGATGACCAGCAAAGCGCGTCCGCGCTCTTGCCAAGATTCCAGTCCGTGGCGCCTCACCGACCGCACGGTTCGATTGTCCTAGCGGGTCGCTCGGCTGCTGGGGTAGTCCTGATGCCGGGCTCGCGAGTATTCGAAGAGTCCTTCTCGACTCGCGTCTTCACGAACACCATGATCACGTCCCCCCGAGCCGGGACCAAAGACGAACTGCACCTGCTGGAGCGGCAGCCGATCGCCGCCAATCGAATCGTCGAGAGGATTCTCCGCGACACAACCGTGGCGGTGGTCGGGCTGAGCGGTGGGGGTAGCCAGGTGGTGCCGCAGCTCGCAGCCCTCGGCATCGGTACGATCATCGGGATCGACAACCAGCGAGTCGATCGCGGCAACCTGTACGCGACCAGTCGGCTCGGGTGGCTTGATCTGGCATTGCGCCGGAAGAAGATGAGTGTCGCGAAGACCGCGGCCTGGTGGGTGAACCCTCGCAGCCAGTTCATCGGGGTGGACGCCCGCGTTCCTCAGCCCGCAGCTCTCGATGCCGTCAAAGCGGCGGATGTCGTTGTGGGCTGCGTTAACAACGTCCACGCGCGATCGGACCTGATGGAGTTGTGTTGGCGCTACTGCATTCCATACGTGGACATCGGCTTCGCGGCTACTGTCAACCAGCCCTGGGAGCAAGCGAACCAGCCGCCGCTCACCGGCTTGCCCGGGAACGTGTTCGTGGGCGTGCCCGGAGGCCCGTGCATGTGGTGCACCGAGTTCCTGACGAAGCAGAAGCTCGATGCCGAAACCGAGGGCCGCGGGCGGTCATATCTCCGCGATGAGAAGGATCAGGACGCGTACGTGCTCAGTTTCAACGGGTTGCTCGCGAGTCAGGCCGTGAGCGAGGTCCTGCAGCTTCTGGTCGGTTACGCCCCGAGCGGTTCCCAACGCACGTACCGACGCTTTGACGGCATGAGCGGGTCTATGCTCGAGTGCATGGTTCGACGAAAGGTTGGGTGTGATCTGTGCAACTCAGTCTTGGCTGCCGGTGACCTGGTTTGGAGCTAGGAACTCCAAGGGTCATCAGGGCCACTGGCGGTGGCGGCTTCTCGCTTCGAACAATCGAACGGTCGCAGATTCCGCTGAGAGCTACTACAAGAAGCAGGATTGCCTTCACGGGATTGAACTCGTGAAGGAATCCTAGAACGCGGCGGTTTACGAGTCCTCGCTGGCGGAGCCGCCCCGCCGAACCGTCCTGGGCGGGGCGCTCTGGTAGCGCCCTACCGGCCGGCGATCGAGGGACGTCCCCCTAAGCCTTTCCCAATGCCGCATCGCACCGGCTCGCATGTCCCCCTTCCTGTGCGTGGGCGCGTTCCGAATCCATACGACCGCAGCAAATGAGCGCGGTAACAACCCGAGTACGCCGCTGCTCCGTTCTTACTAAGCAGCGCTTCATCCGCAGGCACCTAGTCACAGGATCAAAGCAGCGACGAGTAGGACGACGAGTGAAGTGACGGCAAAGACGTCGATTATTGCGCTGTGTGGAATACCAATTTCCAGTTTGCTGAAAAACCGTCGGTCCTCGGGTATGTCTGACGCTTTGTCTTGCTCGATCCTCGCTCCGATGGTCTTCGCGCGCCGAATCGCTGGACGGTTCCGCATGTCCGCCAGCCACATCATGAGTGTCATGACCGCGGCAGCGAACAACACGACCGATGTCAGAGCCTTGTGATTGTTCGCCTGAAGCCACGAAAAGATGGCGGCAAAGGCTGTGTACATGGCTGCCCAGCCACCTATGATCCTAGCTCGGAAATCCGAGGCATGCCGGTGGGCCTCGAAGGCTTGGTTATAGAGTTCCTTCGGATCTATTGGTTTGGTGACACGTGAACTACGGGGTTGCCCTCGGTCTGAGGGCCTGACAGTGCTAGGCTCCCGTGATCGCGAACCTAGCAAGAGAAGAAAAAGGGTGCCTAGCACCCTTGCACCGAGCGTCGCGGCAAGAAGAACGAGCAACAGCGCGAAGGGGCCGATGTACACCCAATACTGCACTCGCTGGTCGATGGTGATCTGGGCGCGTGCTGTCAAAAAGAAGAACAGCTTTGCCAGGGACTCGATTAGAATGAGGAATACAGCGGCCCGTAGTACATTGGCAAATAACTGTAGATCGAGCCAACGAAGCGCTGGTGCCCTAAGCACGTCCTTCAGGATCATCTGTCTTGCTCCATCCTGATTCGAACCTCGCGACGCTCAACTCCCGCATGGCGTATCGGCTCGGGAGGTGGAAGAGCAGGGGTTTTGGTTGAAAGAGTGGTACTCAATTCCCGGTAACTGAGAGCTACCTCTTCAACTAGGTGACGGGCGAGGTGCCAGATCATGAGGAGGGTAGCGTACGCGGCGATGATACCCGTTACGACTACATAGAACGTCTGTTCAAGTCTTTCTACGTCTCCGAAGTAGCTTTCGGGTAGCACAAGGTGAAGGCCTACGGATGTGGCTCTTACAACCAGGCTAACGGCGATGGCTTTGACACCATGTCTTGCGAGCGGCTCTATTGGTCTGACCGCGCGGCGCAACCAATGAAGAATATCCGCCAGCTCTCTCAGTAATCCCGCCGGAGTGGGGGTTCGCGCTCACGAAGTAGCAATGAAGCCCGCAAGGGTCTCCTGGCCGTGCAACGGCTTAGCCCTAGTATGGAGCCGCGGACAGATAGGCGCAATTGTGCGGCGCTCCACCTTGGGAAGTGAGATGGAGCGCCCCCTTTGTGATTTGCGTAACTACCTGGGGCCCGTCCTGATTCCCAACCTCACCGCAAGCCTCTGTGCGCCAGCCCGCGTTTCCTCACCGACCCCAGGAGTGCTCTTCGTAGCAATCGAACATTCTCCCCTCGGCTTCCTCGGCAGATCCCCCGCCCTGAAGAACACGTGCTTCCCGTTCTTGTGTCCCCGCAGCCTGCCTTGCTTGTAAAGATGCAGCAGCTGCGCCCGGCTGTAGCCGGTCATTGCTGCTGCCTGGTTCGTGTTGAGCACCGCCTCGTCGTGTGAGGTCAGCACGTCTTCGAAGTCCGCGATGAACTCTTCACAGAGCTTAGCAGCGCTCGACAGGACGCCCAACTTCTCCCACTCGGTGCGCCGAGCGCTCCACTTGGCTCGAAACTCTTCGCGTGTCATCGGCCACCTCCATTGCTGATCGTTGAGAAGTGACCTGGGACCGAACAAACTCGGACCGACTCCGACATTGAGCGCGGCGACTCACGACAGACGGACGACACGATCTCGCGGTTCGTGTACGTTTTGTAAGTCGCTGCAGCGTAGCGTTTTTCGCGCTCTGGATCAGGAGAGTCCTGGTTCGAGCCCAGGAGGGGCAACTTCAGCGGCCGCGGCGCTGTTCGCTTGCGGCCGCTTTTGTTGCCCCTCCGTGCGTCGGCTGCGCTCCGAGCCCAGGAGGGGCAACTCGAAGCGGGATGGGACGATACAGGCTGTATCGATTGGCGCATTTCTAGCGCCCGAGGCTCAACGCGGGTCGGGGTATGACCGGCCCGGATTAGGTAAACCGAATCAGCTATGTTACGCGCCATGACCTGGCACGATTACATCCACGCCGATCCGAAGGTCGCCGCCGGCAAACCGGTGGTGCGGGGCACTCGTCTGGCCGTCGACTTCCTCCTCGACCTCTTCGCGAAGGGATGGACGCGTGAAGAGGTGCTGAAGGCCTATCCCCAGCTCACGCCTGAGGCGCTCCAGGCGGTGTTCTCCTTCGCCGCCGAAGTCCTCCACGACGACAGGGTCTACGCCGCTCGGCGCGCCGCCGGGTGAGTCGGCTCCGCGCCGACGAGAACATTCCGCAGCCCGCGGTCGACGCCCTGCGCGCGGCCGGTCACGATGTCCACGCCGTTCAAGAAGAAAGCCCGGGCGCGTCTGACGAGGAGGTTCTTGCCGCGGCCCGCGCACAGTCGCGGATCCTGTTGACCTTCGATCTGGACATGGGGCAGTTGGTCTTAGCCCGTCAGCGCCGGTCGCCCTCGGCGGGCACCGATCCCCGCTCCGCATACACCGCGCGCGCCCGCAGGAGCAGGTCCAGCACGGCCGCTTGCTCATCGGGGGCATTCCACCCGGCATGCCCCCGCGCCACGGCCTCGATGCGGTCGATCCAGGCGAGGAAGAACTCGGCGTCTTCCCGCGAGCGCACCGGCTCCTCTCCCACCTGCACGTAGATCGGGCTCGTGCTCCCGAACGGGTATAGGTCGAGGATCGGTGAGGTCGCCCGCTCGCTCCAGGCGCGCAGGATGTACCACCCGCTCCTCGTCACGGGGATCGTGAGGGTCGTGTCGGCGGCCGTGCGGCCGCCAGCGAGCGGCACGGCCGCCACGACCTTGCCGTTGCCCATGATCTCCAGGCGGTCGATCGGTACGATCGATCGCAGCGAGACGTGCGCGCTGAGCCGTGCGCCGCGCGCCGGCAAACGGATCTCGTCACCGATCTCCTTGCCACCGAGGGTGAACTCAAGGAGCGGCGCGTTGGTCACGAACGTCTTCCCCCTCGTGATCTCGGCGAGCCAGCGTGCGTGGTCGGGCGCGGCTCCCGCTCTCACGTACATCCGGAGCAGCCCGGGCGGCCCCCGGAGCGAAGTGAAGTTGGGGAACGCATCGGTGCCGGCACCGGCCGGGATCCGAAAGCCGCAGTTCAAGAGCCGGTACCAGATCTCGGACGTCACGAGATGGTCGCTGTACCCCATGACCTCGAGGTAATCCACCTTCCCCAGCGCAACGTCCACCGGCAGCTCATGGCTGAGCGGCTCCCCCATGTTGTTCGGATCCGGCCGCGTATCGAAGGGGTGCACGTAGCCCAGGATCCCGCCCTGGGCGTGGGTCAGATCGGCGACCTGCGCGTTGCTCGGCGCGAGGCTCGCCGCCGCGGTATTGGGATAGCCGGCGTAATCAGGCAACAGGTAATGGTCGCCGAGGCCGAGCAGCGCGGTGTGCCCCCACACGCTCGTGTGGAACTCCTGGCCGTGCATCAGCAGGAAGTCCGGACTCGAGACGGGGTCGGGGCTGACGCGGAAGTAGCCAATGTCGGGAATCCGCTGCTCCTTGTTGACGATCAGGTTCTCCACCACGTGGAGACCTTCGGCTCGGGCCTGAAAGGCGAGGCGCTCGGGCGTATTGCGGTAGGCGCCGCCGTAGTTCATGTGCACGTGCAGGTCGCCGCTCCACCACCCTTTCGACCGTGGGTCGGCGATGCGCTCGAGCACGACGTGATGGGTCTCGGCCGCACCCGGACGCACGACCACCTCCGCTCGGGCGATCCGATATTCCGGCCCGCGGGTCACCTCCACGCTCACCGTCCCGGCTGGCACGACGAGCTCGGACGTCCCCGGCGTGTGGAAATAGCCGTACTCGAATCGGCGTTCTGAACGATCGAACGCTTCGTCCGCGTGGCGCCAGGCGTCGTCGGGCGCGAAGCTCCGGCCGTCCGCGGCCGTGACCGCGACCCGCGCCGTTACCGGCTGGCCGGTGGCGGAATCCATCACCCTGATCTCCAGCCGGCCTATCGGGTCCCTGTAGCGCCGCTCGGTCACTTCCACGCGCTGTCGTCTGCCGCCCGGCAGCTCGATGGTCCAAAGCGAGGTGTTCCCCCCCTCGTTCGAGATGTAGGCGATCCGCTTCCCGTCGCGCGACCAGCGCGGCGCGGTGGCGTCGAAGTCGCCGTAGGTGAGCGGAAACGGGTCGCCCCCGTCGCTCGTCATCAGCCAGAGCTGGTGCCACTGGCCGCCGAGGTAGGAGCTGTAGACCACGCGCCCGCCGTCGGGCGACCAGTCGGGCCGCGCTTTCCAGGTCGTCTCCTCGTACCGGATCTCGCGCGCGGGCGCGCCGGCCCGGGCCGCCATGCGCCAGAAGCCGCCCGTCCCATGGATGTGATCGCGGTTCGAGACGAAGATGATCTCGCTGCCGTCCGGCGACCACGTGGGAGAGAGGTAGTGGTCCCAGGAGCTGTAGTAGTAGCGCGGGAGCCGGCTGTCGTGGTCCTCGGTCAGCCGCTCGATCGTGCCGACGGCGCCGTCCCGGATCGCGACGGTGTGGATGTGCCAGCGCCCGTGATAGACGGTAGACACGAACGCGAGCCATGTGCCGTCAGGCGACCAGCGCGGGTCCACATTGACGGCGCCGTTCGCCGTGATCCGCTTGATCTTCCCCCCCCCGATCGCGAGGTCGAGCAGCCGGAGCTCGATGGCATCACCGGCATAGGAGGCGAAGGCGATATACCGGCCGTCAGGGGACCAGTCGGGCTGGTAGTCGTAGCCGGGCCCCGACGTCAGCTGCTGCGCGACATTCGAGCCCAGCCGTTGGCGCCAGAGGGAGCCCTGCATCGAGTAAACGAGTTCCGTACCGTCGGGCGACCAAGTGACGGCGCTGGGACCGCTCGTCACCTGCGGGACATACATCTCGCGCCAGTAGTAGGGATGTGGGACCCGGACTTGCTCGAGGACCGGCCGCCGCTGCGCCCAGGCCGGCGTGACGAGCCCCGCCAGCCAGACAATAAGAAGGAATAGGGAAGCCGGGGGACGCATCCCCTAGCGCCGCCTGAGCTGGTTGTACTTGGCCAAGACCTGCCACAGCCGCTCGTGCGGCAGCGCCGACACCCGGAGGTCATCGGCCCCAGTCATCGTTTCGGCCGCGACCAGCGCGTTCGTGATCGCCTCCTCCGTCGCCTGGACCGTGGCGTCGAAGATCGGGTTGATCAGCTCATTGGGCAGCATGGCGAGGGCGACCGTCGCCGAGGGGCCGGCCGCACCGGGATTCGCGGTGGAGAACGCGATGAAGATGTCCCCCGAGGAATTCCCACCGATGCCGCCCATCTTCCCCACTCCGAGCGCCACGCGCTTGGCCACCCGCTTGAGCTGGTGCGGCAGGAGCGGCGCGTCGGTCGCCACCACGATGATGATCGACCCCCGTTCGGCGCCGTCACCCCCCCGCGTCCCGCCGCCTTCCGTGCACCGCTTCCAGTCCGGATCGGCGGGGAGCGGGCCGGGGGTGTCGTAGCACGGCAAGAGGTCGGGGATCTCCGTCCCTACAGGGACCCCTGCGATCCGGAGCTGACGCCGACGGCCGTAGTTGCACTGCACGAGCACCCCCACGGTGTAGCCGCCCTCCGACGCGCGCAGCTGGCGCGACGCCGTCCCGATGCCGCCCTTGAATTCGTGGCAGATCATGCCAGTGCCCCCGCCCACATTCCCTTCCGCCACGGGACCCGGCCGTGCGCTGTCCAGCGCGGCGAACCCGTGCTCCCTGCGCACGTGGAAGCCGTTGATGTCGTTCAGGCTGCCATCCCAGGTTTCCGCCACGACCGGCAGCGACCAGTCGAACTTCCGACCGCTCCGCACGAGCCATTCGATCACGGCGTCGCGCACGATGCCAACGCTGTGGGTGTTCGTGATCATGACGGGCCCGGCGAGGAAGCCGGACTCCTCGACCCAGATCGTGCCGGTCATCTCGCCGTTGCCGTTCAACGTGAACCAGCCGGCGAACACGGGGTCTCCGGAACCCTTCCCCCGCGGGAGGATCGCGGTCACGCCCGTGCGAACGGGCCCCTGCCCAACGACGAGCTTCCCCACACCGGACACGAGTGTGATCTGCCCCACCTCGACGCCCGCGACGTCGGTGAGAGCATTGAGCGGGCCCGGCGCGCCGTCGAACGGTACCCCCAGGTCCCGGGCGCGCGGCTTCGTCTGCGCGCGGGTCTCTCCAAGCGGTGTGGCGAGCAACGCCGGGAAGGCGAGGATCGCCAGCATCGGGCCCCGGCTCATGCGCCGAGGTACAACCGCCTGGGGTCCAGCACCTCACGCATTAAGCGCAGCTCGTGCGCGCTGGGCGGGTCGATCCGCGAGAGCGTCGTCCGGGTCTTCAAGTCCCATCCCACTCCCGCCCTGACGTCCGCGACCGCGACCCCCGGATAGAGCGCGGCGAGTACCAGCTCCCCCCCCCCGCTCTCCGAGTCGGCCTCGAGCACCGCTTTGTCGGTGATCACTTTGACGGGGCCCGCTCCCGGGAGCCCGAGCTCGCCCCGGGAGACGCCGTGGCACCGGTGGCCGGGGCTCGTGATGAAATCGACGCGCTCGGGGAAGGTGCGCGGCGAGAGCCGGCTCATGACGAGCGTGCGCTGGGCGTGCACGGCGATCTCCGTCGCGCCACCCGAGCCCGGCAGCCGAACCGTGGGCCGCCCGTAGGAGCCGATCACGGTCGTATTGATGTTCGCGTAGCGGTCGATCTGCGCCCCGCCCAGAAAGCCGACCTCGATCCGGCCGTTCTGCAAGAAGCACTGAAACACGTCCGCCATGCCGCAGACCATGAGTGACCCGGTGACGAGCGCCGGATCGCCGATCGAGACCGGGAGCCGCTCGGGCGCCGCCCCGACGGCGCCCGACTCGTAGATCAGGAGGAGGTGCGGCGCGTGGGTGGCGCGGGCCAGGTTGCAGGCGAGGTTCGGGAGCCCGATACCGACGAAGACGACCTCCCCGTCGGCGAGCTCGCGCGCCGCGACCGAGGCCATCATCTCGCCGGGTGTGTACGCCGTGTCAGAAGCCGTAGTTCACCCCGCTCGCGAGCCGCTGCTTGGCCCGGAGCCGCGCTGCGAGGCCTGGGTGCTTCACCAGGTAGCCCACCCGATCGGGCACGCCGTACACGAATTCGTCGAGGTAGCGCGCCAGCCGGGCGGGGTCGCGCGAGATCCCTTCCCAGGCGACGTAGAAGTCGTTGTCGCGGTCGTAGTACCCCTGGGCGTAGGAGGGATGCGCGCCCCACGGCTCGACGACCACGGCGTCCACGATCATTCCCGGGATCACGGTGCGGTTGGGATCGGCGCGCACCACGTCGCTCGCCACGAGCTCCTCGACCACGACGATCACGCGCCGGGAAGCGAACGCCGCTTCCTTCTGGACGCCGAGCAGCCCCCAGATCTGCGCATTGCCCTCCGCGTCGGCGCGCTGGGCGTGGACGATGGTCACGTCCGGGTTGAGCGCCGGCACGGTGGCGAGGACCTCCGCCGTGTACGGGCACGTCACCGTCCTGATCCGCTCGTTGACGCTCGGGAGCTCGGAGCCGGCGTAGTTGCGCATCGTCCAGAACGGCAGCCGCGCCGCGCCGGCGCTGAACCGTCCCACCATGCCGAAGTGCGAGTACTCCTCGAGCTCGAGCGGGCGGCCTCCGGTTTTCCCTTCCACGGCGCGCCGGAACGCGTGCAGCGAGCCGGCCCCGGGGTTGCCCGCCCACGAGAACACGAGCTTGCGCGCGCAGCCGGCCGCGATCATCTGGTCGTAGATGAGGTCGGGCGTCAGCCGGCACAGCGTGAGATCGCGGCGGCCCTGGCGGATGATCTCGTGGCCAGCCGCGAAGCAGATGAGATGGGTGAAGCCCTCGATGACGACGGTGTCCCCGTCGCGCACGAAGCTCGCGATGGCCTCCGTCAGGCTCATGACTTTTGGAGAGCCGTCAGCCATCAGCGATCAAGCCAGCTCGCCCAGGCAGTCGTCGATGATGGCGAGCGCCGTATCGACGTCGTATTCGTCGATCACGAGCGGGGGGGCGAGGCGCAGTGAGCTCTTGCCGGCGCCGAGGAGCAGCAGCCCCTTTCGGAACGCGCGCTGGACCAGCTCGTGCGCGAGCTCGGGGTCGGGCGCCCGGGTGGCGCGCTGCTTCACGAACTCGACGCCGATCATCAGGCCGAGGCCCCGCACGTCACCGATCGGCGGGTGTCTCTCCTCCAGGCAGCGGACGCCGGCGAGCAGCCGGTCGCCCATCGCTCTGGCGTTCGCCAGCAGCTCGTGCTCCACCACGTCCAGCGTCGCGAGCGCGGCCGCGCAGCAGACGGGATTGCCGCCGAAGGTCGTGCCGTGGGCGCCCGGCCCCCATTTCATCACCGCCTCCTTGGCGATGATCGCCCCGATGGGCATGCCCGAGCCGAGCCCTTTCGCCGTCACCAGCACATCGGGCTCCACCGCTTCGTGCTCGCACGCGAACATCTTCCCCGTGCGCCCGACCCCGCACTGCACTTCGTCACACACGAGCAGGATGCCGTGCCGGTCGCACAGCTCGCGCAGGGCCCGCAGGTAGCCCGCAGGCGGGACGACGTAGCCGCCCTCGCCCTGGATCGGCTCCACGACGATGGCCGCCACGTCGCCTGGGTCGAGCCGCTTCGCGAACAGATCGTCCTCGATGGCCGACACGCACCGGAGCGTGCACCCGGACTCGCCGCGGCAGTAGTCGCAGCGGTAGCGGTACCCGTAGGGGACGTGGTACACCTCAGGGAGGAACGGTCCGAAGCCGGCGCGCTGCACCGGCTTGCTCGCCGTGAGGCTCAGGGACCCGTAGGTCCGCCCGTGGAACGCGCCGGTGAACGCCACCAGCGCCGGCCGGCCGGTCGAGTGGCGCGCGAGCTTGATCGCGCCTTCGACCGCCTCGGTCCCCGAGTTCGCCAGGAACACCCGCTTCTTGCTCGGCCCGGGGGCGAGCGTGGCCAGGCGCTCGCACAGCGCCGCGTAGCTTTCGTAATAGAAGTCGCCGCCGCAGATGTGCAGGAACCGGCTCGCGGCCTGCTGGATCGCCGCGACGACTTTGGGATGCCCGTATCCGGTGGACGCGACCGCGATCCCCGCCATGAAGTCGAGATAGCGGTTGCCGTCCACGTCCTCGACCATGGCGCGCTCGCCCCGCGCGACCACGAGGGGATACTCCTTCGGCAGCGAGGTGGACGCCCACCGGTCGTGCCGGGCCACGACGGCTCGCGCTTTGGGCCCCGGCGGCGGAGTGACGATGCGTGGATAGTCGCGCCGTACCTCAGTCATGCCTCGATCACCGTGCGGCTCTGTTCCCGCAGAAACTGCGCCACGTAGTAGGGCCCGCAGCCGCCCTTGCCCGTCGACCCCGACCCTTTCCACCCGCAGAACGGCTGCGCCCCCGGCCAGGCGCCGGTCGTCGCGCCGGTGCGCTTGTTCACATAGCACACGCCGGCCTCGATCTCGTCGAAGAACCGCGCGATCTCGTCCGGCCTCGCCGAGAACAGGCCGGCGGTGAGCCCGTACTCGGCCTTGTTGCTCTCGGCAATGGCTTCCTCGAGGCTCGAGACATGGCCGATGGCGAGGAACGGCACGAACAGCTCCTCGAAGAAGAGCGAGCTGGAGAGCGGGAGCGCGGCGATCGTCGGCTCGAGAAAGTAACCCCGCCCGAACATCCCGTCGGTGAGGCGGCGGCCGCCGGTGAGGATCGTGCCTTCCCGCGCTGCCTGGGCGACCGCCCGCTCGAAGGTCGCCACCGCCTGGGCGTTGATCACCGGCCCGAAGAAGACGTCCCGCGCCGTCGGGTCACCGATCTTCATGCCCCGGGTTCGCTCGAGCAGCTTGTCGAGGAAGGGTGAGGCGAGCTTGCGGTGAACGTACACGCGCGAGGTGGCGCTGCATTTCTGGTTCTGGAGGCTGAACGCCGAGCGCATCACGCCTTCCGCGGCGGCGTCGAGGTCGGCTGAGTCCATCACGATCGCGGGATTCTTCCCGCCCATCTCGAGCAGGCACGGCTTCGCCCATGTGGCGGAGAGCCGCGCGTGGATGCGCATGCCGACGGCCTTCGAGCCGGTGAAGACGACGCCGTCCACGCCCGGGTGCTGCCACACCGTGTCGCCGATTTCGGCGCCGCGCCCCGAGACGTAATTGAACACCCCGGCCGGCACGCCGGCATCGCGGTAGATCTCGTACAGCTTGAGCCCGGTCCAGGGCGTGTCCTGCGCCGGCTTGTACACGACGGCGTTGCCCGCCACGAGCGCGGCGGAGGACATCCCGGTGGACAAGGCGAGCGGGAAGTTGAAGGGCGCGATGCAGGCGAACACGCCGTAGGGCCGCAGGACGTCGGTGTTGCGCTCGACGGGGGTGACCCGCCCCATCGGCCGGACGAACCCGTCGGCGTCCGCCACCTGCTGGCAGTAGTAATCGATCAGATCGGCCGCCTCCTCCGCGTCCCCCATGGACTCGAGGCGGCTCTTCCCCACCTCGAGGCTCATGATCGCCGCCAGATCGAACTTCCGCTCGCGAATCAGCCCGGCCGCCCGGCGCAGGGTGGCGACCCGGTCCTGCCAGGGACGGCGCGCCCACCCCTGCTGCGCCGCTCGGGCGGCGGCCACGGCCTGGTCTACGTGCGCCGGGCTCGCCGCGGCAAATCGCCCGAGCACGAAGCTCGTGTCGATGGGAGAGGTGTCGACGATCGGCTCGCCGGGGGAAGTCAGCGCCCGCCCCCCGATGTAGAGCGGATGGTCCTTGGCGCACTCACCCCGGACCCGGTCCAGCGCCTCGTCGAACAGGCGGTGGAACAGTTCCAAGTCCACGTTGGCCGAGGTGTAGGTGATCTTGAACTGCGCCGGTGCGGGAGCGGTCACGAAGGAACCCTCACGGTCCTGAGCGTCGTCTCGAGGGCGGCCGTGAAGAGCGCGACGATCTCTCCGATCTCCCGCTCGGTGACGATGAACGGCGGGGCGATCATGACGAGATCGCCGTTCTCCCCGTCCGCGTGGCCGACGTTGGGCCAGACGACGAGCCCCGCGTCCTGCGCCGCCTCGGTGAACGCTTCGGCGAACTTGAGCGTGCGCGGAAACGGCGCTCGGCTCTCCTTGTCTTCGACGAACTCGACGCCCGCCAGCAGGCCGCGCCCGCGCACGTCGCCCACGTGCGGCAGGTCCGCCAGCGCCGCGAGGCGGCGGTGGAGCACGGCGCCCAGCTCGGCACACCGCTCGACGAGGCGGTGCGCCTGCACGTAGCGTACGGTGGCCAGCCCGGCCGCGCACGCCACGGGATGGTGCGAGAAGGTCTGCGCGTGCAGCAGGGCGCCGGAGCCCGAGGCCAGAACTTCCACGATGCGGTCGGGCGCCGCGACGGCGGAAAGCGGCACGTAGCCGCCCGCGATCCCTTTACCGAGCGTCATGAGATCCGGGGCGACCCCGTACCGCTCAATGGCGCACCATGTCCCGGTCCGCCCGGCGCCGGAGAGGACCTCGTCGGCGATGAAGAGAACCTGGTGCCGGTCGCAGATCTCCCGGATGCGGCGGAAATAGTCGGGTCGTGGCACCGCTGCGCCGGTCGAGGCGCCGCCGACCGGCTCCGCGAGGAACGCGGCGATGCTCGCGGCCCCCCCCTCCTCGCGCGCGATGATCTCCTCGAGCGCCGCCCCGCTGCAGGCCGGGCAGCCCGGGTCGAGCCCGCGGCACGGGCAGCGGTAGGCGTAGGGCGCCGGAATTCGGCGCACGTCCACGAGCCAGTCGCGGAACAGGGCCTGATAGTGCCCCCGCGCCGAAGCGGAAAGTGCGAGCAGGGTGTTACCGTGATAGGCGGGGGCGAGCGCGATGATCTTGTGTTTCCCCGGCCGGCCCGACTCGACCCAGTACTGACGCGCGAGCTTCAGCGCCGCCTCGACCGCCTCGGAGCCGCTCGAGAGAAAGTACAGCTTGTCCAAGTCGCCCGGGCACAGCGCGGCGAGCTCGGCGGCCAGCTCCTCGACCGGCTCGTGGGTGAATGCCGTCCCGTTCACGTATCCCACCCGCTGGGCCTGGCGGGCGATGGCCTCGGCAACCTCGGCGTTCCCGTGCCCGAGGATCGCGACGAACGCGCCGCCGCAGGCGTCCAGGTAGCGCTTGCCGGTCTCGTCGTAGAGATAACAACCCTGACCCCGGACGATGCGCGGAAAGCCCCGCGTCAGCCTCCGGTAGAACACGTGGCCCTGGGGATACGCGTAGGTGTTCACCGAGCCGTATTCTGCGCCGATCCGCCGGAGCCGTCCAGCGCCTACGTGGGTGCTCACCGGCCGAGCGCGTACACCCAGGACTCAGGAGAGTCGCTTACCAGCGACACAAATGTCAAACCGACAGGGCGCCGATGCTCGTCGGGACGCCACTTTCCGGTCAAATTGTCCGCTTTCGTGGCCCTGGGACCGGCGCCCTGGATCAGGAGAGTCCTGGTTCGAGCCCAGGAGGGGCAACTCGAGCGGCGGGCCTGACAGCCCGCCGTTCGTCGTTTTGCCCCTGAGGGGTCGGCTGCGCTCCGAGCCCCCGGGGTAACTCGCGGCCCTGGCTGCGGGGCGAGGGCGAAGGCTGATGCAGCGATTTCGCGCTAACGTTATTCAACACCTGCGCCGCCGCGACCGGATCGTCGAGTTCCGCGACTACCTCCGGCTGTTCCGCGAGCGCCGAGCGCTCATGACCAGGAGTCCCCCTGGGCGAAACCCGCGTCGACCTGCTCCACCTCCTCGAGGACCTGCGCGATGCCTACCCGGGCTCGCTCGAGGAGACCATAGTCACCGAGATCGTGGCGAACTCGCTCGACTCCAGCGCTACCACCATTGCCTTCACGCTCGATCCCAACCAGTCAACCCTCACCGTCTCCGACGACGGGGCCGGCATGGTGCGCCGCGAGCTGGCCCGCTACCACGACCTCGGCTCGAGCGCCAAGCCCCGGGGCCGCGGCATCGGCTTCGCCGGCGTCGGCATCAAGCTCAGCCTGCTCGCGGCCCAGGAGGTGCTCACCGAGACACGGCGCGGGACATACCACGTGGCCACCGCGTGGCACCTTGCCTCCCGCCATCGCGCGCCGTGGAAATGGGTCCCGCCACCCGGCCTCGTCGCCCTGCACGGCACCGCCGTGCGGCTCAAGCTCGCCAACCCCCTGTCGCCACTGCTCGACCGGGCCTTCGTCCAGCGGACACTACGGCTCCACTTCCAACCCCTGCTCGATCCCACGTTCGCCCCGATCCTCGCGGCCTCCTATCCCCACGGCGTGCGATTCCTGGTGGACGGCGAGCCGATCGAGCCGGCCACCGTCGCCGAAGCCCGCGCGCCCCTCGCCATCCGCGTGGGGCGCCAGCGTAAGCCGTCCGCTCTTGGGTACTTGGTTCCAGCGAGCGGCCCGCTCCCCGAGGAGCGCCGGGGGCTCGCCGTCAGCACGCTGGGCAAGGTGATCAAGCGCGGTTGGGACTGGGTCGGGTTGTCCCCCGCGCACGCCGACCAGCTGGGCGGGCTGATCGAGATCCCCGCCCTCGCCGAGTGCCTCATGCTGGCCAAGGGCGACTTCCTGCGCAGCGGGCCCCGCGGCGCGCTGTACCTGGCGTATCGCAAAGCGGTGCAGCAGGCGGTCCAGACCCAGCTCGTGGCCTGGGGCGACACACCCGCGGCGACCGACGAGGCACGCCGCCGTCGCACCCGGCCGGTCGAGCGGGACCTCCAGGCCGTCCTCGTCGATCTCGCCGACGATTTCCCACTCTTAGCGAGCCTCGTGGATCGGCATCCCGGGGGCCAGCGCCGGCTGCCCATGGGACGCCGCGCGGGGGCTGCGACGGCGGGCGGCACCGTCCCCGCCAGCTTCGACGCCCCTGAAGACGGCGCACCGCAGCGGATGACGGAATCGGCGCCGGAAGCCCCACCAGAGGAACCCGAGCCCGCCGCCGAGGAGGGCGCGTCGCTGGGCGGGCCCGCCCTGCCAGGGCCGCGCGGTCCCCGGCGGCCGGCGCACTACGGGCTCGACATCCGCTTCGAAAGCCGTCTCGACGATCCCGAATTGGGGCGCCTAGTGGAGTCGACTGTATGGGTCAACGAAGCGCACCCCGCCTACCGGCGCGCCGCCGCCACCCGCACCGACGACTATCACCTCGCGCTCACGGTCGCCATGGCGCTCGCGCCACTCGCGGTCGAGCCGGCCGAGACCCACGGCTTCGTCACCGCATTCCTGGCGCGCTGGGGGGAAGCGGAACCACCCATTCCCCGGCGGCGCCAGCGGCGAGCCGTGCCCTGAAGGACCGGCATCTCGCACTCATTCGCCGCACCGCCGCAACGAAACGATGACGGCGCCGGCCGGAACGCTCCTAGCTTGGCCGCGTGTCCGCCCCTTGCTCCCCGGTCGCCGAACCGAGCACAATATGGGTATGCCCGAGATCGCACCGCCCGCCCAACGCTGGACCGCCGCGATGGTCCGCGCCCTCCCCGAGGACGGCAAGCGCTACGAGGTCATCGCCGGGGAGTTGTTGGTGACCCCGGCGCCGAGCTTCGACCACCAGGAGGCGGTGGTGCGTCTTTGGGCCCGCCTCGACCCCTACCTGACGAGCCACCTGGTGGGCCGGGCCGCGTGCGCTCCCGCGGACATCGAGTTCGACGAGCACACATTGGTGCAACCAGATGTTTTCGTCGTTCCTCTGGTGGGCGGGCGTCGCCCGAAACGGTGGTCGGACATTGAGACCCTCGTGCTCGCCGTCGAGGTGCTCTCGCCGTCCACGGCGCGAGCCGACCGTACCGTGAAGCGGCGCCTGTTTCAGCGCGTGCGGATCCCTGAGTATTGGATCGTGGACGTCGAGGCCCGGCTGGTGGAGCGCTGGCGGCCCGACGACGAGCGTCCCGAGATCGTCACCGAGACACTCATCTGGCAGCCCGATGCCTCGGCGCTGCCAATGGAGATCGACCTGGCGGGGTACTTCGCGGAAGTGCTCGACGAGCCCGTAGGCTGACGCGCCCGGCGCGACTGGCTCGGCTACGGCGGGCGGACCGCCTCGACGATTAAGTCGGCGCGACGGTGCGCTGGGCGCGGGATGAGCGTGCGTCTTTCAAGACGCGCCGTTTCACGCCGAGCCGGCCCTTCAGGGCACGGATCCCCGGCACCAGACGCCGAGGCGCGGCTGCTCCATGATCCCCGACAACCGGACACATCCCTGCATGGCCCATGGACGGAGTAAGTCCCGTTTCATCGCCGGCCTCCAGTGCCACAAGCTCCGGCGCGACGATGAACGTACGCAGGTGGGCATTGAGCTCATCGGGCGAGACCACGACGCCCGGCCGCGCCTTGCGCATCGCGCCCCCGCGGGTGGGACGCAGGTCGACGACGTACACGTCGCCGCGGCGCACCTGCCCGCCCGGAGAATGACCCCTTCTCTTCAACGTCCCATCATCGGCTCCACGACCGCCTTCGTCACCCGCCGCGCCGCTACGTCGTCCAGCGCCCGGTTCGCGTCCGCCAGCCCATAGCGGCCGCCGATCGTCTGAGCGAACGGCAGCCGCGACCGGTGTTTGGCA
>Ga0247727_10003591_pt1 | contig 34065 bp, 29 predicted proteins | sample WisWelCaveWW1625_FD_202498 | JGI IMG/M metagenome (GOLD analysis project Ga0247727, IMG submission 202498) | Biofilm microbial communities from Wishing Well Cave, Virginia, United States - WW16-25 | ecosystem: Environmental > Aquatic > Deep subsurface > Groundwater > Cave microbial mat | place...
GAGCCCTTGCACTCGACCGTCCTCACCGTTGGGGCCATGCAGCACGGGGAACACCACGTCGAAGGGCCCGGGCAGTTCGGTCGTGCGGTCCGCGTCTAACGGAAGTAGGCGCGCGCGTCGGTGCGGCTCGCGTGCAGGCGCGACGGGGCGGCCGAAGCTCCCGTCCACGGTTACGAGATCTTTGCCCGCGCTTGCGAGCAACGACGCAAAATCTCCCTGCCTCCAGTCGCCGTCTGGTGTGATGCCGACGCAGGTGACGCGAAAGCCGGCGCGGGAGAGCGCGGGCACGACGGTGGCCGCGGAGCGGACGGAGATCGAGTGCTCGCCGGAAGCTCCGCCGAAGAGGACGAGCACATGCTCTGATCGAGAGGTCATCCGGACTCCGAGTCTCTAGCAGCCGCGACCGGTGAGGGGAACGCAGGCGAGCACGCGTTTACACGCGCCAGCGTAGCTGCCACTATCATTAGCAACGCGAAATCTGACTCGTCCACTTGTAAACGGCCGTAATGGGAGGCTCCTGCGCCCATGCACATCGAAACCCTGAAAATCTTCTGCGACGTCGTCGAGAACCAGAGCTTCTCGCTCGCCGCATCGCAGAATTTCATCACGCAGTCCGCGGTGAGCCAGCAGATCCGGGGTCTAGAGGAGCGCTACGGAAAACGCTTGCTCGAGCGCCGTCGCGGTAGCGTGAAACCGACCGCGGCTGGCGACATTCTGCATCGCTCGAGCCGAGCCATCCTGCACGCGTTCAACGAGATGGAGGCCCAGCTACAGGGTCTGAGCAACATCGTAACCGGCAGCGTCCGGGTCGGAACCGTACACAGCGTCGGTCTGTATGAGCTCTCCGACCCGCTGAAGGCGTACTTCAGCGATTTCCCCCACGTAAACGTCTACCTCGAGTACGATCGCGCGAGCTCGGTGTACGATCAGGTGCTCCGCGGCAACATCGATTTCGGGATCGTCGCCTATCCAACCGCTCGCGCCCAGGTCACCGTCAACGAAATCCGCAGCGACCGCCTTCTCATCGCTTGCGCTCCGGATCACCCGCTGACCGAGCGCGGCAAGGTCGCGGTCGGTGCGCTCGACGGCGAGAAATTCATCGGCTTCGAGAAAGGCATCCCGACCCGCATGGCGCTCGATCGCCTGTTTCGCGCGAAGAATATCGGCGTTCAATATGTGGCCGAGCTCGACAACATCGAGATGATCAAGCGTCTCGTCGAGGTTGGCGCGGGCATCGCGCTGTTGCCGGAAAAATCGTTCGCGTTCGAGGTGCAGACGGGCACGATGGTGAAAATCGAGCTCGCCGACAAGGATCTCCGGCGCCCGATCGGGATCATTTACCGCACCGGCAAGCACTTCAGCCCGGCGGCCGAGAAGTTGATGAGCTATCTCCGCGGCACCGACCACCCGCTGAAGCGCCGAACGCCGCGCGGTGACAAACAGAAAGCTACGGGAGCTTGAGCGCGGGACGCACGCGACTCGCGAACAGCTCGAGCGAGTCCGGCGCCCCGAAATCTCCAAAGAGAATCGCGAAGTCACGAACGCCACTCTCGATTTTGCGCGCGAGCCGATCGACGACCGCGTTCGGTGTGCCGCAGACCGCCATGCTCTCGATGTCGACGAAGCCGCCGATCAACCGTTCAGCCTCTCGGCGCTTGGCGCGCAGGCTCGCGTCGTCTTTGGCTACGATGACGGCGATCTGCTCGCTGACTACTACCTCGGCCGGGTCGCGACCGAGCTCTCGGCAGTGCGTCCCAAGCGCGAACAAGTGCTCTTGTAGGCGCGGAGCGGCCGGCATCGGACAGTTCCAACGCTGCGCGTAACGCGCGACGAGCTTCATCAAGACTTTCGGGCCCGCGCCGCCGATCGTGATCGGCAGGGGTCGTTGAACCGGCTTGGGCTCGAACGGCGTGTCTGTGAATCGATAGAACTGTCCGTCCACCGTCGTTCGAGACTGCGTGAACAACCGAGTGATGACCTCGAGCGTCTCGGCGAGCTGATCGAGCCGCGTGCGCACGCCAGGAAAATCGAAGCCGTACGCAACGTACTCCTCTTCCATCCAGCCCGCGCCGATTCCGAGCTCCACACGACCGCCGCTCACGTGGTCGGCCGTAACCACCGCTTTCGCGAGCATTCCGGGGTTCCGATACGAATTGCAGGTGACGAGCACCCCCAGCCGGAGCTTCGTGGTCGCTTCCGCGAGCGCGGTGACGAGCGACCAGCCGTCGAGGCAGGGTAGTTCGGGCACGCCCCGTCCCCACATGTGGTCGACCACCCAGAATCCTTCGAAGCCCGTCGCTTCGGCCTCTCGTACGCGTTCGCGCAGGGCGGTGTAGGTGGCACCCACCTGGGGCGTGAAGACGAAGCACGGGGCCATTCTCGACATGATCGGACCATAGCGGCCCGCCGGTCTCGTGGCCATTGTCGACACGGTGGCGTTGCGGCTACCTTCGAATCCGTCGTGGCGAAAGCGAGAGGCAAAGATCGGAACGGACAGCGCGGCCAAGAGCGCGCCGCAGCGCGCGGTGACAAAGAGCGCGCCCAAGCGCGCGGCGACAAACGCGGCGATGAATTTGGGCATCCGCTTGCCGACTCGATGAAGAAGATTCGGCGGCAGCTCGACTCCGCGCGCAAAAAGCATCGCGCCGAGCCGTCACCGCGACCGCCCGTCGCGCGGGCGCCCGAGCCGTCATCGGACGCCGATGCATTTCGAGATGCGACCGCCGGCGCGTCCGCGCTCGCATCGAAGCCTCGACGCGTGCTCGCACATGAGCAACCTCGCGCCGCAGACGTCGTGCAGCGCGATCCGAAAAGGATCGATCTGACCGCCGACGAGCACTTCGACATTCGGTTCTCGGATCTTTTCATCCGCGGACGTGCCGCAGGAGTGAGTCGCGAGACGATTGCGAAGCTCGAACGCGGTGAGTTCGCCGTGCGTTCTCATGTTGACCTTCATGGTATGGCGTTCGACGATGCCAAGGACGCAGTGGATCGGTTTCTGACCGATCGTCAGAAAAGAGGAGATCGTTGCGTACTGGTCATCACCGGGAAGGGGCGCAACTCGCCGGGGCAGATCGCGGTCCTGAGGGAGCGCATTCCGGAGTGGCTGGCACGCGGGCCGAGCTCGCGACGTGTGCTCGCGTTCGTGACGGCGAGACCGTACGACGGGGGCGAAGGCGCGCTCTACGTGCTGCTCCGTAAGCACGTATCGCGCAAGACGCGGATCGACGTCGAGGCCGGCGGCGGACTCTAGTCGCTGCGACTCGCGCGGCGTGCGCGGGGTAGGTGAGGGTGGTGGTGGTGGGGCAGGGAGCCACGCTGAGCAAAGGATCGTGCCGACTCGTCTTTGTCGGCGAGGACGGAGACCTCTACCAGACGGGGCCTAGGCCCCGTCTTCAGCCGCGCGCGCAGCGACTCACCTGGGGTTGGGAGAGCGCCGAAAGCGACGGTCGCCTCTACTACGTTTGGCCATCCTACTCGCCCGACGGCTCGCTGGTCGCGTGTTTCGGCGTGCGGCCCGGCAGCGGCGAGGGCCAGGAAGCCGGTCTCTACGCCGTCACCGAAGACGGTGTCTCGATGCACGAGATTTGGCGAACGTCTCGCGCCGTTCCCATCGGCGAGAGCTGGTCGCCCGATTCGTCGCGTATCGCGATCCTCCTGCAGGCCGCCGATGGGCTGAGCCTCGAGGTCGCGAACGTGCGTCAACCGGGCGAGACCATCATCGTGGAACGCGGCTCGCCGCTATTTTGGTCTTGGTCACCGGTCGAGAACATGCTTGCGGTGCATACGGGCGGAAGCCACTCCGTCTACGACGACGCACGGCTCGCCATCTTCGATACCCGCGACGGTTGCGAGCAGATCGCGTCGCTGTCGCCGGGCGAGTTTCGAACTCCCGCGTGGTCGCCCGACGGGCGTCGCCTCGCCTACGTCGATGCGGGCGAAGAGGGCCGAGAGTTCCTCGCCATCTATCGGCTCGACGATCGAGTGAGCGAGATCGTACAACCGGTCGAGGGTCACAGCGCCATGCTGTGGTCGCCCGATGGTCGCTTCCTCGCAATCTCTCAAGCGCTCGGCGAGACGCCGCATCTGTTCACCGGCGTCAGTCTCGTCGATGTTCGCACCGGTCGGGTGAAGGTCGTCAGCGACGACAATGTCGTCTCGTTTTTCTGGTCTCCATGCTCGGAGCGTCTGCTCACGCTCTCTTTCAGCGAGAGTGGCGGCATGCAGTGGTCGTCGCTCGACGTCTTCGGCACACGCGAGACGATCGAGTCACGATTCTATCCAAGCCGCGAGCTCGTCTATTTCTGTTGGTTCTTCGATCAATTCGCGATGTCGCACCCCCTCGTGTCACCCGACGGACGGTCGCTCACGTTTGCGGGGCACGTGACCACTCCGGGCGGCCAGAAACTCGACGGAGAGACGGCCGTCTACATCCAGTCCCTGGTCGATCCCGGTCCGCCGGAGCGCATCGGCCCCGGGCACTTCGGCTGTTGGGACGCGCACGTGCGCTGAGATCGGAGCGGCGATGCCGTCAGTGACGGGAATCGCTGCCGCGCCTCAGCATCTGCTCAGCATCTCTCGCGTCGCGCTCGGTGCGGCGCTCTGGTGGAATTCGAGAACCTCCGGTGACTCGGAGTGGGCCCTGCCGGCCGCGTTGCTGGCGGTGGTTTTCGATGTTGCCGACGGCCGGCTGGCGCGAGCACGTGGAACGAGCAGCAACTTCGGTCGCGTGATCGACAACGCCTGCGACGCCGCGTTCCTCGCTCTCGCCTTTTTCGCCTTCCGTGCCGCGATCGGTACAGCGCCGCTCGTGTTGTTCGCGCTTTCGTTCGGATCGTATGGCGCGCGAGCCCTCTGGTCGGCCGTCGCGCGGAAGCCCTTCACACCCTCGCCGCGCGGTCATTGGGCTGGAATTTCGAACTACGCGTTGGCGGTGATCGCCGCCGCTCAAGTGCACCCGAGCATCGACATCCCGCCCCCGGGCCTCTCCATCGCGGCAGCGATCGTCGTTCTGATGAACTCGGTCGCGTTCTACGACAATCTCAGGCTCGCTCGAGACGACGCGCGTTCCCGCTGAAGAAGCCCGCCTCTGGGCAGAGCTTCAGCTAGCGAGTATGGTGTCGTCGTGCGCGGCCGAGAGCGCGTCGTTCGTACCATCGTTGCCGGGCCGCTCGCCTTTCTCGGCCTCGCGCTCGGCTGCGTGACGCCGATCTCCAAAGGCTACGAGATCCACACTGCCGACCTCACCTGCGACGAGGCCAACCGGCAGGCCTACGCGGCCGTCGTCGATATGGGCATGGCCGTCACGTCTTTCCGGCCGGCGAAACCCGGGGCGCCGGGCAGCATCAGCGCGTCGCGCAGCGGCGAGCGTGGAAAGCTCGGCGGTGACGTGGAGATACGCTGCGACGGCGGTCGGATCTCGATCGTATCGAGTCAGAGCGGCGGATTGCTCGGCGACAAAGAGTTCGAGCGAGGAGTGTTTCTCGGTGTGGCGGGTCGTACGGGGCTCGAAGTGGTTCGGGACGGGCGCTACGCAACCGGCGAGATGAAGCGTCGCGAGGCGGCTCCGAGCGCTGCTGCAGCGACCGGCGGCGGGGTAGAGCCAACGCCGTCCTCGCCGCGTTCCGATGCCGCGAGCACGAGCGCGGCGAGCTCCGCGTTGAGTGGTGGGCTCACGGTCGAAATGGAGCTCCTGAGGGGCTTCGCGTCGATTTTGGACTTCGAAGCCGATCTCGGCGCTGGAGGCCTGTTGCCCGTGAAGGTGGTGATCGTCAACGGGACGCGTCGTGCCTACGAGCTCGAGCCCAGCGCGATCGTGATGCGACCCGTCGGTGAACGGACGCAGGTGCAGCCGCTATCGGCCGCCGCGGCTCACGAGCGACTGACGCGCGCGGCGGCAAGTGGCGTCGAGTTGGGCGACGTCGCGGCCGCGGGAAGACTGCTTCGGGAAAAGACGCTCGTGGGTGGCAGGCTCGCACCCGGTTCGACGCGTTCGGGCTTCGTCTACTATCCGCTTGGCGACTACGAGCGGGGGCGTCTGTTGATGACGGACGTGGCAACCGGCGAGGCCGAAGGCTTCGCAGTAGACTTTTAGCGCTTAGACGGCGCGCCGGAATACCGGCAAGCGAATGGTCTCACTCGTGGCCTCGAACGCCACCTCGACACGGTTCCCGATCGAGACCTCGCTCGGTGCGGAGTCGACGATGGTGCTCGTGATGTGGGGTCCTTCCGCGAGCTTGACGTCCGCGACGACGTAGGGCGTGCGCGACGCGAAGTAGGGATCGACTGCGTGATGGATGACGACGAAGCTGTGCACGACGCCGACGCCGCTGGCTCGAGTCCATTCTAGGTCGCTCGCGAGACAGTTCGAGCAGCACTCCGCCGCTGGAAATCGACGGGCGTCACAGCGCTTGCATCGTTGCAGCATGAAAACGCCGCGTCGAGCGGCTTCCCAGAACGGCTGCATCCGCCCGTCGGCTTCGGGTAACGGTCTCGAGACTCGCGGTTCGCTCACGACGGTGTCAGCTCCTTGCAAGTAGGAGGCAGCTGTGGGTGGCGAGGATGCCGCCGTTGCCCGACACGAGCGCGATGCGTGCACCTTCCACCTGACGCCCGGCGCCGTCGCCTCGAAGTTGAATCACCGCTTCGACGAGTGGGGTCATTCCCCACATGTAGAAGCTCGATAGCTGGCCCCCGCCGGTGTTGACGGGAAGCGCGCCGTCGCGCGCCGTCGCGCCGGAATCGACGAAGAGTCCGCCATCCCCTTTCGCGCAGAAGCCGTAGTCTTCGAGCGTCACGATCACGGTGAACGTGTAACAGTCGTAGAGCTCGGCCACGTCCACGTCGTCTCGCGAGATTCCTGCCATGGAAAACGCGGCCGGGCCCGCGATCGTCGCACCCGTCGTGAGCGTTTCGAGAGGGTCCCCTGCCGGGTGCCCCTGCGCAAAGCCGATCACCGTGATGGGCGTTCTGGCGGAATCGCGAGCGCGTTCCGACGACGTGACGATCACGCAAGCGCCGCCATTGGAGACGAGGCAGCAGTCGTAGACGTGGAAAGGCTCCGCGATCCACCGCGAGGAGTGATACTCGGCGAGCGTCAGTGGTCGATCCCGCATCTCGGCGGCGGGATTGTCACGCGCCCAGTCGCGCTGGATCGTCGCGACGCGGCCGAGATGGTCCTGGCTCGTGCCGTACTCGTGCATGTGGCGTTTCGCGATCATCGCGTAGCGAGGATTCACGCCGAAGTAGCCGTAGGCTGCGTCCCAACCGCGAGCCATCGCGTAAGGGCTTGCGGACTTGGCGCCGCCGCCCGGGCGCGGTGGCTTGATGGGCGCGTCCGAAAATACGCAGGCAACCGTCGTCGCGAGGCCGGAAGCGATCGCGAGGCAGGCGGTCTGCACCATCGCGGCTGCGGTCGCGCCGCCGATGTTCATCGAGAGCGAGAAGCGGAGATCGCCGAGCCCTAACGCGCGCTGGAGTGCGACGGAGGCCATTGCCGGATTGGACCAGCTGAGACCGGGATTCACGAGCAGACCGTCGATATCCTGCTTCCGGAGTCCCGCGTCCGCGAGCGCCAGCTCGACGGCGCGAACGGCGAAGCCGGCATAGCCGTGGTCGAACACCCGACCCTGGGGGGTGAGCCCGAGGCCTACGATCGCTTGCGCGCTGACGGCCCGATTCACGCCGGCGGGGTCTACCACCCGTTGCGGTAGGACGCGAGTCACCCGCGTTGAATTTCGGGAGCCCGAACGATAGCAATGCGCTCAATGGCAACGATCATCACGACCGAGTGCATCAATTGCGGCGCCTGCGAGCCGGAGTGCCCAAACACGGCCATCTATCAAGGCGGCGTCGAGTACGAGCTCGATGGAAAGAAGGTGGCTGCGCTGCACGGAGAGATCTTCTACATCGTTCCCGAGAAGTGTACGGAGTGCGTCGGCTTCTTCGACTACGAGGCTTGCGCGGCCGTCTGTCCCGTCGACTGCTGCGTGACCGACCCGCAGCGCCCGGAGAGTGAAGCCGTACTCTTCGACCGCGCGAAAGAGCTCCATCCCGGCAAAGACTTCGGTGCCGAATTCCCCTCTCGCTTTCAACCCGGACGTGGCATGCCGGCGAGCAAAGCGACGGCCGAAGCGCCGGCTGCCCCTGCTCCCGTCGCTTCGTCGGCCTCGCCCGCGCGCGCGGAGCCGGCGGCGGGGAGCCTGTCGGATTTCGAGATTCCAGTGAGCTGTCGAACCTGCGACGGGGAATTCGCCGTTGCCTTCCGGTTCTTCCAACCCGGCATCGTGCTCCGTTGCCCTCACTGCGGGTACAACTTCACCCCCGGACAGCGCGCCTTCCACGCGGTCAGTGAGCGGCTCGATCGCTTCGCCCGCGCCATCGGTGAGCGCGTCGATTCGTGCAACGCCGTGATCGAAGCGGCCGAGATCGAGCTCGAGGATGCTGCCGTCGAATTGCGAGAGAGCGCCGTGAAGGACATCCGCGATATCGTGCTCGAGCGCACCGAAGCGAGAAAAGCAGGCATTTTTGGCTGAGCATTTCGCTTGACACCGACCGGAGCGGCTTGCCACTCTCTGGCGGTGAAAGCGGCCCCCACCCGGGAGAGGACGTCCCTGCGATCGCGACGCTCGCGACTCCCTGCGGTCGCGTGGCTGCTCTCGCTGCTGCTGGCGTCGCCGGCGGACGCGGGGTCGGTTCGTACCTTCGCGGTCGGCAATCGCATCCAAATTTCGGATTTCGCTACGTACCAGTCGTTCCGCGACAAGATGTTCGCGATGGTCGACGCCACGCATCCGGCCCGCGCGACTCTCGTACAAGCCGGCGTGGACGATGTGGCGAGCCACATTCAGCCGGCCGATCCGTTCGCGCCGGGCGACGTGCTCGTCAATTTTCCCGAGTCTGTCGCATTGCCGACCGCGTTCATCGGATCGCGCGGCGCGGCCGCCCGTGGCGTCGCGACGAGCACGCAGGCCTTCATCGCGCTCAACACGACGTACGCGTCGCAGATCGCGTTCTATCGCACACGATTCGGTCTCTTCGATTCGAGCGAGTTCGTCCGCCTCATCGTGCTCGCGGTCACCGACACCGTATATCGAGCGTTCTTCGAGACTTTTCGTGACCTAGCGATGACGTATGGAGTCTACGTCACCGCGGGAGCCGACGTTCCGCCGGCAGTGCGCGTCTACCAAGCGGACGATCCGGCCACCTACGCCGCAACGATCGATCCCGCAGAGGCCGGATCCCGGGCCTATGCGTACGTGGCGACCTCTCCGGACGCAGTGAACGCGACGTTCGTTTTCCAGCCGGACGGCGAGGTGTTCGTCCAGTACGCCGACGGCACGCCCGCGAGCTCGCCCGGCGGCACGGGCGGCGAAATTCTCGGCTCCACGACGAAGGTCTACCTGACGCCGATCGAGCTCACGTTGCTCAGGCTCGCCGACGGTCCGATCGACGCGATGAACGTGCTCGATACGCCGATCGGCCGGATGGGCATCGTCATCTCGAAGGACGCGTGGATGGTCGATGTGAACGATCGCCTTGCGGCACGACATGCACACCTCATGATTCAGTCGGAGGCGTTCAGCAGTTGGGCTTTCGCATCGGTGCCCTGGGATCCAGACATTTTCAAGCAGGGTGGATTCAACAATCTGCAGAAGCACCGGAGCATTCTCGGCAACGTGACTCCGTCGATGGTCGGCAACCTGTTCGAGATCACGTTCGACGGACAGAGCGCGGTGCTTGGACGCCAGAGCAAGAGTGATCCAGGCCCGCTCGACGGCTCGAACGGTTGGATCGGTCAGAATCCGGACAGCGGCTTCCTCGCGATCGCGCCATGGATCGTCGCCGATCCCGGGATCGCGACACCGACGCTCTCGCTCGTCGACCGGCGTTCTTCGCTTGCGGCGTCAGGCGTCGCTCTCCTTCCCGGATCCGGCATCGTATGTCCCGATCCGCTCGTCGCCGGAGCCTGCGAGAACGGCTACCGCGAGTCGGTCGTTTGGGCCGACCTAGAGCTTCCCGACGACGTCGATGTTCTCACCGCGCCCGATGCAACAGCGCCGGTAGCGACCCCGTACGGTCTCTCCGTCCAAGTGAACGACGATGACGCTCTGACGCCGTCGTCGCAGCTCTATCCGCAGCTCGCCGCTGACGGAGACCTCGTGTTCGTCGTCTGGCAGGATACGAGAAACGGGCGCGACAACGTCTACGCTTCGATGAGCGGCGATGGGGGTGTCACGTGGAGCGGCGATCTGCGAGTGAGCGACAACCCGGATGGCGCGATCGTCGAGATGTTGCCGGAGCTCACTTTTCACCGAGATCCCGTCAGCGACGTTGGAACTCTGTACGTAGTCTGGCAAGAGCTCGCGCTCGGCACCGGACTCGGTGACGGTCGCGTGATGCTCACGCGCTTCGACGAGAGTCTCGGCCGGCTCGACACCTCCGACATTCGCCTCGACGACACCGACGGCGCCGGCAAATGGCATCCCGTCGTCACGACCCGCGGAAGCCGCGGTCATCCGGTCGTCGTGTGGGTCGACGAAAAGGATCCGGGACCTCGTCTCTCCAAGCTCGAGCACCTCTACGCCGTTCGCGGTCGCGGGCCGCGCCGCGGAGACGGACGAATCGACGTCCGCTTCACGAAGCCTCGGCGGGTCGTCCGCCAAAAGGTCGTGGACCCGCTCGCCGAGCAGCTCGCCAACGAGTGGGCTCCGGCGCTTGCGGGCGGCGAGAGCGGAGTATTCCTCGGGTGGGTCGATTTTCGACAGTACAACTGGGACGTATTCGCGAGCCACAGCCGAAACGGCCTTCGATACGCGCGCACACCGATTCGTATCGACGACTCGCTAGACTTCGAGCGCTTGAACAGTCACCCCTCGATCGCGCACGATGTCTCGACCGAACGACTGACGATCGTTTGGGCGGACCAACGAGAGCGAGAGGTGGACACGAACATCTTCGGCGCGTTCAGCACGGATTTCGGCGCTACCTGGTCGTCACCGTCACGAATCGACGATGCCGACGCCACACTCGACCCCGACAACGACATTCCCTCGAATCAGTGGCAGCCGGAGATCGCGGCACGCGATGGCCGCGTTTGCGTAGCTTGGCAGGATGACCGATTGGGGAACAACGATGTGTTCGCCGTCGTCAGTCTCGACGGTGGCTCGACCTTTCTGTCCGACGAGCGCGTCGATGACTCGAGCGACGGCGAGTCGGAACAGTTCAACCCGGCGACGGCCATAGGCGCGGGACGTTGCTACGTAGTTTGGTCGGACGACCGAAGCGGCGACACCGACCTTCGTTTCGCCGCCCGACCGTTCTGAGTCGAAGACCGTCGATCACGAGCCGCGAATCCTTTCGGGAGAGCCCTTGTTCCAACGCATCTACGAATTCCTGAAACAGAGACCCGAAGGCGCCGATCCCGAAGAGGTGCTCGCTCTTGTCCTTCAAGGCCCGGGCGGCGACGCAACGTTCGGCCGCGAGTTTCTACGCGGCCTGCTGGCTGAGGATCCGCGCTTCTTCGAGACCGAGCCCGGTGGACGCTGGAGCGCTAGCGACACGCACGTTTTGAAGCTCTCGCTCGACGATGCGGATCTCGTCGTAGTCGACATCGAAACCACCGGTCAGCGGATCAGCGAAACGGGCGTGACCGAGATCGGCGCGGTACGTCTCAGAAATCTTCAACCGGTAGGGCGCTTCGATCGATTGGTGAATCCAGGCCGGCCGATACCCCCGTACGTCTCACAGCTCACCGGAATCTCGGACGCGATGGTTGCGGACGCAGCGCCGCTCGAGGAGGTGCTTCCGGAGTTCGAGCGGTTCGCACGCGGCGCCGTTCTCGTGGCCCACAACGCTGCGTTCGATGCCGCGCTCCTGGATCACTACGCGCGTCGATTCTTGGGACGGCCTCTTGGCCTTCCGGCTGTTTGCACGCTCAAGCTTGCGCGGCGCTGGCTGCCGGAATTGGAGCGCATATCCCTCGACGCTCTCCGGGAGCACTTCGTCATCGAGCCGGGCAACGGCTCGCGGCACCGAGCGCTTGCGGATGCGGAACTCACGGCACAGGTGTTCACGCGGTTGCTCGCCCTCAAGCGGCGCGAAGACCTGCGTACGGTCGCCGATCTCGTGGCTGCGCAGGAAGACCCGAACGCGGAGCGAAAGCTGCAGATCCGAATTCCGCGCGCGACGCTCGAACGGTTGCCGTCGAGCGCGGGCGTGTTCCAGCTTGCGAGTGACACGGGAGCTTGTCTCTACGTGGCGCGCGCGAGCGACGTGCGCGGCGCCGTCGCTCACATGTTCTTTGGCGCCTCGCACTTGAGCGATCGCCAACTCCGCATGTTGTCGGAGGCTGTCGATGTCGAGGCCGTTCCCGTGGCCGGGGAGCTCGAAGCGAGAGTCATCGAAGCCGAGTGGATCCGGAAGCGAAGACCCGAGTACAACCGGTCGGATCGACATCTACCGAAAGGCTTTTTCGTGCGGCTTGCGCGACGCGGCACGCATCCGCACCTGGTCGTTGCGGCTCGGATCGCCCGCGAAGGGGATCTCTACATAGGCCCGATCAAGGGCAAAGCTTTCGCGGAGGAGGCCGTCGTCGCGATCGCTCGCACGTTCGACCTTCCTCGCGCAGGGATCGAGACGCCTGAAGAAGACGCGATCGTGCAGTGGGGCGCCGCGAGCGACGCCCTCGACGCGGCGCTTCGGGACGACGGCCGCTCGCTCCGCGCCCGCATGGATGCGTTGCCGGACGGGGTTCGCGAGCGATGCTTGGCCACGCTCGGCCGCCTCTCGAAGCTTCGTCGCGGCGACCGCTCGTGGCTCGCGAATCGACCGGACGCTGTGGTGGCGAGCCCGGCGCATGGTGCAGCGCTTCTGATGTTCCTCGTCACCGCCGGCGTTTGTCAGCGCTACGCGCGAGTAACCAGCCGGAGTGAGCTTCAACGGTTCGTCGTCGATTCTCGTCGCCTGCTGGCGGGATCGACGAAGCGTATTTCCGTCGTTCACGCGGACGTGAGCACGATTCTGTCCCACGCTCTCCGAGGTCGAGAGGACGGCAGCGATCTCGTGGTCGTACCGATCGACGAGGCGAATCCCGACGGATTGCTCGCAAAGGTGGAGCAAGAAGTAGGGACTCTTCTCTCGCCTTGAAGTCGCCGACCTCGGCAGCAGCAGCTTGCCAGGAGGATCGACGGCTGATATCCGCAAGCGCTTTTCCCTGCGTCGATGAAGAAGAGAGCCGTCATCATCACCGCCGACGATCTCGGACTTTGGCCCGAGGTCAACGAAGCCGTGATGGCCGGGTATGACTCGGGCGTGATCTCGAGTGCAGGCCTGCGCGTGTCGGCTGCCGCATCGCACGCCGCGATGGTTTCCGCGTCGATGCGCCCCGGCCTCGGAGTCGGCTTGCAGCTCGTGCTTTGCGACGGACAGTCGACGCTGCCGCGGAAGCACATCCCGAATCTGGTCGACAACGCCGGGTATTTCATCCAGCGGCCGCTCGAAGCAGCTTGGCAGTATCGCCGACGCGGGCCGCACCGAGACGAGCTTGCGGCGGAGATCCGCGCGCAGATCGAGAAGTTCCTGGCCGCGGGGCTCTACCTCAGCCACGTCTCGGGGGCGCATCAGATGCACCTTCACCCGACAGTGATCGGAATTCTCTGCGACCTGGCATCCGACTACCCGATTTCGGCGATCCGAAAGCCATGTCGAGAGCTCTGGCGCGCTTCTCGCCGCTACGTCGCGCCGGGGTGGCAGCGGAGCGTCGAGACCTTGCTGATGACCCGCGTCATCAAGAAAGGCGCGCTTCGTGCTCGCATGTTCGTCGGGCCCGACCGCGTCGAGCCGTTGAGCGCCGAAAGGCCTACGACCGAGCACGAGGTTGCGCGCCGCATTCGAGAGGCCCGCACGGGAATCACCGAGCTCGTCTGTCATCCGGGATCGCTCGCCGCGCGATACGACGGTGTAGGAGACGCTGCGGTGGTGACGAGTCAGACCGTGCGCGGTGCTCTCGCCGAGACGGGCGTCGAATTCATTTCCTACCGAGATTTGGCGGAAGGCACCGAGGCTTGATCTCGACGCCGGTCGAGCTAGAGCGCCCACGTCAGTAGCCCGAGAAAGATGAGAAAGCCGGCGACATCGGTGCCGGCCGTGACGAAAACGGACGACGATACGGCTGGATCCACGCGCAGCAGCTTCAATCCGATCGGCACGAGACTTCCGAGCAGAGCGGCGACGAGGAAGTTCGCCAGCAGGGCGGTACCCACGATCGCGCCGAGTCGCGCGTCGCCCCTCCAGGCATAGACTGCAAGTGCGCAGGCGGTGCCGAGCACGGCGCCGTTGGTCAATGCGATGGTGAGCTCGCGGCGCACCACTTTCGTCATTTGGCCGGTGTCGAGCTCGCCGAGCGCGAGGCCGCGGACGACCAGTGTCATCGTTTGGACGCCCGCGTTGCCGCCTTGACTCGCCACGATCGTCATCAAAGCGGCCGCTATCGCGAGCACCCGTATCGTATCCTCGAATCGCGTGATCGTGACTGCACTCGCGGCTGCGGTGACGAGATTCAAGGCGAGCCACGGCAGCCGGTTCCGCACGTTACGGAGCGCGCCGTCCATTTCTCCCGCGCTGCCCGAAACACCCGCGAGCGCGAGCATGTCTTCGGTCGCCTCCTCCTCGATCACGTCGACGACGTCGTCGACCGTGATGCAACCGACGAGACGCCCCGACGCGTCAAGGACAGGAGCCGACGTCAAGTCGTATTTTTCGAAGCGATGAGCGACCTCTTCCTGATCGGTATCCGTTCGTACGGAGACGACCTCGCGCTCCATGACTTCGTCGACTCGCTGCCCGTCGTCTGCGAGCACGAGGCGGCGCAACGGTAGCCGACCGACCACTCGTCGTTCGTCGTCCACGACGAACACGTCCCATACGTCGCTGAGCTTCTCGGCGTTCCGCCGCAAGTATTCGACGACGTCACGCGCCGAGGTGCCGGCCGACACGGCGGGCACCTCGGCCTTCATGATCCCGCCGGCCGTGTCGGCCGGATACGTCAGGAGCTCCGCGACCTCGCGTCGCGTTTCCGCGTCCGTTCGCTGAAGCAACGTGGCCCGCCGTTCTTCCGGCAACCCACCCACCAAGTCCGCAGCGTCGTCCGTCTCGAGGTGCTCGAGGATCGAAGTCAGTCTTGCGTCGGGAAGGGCGGTGAGGAGAAAGGCGCGGGCGCCCTCGCTCGCGTCGCGCAGCACGCGGGAAGCAGTCTCGGCGTCGAGCGTCGTGAACAATCGGAGCTTCGCGCCGAGGTCTTCGATATGGTCGAGCGCCTCGGCGAGATCTGCAGGATGGGCGCCCGAGAGAACTCGTTCGACAGCGGGATCGCTACCCGACGCGAGCAGCTCTGCGAGGGCGGCGGGCTCGAGCCGCTCTTGGTCGTCGACGTTGCTCATCGTGAAGTTCGACGTGCATAGTCGACGCGCGCCTCAGAATACAGGCACAGCGGAGCCGAGCTGGCTCCTTCATCCGGTCTTGTCGGAGTAGGAGGGGCGGGTGAGCGCCGTAGCGGAGCCTTGCGCTGCTTTCGGTCGCTCCGCGGGCTCCGAGATCGGCGGCGCCGGCTCGGAGGTCGCCCAGTGAATCTTCTTGTAGTCGAAGTTACCGCGGTCGTCCGCTACGGGTTTCACAACGCGGAAGTAAGGCGAAAGATCGAAATCCCGCGGCGTGATGAAGCGCGGGTCAGCCGGCGTGAAGACGCCGGTTTCGAGGAGACTTCGCTTGGTTTTACGCCGGCCGAGGAGGAGCCAACCGGGCATTTGCCGCCCCTTCGCACGCGGATGGTCGACGTGGGCCACGGTCGGTTGCACGGGGTAACGGACGCGCTCGAAGGCCATCGCGATCTGGGAAGAACAGATCACGTCCTTCGTCCGCTTGCCGGCGCGCCCGAGTACGCCGCCGCGCCAAGGACCCAGAAGCGCGACTGGGAAAAAGTAGCGGAGCAAGTCGATGATGTGATCGACGTTGTACGGCACGCCGATCTCGGCGATGACCGTCTCGAGCACGGTGTTGAGATCGCCGGGGCGCAGCCGAACCGGACGGCAGATCCTGAGGTTGTGGTCGACGTACTTCGACAAGGGAGCCGGTGTCACACCCCTTTCCACCGTCGCTTCGACGAGCAGGAAATCCGCTTCGTCCCCGAACTCTTCGCGAGAATCGCGGGCTAGCGCTCCGCCGCGCTTCGCGATCGCGTCTCCTACGTAGAGCGCCGCGTGCGACCACGAGCTTTGCGTGAGGTACTTGATGACCTCGCTGATCCTCTGAGAGCCTTCGACGAGCAACACGTCGCCCGGGCGAAGCACCGCGCGCAACGCTTCGAGATCGTTCGGAGTGCGTTGGCGATAGCCTCGGTGCTCCTTCACGAGCAGGTGGATCATCCACGCGACGAAGCGGTCACGAAGCGCGGAATGTCGTCTCGCACCCATTTCGCTTACGATTCTAAGCACGCCGGGGACGTGCTTGAAACGACATTTCGGAGTCGGCGCGTGAGGTCGCGCGCGGGCGCATGAAGCACCCCGCGCCGGTTGCGCGAGCGCACGCCATGTCGCTCGCAGTTCGCGCGCGGGAGGCCGGCGTCAGATCAGTTTTTTCGCGACCAAGTACTCTGCGACCAGGATCGACCCGAGCGCGGCGCCCATCTTCGTGTTGTGCGAGACGAGCACGTATTTGACGCCGTAGCGGTAGAGCGGCTCCGGTCGAATTCGCCCTACGGACGTCGTCATGCCGCCGCCCGCGTTCCGATCGAGGCGAGGTTGGGGGCGGAACGGATCGTCGTGCACCGCGATGAGCTGTTCCGGCATCGACGGAAGTCCGAGCTTCGCGATCGAGCGTCCCGCGGCGCGGAATACCTTCGCCACCTCGGCGGGCGACGCTTTCTCGGCGAGCTCGACGGATACGGCTTCCGTGTGACCCTCGATGACCGCGGCGCGAGTGCAGGTAGCCGACACCTCGATGTCGGCGGGCTCGATTCGATCCGTACTGCATTTGCCGAGGAGTTTTTTCGCTTCGAGCGAGACTTTTTCTTCTTCCTTCGGGATATACGGGATGATGTTGTCGATCGCGTCGAGCGCCGCGACACCCGGCGACCGCCCGGCTCCCGAGATCCCCTGCATCGAGACTACGGACACACGCTTCACGCCGAAGCGTTCGTGGAGCGGGCGTAAAGTGATGGCGAGACCCATCACGGTGCAGTTGGGCTGAGGAAGCACGAAGCCTTTCCAGCCGCGATTCTTGCGTTGGCGAGCGACGAGCTTCGCGTGATCCATGCTGACACCTGGAATGAGGAGCGGCACGTCGTCTTCATAGCGAAACGCCGAAGCCGTGCTCAGCACGGGAGTCGTGCGGGCGTACAACGGCTCGAGCATGCGCGCCACATCGGCCTCGACGGCGGAGAACACGAGATCGACGTCGGACGCGTTCAACCTCGCCGCGTCTTCCACCATCAGTCCCAATGACGCAGCGGGCGGCTCGCCGTCCGCCCACCAGCGCACTTGTCCCGTACTCGCGTCGCGAAGTGCGTCGCCGTAGCGCTTCCCCGCCGATCGGGTAGAAGCCCCCAAACGAGTGACGGTGAACCAAGGATGGTTCGCCAACGCTGCGACGAACTGTTGACCTGCGATGCCGGTCGCGCCCACGACGGCAACGGTTCGCTTCTTCTTCACGCTCTCCTCACGAGCGAGCCGCACGCGCGTCGCTCCGCGCCTCTGCTACCGCACAGCGTCATGGTCGATGTTGCAGCAACGGTTCGCGACGGTGACCCGTCGCGACGAATCGCGGAAGGGTGTTTTCGAGTTGCCCGGTACGACGCTCCTCGCTATTCTCGCGACACTCATGGCACGAACTTCCGTCTCGCGGAAATCGCAACGAGAGGCTGCACTATTCGATTTCGTGCCTTTTCTCGTTCGTCGCGTGCTCGGCTGGCGTGTCGGCCCGCGCGGTGTTCTCCTCTCTCGAACCAGCCCGAACGGCGTGCTGACCGTAGTGCATCGGCTCCGCGACGGATGTACGGGCGAGATCGTCGAACGCCGCATAGCGCAGCTTCGCCCCGAGGTGTGCACCTACCAGCTCTATTGGAAGAAGGGCAACGGAAGGTGGACCGCGTACTACGACGATCGCGGCGACACATTCAACGGATCGCTCTCCGACTGTCTGCGCGAGATTTCGCGGGACCCTTTCAGCTGCTACTGGGCCTGAGCCCGCGCGCGATCCATCGACGCGGCGAGCGTCGTCGCGCCGTTGCGGCCGTCATCGCCCTAGCGTTGATCGCGGCAGGGTCGCTGTTGTCGGGATGTGAGCGCGCTCGGCGCGTGCCGCGCATCGACGCGGAGCTCGTCGGTTGGCCGCGCCCTTACCAAGGCGTCGCCGGCCTCGAGCTGCACGTCTTCTCTACCGGCTCGATGTCGCTTCCGCGTGGACTTCTGTTTTACGGAGGAAGCTGGATCGAGCGGGAAACCATCGACGTTCCCGCCTACGTCCTCCGCCATCCGAGCGGCCGTCTCGTCGTGTTCGACTCCGGATACGCCGGCGCCGTGCGCGACGATCCCAACGAGTATCTCGGGTTCTTCGTCTCGCTGGTCGGCTCGTTCGCGATGGGTCGAGATCGCGAGCTGCCCGAGCAGATGGAGGCGGCCGGCATGGATCCGGCAGCCGTCACGCACGTCGTCCTCTCTCACCTTCATTTCGACCACGCGGGGTCGGTCGAGCGCTTCCCAGGCGCCGAAGTCGTGGTGTCGCGCCACGAACGGGCTGCGGCGCTCGCGGCATCCGGACCGCTGTCTCCGTTTCGGCCGACGGATTTCGACGATGTGGCTCGTTGGCACCCGCTCGAGCTGGAGCGCGAAGCGCCCTATGCAACGTTCGCCGACCACGTCGATCTCCTCGGGGACGGTAGTCTCGAGATCGTTCCGCTCCCCGGTCACACGCTCGGAAGCATCGGGATGATCGCGCGTCTACTCGACGGTCCCGTCTTGTTCGCCGGGGATGCGGCCGCGGTGGAAGAGAGCTGGCGTTTCGCGGCTTTTCCCGCCCGCTCCGAAGATCGCGACGCTTGGTGGGATTCGATCTGGAGAATCAAGAAATTTCTTCAGCTCATACCCGACGCGGTTGTCGCCGGCGGGCATGACCTACAAATCGACCGCGTGAAAGGTCGATCGACGATCGTGGTGCACCCGCGGCAGTAGGGATTGCACGGGCGCGTTCCCGTCGCCTCTTCAGCGACGGTTAGGCCGGCTCGCCGAGCGACTGCCCGAACGAAAACTCGACCAGGTTCCCGTCCGGGTCTCGTACGATGCAGTAGTATCCGACGATCGGACCCGCGTCGCGTGGTGGGTCGACCAGGATCGATTCGCTGCGCGCCCACTCTGCGAGACGATCGACTTCTTCGCGAGATTCGACGGCGTACCCGAGATGCGCGAGCGGTGCAGGCTCGACGACGTCGGCGTGAGGGGCGCCGATCAGCACGATGACGAGCTCACGCTCGCGCCCTCGCTCGCCTAGCCATACGACCGTGACGCCGTGTTCCGTTCGGCGATGGACTTCCACGAGACGCGCGTAGCGCCCGTAGAACGCCGCGGCGCGCTCGATGTCTCGCGCGAGGATGGCCACGTGAGTAAAGGTCGGATCCACGATCGCACCCTATTCGAACGGGCGGCTCATGGGGAGCCTTCGGTGACGACGGGAGCGAGAACCGCCCACGACGGCTTGCCCTCGAGCTGAATCCCGAGGGCCGGGACGGCGACCGCGTAGGTCAGAAGGGCCATGATCAGCGTGCCGACGATGTTGATCGCCAGGCCCGTGCGAGCCATGAACGCGACGGTCAGCCGACCACCGGCGAACACGATCGCGTTCGGCGCCGTGCCGTTCGGCATCATGAACCCGAGCGAGGCCGCCAGCGTGCACGGCACCATGAGAAGCCGCGGATCGCAGCCCCCGGCGACCGCGCTTGCCGCGACGATAGGCAACATGATGGTCGCGATCGCGGTGTTGTTCATGAATTCCGTAGCGAAGCAGGTCGCGATCGAAACGGTGAGGATCGCGATCCACGGAGGCGCGCTGCCCACCCACGCGAGACGCTGGCCGAGCCACTCCGCGAGGCCGGTAGCGGTGGTCGCCTCCGCCAATGCGAATCCGCTGCCGAGGAGAAGGACAATCCCCCACGGCAAGCGAAGCGCCGTCTGCCAGTCGAGGAGACGTGATTTTTTCTCGTCACCGGCCGGAAGACAAAAAAGCGCCAGCGCCGCGGAAATGGCCACGGTCGAATCGTCGACGAAGCCTGGGTTGGGCAGCAGTGACGACCAGCCGGGTACGACGAAGGGGCCGAGGTCTACCGGGCGGAGGAAGATCCACGCTAGGGCCGTGCCCGCGAACGTGACCAGCACTCGTCGCTCGGAGCGGGACATCGGTCCTAACGCAGCCAGCTCCGCACCGACGAGATCGACGTCTCCACCGAGACGACAGGTCGCAACCTGCGACGCGATCCGTACGAGGTAGAACCAGGTAAGGGGCACGAGAATGAGGACGATCGGCACCCCGAACGCCATCCATGAGATGAACGACACCGGAGGTGCCGCCGGGAACATCTGGGTGAACATTCCGACGAAGACGGCGTTGGGGGGCGTTCCGACGATGGTCGCCAATCCGCCGATCGTAGCGGCATAAGCCACGGAGACGAGGAGGATCGGGCTCAGCAGCTTGCCCACCCGTGGGTCTCGCGACTGAACGTGATCGCAGACCGCCACCGCGATCGGAAGCATCATCATCGTAGTCGCGGCGTTGGAGATCCACGCCGAGATCATCGCAGTCGACGCCATGAAGCCGAGCACGAGCCGCGAAGGTCGATCTCCGAAGGCCGCGAGCACTCGGAGTGCCATTCGGCGATGCAGCCCCCAGCGCTCGATCGCGGTCGCGATCATCAAGCCGCCGAGAAAGAGAAAGTTCGTCTTGTTGGCGTAGGGCGCCGAGATGGCGCCGGCGTCCATCGCTCCGAGGGCCGGCAACAGCACGAGAGGTACGAGCGCCGTGACCGCGATAGGCAACGCCTCCGTCAGCCACCAGATCGACATCAGCGCGGCGACCGCGGCTGTCGTCTGAGCCGAGTAGGGGAGATCGGGGGGCGTGGGCGCAGCGAGGAGCGCGAGCAGCGCAACCACGCCCGAGACGAAGCCGAGCCCGCGACTCAAAGACTCGTCCTAGGCGGCTCCGCCGTTGCAGTAGGTTGCGAGCGTCTCCAGCGAGGCGGCGCGGAAGAGACCCCAATTGCTCCAATCCCGAGCCATGTTCGTCAGCTCTCGAGCGTAGCTAACGAGCTCGTCGGGGCGCGCTTCGCGCCAGTCTGTGATGTGCTCGGTCGGATCGTTGTTCCGGAGCTCGCCCGAGATCTCCCGAACGCAGAAGAGATGCGTGCGAAAGGAAGCCTTGGTGCGTGCGTCTTCGTACTGGAGCACCGCGACGAAGCGGTCGATCGTGAACTCGAGATTCGTTTCCTCCCAGATCTCGCGGCGAAGCGCGTGTTCGAGGTCTTCGCCCGGTTTGATTCCGCCGGAAGGCAAACGCATCACGGCGTTGGGATAAGTCCGCTTGGTGTGCAAGAGGAAACGCCCGTTGGGACGCAGGATCGCCATGCAAACCTCGCCATGGGCCCGCTCGTTCACGGGTGGAAACTCGATGGACGGAAGCTTGCAGACGATGCGCTTCGGCGCGCCGTAGCGGCTTCCCAAAGCCGCCACGGCGTCGTGGCTCACCGGTCCACCCCGCGCGCCAGCGCTTCGGCGAAAGCCCGCCCGAGCGTCGCCGTCCGATTCTTGCCGGCGCTCGCGACGTGACATCCAGCTGCCGCGGGGTGTCCCCCTCCACCGAAAGCTGCGGCGAGGCGGGACAAGTCCACGTCGCAATCCGGCGTTCGTCGTAAACTGACGCCACCGCTCCGATAGTCGAAAAGCGTGTAGACCGCGCGGCGATACTCTTGGTTCCATCGATCCGCGACTTCGCCTGCGTAACCGTCGCATTCCGCTGCGACGAGCGAGACCCCGCGCGACGGCACGTCGATGACTTGCCGCGATGCCTCGGCGACGGCGAAGGTGGCGGCGAGCTCGGCGTCCACGCGCGCTGCTGCGCGTTCGAGCTCCGGGGTCAGCTTGGCGTCGGGACCGAGCGCGCGCAGCTCGCGATACGCTTCGTGCTGCTCCATGGCCCGAACCGTGAGGGCGAGCCGCCGCGATCCGTCGAGCGCGAGAATCCAGCGATCTACATCGTCCGCCAGCATGACGAGGGTCCGTGCGACATCGAGCGACGCAGGGTCTTCTCCTCGGTGTGTCGCACGCTCGGTCAAATGCTCGAAGAGCAAACGGCAGGCCGCGTACTTTTCATCGAGCACGAAGTCCGTGAACTTTGCCGAGAGAAAACCCTCGGCGCGACGCTCGATCGCAGTTCGATGATGATCCACCCAGTAGAGCCTGAGTCCGCGCTCGACGAGACTATCGAGGTGGAGGTCCGTCGCCGCGTTGCGCCACGAGATGTCGGTGATCCACAGCTCCTCGTCTTCGGGGCGGGTGGGATCGTACCGCTGCAACACTTCGTCGATCTCGCGATTGCTGGCGAAGATGGCCTCGAAGCGGCGGCCGGCGAAGTAGTGAGAAGCTACGACGGCGCACGTGAGCCCGTCGAGGCAGTTCGGGCCATGGCTTATGACCGTCACACGGCGGGATTCGAGCGACACGCTGCCATCCTAGGGGCCGGCTGGCGGCATCACAACACGCTCTCGGCCGCCCGAGCCCATCGAACGATAGCAGGCGTCCGCGATCGCGACAGCCGCGAGCCCTTCACGATACGGAATGCTCGGCGCACGATCGGCGTGACAGTCGGCGACGACCGTGCGGAGCATTTCGAGCACGGTCTGGCGCGGGGGACCGAGCGGAACATCCACCCGGCCGCTCTCACCGATGGAGTAGAGCGTGTTGAGCACGTGGTCACCGACGAGCTGGCCTTTCTCACCGGTGATCTCGATGAAACCGTTTCGACTGCGTGTCGTGCGTGAGCAAGCGACCGTGGCGTCTAGCCCGTCTGCGAGCGTGAGGCTCGCCGAAAACAAATCTTCCGTTCGCTTCGTGTACACGCTTCGGCCGACGCAGGTGACGGAAACCGACTCCCGGCGAGAGAGCACGCGACAGAGATCGAAGCAGTGGACGCCCGTATGAAGCACGTTGCCGCCGCCGGACTGAGCCGGATCGTCGAGCCAATTGAGGTCGAGCTGCGGCGGAAATCGCTGACTGAAGATCATCGAATCGAGGCGGCCGAGATCGTCGACCCGGGCGACGATCTCTCGCACCACCGTATTCAGTCGCAGCGTCTGTCCCGCGGTGCAGTACACGCCGGTTCGCGCGACCGTTGCCGCCAAATCGATTCCCGTCGCCAGATTCAGGGCGACGGGTTTTTCGATCAGCAGTCTCGTGCCTCGTGCGGCGGCGATCGGCAGAACCTCCGAGATCAGCGCGGGCGCGGCCGCGACGATCAACAAATCCAAGTCTGCGCGGTCGGCTAGAGCGCGCGCATCGGCCGCCAACTCGCAGCCAAAGCGCGTGGCCACCTCGCGTCCGCGCACGGCGTCCCGCCTTGCGACGGCGACCAGCTCGATCTCGTCGACATCTTCGACGGCGTGCTTCGCATAGCGTTGCCCGTGCTTGCCGACGCCGATGATCCCCGTCCTCAGTCGCATCGGCGCGAACCTTAGAGATCCCTCGTCGGGGCGTCAACGCGCGGCGGAACGGACTTGAAAAGCCGGCCACGAGACTCTAGACGCAGATGCTCATGACCCGACGCTTACGCGTGACGAACGGGACGTTGCCCCAGGTGCTTCGAAATATTCGCCGCTCGCCGCTGGCCGCGAAAGCTCCGGTCACGGCGTTTGTCGCGACCACGGTCCGCGATCCCTATCGTGTTCTGACCGGGTGCATTCTCAGCCTGCGAACCCAGGATCGAGTGACAGCGGCCGCTGCCGAGCGGCTCTTCGCGCTCGCTCCGGACGTACGGACGCTTGCGCGGACGCGAATCGCCACGATCGAACGCGCGATCTATCCAGTTGGTTTCTTCCGTACGAAAGCCCGCCGGCTCGTAGAGATCGCTCGGATCCTCCTGGAACGCTATGACGGAGTCGTTCCGGATTCTCTCGATGCGCTGCTCGAGCTACCCGGGGTCGGCCGAAAAACCGCGAACTTGGTCGTCACGGTTGCCTACCGGCGCCCCGGAATCTGCGTCGACACGCATGTGCATCGCATCACGAATCGATGGGGCTACGTTCGTACCCGCAGCCCGGATGAAACGGAGAGCCGCTTGAGAGAAGTATTGCCGAGACGCTACTGGATCGAGATCAACGGGCTACTTGTCGCATTCGGGCAAACGATCTGTCGTCCCGTTCATCCGCGATGCGAAGCGTGCCCCGTACGTGACCACTGCGCCCAGCTAGGAGTTTCTCGGAGCGGAGCTGCAAAGCGGCTCAAAGGCGCGTGACCGTGCGGTAGATTCGCGGCAACGCGACCGGAAGGTCGCCGATGTCTTCGATCACCGCGTAGCTCGCCTCCGCGCACATCTCACCGAGATAGTCGTGTCCGGCAGGATCGACGGTGACGCAGAACGTGCGCACGCCCGCCAGCTCCAGCTCTCGAAGAGCGACCGTCGTGTCACGAATTCCGTACACGTTCGATGTGCGATCGTCGCCGTAGTCGTAGTCCTGCGGAAAGCCGTCGGACAGTAGAATCAAATGGCGGGCACGTGCGCTCACTTTTGTGATCTTGCTGGCCGCGTGCCGCAACGCCGCGCCCATGCGGGTGGAACGCTTCGGCTCGATGCCGCCAAGCCGGCTCTTTACGTCGACTCCCAGGGTCTCGCTGAACGATTTCGCCGGATACATCTCGACGTTGCGTCGTCCGTGCCCCGAGAATCCGTACACGGCGTAGGCGTCTCCGATTTCGTCGAGAACCGCGGCCATGAGCACCAGCGTCTCTTTCGTGACGTCGATCACACGACGGGGGCTCGACGCGGCGTCGTCGGCGTGCGCCGTGAGCGGCTCGTCGGTCGACGCGCTCATGTCGAGGAGAAACAGCGTCGCGACGTCCCGCTCCTCGCGGCGGCGGGCGACGTACAATCGATCCGGCGGTGTTTTTCGCCCTTTTCGATCGGCCTGCGCGTCGACGAGGGCGTTGAGATCGAAGTCGTCTCCGTGTTGCATGCCGCGCACTTTGCGGAACTGTTCGGGGCGCATCATGCGAAACTCGCGCTTGATCGCGTCGACGATCTCGCGCGATCGCTCTAGGGTTTCGGTGAAAAATGCGCCGCCGTCTCCTTCGATCGGTTCTTCGGTGACGCGGCACCAGCGCCGCCTGTAGTCTTCGATGCGATAGTCCCATTCGTCGTACGCGAATGATCGACCGCTCCGCTGGCTCGAGAGCCACGCGCGAACGGCCGCCGGATCTCCATCGGAGACGGCTTTGGCCAAATCGGCGATCACGTCGCTCGGTAACTTGCCGATCAGATCCGTGATGTAGAGGCCGAGCGCAGGCGCGTCGTCGGCGTGGCCGGAGCTCACGCCGAGCTTCACGCCTCGCTCGATCAGATCGCGAAGCTCTTCGGGCGAGAGGGGGATGCCCCCCGCTTCCGAATCCGGGTCGGCGCCGTCGATCGCGAGTCGAATCGATTGCGGCGACGGGTCGTCGGGCCCACGCGTCTCGGGGCGCTCGCCTGAGGACAGAGGAGGCGCCGAGCCCCCGCTCTCCAGATGCTCGAGGGGGTCGATCACGGTTGCGCCCCCGATCTCGATCGCTCCCTCGTAGTCCGATTCACCGTCTGCGGCGCGTGCGAAGGCGAGGGTCAGAGTCCAGTAGAGCCGAGCCGTGAGGGCCGCGGCGTCGTAGACGCTGGAGGCCGCGCGTGTCATCTCGTCGCGAACGAGGGCGACGGCGCCGCGCTGGCCGGCTAGGCGCTCGGGGAGATCGGCGGGAGTGTGACCCCCGATGCTCACGAGGAAGAGAGCCTCGATGAGCTCTTCCGGAAGGCGCTCGCCTGCGTGGATCGTCGTTTGCTCGACGTACGCGCGCCCGAGCTTCACAATGTCGACGGCCAGCCCTGGAAACTCTTGAGTCAATCTCGCGTCGATCCGTAGCCCGTCCACGAGGGTGAAGAGCCCGACCGCTAGCAACGGGTTCGGAAACGATTCGAGGAAATCGGTGATCGTATGGCCCGGCCGCGGGAGGTCGAGACCGTTTACGGGCAGGCCCTGCGAGACGTACGTGTCGAGCGAAAACGCGTGCGTGCCGTACTCGAAGCGTCCCGCCGCGTGTGCCGCCGACAGCACGTAGAAGGCTTGATTCTCCTCTGCAGTGGCGAAGAGCCCCACTCGCTCCGGGAAGCGGACGAGCGGCTCGCTCGTCGTAGTGATCGGCGGACGCAGCCAGATCCCGGGTCCCGAAACGAGCCTCAGACTTCGTCGAGCCAGCATGCGGATGTAGCGCTGCAAGAGCCCCTCGACCTCTTCGAACGCGACTGCTGCCGTATGCTGGGTGAGCAGCTTGTGCGCAGTGCGGGTCTCGAGACGAAAGTGCGCGCGTGCTGCGGCGGCATTGTTCGTCCCGAGCTCGAGGCCGAGCTCCAGCCAGGCCTCGAATCCGTCCTTGCCGCCGGTTTCGAGACTTCGATCCATGCTCCTAAGAAACGCCGGCAATGCATCGGGAACTCGAGCGGACACTCGCACCGCCGCGGCGCAGAGGTAGGCGAGGTCGGAGTCGTCGTGCTCGTGTGCGACCGCGGCCACGAGCAGGAGCGCGCCGGAGAGATCCGCGCTTGGCGCGGCAGCGCGCGCGGCTTCGAGGAGAGACACGGCAGCGCGCGAGGGCAGGGCAACGACCGCAGCTCCGAGGCGCGAGACGAGCTCGTCGGTTGCAGCTGGCTGGCGCGCCGCCGCCACGAGCGCGCAATCGAGAATCGCTCCGTGCAACGCCGTGGGCACCGACGTGCACTCTTTTGGGTACGAGAGGAGACGTGGGCTTCGACCGACGTTGCCCACGAGTGCGATCAAGCGCGCCCAGCGGGAAACCGCAGCCGCATCGAACAAGGCGAACAGGTCACGCCCGGTATCGGCCACGTGGCTGGCCAAAAGCTCGGCTCTCCAAGACGGCGTTGAGGAGACGCCGAGCACCGCTTCGGCCCATGCGCGAAGGCGGGTCTCTGCGTCGCGGGGCGGCGGAGACGGGTCCGTGAGGGCCGATCCGAGCGCTCGAGCATACGCAGCTGCGAGTCTCGTCGATTGGGCGCCGACTCGACGGAGCGCCTCACGCCACGCGTCGGCGACCCCGCTCGGGACCCGCGAGAGCGCCACCGGATCGAGCTCGAGCAGCGCTTGCACGAGAGCACGGCCACCCGCTTCGAGCGCGCCGGCCTCGGCGACGGTCGCCTCCCACCAGGCGTATTGCTCCGGTCGCTCGCTCGCGAGGCGAACCGCGCCTACGAAGAAGCGGTGCGCGAGTGCGACCGACGAGCGAGCGAGCTCGTCCCCGGCCGCAAGTAGCGACTCGGCGAGCTTGCGTTCCAAGTTGCGATGCAGCTCGAGGGCCTCGGCGCCGGCGGTGCTGCGGCCGAGGTGGCGACTTTCGAGCCAGCTTCGGGTCTCGGCCACCGCCTTCGACTCACGGCCTCACGCAAAGATCGCGCGTACGACCTCGGTGATCGCAGCCTGCGTCTGCGGATCGTCCGACAGGCCACGAACCACCGTAGCGTCACACGCTTTGCGCGCAGAGAGCCCCTTTTCGATCAGGCGGCCGGCGTAGACGAGCAAGCGCGCGCTCACGCCTTCTTCCAAGCCGCTCGACTTGAGCTCGCGGACGCGCTCCGCGAGATGCGCGAGCTCCATCGCCATCGTCAGGTCGACTCCGCTCTCGTGCGCAATGATCTCGGCTTCTTTGTCGCGCGGCGGGTACGTGAACTCGAGCGACACGAAGCGCTGGCGTGTGGACGGCTTCAGGTCCTTCAGCACCGACTGGTAGCCTGGATTGTAGGAAACGACGAGGAGAAAGTCGGGGTGCGCCGAGATGATCTGCCCGAGCTTGTCCACCGGGAGAATTCGTCGATGGTCGGTAAGCGGATGGATGAGCACCATCGTGTCCTTTCGAGCTTCGACGATCTCGTCGAGGTAGCAGATGGCGCCCTGGCGTACCGCTTGGGTCAACGGCCCATCCATCCACACCGTCTCGTCGCCGCGAATCAAATACCGACCGACGAGATCGCTGGCGGTGAGGTCTTCGTTACAGGCGACGGTGATGAGCGGATTCGGGCGGTCTTCTCGAGGCGCGACCAACAGCCAAGTCATGTGCTCGATGAAGCGGGTTTTTCCGCAGCCGGTAGGCCCCTTGAGAAGGACTGGAAGCTGCTGCTCGTAGGCGGCGCGGAAGATGTCGATCTCGTCCGCGATCGGCAGGTAGAACGGTGCGCGATCCATCCTCTTACTGTGCTTGGTCTTCATCGAAAGCCCCGACCCACTCCTTTCCGTCGAGCGTGTCCATGCGCTCCTTGGTCCCCGCGTCCGCAAGATCGATGCGAAGCGGCTCCGAAACGCCGTTGCGGGCGGCGAGCCCGCTCAACGACTCGTTCATTCGGGATTTGAACTTGTTGCGCATCACGGGAGGCATCGCCTGCATGGGGAACTCTCGCAAGAGCACGGTCGCGATTCCGGGTCCGCTCCACTCGACGGATGCGATCTTCGGGCCAACGATCGGATGATCCCGCAACACCCCTTCGGCTTCGCGCTGGAAGACGCTCGTCGCGTTCGTGGCGGCGCCGGGAATCGGGCGTGCCGCCTCGCGCTTCGCGCTAGCGGTAGGTGGTGAGCGCTCCGCGGCGAGCGCAATCACGCGCTCGACCTGCGTTCGTTGCTCCGGTGTCTTTGCGCGCTCGAGTGCGGAATCGAGCGCTTTCTTCGATGCCTCACGATCTCCGTCCGCGTGCAGCGCGATACCGAGGTTCAGGTGGGCTTGCACGAAGTCGGGGCTTTTCGCGATCACATCGCGGTAGAGCGCCTTCGCCTTTTCTCTCTCTCCTTGGAACAGCAGCGTGGAGGCGAGATCCGTTTTCACGCTCGGCTCGCTCGGATCGAGCACGAGATACCGCTCGAAATACGTCTCCGCGGTTCGATAGTCTCGCGTGTCGTAGGCGAGGTTTCCGCGGGTGCGCACGCCTTCCAGGTTGTTGGGGTCGAGCGCGAGCACTCGATCCAGGGCTTGGGTCGCGGGTGTGACGTAGCTCGGGTCGATCAGCGCCGCGCGATACCGCGCTCGCGCGAGCTTTTGCCAAGCTCCCAAATCGCTCGGCGCCGCCTCGGCAGCGGTCCCGAGCTCGGCCAGAAACGCGATGGCTTCTTCGGGTAGCTCGAGAGGAGGATGCTCGGGCGGCAGCTCGGAAGGAGGCCCGCTAGGGGCGGCCGCTGATGGAGTGCCTGGCACCGCACGAGCCGGCGGCTCGGACGCCTGCTCTGCGAACCAGAGCGCAGCAGCGCCCAGCGCGACGAACCCGGAGAAGACAGCTGCGGCCGCGGCGCGCGAGGGATTCCGGATCGCTGCCGCTTTCTCGGCCCCGATACGATCGCCGCAGGTAGAGCAGAAGCGCGCCTCGCGGGGGAGGCGCTCACCACAGCTCGTGCAGAATTTCCGCTTCGAAGCGCTCGCTTTCTCTGCTTCGCTCACTTCGGGCGTGAGTAGCAGGAAAGCCGGAGAGGGGAAAATCCGGCGCCAGGTGCGAAAAGGGGAGAGAGGCGATCGCCTCTCTCCCCTTTTCCGATGGATTCGCCGAGCGTTCCCGCGTCGGCTAACCGAGCCGGAAGCTCTTCCTTAGCCGGCCTTGCCCTTCGCCTTCAGCGCTTCGTCGATCAGCCCCTTGTAGAGCTCGAACGAGCGCCCCTGCGGCTTCTTCCCGTTGATGAAGATCGTCGGCGTGCCTCGCACGTCGGCTTCTCTCGCTTCCTTCATCTCTTGGTCCACGAGAGCCTGCGTGGCCGGGTCCGCCATATCTTTCTTGAAACGCTCGACGTCGAGCCCGAGCTCTCCGGCCGCTTTCGCGTAGTAGTCCTCGCTCAGCGTCCGGTAGTTCTCGAAGAGCTTGTCGTGCATTTCGAAGAATTTACCCTGGTTTCCCGCCGCGATCGCCGCCTTTGCGGCCGGCATCGCCTCTTTGTGGAAGGGCAGTGGGTAGTTCTTGTAGACGAAGCGTACGTCGTTCGGGTACGCGTCGGTTACTTGCTTCACGATCGCGGCCGCCTGCGCGCAGAACGGACACTGGAAATCCGAGAACTCGACGATCGTCACAGCCGCGGTCGCCGGTCCCATGGCGTACGACTTGCCCACGGGAACGTTGTAGACCTTGTTCGGGTCTTCTTGCGGCTGCCGCGGCGCTGCCGCGGGAGCTTTCGCGAGAAGCTGCTTCTGGCCTTGGCTCAAACCCTCGAGCTTTGCGACGATGTCTTTTTGCTGTGCTTGGATCTCGTCGACCTTCGCTTTGATCTCGCTGACCTGTTGGGGGTCGGCGCACGCGCCGATCGCAAACGCGACCGCGACGGCGAGCGCAGCGGCCCACTTGGCGCTGATGCCCATAACTTTCGTTTACCTCCGTCCTGAGTTGTCGATTTCCGTGTCGGAAGTCGAGTGGTTGGCTATTCTCACGGCGGGATTCCGACCTGTCAAGGCGCCTTCCTCGACCCGCTTGGCGATTGCGGCCCCCGTGTCGGCCTCGTAGAGGTGGCGCTCCCCGCCTCGGCGACCGAACCATGAGCACTCAGGAGCCCCGCTTCAATGTGCGACACCCTGGTGAAACGGGGCGTAAGGCGGTCATGTTGGTGCTGCGGTTCGCGGTCTCCGCTACGGCGCTGGGGTTGGTGCTCGCCCGGTTCGAAATCGGCTCCGCGGCTCGCGCGCTTCCGGACGTGGGCCCTCGACCCGTCGTCGCCGCGTTCGCAGCCTATCTCGCGAGTCAATGGCTCTCGGCGATGCGTTGGAACCGGGTGTTGCGAAGCGTTGGGCTCAACCTCGATGGGGGGCTCGCCGCCAAGTACTACTTCATCGGCATGTTCTTCAACTTGTTCGCTCCGAGCACCTTCGGAGGTGACGTAGCTCGTGTTTTCTACGTTCGACGGCGAGCACTCGATACGACGACCGCTACGTTGAGCGTGGTGCTCGATCGCGGGATCGGTTTCGCATGGCTCGCCGTGATTGCTGGGATCGCGCTCACGACTTTCGAACGGGTCGAGTTGCCCGTCGAGCTCGAGCGCGCGACCTACGTAATCGCGGCTGTGGCGCTCACCATCAGTGCGGCTGCGGTTGTGCTCGCTCGCCGCCGACCACGGGCGAAGGAGGGCTTCGGGAAAATCGTTTTCGGCTTGCGAACGCTACTCTATGACCGCGCGATGCTGCTCGGAACGAGCGCGCTCTCCCTGCTCGTTCATGGAGCGCAGATCGCCGCAGCCGTCGCATTGGTTGTCGCGATCGTTCCGGAAGTGCACTGGAGCTACTGCTTCGTGTTTCATCCGCTGGTGGCGATGCTGGCGGCACTACCGATCAGTCTCGCAGGCCTCGGGGTCCGCGAAGCCGGCTATGTATACTTTTTGGCGACGCTCGGTGGGGCATCAATCGAGCACGCAACGACCTTCGCGCTCGTTTGGCTCGCGATCGTGCTAGCTGCGTCTGCGCTAGGCGCAGTCGTATTCTTTGCCGGGGGCGAGGCCCGTCCGCAGCGCGCTTCGGATTGACGACTCAGTCGCCGGACACCCAGTTGCCTTCGTCGTCGTATCTCACCTTGAGCTTCTGCTCGATGAGCTTGCGGAACTCCGCGACAGTTTTCTCGGCACCCGGCTTCAAGAAGTCGGGGTACTCGGACGCATACCAGCAGAGATCCTGCGTCAGATCGCGCCCGTGGACCGTATTGACGACGAACGTCGGCACGTCCGCCAAAACGAGCTTCCAGATTTCGAGCTGAGTCTTCATGCGATCGAGCACGACGCGACCCAACGCCTCGTCACCGTTCATGAGCGCAGCCACGTCTCCGGAAAGAGCGGCTTTGTAGGAATCGATCAGTCGATCGCCGACGACCGCCTGACTCATCAGCAAGCCGGACACGTCCGTGTAGTCCGTGTAAAACGGAAGCGAGCTCTCGCCGCCCGAGACGCCACCTTTGACGATCGTATCAAGCGCTTCCTTCGGCTGGATTCGCCGGATCGCGTAGTCGATCTCGGTATCGCGTTCGAGCAAAATTAGCGCGGCAATCCGGTGCACGTCGCGGTCGGCGTAGTAGTTGTCCCAGTCCGGATCGTAGAACATTCGCTCGTCGGGAAAGCCATGCGTCGAGCGGCCCAGTGCTTCGCGCGCACCGGCGGCTCCGTAGTCCGCGGTCGCGTTCTCGATGATGGGCTCGTTCTCGGAGAGGATGAGATCGCGGCTCAGCAGATCGCGCGTCCGCATGTAGAACTGACGCTCCGAAGGCCAGACGTCCCACTGGCCGCGTCCCGAGGGGACGATGTGAATCCAGTCGTCTTGGCAAAGGAAACCGATGCCTTTCAGCGCATCTTTCGCGGCTTTTTCGTTACCTTTCTCGATCTGCTGACGTCGGAGCAGCTCGTTGCGTCGGGCGGGATCGTTGCGTTCCGTCCAGAAGGTCGCGCCAAGCGACTTGCCGGCGCCGGAAGTTCCCATGAAGAGCGTTACCGATCCGGAGCTCGCGAGAATCGCAGCCGACGCGTGCGCGGAAACCACCTCGGCCATCGAGAGCACGGTTGCGACGCCGGAGTGGATACCGCGACACTTGATCTCGCCGTGGTAGTCCGTGTTGATCGTGATGACGTAGATGGTGTCCCCGATCTCACCGAGCGTGGACGCGTAGATGAAGCAGGAAGGCACGATCGATTTCGTCGTACCGTCGAAGAACTGCGAGTCGCGCAATCGACTCGGCAGGCCGAGCGTCAGTGGGTTTTGCTTGTGCTGCTTCAGCTGAGCGACGAACTCCTTGTACGCGCGCTCGTTCGGCGGAATTCCCACCACGGAGATGACCCGAACCATCGGCACCGGCCGACCCAGCAGGCGAAAACGCTCTTCGAGAGCCGACGCCAATTCGAGTGAGAGGGGATCATTGATGGGAAAGAAATTGACTTGCACCGTTCGATAGAGGGCATCCACGTTGCCGCGGTGCTCGCAGGGAACGCCGGCGCTGAAGAAGCGGGTCCTAAGGGTCTTGCCGTTGTTGAGGGCATTCATCGCTTCGAGCCAAGCGCGCGCTTCTTTCACGTCGCGGTCGTGGGTCTTCTTGTCGATGCGTGCAACGAGGCGGTCCGTCAGCACGGCCTGAGTCGTGTTGTAGGAGTTGAGAACGGGGCCCACCGTGGGGTCCTCGGCCGTGGCGGCGTCGAGCCTCAGCATGACGTCGCCGCGATCGTTCACGCCGATCTCGCGGATGCCGGGGTTGTGTCGCAGATAGAGTCCGTCCATCGCCACGAGTCGGCCGATCTGGATCTTGGCGCCGACCGCGCGCCGCGCACTCTCCGCCGTCATTTCCGAGACCTCGATCGGGATCACGTAGGAGGCGAGCTGCTTGCTCATTTCCGAGTTGTAGACCCGGACGCGACGTCCGAGCTCCCGGATGGTGATCCCGGCGTCGCGAATTCGGTCCATGTCGAGAGCGCTCTCCTCCGCCATGAGGAGGCGTCCTTCACCGTCGCGTGCGAGCTTGCGCGAGGAGACGGCTTTGGGTTTGAGGAAGCGTTCGATGCGTGTCGAGGTATTCGTGTCCATCGCGAACCTTTCGCGGTATCTCCGGGAGACGGGGCGACGGCGGGCCTTACCCGGCCGTTTTCGACCCCGGCACCGGCATACTCTGAGCTAGGAAACCCGCGGGGCGCGAAGAACTAGACGCGCGGCGGTACGTCAAGGTGAGGGCTTATAGAAGAACGAGGCCAGCGGGTCAACGTGGGCCGGCCGAAACGGGCGAATTTCCCCTCGCAAGGCCCACCCGGGA